>OGJU01000483.1_pt1 | contig 42064 bp, 37 predicted proteins | sample 1572251 | NCBI WGS metagenome assembly OGJU01 (sample SAMEA2582144, study PRJEB24529) | metagenome | biome: Human gut stool | place: China | collected 2011
CCCCCGCAGTTCATCGTCAAACTACTCTCCCTCCGGGAGAACGATGTCGGCCCGGCGGAGGAACAGGTCTTTATTTTTATAGGTCAGGGCGGCGTTCATATCGTCCACGCCGGGGAGCTTCAGCAGCACCAGCTCCTTGTGGACGTGATTCGCCGTGGGGGCGACGGGCTGACCGTCGATATAAAAGGTTTTGCAGCGGGTCAGCAGCGCGGGGGAGACCCGGCGGGGCTGCACCCGCACCTCGCCCCGGATGCCGTGGGCGTTGACGATGCGGCCCACCCGGATAAATTCCTGCTTCATAAAGCACTCCTTGTCTGTGTTTGATTTCTTGCCTGTTATTATATACGTTTTCGGCGGGGCAGGCAATAGGAACCTGATTTCTGAAAAAATGGGAGACTTTTTTGTCGGCGATCTGCGCTTTCGTGCAATCAGCGTCTTGACGGACGGAAAAAAAGAGGGTATAAGTAATATGTTTTGCATACTGAAGAAGAGAGGAATCGTTTATGGAGACAAAACGTGCCAGTTGGGCCAGCAATCTGGGCTTCCTGATGGCGGCCATCGGCTCTGCGGTTGGCTTGGGCAATATCTGGGGCTTCCCCTACAAAATGGGTAAGTCCGGCGGCTTCGCGTATCTGGCGGTCTATGCGCTGCTGGCAATTTTCGTGGGCTTTATCGTCATGGCCTCGGAGCTTGCCATGGGCCGCAAGACCGGACAGGGCGCCATGGGCACCTATCACGCCCTGACGAAGAAATTCCGGTGGATCGGCTGGCTGGCGCTGTTCTCTCCCTTTGCGGTGATGGGCTTTTACGCGTTGCTGGGCGGTTACTGCATCGAATATATGGCCCTGAACCTCAGCAACTTTGCCTTCGGCAGCGAATCGCTGGCCACCGGCGGGGAGCTGTTTGCCGCCATGCTGTCCAATCCTGCCGGAGCGGTGCTGTTTGCCGCCCTGTTTCTGGCTCTGTGCTATCTCATCAACCGGAGCGGCATTTCCGGCGGCATTGAGAAGTTCAATAACGTGGGTATGCCCACGCTGTTTGTCATGCTGGTGGTCATCATCATCCGCTCCCTGACCCTGCCCGGCGCTATGGAGGGCCTGAAGTTCATGTTCGTGCCGGGATACGCTGTGGAAGCCGGGTTTGTGGCGGAGACGCCCAGCCTGCTGTCTGTGTTTGCCAGCGCCGGCGGACAGATGTTCTTCTCCCTGTCGCTGGCGATGGGCGCCATGATCACCTATGGCTCCTACCTGAACCAGAAAGAGGATCTGGTGAAAAACTCCGCGATCATTGTGTTTGCGGATACGCTGGTGGCCACTATGGCCGGTATCGCTGTGATCCCCGCTGCCGTGGCCAACGGCATTGCCAGCGGAACGCCGCTGGACCAGATCAAGCTGGGCGGCCCGAACCTGTTGTTTGTCACCTTACAGGATGTGTTCCGGGCCATGGGCACCGTCGGCGCGCTGTTCGGCGTGATTTTCTATCTGCTGGTGCTGATTGCCGCCATTTCCTCCGCCATCGCCCTGATCGAGGTGGACATCACCTATTTCCTGGACCGGGCGGAGCAGAAGGGCAGAAAGGGAAACCGCCCCAAGGTGGCGTTTCTGGTCTGTCTTGCCATCTTCGCAGTTTCGGTGCTGGTAGGGATCGACGGTCTGGGTACCACCGGTGTGTTCCCCTGGCCTGCGACCGCCGGCTGGAACGATTCCATGCTGGACTTTGTGGATATGCTGTCTGAGGGCCTGGCCATGCCCATCGGCTCTTTGATGATGAGCATTATGGTGGGCTGGGAGATCCGTCCTCAGACGGTTCTGGACGAGCTCCATATCGGCTATACCGGCAGGATCGACACCTTCTATCGGATCTGCATCAAGTATATCACGCCCATCGGTATGTTGCTGGTGCTGGCGGGACAGGTGAACGAATTCTTCTCACTGAACTGGTTCTGATTGGTTCAGATTGGTCCTAAATAAAAATCAAGGGAACGGTTATTCCGTTCCCTTGATTTTTTACTATTACTATGTTCCGCTTTTCAGCAGGCCGGCCAAATAGCCGCTGGACCAGGCCCATTGCAGATTGTAGCCGCCGCAGTCACCGTCGATGTCCAGCACCTCACCGGCGGCGTACAGTCCCGGCACCAGGCGGCTTTGGAGGGTTTTGGGGTCAAACTCGGCGGTACGGATACCGCCTGCCGTGACCTGCGCTCCGTCAAAGCCCAGTACGCTGACCACCGGCAGAGCGAAGTCCTTGGCGGCTCCCGCGATCTTCCACAGATCGGCGGGAGACAGGGATGCCACAGGGTCCGTCAGTCCGTAGCCCGCATACCGCAGGACCGTGCGGCCCAGACGGTTGTGGAGCACCCCGGCCAACAGGTTTTCCGTGGTCAGCTCCGGCATGGAGCTAAGCCGCCTGCGGAGCAGCTCCTCGATTTCCGGTGTGGAAAGCTGGGGAAGCAGGTCAATGTGGAGCGTCAGAGGCCCTTTTTCCGTGGCGGCGGATCGGGACAGCTCAAACACGGCGGGGCCGCTGACACCGAAGTCGGTAAACTGAACTTCACCCCGGCTGGCAGCCACGGCATCCCGGTTCCGGCAGAGCCGGAAGTCAGCATTGGCCCGGACGCCCTTCAAAGCCTTGACAAAGGTGTTGTCCGTCTTGATCTGCACCAGTGCGGGATACAGCTTGGTGACGCTGTGGCCCAGGGATTGCAGCAGCTCATAGCCGCTGCGGGTCCCGCCCAGCTTACCGCCGGCCATGCCGCCGCAGCAGACGATGACCCGGTCCGCCGGGAGGGTTTCCTCGGCGGAGAGGACGGTGAACCCCTGTTTTGTTTTCTTCAGACCCGTCACCTCAAACCCGGCGCGGGTTGTGACCCCGGCGGCGTCGGCGGCGAAGCGCAGCACGTCCACCACGCTGCCTGCCTGATCGGAGTAGGGATAGACCCGGCCATTGTCCTCCGCCGTTGTCAGAAGGCCCAGACCGTGAAAGAAATCCAGCGTGGCATCCAGACTCAGCGCTTCAAAGGCGGGGCGGATGAAAGCGGCGTCCTGTCCGTGATAGTAGGGAAGGCCCATGTTCAGGTTGGTGAGGTTGCAGCGGCCATTGCCGGTGGATAGCAGCTTGCGGCCCACACGGGCTTGCCGCTCCAGCAGCGTGACACTATGGCCGCCCTTGGCGGCGGTGATGGCGGCCATGAGGCCGGAGGCCCCACCGCCGATAACGATGACATTCATGGATGGCTCCTTTCGCCGCAATTCGGCACAGGAATATTGTTACGCTGTTCATTATACGGGACCTGAGCAGAAAAGACAAGAGCGGTCTGGACTTCCAACATAAGCAATGTTAATGACAGTGTTTATTGTGAAAGCATACCATAAATCAGCCTGTAAAGTATCCGTTTTTTGCCAACACCTGCTAAAGATACTAAAAATTTGGAAAAATGGTTGACAATGGCGAAAAGCGGTGCTAAGATGCAGTCAAAATTGAATCGCTTGATAGAGGCGCGGTATCCATCAGTACCCTCCGCAAGGCCAGCGCAGCCGTGGAGTGGGAAAGGGGCCACCGCCGAAGTGTCAGGACAATGCCTGTTGTCCGGATGCTGGGTCGGCAGAGAAGATCTGCCGGACTGTCACAAGAATTTTTTGTGAAGCGCTATCATTGGCTGTTCGGAGACGTCCTATTTTCAAGGGACAGATTTTCCGTATATTCCATGAACCGCTTGGCAAAGCGGTTCATTTTTTTCATCATTCCTCGCCGGCGGGGAAGAAAAACGCCGGACAAGAAGGAGACAGTATGAGAAGAAGATGGATGAGCGCAATTCTGGCCCTGACCATGGCTCTGGCCCTCACCGCCTGCGGCGGCGACAGCAGCAGTTCCTCCAGCAATGACAGCACCCCTGCGGAGTCCACCCCCGCCGCGCCCACCGTGGAGATCCCCCCTGTGGAGGATCTGACCGGCACGGACACCAGCGCTATTCCGGGTCTGGAGGACGGTGTGCTCACCGTTGGCATGGAGTGCGCCTACGCGCCCTACAACTGGACCCAGATGGACGATTCCAACGGCGCGGTGCCCATTTCCAACGTTCCCGGCGCTTACGCCAACGGCTACGATGTGATGATCGCCCAGCGCATCTGCGAGACCTACGGCTGGGAGCTTGAGATCGTGTCCTCCGCGTGGGACTCCCTGTGCCCCGCCGTGCAGTCCGGCACCATGGACGCCAACATCGCCGGTCAGTCCATGACTGCCGACCGCATGAAGGAAGTGGATATGGCGGGTCCCTACTACTACGCCACCATCGTGGTCCTGACCACCAAGGACAGCCAGTATGCCAACGCAGCCTCCATCGCTGATCTGGCCGGCGGTACCTGCACCTCCCAGTCCGGCACCATCTGGTATGATTCCTGCCTGCCCCAGATCGAGAACACCAACCTGCTGGCTCCTGCCGACAGTGCCCCCGCAATGATCATGCAGCTCCAGACCGGCGCCGTGGACTATGTCTGCACCGATATGCCCACCGCTCTGGCCGCCGTCGCCAAGGACGACAATCTGGTGATCCTGAACTTCTCCGGCACCGACGGCGACTTCCAGTTTGCTACTGAAGAAGAGCGGGCCGAGAACGTGAACATCGGCATCTCTGTCCAGAAGGGCAACACCCAGCTGGCCGACGCCATCGACACCGTCCTCTCCGTTCTGAATGAGGAGCAGTTCAACGCCCTGATGGATCAGGCTATTTCCATTCAGCCTGAGATCTGAGTGACCCGCCGGGGGTCTCCGGACCCCCGGTGATCCCAAGAAACGCCCCGGCGCGGGGCCTCGCTGATTATTACAGATGATTGGAGACTGACCATGGATAAGTTTGTGAAGCTGGGACAGGATATGGTCCTGCTGTGGAGCAAGTACAAGGTGATGTACTGGGCCGGTATCTGGAATACACTGAAGCTGGCCTTCCTCGCCACACTGATTGGCTGCTTCATCGGACTGCTGTGCGGTGTGCTGAATACCATTCCTTATACGAAGAAGGACCCTCTGCCCAAGCGGTTCCTGCTGAAGCTGCTGCGGATCATCATCCGCATTTATGTAGAGGTGTTCCGGGGAACCCCCATGGTGCTGCAATCCGTGTTCATTTACTACGGCCTGCCCTACTTTTCCAATAACGCCCTCCGGTTCGACAATATTTTCGCCGCCGCGCTTCTGATCGTGGCCATCAATACCGGCGCGTACATGGCGGAATCCGTCCGGGGCGGCATCATTTCCATTGACCCCGGCCAGACCGAGGGGGCCAAGGCCATTGGCATGACCCATTTCCAGACCATGGTGAACGTCATCATGCCCCAGGCCCTGCGGAACATCATGCCCCAGATCGGCAACAACTACATCATCAACGTGAAGGATACCTCCGTTATGTTCATCATCGGCTTTACGGAGTTCTTCGCCCAGCACCGCTACATCGTGGGTGTCAACAATATGTACTTCCCCTCCGCCACCATTGAAATGATCGGCTACCTGACCCTGACACTGATCGCATCCCTGATCCTGCGGCTGGTGGAAAAGCTCATGGACGGCTCCGACAGCTACGAGCTGGCTCAGGGAGATCAGCTGGTGATGGCGGCAGGCACTTACAGCCATCCCGACCGGGGAACACCCTTTGACGAGGTCAACCGGGAATACACCGGCGAGGAAAAGCGGAACCGCATCCGCATCGGCCTGAAAAACCGCAACGGCAGCACGAGAGGAGGACGCTGATATGAGCGAGAATATCTTAGAGATCCGCCACCTCGGCAAGTCCTTCGGCACCCATGAGGTTTTGCGGGATATTGACTTTACTGTCAAGAAGGGCGACGTTATTTCCATCATCGGCGCTTCCGGCTCCGGCAAGTCCACGCTGCTGCGGTGTGTCAACCTGCTGGAGACCCCCAGCAGCGGACAGATCCTTTACCACGGTACCGACGTGGCGGGCCGGGGCGTCAACGCCCCGGAGTACCGCTCCCATGTGGGCATGGTGTTCCAGTCCTTCAACCTGTTCAACAATATGTCGGTCCTCAAAAACTGCATGGTGGGACAGATGAAGGTCCTCAAGCGCAGCAAGGAGGAGGCCCGGCAGCAGGCTTTGAAGTATCTGGAAAAGGTGGGTATGGCCCCCTATATCAACGCCAAGCCCCGGCAGATCTCCGGCGGTCAGAAGCAGCGGGTGGCCATCGCCCGGGCGCTGGCCATGGACCCGGAGGTGCTGCTGTTCGACGAGCCCACCTCCGCTCTGGACCCGGAAATGGTGGGCGAGGTGCTGAACGTCATGCAGGCGCTGGCCCAGGAGGGCATGACCATGCTGGTGGTGACTCACGAGATGGCCTTCGCCCGGGACGTCAGCTCGCAGGTGGTGTTCATGCATCAGGGCGTGATCTGCGAACAGGGCACACCGGCACAGGTCTTTGGCGCCCCCCGACAGCAGGAGACGAAGGAGTTCCTGGCCCGATTCCGGGGCGTGGAATAAGGAGACTGCAATCGTAAAAGAGACCCCGGCGGCTGTTGAAACAGCCGCCGGGGGTTTTGGCTATTTTGCTTCAGAAACCAGTCAGAAAAGCTGCGCAGTACTCAAATAAAACAAAAAGATAAAACACAGCCCGCTGTTTGAAAACAGCGGGCTGTAAACATTCGGGAATACGCAGGTGCTTACATGGATTCGTGGAAGGTGCGCTTGACCACCTCCAGCTGCTGCTCGCGGCTCAGTCGGTTGAAGTTCACGGCGTAGCCGGACACACGGATAGTCAGCGTGGGGTACTTCTCCGGATGCTCCATAGCATCCAGCAGAATTTCACGGTTCATCACGTTCACGTTCAGATGGTGCGCACCCTGCACGAAATAGCCGTCCAGAATCTGCACCAGGTTGCTGCGGCGTTCCTCGGCGGTCTTGCCCAGTGCGTTGGGCACAATGGAGAAGGTGTTGGAAACACCGTCCTGACACACGGCCCGGTAGGGGATCTTGGCCACGGAGTTCAGGCTGGCCAGCGCGCCGCTCTCATCCCGGCCGTGCATGGGGTTGGCGCCGGGGGCGAAGGGCTCGCCCGCCTTGCGGCCGTCAGGGGTGGAGCCGGTCTTTTTGCCGTACATCACGTTGCTGGTGATGGTCAGGGCGGACAGCGTGTGAATAGCGCCCCGGTACAGCGCGTGCTTTTTCAGCTCGGCAGAGAAGTAGGAAACGATCTCCACGGCGATATCGTCCACCCGGTCATCGTCATTGCCGTACTTGGGGAAGTCGCCCTCGGTGACGAAATCCACCGCAATGCCGTTTTCGTTGCGGACGGGCTTCACCTTGGCGAACTTGATGGCGGAGAGGGAGTCGGCGGCGATGGAAAGACCCGCCACGCCGAAGGCGGCCAGACGATCCACCAGCGTATCGTGAAGGGCCATCTGGCTGGATTCGTAGGCGTATTTGTCATGCATGAAGTGGATGATGTTGATGGTGTCCACATACAGCTCGGCAACGTAGGAGAGCACCTTCTTGTAGTTTGCCAGCACCTTGGGATAGTCCAGCACCTCGTCATCGTCCTTCTGGATCTCGGGGATGACCAGCAGGCCCTTCTTCTCGTCCACACCGCCGTTGATGGCGTACAGAAGGCTCTTGGCAAGGTTGGCGCGGGCACCGAAGAACTGCATCTGCTTGCCTACCGCCATAGCGGACACGCAGCAGGCGATGCAGTAGTCATCGCCGTACATGGGGCGCATGATGTCATCATTTTCGTACTGGATGGAGTCGGTGTCGATGCTCATTTTGGCGCAGTAACGCTTGAAGGCGTCGGGGAGGTTCTGGCTCCACAGAACGGTCAGGTTAGGCTCAGGGGCGGTGCCCAGATTGGTGAGGGTGTGAAGATAGCGGAAAGTGTTGCGGGTCACCAGAGTGCGGCCGTCGATGCCCATGCCGCCCAGAGACTCGGTGATCCAGGTGGGATCGCCGCCGAACAGCTCATTGTATTCCGGAGTACGCAGATGGCGCACCAGCCGCAGTTTGATGATGAACTGGTCGATCAGCTCCTGCGCGCCGGTTTCGTCCAGCGTGCCGATGTCCAGATCCCGCTGGATGTAAATATCCAGGAAGGTAGCGGTGCGGCCCAGGCTGGTGGCAGCGCCGTTGTTTTCCTTTACACCGGCGAGATAGGCCATGTACAGGCTCTGCACGGCGTCATGGGCGGTCTCAGCGGGCTTGGTGATGTCACAGCCGTAGCCCTTGGCCATCAGGGCCATCTCCTGCAGAGCGCGGATCTGCATCTGCACTTCTTCCCGCAGGCGGATACGCTCGTCGGTCATAGCGCCGTCCAGAGCGTCCAGATCCTTTTTCTTCTCTTCAATCAGAAAATCAGTGCCGTACAGGGGGACACGGCGGTAGTCGCCCACGATGCGGCCCCGGCCGTAAGCGTCGGGCAGACCGGTGAGCAGGCCCACGGTACGGGCCACCCGGGTGCGATGGGGATAGGCGTCGAACACACCGTCGTTGTGGGTCTTGCGGTAGGTTCTGAAATGCTTTTCAATTTCAGGGTTCAGCTTGTAGCCGTACTGCTCCAGAGCGGATTCGGCCATGCGCATACCGCCGTACAGGTTTACGATGCGCTTCAGGGGATCGTCGGTCTGCAGGCCGACGATCACCTCATTGTCCCGGTCAATATAGCCGGGAGCGAAGTTATTGATACCGGAGATGGCATCGGTCTCCACGTCCAGGATTCCCTTGTGCAGCTCCTCCAAAATCAATTCATGGGACTTGTCCCAGACCTTCCGGGTGCGCTCGGACGTCGGAGCCAGAAAGCTCTCGTCACCGGCATAGGGGGTGTAGTTCTTCTGAATGAAATTACGCACGTTGACGAGATGACGCCACTCGCCGGTACGAAAGCCCTTCCAGGCGCTGCAATTTACATCAATAGGCATCGTTATACGCTCCTGTCTATTTTATTTAAATATGGAATTCACGGTCAAATCGCTGCTGCCAGTCAGTCAAGGCTTCCGGCGGCAGGGCGGGTACGTCCTCTAAGGAATACGGGATACCCAGTGCATGATACTTGTTCACACCCAGCGTGTGGTAGGGCAGCAGCTCCACCCGCTGAATGTTGCGGATCGTATGCAGATACGCGCGCAGCCCTTCCAGATGGGCGTCGGAATCCGTGAGTCCGGGGACTACCACATGGCGGATCCAAAGAGGCGTACCGGCCTTTTGCACGGCGGAGAGGAATTGTAAAAACTCCTGCGGAGACTGTCCCGTGATGCTGTGGTAGCCGTCCAGCGAGAAGTGCTTGATGTCCAGCAAGACGAGGTCAGTATGGGCCAGAATTTCCTCGTAGCCGCCGCAGCCGCAGCCTGCGGTGTCAATGCAGGTGTGGATGCCCGCGTGTTTGCACAGGAGCAGGACCTCACATAAAAAGTCCTTTTGCAGGAGCGGCTCGCCGCCTGAAAAGGTGACGCCGCCGTTATCGCCGAAATACGGCTTGAAGCGGAGAAGCTTGTTCACCAGCTGTTCAGGCGTGAAGATCTGCTCTTTTCCGCTGCGCATGGCCCAGGTGTCGGGGTTGTGGCAGTAGCGGCAGCGCAGGCGGCAGCCCTGAAAGAACACCACCGTGCGAATACCGGGGCCGTCCACAAGGCCCATGGATTCAATGGAATGGATGTATCCCTCGATCAAATAGAAAAACCTCCTTTTCAACAGATCAAATGATCCGTATAAAAAGAAAAAGCCGCACCGATCTGAGCTTTTTCTGCCCAGACGGTCGGCTGGTTTCACGATCATACTCCATGTGGTAACATCCACTTCCGTCAGTCATATGATCACCATGCCCATAGTATATGGGCTTTGGAAGCTTTTGTCAAGCACCAACGTGCGGTGACTTTCTCAACGTGTATACGCCGGAGGAGTGGAATGCAGCGCGGCAGATAGCCAGAGCTTTGCCCGCAAGCTGAACAGGGAAGGGGTCAAACTCTATGGGTGACAGCCTGCGCTATCAGGACTGCTTTGAAAAGCGGCATATGACCTGCGCGGTGCGGAAATCTTAAATGGAGTGTGACGGCGGTAACGATTCAGTCATGCGGCAGACAATGGAGAAAATGCGATAATGCAAGGTTCAACTTTATAGCGACCGAAAGGTTATACGGGCCGCTCCGAAATGCCACAGCTGTTTGAGCATTTCGCCTGTATGCAAAAGAAAGCACACCCGTTGACACGGGGTTGGTGTCGCAGTGGGCAGATACATGAGAGACTGTGGCGTTTTACCGCAAAAACAGCATATACCATTATTTCATAGCAAACTATTGAAAAAAGTTATAGGCCATTCGACGAACTTTATGTGGAACTTTTTTGCTTCGACAGCCTATTATACTGTATTTACAGTATTTACAGCGGTAGGAGGGCCGTATATTTGCCGGAACAGGATGGAAGACCGGGACAGGGGATGCGGCATGCACTAAGTAAAAATAACGTAAATGCTTTGCTGTCGGCAAAGCGCTTACGTCATTTGAAACATTTTTGGACTTGCAAACTTGCAATGTGTAGAGTTATAATCATATCAAGAACGTAGCTGTATTAATATGGCCTGCCCCTCAGTAGGAACGGAGGAGCAGTTTCTAAGATACAGCTTGCTCAGTAGGCTGATCCGCCCGATTAGGGGGCCACCTCAAAGGGCGGAGAGTCTTCGCGTTAAATACAGGGAAGAATAATAGGAGGAATTACGTTCATGGCAAAAAACAAAGTGTTTAAGACGATGGACGGTAATGAGGCTGCCGCATACGTATCTTATGCGTTTACCGAGGTAGCTACCATTTACCCCATCACTCCTTCCAGCCCCATGGCTGACCATGTGGATGCATGGGCTACCAATGGCAAGAAGAACCTGTTTGGCCAGCCCGTAAAGCTGGTCGAGATGCAGGCGGAGTCCGGCGCGGCCGGCGCAATGCACGGCTCTCTGGAGACCGGCTCCCTGACCAGCACCTACACTGCTTCTCAGGGCCTGCTGCTGATGATCCCGCCCATGTACCGTATCGCCGGCTCTCAGCTGCCCGGCGTTATGCACGTCTCTGCCCGTACCGTGGCCACCCACTCTCTGTCCATCTTCGGCGACCACTCCGACGTCATGGCCTGCCGCCAGACCGGTTGGGCACAGCTGGCTTCCGCCAGCGTGCAGGAGAGCATGGACTTGGGCGCCGTTGCCCATCTGTCTGCCATCAAGGGCTCTATCCCCTTCCAGCATTTCTTCGATGGCTTCCGGACCTCTCACGAGATCCAGAAGATCGAGGTTCTGGACTATGAGGATCTGGGCAAGATGCTGGATTGGGACGCTGTTCAGCGCTTCAAGGATCATGCCCTGAGCACCGAGCATCCCACTCTGCGCAACACTCTGCAGAATCCCGATACCTTCTTCCAGTCCCGCGAGGCCTGCAACAGCGCCTATGATGCGCTGCCCGCCATTGTCGAGGAGTACATGGGCAAGATCAACGAGGTCACCGGCCGCAACTATCAGTTGTTCAACTACTACGGTGCTCCCGATGCTGAGCGCGTTGTGGTGGCTATGGGCTCCGTCTGCGAGACCCTGCTGGAGGTTGTTGATTATCTGGTGGAGCGCGGCGAGAAGGTCGGCTTCATTCAGGTCCACCTGTTCCGTCCCTTCTCCATGGAGCGTCTGCTGGAGAAGATCCCCGCTACCTGCAAGTGCCTGACCGTTCTGGACCGCACCAAGGAGCCCGGCGCTCCCGGCGAGCCTCTGTATCTGGACGTGTGCGACGCCCTGTGGGAAGGCAAGCGTACCAACATCGAGGCTCTGTGCGGCCGCTATGGCCTGGGTTCCAAGGATACCACTCCTGCCCAGATGAAGGCCGTGTTCGACAACATGAAGGGTGAGAAGAAGAACCACTTCACCGTCGGCATCAACGATGACGTTACGCATCTGTCCCTGCCCGTTGGCGAGAATATCGTCACCGCCGGCAAGTCCATCATCTCCTGCAAGTTCTGGGGTTTGGGCTCCGATGGTACCGTTGGCGCCAACAAGAACTCCATCAAGATCATCGGTGACCACACCGATCAGTACGCTCAGGCTTACTTCGAGTATGACTCCAAGAAGTCCGGCGGTGTTACCAAGTCCCACCTGCGCTTTGGCCATGAGCCCATCCACAGCACCTACTATGTCACCATGGCTGACTTTGTGGCCTGCCACAAGACCTCTTACATCAAGGACTTCGATATCGTTTCCGAGATCAAGCCTCACGGCACCTTCCTGCTGAACACCAGCTGGACCGGCGCTGAGCTGGAGGAGCACCTGCCCAACCGCGTGAAGCGTCAGATCGCCGAGCGTGAGATCAACTTCTACACCATCGACGCTACCGCTATCGCTATGGAGCTGGGCCTGGGCAACCGCACCAACACCGTGCTGCAGGCTGCCTTCTTCAAGCTCTCCGGCATCATCCCCATCGAGGACGCCGTGAAGTACATGAAGGACGCTATCATCAAGTCCTACTCCAAGAAGGGCCAGAAGATCGTTGACATGAACAGCGCCGCCGTCGACAGAGGTGTTGACGCTGCTGTGAAGATCAACGTTCCCGAGTCCTGGAAGACTCTGGCTGACGATACCAAGGCTCCCGATGCAAGCCTGCCTCACTACATCCGTGAGATCCAGATCCCTGTCAACAAGCAGGCCGGCGATGCCATCCCCGTGAGCGAGTTCATGCCCTACGCTGATGGTGTTACCCCCTCTGAGACTTCTAAGTATGAGAAGCGCGGCATCGCTGTGAAGGTGCCTCAGTGGATCCCCGAGAACTGCATTGGCTGCAACAAGTGCGCTCTGGTCTGCCCCCATGCTGCTATCCGTCCCTTCCTGCTGAACGCGGAGGAAGAGGCTGCTAAGCCCGCCGCCTTCGTCACCAAGGAGGCCAAGGGCAAGGGCTTCGAGGGCCTGACCTTCCGTATGCAGGTCGATCCTCTGGACTGCCAGGGCTGCGGCGCCTGCGCCAATGTCTGCCCCGCCAAGGAGAAGGCTCTGGTCATGGAGCTGCTGGATACCCAGATGCCCGAGCAGGAGAACTGGGAGCATGCCCTGACCCTGTCCACCAAGACCAACCCCATGGACAAGTTCACCGTCCGCGGTTCTCAGTTCGAGCGTCCTCTGTACGAGTTCAGCGGCGCCTGCGCCGGCTGCGGCGAGGCTCCTTACATGAAGCTTATGTCTCAGCTGTTCGGTGACCGGATGTTCGTTACCTCCGCTACCGGTTGCGCTTACGTTGTGGGTTCCTCCACTCCTTCTTTCCCCTATGTGGCCAATGAGAAGGGCCATGGTCCTGCCAACTCCAACTCCCTGTTCGAGGATAACGCCGAGTATGCCCTGGGCATGAAGCTGTCCATCGACCAGATGCGTCGTCAGATGGCTGCTCACGCTGAGGCTGTGGTGGCTTCTACCTCCGACGCTGCTCTGAAGAGCGCTCTTGAGGCTTGGCTGGCTGAGGGCGATAACGGCGACAAGACCCGTGCTCTGTCCGAGGCTGTTGTGGCTGCTCTGAACGCCACTGCTGAGACCTCTGATGATATCGCTTTCCTGAAGGCCAACAAGGATGCTCTGCCCAAGAAGAGCGTCTGGATGTACGGCGGCGACGTCTGGGCTTACGATATCGGCTTCGGCGGTCTGGACCATGTCCTGGCTTCCGGTGCTGACGTGAATGTCCTGGTTGTCGATACCGAGGTGTACTCCAACACCGGCGGTCAGGCTTCCAAGGCCACTCAGCTGGGTGCCGTGGCTCAGTTCGCCAATGGCGGTAAGAGAACCGGCAAGAAGGATCTGGGCGCCATCGCCATGACTTATGGCAATGTCTATGTTGCTCAGGTCGCTATGGGTGCCAACGAGCAGCACCTCATCACGGCTCTGAAGGAAGCTGAGGCACATCACGGTCCCTCCATCCTCATCGCTTACGCTCCCTGCATCAACCACGGTATCTCCAAGGGCATGAGCCAGGCTCAGCTGGAGGAGAAGCTGGCCAGCGAGTGCGGCTATTGGCCCCTGTGGCGCTATGTGCCCGAGCTGAAGGCCGAGGGTAAGAATCCGTTCATCCTGACCAGCAAGGAGCCCAATGGCCAGCTGCTGGACTTCATGATGGGCGAGACCCGTTTCGCTTCTCTGACCAGAACCTTCCCCGAGACTGCCAAGGTCCTGTTTGCCGAGGCCGAGGAGTTCTGCGCTCAGCGCTATGCCAAATACAAGCATCTGGCTGAGCAGTAATTGTCGGTCAGAATCAGCACGAAACGTGAAATTGGTGGGAAAGCAAACCTTGCTTTCTGATGTAATCTCGTCTTGTACGGGTACAAGCTCAAATGCAGCAGCGACTCAGGAAAACAACTGAGGTTACATATCCGTTTTCTGTTTTTACTCTTACCATACTCTCTCCGCATAAAAGGCTCTCTGGCATAATGCCAGAGAGCCTTTTGCATATAATTGGGAAACGATCATGTTGTACCGCTGTGCCGCGTTACCCGCAAGGGCAGCGTATTCGATCATCATGCATTCCGCAACAGCAGGTTGCTTGTCATACCGATAACTTTGGGGTATGATGACCGTGAGGTGATGATCGTATGGATACAAAGGATATGATTCTGGAACTCAGGACAAAGATGGGACTGTCACAGGACGAGCTTGCGGAAAAGGTGTTTGTGACCCGCCAGGCGGTCTCGCGTTGGGAAAACGGAGAAACAACGCCGAATATTGAGACATTGAAGCTGCTCTCAAAGCTCTTTGATGTCTCCATCAATACGCTGCTCGGCTCACCGAGACAGCTTATCTGTCAATGCTGCGGGATGCCCCTTGCAGACGGGGACATCAGCAGGGAGACAGACGGCTTTTTCAATGAGGAGTACTGCAAGTGGTGCTATGCTGACGGCGAGTATATGTACCACGATTTAGACGATCTGATCGAGGTTTGCGTGCAGAACATGGCCAGCGAAGAATTTCCCGCCGAACAGGCGCGGGCCTACCTGAAGAATACGCTGCCAAAGCTCAATTACTGGAAGCGGTATGAAAATCTCGGCGGCGCGGAAGCCTTTGCGCAGTATAAGCAGACACTGATGGATGAATTCAACGATCTGCATATTGACGGGATGCCCAAGGTGGAAAAGCTCAACGCGCTTGTAGGCAAGTATATCAACCTTGCATACCGCCTTCCCAACGGAAAAACCGTCAAATTCCTTGACGATCAGGCGACCTACCTCGGCAACCAGCTGGAATGTGAGTTTGGCGGCGACCGCTGCTTCGGCATTGCCGCAAATATGGATTTTCTGCTGGTCTGCACCTATGAGGAAAACGGTAAAAACCCGGAGCTGGTCGTTTACAAGAAAAGATAGCAAAAATCAGATGCACGCCGTGAGACGTGCATCTGATTTTCTTTGACTGAACAGGCTGACGGAAAAGGGCGCGTCTGTGTGCCGATCCTGCAGGGAATCTGCCAGTGGGCAGGCATGTTCTGTAAGGACGCGGGCAAAACGCCCATGATCCAGCGCCAGCGGTGTGATTACCGGGCAGGTATTTGACTTGGATCGATCACACACCAGAAGCCGGCTGCACCTTCCGTGATGCGAACGGCCTTTTTGCAGTGAAACCTATCAAAAATTGACAATATGGCTCAAATCAGGTAGGATTGCAGAGAGACAGCAGCTGGCTTTTGCGGGGAAGAACGTATTCATGGAGGCTTCTAATGAGTGAAATGATAGAGAATACAGGCATGGACCGGAAGAAATTGGAAACGTTCATCTTGGAAACCTATCCGGCAAGCGCGGACCGTCCGTGGCTCCAATATCCCAATTATGAGGTGTTCCGCCACAGCACCAAAAGTACGCAAAAAGAAGGGCTGACAGCGTTTGAAAGGGAAAACGGCAGCTGCTGAATCGAAAAGAAAAGGGGACACAGGCTCCTCGGTGGGTCCGGACACGAGAGAATCTTAACGATTTTTAGCAAAAACACGTCTTGACAACGGGCAGAAAATCGTGTATTCTTCGTTCAAAAGGGAGTAGCTTGCACAGCTTTGTGTATCCGTTGGCGTCAGTACGGGCCGTTTGGCTCCGCTGCGGATTGAAATGGCGAGACTTTTGTATCAATGTGAAGGCATTGACGCAAAAGGGCTCGCCTTTTTTGCGTCCGCCGAAAGGAGACACAGTACATGAAGCAGGAAAAGAACATTTGGGAACAATCCCGCGTGGAGCTGTTCCAGAAACTGGATTGCCGGGAGACCGGCTTATCGCAGGAGGATGCGGCGCTCCGTTTGTTGAAATACGGTGCCAACGAACTGCACGCCGGCAAGCAAAAGAGTGTTTGGCAGATTTTTCTGGGGCAGTTTGCGGATTTTCTGGTGTTGATCCTCATTCTGGCCGCCGTCATCTCCGCCTGTATGGGGGACGTGGAGAGCATGATCGTCATTCTGGCGGTCATCACCATGAATGCCGTTCTGGGAACCGTCCAGACGGTGAAGGCATCCGCGTCGCTGGATAGCCTGAAGCAGATGTCCGCCCCCACCGCCAAGGTACTGCGGGACGGTCAGATCGTACAGATCCCCGGCCGAGAGGTGGTTCCCGGTGATGTGGTCATATTGGAGGCGGGAGATTCCGTCTGTGCCGACGGACGCCTGTTGGAATGTGCCAGTCTGAAGTGCGCGGGGAGGGCCCGCACCGGCGAAAGCCTGCCGGTGGAAAAGGATACGGAGCCTCTTACCGGGGAGACCGCTCTGGGCGACCGGAAGAACATGGTGTTCTCCGGCAGCTTCGTCACCTATGGGCGGGGCCGCTTTCTGGTGACGGCCACCGGTATGGACACGGAAATGGGTAAGATCGCCCAGCTTCTGAAAAACACGGAGGAACGGAAAACACCGCTGCAGGTCAGTCTGGACCAGTTCGGCAGAAAGCTGTCGATCATCATCCTGGTGATCTGCGCAGTGCTGTTTGGCGTCAGCGTGCTGTGGCGGCACGAAAACGTGATGAACGCCTTTCTCTTCGCCGTGGCGCTGGCGGTGGCCGCTATCCCGGAGGCCCTCAGCTCCATCGTGACCATCGTGCTGTCCTTCGGCACCCGGAAAATGGCCAAGGAAAACGCCGTCATCCGCCATTTGCAGGCGGTGGAGGGGCTTGGCAGCGTGTCGGTCATCTGCTCGGATAAGACCGGTACGCTGACCCAGAACCGCATGACGGTGCGCAAGCTCTACACCGGAGGCGAGGTGATCGACGCCAAGGACGCGGACTTCCGGGACCCGTTACAGGAGCCGCTGCTGCGGACGGCCCTGCTGTGCAGCGATGCGGTCATCAGCGGGGATACGGAGATCGGAGACCCCACGGAAACGGCACTGGTGCGGCTGGGGGAGACCAACGGCTTTGACGAGGATCTCGTCCGGGACCGTTGGCCCCGTTTGACAGAGATCCCCTTCGATTCCGACAGGAAAATGATGTCCACGGTCCACAAGCTGGCGGGGGGCCTGATGCTGGTCACCAAGGGCGCGACGGACGTGCTGCTGGACCGCTGCGTGGTGATGCCGGAGGAACGGGCGAGGATCGAACAGGTCAACGAACAGTTTTCCAACGAGGGCCTGCGGGTGCTGGCCTTCGCCTGCCGCAGTGTGGACAGTACGGCCATCACTCTGGCGGATGAAAACGGCCTGACCTTCCTCGGCCTCATTGCCATGATGGACCCGCCCCGTGAGGAATCCAAGGCGGCGGTGGCGGAGTGCATCCGCGCCGGCATCCGCCCCATTATGATCACCGGCGACCACAAGATCACGGCGGCGGCCATTGCCCGCGAGATCGGCATTTTGCGGGACGGCACGGAGGCCGTGGAGGGCGCGGTCATCGACAGCATGAGCGACGAGGAATTGCAGGACTTCGTGCCAAAGGTCAGTGTCTACGCCCGTGTGTCCCCGGAGCATAAGATCCGCATCGTCCGGGCGTGGCAGCAGCGGGGCAATCTGGTAGCCATGACCGGCGACGGCGTCAATGACGCCCCCGCTCTCAAGCAGGCGGACATCGGCGTTGCCATGGGCATCACGGGAACGGAGGTGGCCAAGGATGCCGCCGGTATGGTGCTGGCGGACGATAACTTCGCCACCATCGTGAAGGCCGTGAAGAACGGCCGGAATGTGTATGCCAACATCAAGCGGGCCATTCAGTTCCTGCTCTCCGGCAATACGGCGGGCATTTTGACGGTGCTCTACGCCTCTCTGATGGGACTGCCCGTGCCCTTCGCGGCGGTGCACCTGCTGTTCATCAACCTGCTGACGGACTCTCTGCCCGCCATCGCCCTTGGCTTGGAGCCTCACACCGACGAGGTCATGTCGGAAAAGCCCCGGCCCCGGAACGAAGGCATCCTGACCAAACCCTTCCTGTTCAGCGTGGGCATCGAAGGACTGGTCATCGCCGCCGCCACCGTCACGGCCTTCTATCTGGGGCTGAACGCCGGCGGCGCCGCTGCCGGACAGACTATGGCCTTCTCCACCCTGTGCCTGAGCCGGCTGTTCCACGGCTTTAGCTGCAAATCCCAGCATCCGGTGCTGCTGACCCGGCACTTCTGGAACAACCGTGCCCTGTTGGGTGCCTTTGCCATCGGCGCTCTGCTGCTGGGACTGGTGCTGCTGGTTCCCGCGCTGGAACCGCTGTTCGCCGTGGCTCCCCTGTCCATTGGGATGGTGGGCGCCATTGTGGGACTTGCCTTCGGCTCCATGGTGGTCATCCAGCTTTTGAAGCTGCTGCGGCGGTAAGGCCGCAGGCATTGTGCGGTAAACAGAATCATGCCGAAAAATTTACCGTTTCTTGATGGAAATCCGATTCCTTGCATGATACAGTAAAAGAAAATCGAATATTAACAAGAAGGGCAGGAGGAACAACATGGAGACTCCCATCAATTTTAACGAGAAAAAAGGCTTCATCTGCGATATGGACGGCGTCATCTACCACGGCAACCGCATTCTGCCGGGGGTGGCGGAGTTCATTCAGTGGCTGCATGATGAGGACAAGGAATATCTCTTTCTTACCAACAACAGCGGCTATACGCCCCGGGAGCTGAACCAGAAGCTGGCCCGCATGGGCCTTGATGTGCCGGAGGAGCACTTCTATACCAGCGCGCTGGCCACCGCCGCCTTCCTGCGGGAGCAGGCACCGGGCTGCTCCGTGTTCGCCATTGGCGAGGCGGGACTGCTCAACGCCCTCTATGACGCAGGCATCACCATGAACGATGTGAACCCCGACTATGTGGTGGTAGGCGAGGGGCGCAGCTATTCGCTTGACACCCTCACGAAAGCCACAAATCTGGTGATGCAGGGGGCCAAGCTCATCGGTGCCAACTCCGATGTCTCCGGTCCCATTGAAAACGGCATCGCCCCTGCCTGCCGTGCCCTCATCGCACCTATTGAGATGGCAACGGGCAAGCAGGCCTACTTCTGCGGCAAGCCCAACCCGCTGATGATGCGGACGGGGCTGAAAAAGCTGAACTGCCACTCCGGTGAGGCGGTGATGGTGGGCGACCGCATGGATACCGATGTGATCTCCGGCATGGAGAGCGGTATGTCCACGGTGCTGGTGCTCTCCGGCGTTTCCACGCGGGAGACCCTCAAGACCTACGCCTACCGCCCCAGCATCGTGCTGGACGGTGTGGGCGACATCGCTGCCATGGCCCGCGGGGAGAAGGCATAAACCGAACAACTCGCCGCGCCAGACGCAAATCTGCAAAGTGGATGCAGAAAAGGGAGGACGTTTTCGTCCTCCCTTATTTTTGCGACGCAAAAGCATAGTATAATAAGAAATGTGCCATTTCCTCGCTCCCTGCAGGGCAACCGGAAATAATGCACGAGAACTTCATGCACTGGCATTTGTGCATGTTCGTGATGCGTTGCTCATAAATAAAGTTTTATGCCTATGTTCACGCTGCCCGCAAGTCAGGTGAAGATTCAGACATCATTCCGACCGATCCCAGTAGGGATAATCCGTAAATACGAACTTGCCTGCCGCGTTTTTTCAGTCGGCAGCTCCACATAGACTGTGCTGCCGTCCGGCGGCATGCTGACGCCCATCACCACCGTGAATTTCCCGGCGCCGTCATCCCGGACATGATCCGCCCAGCTGTTGTAGGAGGTCTTGCCCCTGTTTTTCCTGTACGCTACATAGACGTTGCCGTTATATTCAAGCAGATCTTTGCTTGCAATGGCGGCATTCAGGGTCTTATCCGTAAATTCCTCGGAAAAGACCGCTAAGAATTTTTCTCGAACCTGTTCAATGGTGTAGACGCCGTCCCGGGCGGGGAACATGGGCAGGTACTTCCGCCCCCTGAATTTGGACGGGACTCATGCCCTTGGAATACTCCCCGGCGAAGGTGAGGCGCAGCCAAAGACTTCGGGCCTGCTCCGACAGCTCCCACGCTTCCTCTTCGTACAGGGTCGAGCCGTCCTCCGGGTAAAATTCATACCCGTTCACACCTCGGAGACTTTCGATAATGACGGCTTACATTACCGGAAACCGTGTTGTCCCAGTATTCCGAGCGGATAAAATGCTCTAAATGGACGCCGGTCTCCGTTTTATAGCCCTCGTAGACATAGCTCTGCGCGGACATACCGCTTTCCGACAGGGAAAAATGCTGGAACTCCATAGGCGCACCTCCGTGGTCGGCAAAATCACCGGGATCGTCGGAACCGCCGTTCCGTTTGGAGAAACACGCGGAAAAAATCAGAGGAAAGATGCAGAGAAGCGCGAGACAGATCAGCAGCTTTTTCAAATTACATTTCCTCCTCCTTTTGCGAAATCATGACAAGACTGACTTCGGTCATGGTAAAATCCTACAATTATAGTGCACCATCTTCCTTGCGGAATGAGATGATCCGGTTTGTGTGGTCGATCCAAATCACGCAGATTTCCTGCGGGCGGCGGTCTTCTTTCATCGGCGGTTCTCCATGATATAATTTTAGATAAAACAGCTTGCCGCCTGTTGATGAACAGACGGCAAGCCGCATGGCTGCTTCAGCAGCCTCGCATCCGGCGCACAACAGCGCGCCGAAGCTGTTTATTCGACGATGACAGAGGTGCCGGAAACGATTTTCTTGGGCTCCTTCTTGGGGATCAGGACGGTCAGCACACCGGATTCATACTTGGCCTTCACATCCTCGGCCTTCACATCACCCACATAAAAGCTGCGGGAGCAGGCACCGGCATAGCGCTCCTGACGCAGAACGCGGCCCTTCTTGTCCTCTTCGTCCTTGTCCAGACCCTTCTGGGCGCTGACGGTCAGATAGCCGTCTTTCACATCCACATGGATCTCATCCTTCTGGAAGCCGGGCAGCTCCACCGCGAAGCGGTAAGCCTTGGCGTCACCCGTTTCATGGATGTCGGTCTTCATCAGGTTTCTCTCGTGCTTGCCAAACAGGGGGCTGTGACCGCCGAAGAAACTGTTGTCAAAGAAATCGTCAAACATGTTTTCACCATAGATGCTGGGTACCATAATAATTCCTCCATTCGAGATGAAATTACAAAATTGAATCGCGGAAACAGGACGGTACGTTCTGATCGCACAAGCAAACACTGCCTGCGGCGATCTTCGACCCATCGGCTGCCATGCTCGGAATGTGCATCAGTTACTGCACATCACCCTGGCTGTTTCCTTTTTCCCTCTTTCTGCTGTATAGTTTATCTTTTTTCCTTGCAAAAACAAGAAACTGTGGGTACAATAAAAAAAGAGATGCTTGTGCTGAAAGCACAAGTGGAAAGGGGCTGAGGGCGATGGGAGACACACAGTGGGAAAACTGCGGCGCTGAGACGCTGCTGGAGGAATTCTTCGCACAGGATGATCTCAGACAACTGGCGGAAAGCGCAGGCAAGATTCTGGACTGTCCGCTGCTGGTGCTGGACGATACCTTTCATGTGGCGGCATACCGCCTGCCGCAGGGATTCTCCGATGAGCTTTTTCAAAACGTTGTGAGCTGCGGCGAGATCACCTATGAAGCCGGTGTGCTTATCAGCAGAAGCCCGGCCCTTTCGGAAGGGCGGGCGGACTTTCTGCAACTGCCGGGCAGTCCGTATCCCCGGCGGTTTGCGCTCCTTGTCAGCGCGGGGGTCCAGCTTGGCTGCCTCATCTGCGTGGACACGGACGGACATCTGGAAAAAATTCCCGCTCAGACATGGGAACTGGTGGAGCGTATCCTCGCCAAGCAGCTGTTTGTGGAGGCCAGCCGGCAGGACAAGCCCTTCGAGACTGCAGAAGACATACTCATGCATTTGCTGGATGGCGGCTTTTCCTCTGCTGCGTATTTTCAGCTTCAGGCCGCCAATACCTACCTTGCGGACTTCCACCCGCGGACCTTCGCATTGGTGGACCTGACGGCCTATCGCAGCGTTTACGCCGGGAAGCGCCGGTTGAAGGAGGCACTGGAGGCGCGGCTTCCGGACAGCCACCCCTTTCTGTACAAGGGCGATGTGTTCCTGTTCCTGCACGAGGACGAGGGTGCTCAGGCGTTCGATGATCTGGCGGAGGAATTCCACCTCAAGGTCCTCATCTCCGAGCCGCTGGACGAGCTTTTCGACCTGCCCAAGCTTTACCCCACCGCCCGGGAAGCGCTGGAGCTGATGCGGGATGAGCGTTTTCACGGGGAACGGGTCTGCTCTGCGGCGCAGCTCCGCATACCTCTGCTGCTGAAAAATCTGGAGGGGCGCGGCGGTCTGATCTCCATAGAACTGCGCCGCTTGGCCGCCCATGACCGGGAAAAGAACACGCAATACTGCGAAACGCTCTACTATTACCTGATTTGCTGCCGCTCTCTGAAAAAGACCTGCGACGCGCTATACACTCACCGCAACACGGTGCTTTACCGCATCCGCAGGTTGCAGGAGGATTTCGACATTCCTCTGGATGACCCGTCCCTCCATGCCGACCTGCTGCTGGGTGTGTCCCTCATTCTGTTTGAGAACAAGGGGCCGGATTTCTTCCTGCATACCCCGAAAAATAAGACATAAAGCCGTACATTTAGGCGAAGATTCAAAAAGAAACGGATGATATTTATGAAAGAAAACAGAAAGCTATTGAGAGAAGTTCTGAAGGATATCCGCCATGACATGACGGACGAGGAAGTGCTGAACCTGCTGGCGGACAGCAAAATTTCCGAAAATCCTGCGGGTGAGAAGGAAAAATACACCCTCGGCCAGCGGGCGGCGGACGCCATCGCGAAATTTGCGGGGAGTTGGGCATTCATTTTTTCCTTCACTGGCGTGCTGATCCTCTGGATGGTGGTCAACACACTGCTGGCGGCAAAGGCCTTCGATCCCTTTCCCTTTATTTTGCTGAATCTGGTGCTCTCCTGCGTGGCGGCCATTCAGGCGCCGCTCATTATGATGAGCCAGAACCGGCAGGAGGAAAAGGACCGCCGCCGTGCCGAGAACGATTACAAGGTGAATCTCAAAACGGAAATTATGATCGAGGATCTCTACGATAAAGTAAACGCCATCCTTGCCAGGCAGTCCGCCCTGGAAAAGCATCTGGCAGGGCAGGAGAAGGGAACACCGAAAGCGGACGGTGAAAAATAAACGTGCTTTGAGGCTTGTACCTTTTTTGTAAATTCAAGCATGATTTTAGAAGGATCAACAAAAACCGGGATATCCAACAGGATGTCCCGGTTTTTGCTTCAGGTGCCTGCTTGCTGTTCCGCAGATTTGCTGGAGACTGTGCGATCACGGTCAGCTTGTATATGATGGATTTTATTTAGTACTATTATTTCACAATAGACACAATATCTTGTGTTTCGGCAGTTGACAGAACGGGCCCGCCATTATATACTTAAATTCTAAGAGACGATCAGCGGGAGGGAGAGATGCATATGCGGATCGGCGGACTGCAAAAGGTAACGCTGCTGGACTACCCCGGCAAGGTGGCCTGCACGGTGTTTTTGCCCGGCTGCAACCTGCGCTGCCCCTTCTGCCACAATCCCGCTTTGGTCCTGCCGGACCGAGAGACCGACGGCCTTTCCACGGAGAAGCTGCTTGCCTTTTTGGAGACCCGTCGAGGAAAGCTGGACGGCGTGTGCGTCACCGGCGGGGAACCGACCTTGTACGAGGACCTTCCGGCGCTGCTGCGGCAGATCCGGGGGCTGGGCTTTGCCGTGAAGCTGGATACCAACGGCACCAACCCCGACATGCTGGAAGCGCTGGCGCAGGAGGGGCTGCTGGACTATGCTGCCATGGACATCAAGAACAGCCCGGACCGCTATGCGGAGACCTGCGGCGGCGTGGATCTTCTGGGACCGGTGAAGCGGAGTGCCGCACTGCTGATGGCGGGCGCCGTGGACTATGAGTTCCGCACCACCGTCTGCGCACCGCTGCACACACCGGAGGAGATGGCCGGGATCGGCCGTTGGCTCAAGGGTGCGAAGCGCTATTTCCTTCAACCCTTTGTGGACTCCGGCGAACTGGTGGGCAGCGGCATGAAGCCCCTGACAAAAGAAGAGATCGAAGCGCTGCGGGACAGCGTTTTGCCTGATATTCCCAGCACACAGATCCGTGGACAATAGAGAAAAGGAGAAGAGGACCATGTATCAAGTCATCAAGCGGGACGGCCATGTTGCTGAATTCAGTCTCAACCGTATCTCCAGTGCCATTATGAAAGCCTTTGACGCCACCCATATTCCCTATGCCCCGGATGTGATCGACCTGCTTTCCTTGCAGGTCACGGCGGATTATGCCGATAAGATCCGGGATGGCCGGATCGATGTGGAGACCATTCAGGACAGCGTGGAGGCCGTTCTTCAGCGTGCCGGCTACGCGGAAGTGGCCAAGGCCTACATTCTCTACCGCAAGAACCGGGAAAAGCTGCGGAACATGAGCTCCACCATTCTGGACTACAAAAAGCTGGTGGACGATTATCTGCGGGTGTCCGACTGGCGGGTAAAGGAAAACTCCACCGTCACCTACTCTGTGGGCGGATTGATCCTGTCCAACTCCGGCACCATCACAGCTAATTACTGGCTCAGCGAGATTTATGACGAGGAGATCGGCAGCGCCCACCGCAACGCGGACCTCCATATCCACGATCTGTCTATGCTCACCGGCTACTGCGCCGGTTGGAGCCTGAAGCAGCTCATTCAGGAAGGGTTGGGGGGTGTGACGGGCAAGATCACCAGCGCCCCGGCCAAGCACCTGGCTACCCTATGCAACCAGATGGTGAATTTCCTGGGCATTATGCAGAACGAGTGGGCGGGTGCGCAGGCATTTTCCAGCTTTGATACCTATCTTGCCCCCTTTGTCCGGATGGATAAGCTCAGCTACAATGAAGTCAAGCACTGCGTCGAGAGCTTTGTCTATGGCGTCAACACCCCCAGCCGCTGGGGCACACAGGCCCCGTTCTCAAACATCACTCTGGACTGGACCGTACCCGCCGATCTGGCCGGTCAGCCTTGTATCGTGGGCGGCAAGCCCATGAGCTTTACCTATGGCGACTGCCAGCCGGAGATGGACATGATCAACAAGGCATTCATCGAGGTCATGATCGAAGGCGACGCCAACGGCCGCGGCTTCCAGTATCCCATCCCTACCTATTCCATCACCAAGGACTTTGACTGGTCCGAGGCGGAGAACAACCGGCTGCTCTTTGAGATGACCGCAAAATACGGTACGCCTTACTTCTCCAACTACATCAACTCCGACATGGAGCCCAGCGACGTGCGCAGCATGTGCTGCCGCCTGCGTCTGGACCTCCGGGAACTGCGGAAAAAGAGCGGCGGCTTCTTCGGCAGCGGTGAGTCTACCGGCTCCGTGGGCGTTGTGACCATCAATCTGCCCCGTATTGCATATCTTGCCAAGGATGAAGCGGATTTCTTCGTCCGGCTGGATCACATGATGGACATTGCTGCCCGCAGTCTGAAGATCAAACGCACCACCATCGGGCGGCTGATGGAGGAGGGGCTGTACCCCTACACCAAGCGCTATCTCGGCAGCTTCGACAATCACTTTTCCACCATCGGTCTCGTCGGCATGAATGAGGCGGGCCTGAACGCCAACTGGCTCCGCAAGGACCTCACCCATGAGGAGACGCAGGACTTTGCCGTTCGGGTGCTGAAGCACATGCGGGAGCGGCTGAGCGATTATCAGGAGCAGTATGGCGACCTCTACAATCTGGAGGCCACCCCTGCCGAGTCCACCTCCTATCGCCTCGCCAAGCACGATAAGGCACAGTACCCCGACATCATCACCGCACACGAGGGCGGGACGCCCTACTACACCAATTCCAGCCACCTGCCTGTGGGCTACACGGAGGACGTGTTCGCCGCGCTGGATGTGCAGGATAAGCTCCAGACCCTCTACACCAGCGGCACGGTGTTCCACACCTTCCTGGGCGAAAAGCTGCCCGATTGGCGGGCAGCGGCGGCGCTGGTCCGCAAGATTGCGGAGAACTACGAACTGCCGTACTATACGCTGTCTCCCACCTATTCCGTCTGCGCCGACCATGGCTATCTGGCCGGAGAGCAGTTCACCTGTCCCATCTGCGGACGGAAAACCGAGGTTTACAGCCGCATTACCGGCTACTACCGCCCGGTGCAGAACTGGAACGACGGCAAGAGTCAGGAGTATCAGGACAGAAAAACCTATCATGTGAGCGGTGCGGCGCAGCCCCATGCAGCCGCTCCGGCGAAAGAAGTGAAAGAGACCGCGCCCGTTTCGGGGAAAGCAGACCGTTATACGCTCTTCGTCACGGCCACCTGCCCCAACTGCCGGGCGGTGAAGCCGCTGCTGCAAAAGGCGGGCGTTCCCTATGAGGAAAAGGATGCCGCACAGTATGCGGAGGAGGCAAAGGCGCTTGGCCTGCGGCAGGCCCCCACGCTGGTGGCTTGGGGAGAGGAACCCACTCTCTATGTGGGCGCAGCCCAGATCAAGGCGTTCCTCCGGGAGTATGCCCAATGATCGAGCCTGCTGTGATCGGCGGCGGTCCCGCCGGACTGACAGCCGCCCTGTATGCCGCACGGGCGGGACGCTCCGTTGCCGTATTCGAGGGCAGCGGCTTCGGCGGGCAGATCACCCTCTCGCCGCTGGTGGAGAATTATCCCGGCCTTGGCGCGGTCAGCGGCATGGAACTGGGGGACCGGATGTATGCCCAGGCGGAAGCGGCCGGGGCGGAGCTGACCTTCAGCGGGGTACAGAGAATCGAACGAAACACGGACGGCACGTTCCTTCTGGAAACGGAGGACGGGCCTGTGTCGGCCCGGGCGGTGATCTATGCCGCTGGGGCAAAGCCCCGGACGCTGGGTCTGCCCGGTGAAGAAGAACTGGTAGGCCGCGGCGTCAGCTATTGCGCCCTGTGCGATGGCCCGTTCTTTGACGGACAGGACGTAGCAGTGGCCGGCGGCGGCAACACCGCCTTTGAGGATGCTCTGTTTCTGGCCGGACGCTGCCGCAGCGTGACACTGATCCACCGGAGAAAAACCTTCCGGGCGGAGCAGACGTTGGTGGAACAGGCGGCCCAACGGAAAAATCTTACCATCCTGACGGATACGGTCATCACCGATCTCTGCGCCGATAACGGAGAACTGGAACACCTTCTGCTGAAAAATGCCGACGGACGGGAGACGCGGCTCCCGGTCGGCGGGCTGTTCGTGGCCTTTGGCCGCGTTCCCGATACGGAAATGGCCGCAGCACTGGCGGAACGGGATCAAGAGGGGTATCTCCTGACCAATGACCGGATGGAAACGGCCGCACCGGGCTTTTTTGCGACAGGCGACTGTCGGCACAAGCAGGTACGGCAGCTGACCACGGCGATTTCGGACGGCACCTTGGCTGCGGTCTCCGCCTGCCGGTGGCTGGCGGAACAGTGACGCGCACCGGATCATCCCAACAATCAAAGCAAAGAGAGGATACGCTTATGAACGATGAACGCTACTCCATTATTTATTCCAGCAGAACGGGAAATACCAGACTGCTGGCTGAGGCGATCCGGGAGAGCCTTCCGGCGGACCTGTGCAATCATTTCGGCACGGACGAAGCCGGTGCGGTCGAATCCGAAAAGCTGTATGTTGGCTTCTGGACGGATAAGGGGACTGCGGATGAAGCGGCGCTTGCGCTTTTGAAGCGCCTGAAATACAAGAAGATTTTCCTGTTCGGTACGGCGGGCTTCGGCGAAAGCGAGGCGTATTTTCAAAAGGTGCTGGATCGGGTAAAGGAGAGCATCGACGAGAGCAATTCGATCATCGGCGCCTATATGTGTCAGGGCAAAATGCCCATGGCGGTCCGGGAGCGGTATGAAAAAATGAAGCAGCAGCCCAACCCGGCTCCCAATCTGGACGGACTGATCCGGAACTTTGACCGCGCCCTCGCCCATCCGGATGACCATGACCTTGAAGAATTGAAACAGGCTGTGCGGAGAGGGGAGGACAGTTGATATGAGATGGTTCTATGAGCTTGCGTGGCTGTGGAAGGGGCTGGGAATTTCCCTGCTGGCAGCCGCAGCCTGTATGGCGTGTGTCTGGCTGGTGTGCAGAGCCGCCGGAAAGCGGCTTCGGACCGGCATCGCGGTTTTGGCCGCTGCTGCGGGCTTTGCGGCCGCCGTTGTGGTGATCCTCCTCCTCGCCCAGACTCCAACCCCGATTTAAAAGAACCCTCCGTCGCCCGTAAACGGGGACGGCAGCGGGAATACGCCGAGTGGAAAGCGAAACAACAGGCCGAACAGCATAAATAGGCATAAAAAAGGCGGGAACATCTCAAACGATGCTCCCGCCTTGTTATACTTTTAACTGCTTTTATTCAATACCTAAGAATCGACAATGTCAAAAGGAAAGTAAAAAAAGTCATTACTATGAGCTAAGCCGAAAATAATTCGATATTTACCGACAGATAGCTGGTCATAGTCCGTCAGAAAAAAATCTACACTCATTGTCTCTCCTGATGGGATGTAGAGAAGATTATCTGTATCTCTTATATAAGGGGATTTTTTTACAATAACCCATGTTTCATTAATATTTTGTTCGAGATATGGTAGATAGAGTTCCGGGCTATTATCGCTATGATTTGTTATGCAAAGAGATATCTGCTTAGTATCAATAGTGTATTGTGCTTGCACAGCCTGAATAGAGAATCCGCTTACCGGGGTCAAATTTTGATAAGGGGATTTGGGGGATTGAGAGGTTTTAATTAAATAGAACAAAAGAATACACAAGATGATTGTTGGGACAATAGCAAAGACTCTTTTTTTCATGGTATACTCCTTCCTTTTTCCTCCGTCCATCACCGTTTACTTCTTCACTTTTAGAATATTCCAAACTGTTGATATTGTTAGTTATATCTATATAGACGCTAAAATTTTTATAATGTTCCCATTTTTATCATCATAGCGAAAAATATAAGCAAAGGCAAGGACAAGAATTGTCCCTGCCTTTGCTTACTATAGTACATTCTCAATAGAAATGATAAATCCGAACTACATGACCCACTTGGATCATGTAGTTCGGATTATCATTGTTTGGTCCGAGTGGCGGGATTTGAACCCACGGCCTCATGGACCCGAACCATGCGCGCTACCAACTGCGCTACACCCGGATACAGCTTTACCATTATACGGTATCCGGTTCGGGATGTCAAGGCATATTGCGGAAAATCCCCGCATAGAGTTGAAAGAATTCAACGATGGGGGGCAGGAAGGATGACGGCAAGGCGGTCAGGGCGGCGGACAGCCGCATCGGTTGGCAGAAAAAGAACGGTGGCGCGTCAGGTGGGACGCCGTCAGTCCGGAAAAACGGATGCCCTGTCGGCGGCGGAGCGTTTGCGGCTCATCCGTCTGGTGACCTGCGGCGGCATTTTCGTGCTGCTGGTGGCGGCGAAGCTGCTGCTGCCGGGAAGGATGGCGGGCGTCAGCCAAAAGCTGTCGGAAGCCATGACCCGGAGCGTCGATGTGCAGGCGGTATTTTCCGCTGTGGGCGGCCTGTTTACCAAGGACGGCACCCCGGCGGAGGCGGCGGACGAGGTGTACCGGGCCGTGTTCCGTCCGGAGGGCGCGGAGACCCGGCAGACCACCGCCCGGACAGCGGACGGCGCGGCACTGACGGAGCTGCGGAACTGGCGGGACGCAGAGCCGTTGAACACGATCCCGCCTGCGGGAGAGGACCCGGCTCCGGAGGAGCTGGAGACGATGGACCTTGTGCTCTATTCCGACGAGGATTTGCCGGAAAACGGCAGTATGCGGCAGGCAATTTTGGGCTTCGATCACGAGACGCCGGTGAAGGGCGTGCTGTCCTCCAATTTCGGCTACCGGGATCACCCCTTGGAGGGGACGGAGCGGTTTCACTACGGCGTGGATCTGGCGGCGGATACCGGTACGGCCATCGCCTGCTTTGCCGATGGCACCGTTACGGCGGTAGGGGAGAGCAGCAGCTACGGAAAATACTGCACCGTCACCCACGCTAACGGCTGCACCACCCTGTACGCCCACTGCGGACGGATCTCCGTGTCCTCCGGCGCGGCGGTAAAAAAGGGAGAGAAGCTGGGGGAGGTGGGAGAGACCGGCATGGCCACAGGACCGCATCTGCATTTCGAGCTGCAAAAGGACGGGGTCTACCTGAACCCGATCTATTATGTGGAAACCGCCTGAGTGTACCGTCTCCGGCGGCTTTTTTCTGCTGGTGGGATGGTTCGCCCTCTGCTGCGGTTGGCAGATGGCGCTGACGGTGCTGGGGGCGGCAGCGTGGCACGAGTTCGGGCATCTGCTGGCTTTAAGGCTCTGCGGCGGGGAGGCCCGGCGGCTGCGGGTCGGCATGTTGGGAGCGGTGATCGAGGTCCGGGGGGCCATGGGCTACGGGCACGAGTTGGCATCGGCTCTGGCGGGGCCATTGGCGAATTTGCTGGCGGCTGCGGTCCTCGGCAGGATGGGGTGTACTACGGCGGCGGGGGCCAACGGGGTGCTGTGCGCCTTCAATCTGCTGCCTGTCCGCCCGCTGGACGGCGGACGGGCGCTGTATCTCCTGCTGGCGTGGCTGGCCGATCCCGGAACGGCGGAATGGGGCTGCCGGTGGGTGGGCATTTCCACGGCGCTGGCAGCGGCGTCCGGGACGGCGTGGCTGGTGTGGCGCACGGGGGGAAGCCTCTGGCTGCTCCCTGCCATAGTGGGGCTGCTGATGGCCGGGGCAGGCTGGCGGGATGACCGGTAAGGAGGAGCCGTTGGTCACATTTTGCGGTTTAACTTGAAAATTTGCAGATTCTTAACTATAATAAAGACACCATGCCGTCAGCGGACACGTTTACCCCGGAGCTGACGGTGAGAAAGCACGAGGAATGGCTATGCGACCAGACGGAACGAGAGTACGGGATCTGACTGCCATCATGCAGGCGCTTCCCTATGTCATGCCAAAGCGGTATGACGCCCAGAACTGGGCGGAAGAAAATCTGGATGAGGACGCGATCCGGGACTATATCCGGGCAAAGCGGCGGGAGGGGCGGTCCGTGACCCACATGAGTCTGCTGGTGTCCGCCTATTACCGCGCAGTGCTGAAAAATCCAAAGATCAACTATTTCGTGATGAACCGGCGGATCTACAAGCGGAACCACTTCTGCTTCAGCTTTGTGATCCTAAAGACCCGGGCGGACGGCACGCCGGACGAGACCTCTCTGAAGGTGTATCTGGAACCGGAGGACACGGTGTTTACCGTGACGGAGAAGATTCGCTCCACCATCGAGAAGAACCAGAACGTCCGGCACAATAATGACACAGACCGGTTTGCGAAATTCGTATTCGGCGTGCCGGGTCTGGCCCGGGCGGTTTTTGCACTGGCGGGCTTTCTGGACCGGCATGATCTGCTGCCCAAGTCTATCATTGAACTGAGCCCCTTCCATACCAGCCTGTTCGTGACGAATCTGGCCTCTATCAATACGCCCTGCATTTTCCACCACTGCTACGAGTTTGGCACTACCAGCGTGTTCGTCTGCATGGGGCGGCCCGTCCCCGACCCGCTGGCGCCGGAGGGCGTCCGGAAGAAGATCATGCCTATGAGCGTTGTCATGGACGAGCGGATCGCCACCGGCATTGAGTATTCCCGCTTTTTCGCGGAGCTGTTCCGAAATCTCAAGCACCCGGAAAGTCTGGAAGAGCCCTTCAACAGTGTGTTGATAGAAAAAGCGGCGGTAAAGTGAGGGAGCACATACAGTGAACAAAAGAACGAAAACCACTCTGCGGCGGTGGTGCCTTTACGGGTGGACGCTTGCGAAATGGACCATGGCGGCGTCCGCCATCGGCGTGGTCTGCGGATTGATCGGGACCATGTTCCACTTCGGCGTCCATGAGGTGACGGCTTTCCGAGGAACGCACCCCTGGGTGCTGTATCTCCTGCCGTTGGCGGGCTTTGTGATCGTGAGCTTTTACAAGCTGACGGAGACGGACGGCTTGGGTACCGACGATATCATCGACGCGGTCCATGAGGGAAAACGGCTGCCTATCTTGCTGCTGCCGGCCATCTTTTTCGGTACGGTCCTGACCCACCTGTGCGGCGGCAGCGCGGGACGGGAGGGTGCAGCCCTTCAGATGGGCGGCACCATCGGTCAGTGTATGGGCCGCACCTTCCGGCTGGATGACCGGGATCTCCGGGTGGCTACGCTGGCGGGTATGGCGGCATTTTTCTCCGCCCTGTTCGGAACGCCTCTGGCGGCCACGGTGTTTGCCATCATGGTCATCAGCATCGGCGTGCTCTACCATGTGGCGCTGTATCCCAGCCTGCTGGCGGCGCTGGTGGCCTACGGCGTGTCCGTCCGTCTGGGGGTGGAGCCTACCCGCTTCACCGTGGCGGTGCCGGATCAGTCGGTAGGGATGTTCGTCCGGGTGGCGGCGCTGGGTGTGCTGTGCGCGCTGGTGTCCATCCTGTTCTGCAAACTGATGCACGGCGCGGGACACCTGATGAAGCGGATCAAAAACCCGTGGCTGCGGGTGATCTGCGGCGGTTTCGCCGTCATCGCCCTGACGTGGGTATTCGGCACGGACTATAACGGCGCGGGCATGGACATCGTGACCCGGGCCATTGAGCAGGAGACCGTGGCGGTGCCCTGGGCCTTCCTGCTGAAGCTGGTTTTCACGGCGGTCACGCTGGCGGCGGGCTTCAAGGGCGGCGAGGTGGTACCCTCCTTCTTCCTGGGCGCGACCTTCGGCTGCGCGGTGTCCCCGCTGCTGGGTCTGCCGGTGGGCTTTGGCGCCGCGGTAGGTCTGGCCGCTGTTTTCTGCGGCGTGACCAACTGCCCGGTGGCATCCACGCTGCTGGCGGTGGAACTGTTCGGCGCGGAGGGGATGCTGTATTTTGCCTTGGCCTGCTGCCTGAGCTATATGCTCTCCGGGTATCAGGGGCTGTATTCCAGCCAGACCATCCTCTATTCCAAGCTGAAGGCCCAGTTCATCAACGTCCATACCAATGCCTACCACGCCGGCGAGAAAACCGAATAAAACAAGTACCTCCCACGGTTTCCCTATAAATGAAGGGACACCGTGGGAGGTTTTTTGCATGATGGAAGAACAACGGCCCGCCCGCAAATGCGGACTGAACCGGTCCTGTTCCTCATAGGATAGAGGAAGGGGGTGGTGGAATGACAAAGGAGGACTTTGATCCGCTGGCCTTTACCACAGCGGTGAACACCCTTGCCGTTGCCATCGCCCAGAATCTGAGCGAGGATGAGCTGGCGCTGCTGACGGCGGTGCTGGTGCAGCTTACCGGCACATTGACCACCATCACCGTCCAGCAGACCTTGTATGGAAAGCAGAAGGATGGCCAGACCTCGTAAGGTCTGGCCATCCTTGTGTTGCATAGTGTGTGATATAAAACTGCTTTACAGGCAAAGCTTATTTCTCAAGCAGGCGGCGGGCCGTGTCCACATTGACCTGTTCGATCTGCCGCAGCTTCTGCACGGCGGCGGCCTGGGCCTCCGGGGAGATAGGGGAGCTGACCATGCAGTCGATCATGGCCTTGAGGGCATCCGCCGTCAGAGCATCCAGATCCAGGAAGTTCTCCTGACCGATATACCGCAGGAAGGCGGAGACCTTTGGGTCATACACCACGCCCGCCAGAGGGATGCCCTGTCCGGCGGCGAAGATCAGCGCGTGGAGCCGCATGGACACCACGGCCTGCATCCGGGAAAGCGCGCCGATGATGGTCCCGGCGCTGCCAGCATCATCCAGAAAATAGTGGGGGATGTCCAGCCCTGCCGCGGCCAGCCGACCGGCAACCGGGTCCAGATGCTTTTCCACGGCGGCGAACACCGGCGTCAGACTGTAGGTCTCGTAGGCGTATTTCGCCGCCTGCGCGAACAGGGGGGCCTTGTCCTCAAAGCCCTTCCAATTCCGCAGAGCGAAGCACAGGTACTTCCCGTGGGTCGGGATGCCCGCCCGCAGCAGAACACTGTCGATCTCGTCCTCGCTGGCGGCGGGGAGGGTCAGGGCCGGGTCCGCCGTCAGGAGGATCTCCGGTTTCGTCACGCCCATGGACTGCAATTCCTTCAGGGAGTCCGGCTCCCGGAGGGTGATGACGTCTACGCTGGCGTTCAGCACGCTGGCCGCCAGCTTCCGGTGCTGTTCCCGGAGAACAGGACCGATGCCGCAGCCGTACATCTGCACCTTGCAGCCGGCTTTGTGGGCAGCCTGAATGTTATGGAGATAGAACCACAGGGACCGACGGGAGGTGACGTCCTGAATGAGGCTGCCGCCGCCGTTGATATACAGCCCCGCATGGCGCATGGCCTTTTTCCAGGTGCCCACGTCCATCCGTCCCGCCGTCCGCACCCGGTAGGTCAGGCGGGTGGCCTTGGGGTCCTTGGTGAGAACGGTGATGGGCATATCTGGGTCGATGGCGCGCATCTCCTGCAAAATGGCCTCCAAAATGGCGTCGTCGCCGGCGTTGCCCCGGCCGTAAGCACCGCAGATCACCACGCCGTCCCGGTCCCGTTTGGGACGGTTGTGGCGGCGGATGATTTCCTCATAAATGTGTAGCTGGGTGTCCACAGTGCTTTGGATGGAGAACTTGGCGGAGGCTTTTTCATAGAGCTTCTCGCCCATCTCCCGACGCAGAGCGTCCCCGTTGCCCAGCGCGGCCAGATAGCGCCCTAACGTCTGCCAGTCGCCGGGGGTAAAGAGGTATCCGTTTACATCCTGATCGATGAGATAGGGGATGCCGCCCACGGCGGTGGCCACGGTAGCCAGGTGGAAGCGGGCGCCCTCCGTCAGGGCATAGGGGAAGGTCTCAGAGAGGGAGGTCAGGGCGTTGACATCCAGCGCGGAATAGAACCGATCCATACCGCCGCTGATCCAGCCGGCGAAGGTGACCTCCTTTTCCACGCCCAGTTCCTTTGCCAGATCCTCCAGCTTCTGCCGTTCCTCGCCGTCCCCGGCGATGACCAGCCGCAGCCGGGGGCAGGACTTGTGTCCTTCCGCAAAGCCCCGGATCAGGGTGGACATATCCTTGACGGGGTTCAGCCGGGCGGCGATGCCCACCACCACGCTGTTTTCCTCCACGTCGGCCCCCAGTCCCCGGAGATAGGCCAGCCGGTCCCCCTGAGACGGCGCAGGGGTGAAGTCGATGCCGTTGTAGATGGCGTAGAACCGGTCGGGGGGAAAGCCCCGGTCGATGAGCAGGTCCACCATGGCGTCGGACACACCGATGCGGTAGTCCAGATGCCGGAGCGCCCAGGCATTGATGGCCCCGAAGGTGAGCCGGGCGAAGGGGCGGCCCATGTAGTCCAGCTTGTAGTCACTGTGGACGGTGGACACCACCGGCAGGCCCGTGGGCTTTCGCAGCAGCGCCCCGATCATATTGGCCCGGCTGCCGTGGCAGTGGATCAGCTGATACCCTCCCTCCCGGATATAGTCCGCCAGCTCCCGCCGCAGATGGGGAATGTTGTTCCCGCCGCAGATCATGGTGGGGATCCCCATGGCCCGGGCCTCCTCGGCAAAGGGGCCGTCCCGGAAGCAGACCAGCTGGGCGGTGATGGTTTTGTTCAGATTTTGCAGCAGACTCAGCACATGGGTCTTGGCCCCGCCGGAATCGCCGCCGCTGATGAGATGGATGACCTTCATAAAAGCGCCTCCAAAAAAATCCTTGTGAAATAGCGGAAAATATTATACAATAGAGAACGCGAAATGTCTACCAAGGAAAAATCGGGCCAAGCCCGTTACGGAGGAAATCATGGAACAGAAAGCAAAACGCATCGGAAAGCTGAATATCATCGACCTCATCGCCATTGTGCTGATCGTGGCGGTGCTGGCACTGGCGGCCTGGAAATTCATCGGAAAAAACGGGGACAGCATCAGCTATGACCGGCCCCAGACAAAAGTCACCTATCAGGGGAAGGTGGGGGGCGTGGCCCCGGAACTGTATGAAAACTGTCAGGCCCATCTGCCGTCTCCGCTGATGGCCTCCGGTGCGCTGGTGGGCGGCCAGATCGAGGCCGTGGAGAAGGAGACCTATCAGGTGCTGGATGCCAATGGAAACTGGGTCACGGACCCGGACCATGTGACGTTGATCTTCACCGTGACCACCACCACCCCTACCGCCGAGGTCATGACCACCAAAGTGGGCGATCAGGAGGTCCGCATCGGCAAGACCGATTATATCCTCAAGAGCGAGTATATCGAATTTTCTGACGGTACCATTACCAATGTCATCTGGGGCGACTGACGGCCCTTTCCGAAGGGCACACGGCTTCCAGTCCGTGTGTCTTTTTGTTCGACAAGTCATTTACCCAACGGAAATATAAATCAAAAGGAGAATTTCAGCTATGTATTGCACGAAGAAAATCACATCTGATCTGATCTGGCTGGGCGGCTCGGACCGCCGGCTGGCCCTGTTTGAAAATGTATATCCCATCCCCCGGGGCGTCTCCTACAACGCCTATCTGATCCAGGATGAAAAGACGGCCCTGCTGGATACGGTGGATCAGGCCATCGCGGAGCGGTTCTTTGAGAATCTGGAACACGCCCTGCAGGGCAAGCCTCTGAATTATGTGATCGTCAACCACATGGAGCCGGATCACGCCGCCACGCTGGGAACGGTCCTGAGCCGCTACCCGGAGGCCACCGTCATCGGCAACGCCAAGACCCTGCCCATGATCAAGCAGTTCTTCCCCATGGAGGTGGAGGGCCGCTTCCAGGCGGTGAAGGAGGGGGATACCCTGTCTCTGGGCCGCCACGAGCTGACCTTTGTCATGGCCCCGCTGGTCCACTGGCCGGAGGTCATGATGACCTATGATACCACGGAGAAGGCCCTGTTCAGCGCCGACGCCTTCGGCACTTTCGGCGCTATGGACGGCAACATCTTCGCCGACGAGGTGAATTTCGAGCAGGAGTGGCTGGACGACGCCCGCCGGTATTACACCAACATCGTGGGCAAATACGGCACGCCGGTGCAGAACGTGCTGAAAAAGGCGGCGGGACTGGATATTCAGTACCTCTGCCCCCTCCACGGTCCCATCTGGCGGGAGAACATCGGCTGGTTCCTTGAGAAGTACAAGCGCTGGAGCACCTACACGCCGGAGGCGTGGACAGCCGCTATTTTCTGCGGCTCCATCTACGGCCACACGGAAAACGCCTGCGAGATCCTGGCCTCCCGTCTGGCGGAAAAGGGCGTGCGGCACGTGCGGATCTTCGACGTGTCCCACACCGACGTATCCGAGCAGGTCAGCGCCGCGTTCCAGTGCAGCCATCTGGTGTTTGCCAGCGCCACCTACAACGGCGGCATCTACACCCCCATGGAGACGCTGCTGCTGGAACTGAAGGCCCACGCACTCCAGAACCGCACCGTGGCCCTCATTGAAAACGGCAGTTGGGGCCCTGCCGCCGCCCGGCTCATGGCCAAGCATCTGGAGGAGATGAAGGGCATGGAGCAGATCGCGCCGCCCATCACCATCCGCTCCGCCGTGAAGGAGGAGCAGTACCGGAAGCTGGAGGATCTGGCGGACCTGATCGCTGCCGACATCGCAGCCGAAGAATAAGCGAAACCCCCCGTCTCCCCTTCTCGCGGAGACGGGGGTTCATTTTGGAATGAGGACATCAAGCAGTCCCGCGGCAAAAATGCCGCGGGACTGCTTTTGCGTATTTACAGCAGGATGATCCCGGCTTCCTCGCATTTTTTCATGGTCTCGGCGTCCCAGATGCTGGCCTGAACCTCGCCAATGTGGCAGTTGCCGATCATCAGCATGCAGAGACGGCTCTGGCCGATGCCGCCGCCGATGGTCTGTGGCAACTCGCCGTTCAGCAGCATCTTGTGGAAGGGCAGCTCCGCCCGTTCCTCGCACCCGGCCAGCTTCAACTGGCGGGCCATGGATTCCTCATCCACCCGGATGCCCATGGAGGAGATCTCAAAGGACCGCTCCAGAATGGGGTTCCACATGAGAATGTCGCCGTTGAGGGCCCAGTCGTCATAGTCGGGGGCACGGCCGTCATGCTTTTCGCCGGATCTCAGCTTGCCGCCGATCTGCATGAGGAACACGGTGTGGTGCTCGGCGCAGATGGCGTGTTCCCGCTCCTTGGGTGTCTTGTCCGGCCAGCGGTCCTCCAGCTCCTGGGTGGTGACAAAGTACACCTCCCGGTCCAGCTTGACCCGCAGGCTGGGGAAGGCCACGTTCAATGCGTCGCTGGTCTCACACACGGCGGCGACGATGGCCCGGACGGTGGCCTTCAGATACGCCTCGTTCCGGTCCTCCCGGGAGATGATCTTCTCCCAGTCCCACTGGTCCACATAGACGGAGTGGATGTTGTCCAGATCATCCTCATCCCGGCGGATGGCGTTCATATCGGTGTACAGGCCCTTGCCCACGTGGAAGCCGTAGCGCTTCAGGGCCAGACGCTTCCATTTGGCCAGAGAGTGGACCACCTCGGCGTCCTTGCCCCCAACGCCGGGGATGTCGAACCGGACGGGACGTTCCGTGCCGTTCAGGTTGTCGTTCAGACCGGAATCGGAAGCGACAAACAGGGGGGCGGACACCCGGCGCAGATTCAGGGCGTTGGAAAGATTGGTCTGAAAGGATTCTTTGATAAAGGCGATGGCCCGCTGCAGCTCATAATTAGGCAGGGGGGCCTTGTAGCCCTGGGGGATCACAAGATTGCTCATAGAAAAGCTCCTTCTTTCTCGGTTAGTTCAGCTTGTCCAGACCCAGACGCAGACGGCGCAGGGTCTCATCCTTGCCCAGCAGGTGGCAGATCTCCACGGCGCCGCCGGGCGTCACCAGCTTGCCGGCTGCGGCAATGCGGACAGGCCACATCAGCGTGGCGTTCTTGACCTCCAGCTTGGCAGCCAGATCAATGAGGGTATCGTGGATCGCGTCCACAGTCCAGTCGGAAACGGCTTCCAGAGCGGGGATGGCGGCCTCCAGCATAGCCTTGGAGACCTCGGCGTTGGTCTTGGACTTCTTGTTAGTGAAGAACTCAACGTCATAATCGGGCAATGCGTCGAAGAAATCGACCTTTTCGGGAATGTCCGTCAGCTTTTCGCACCGGGCCTGCAGCAGCGCGGCGATCTCGGCGGCGTCGATAGCGGGGTTCTTCACCGCCTGACGGATGTAAGGCTCCGCAACCTCCGCAAAGGCGGCAGGCTCCATGGCCCGGAGATAGGTGGCGTTGAAATAGGTCAGCTTCTCGATGTCGAAAATAGCGGGGGACCTGGAGATACCGGCGATGTCGAATACCTTCACCAGCTCGTCCAGAGAGAAGATCTCCTGCTCGGCGAATTCGCCCTTGGGCGCCCAGCCCAGCAGCGCCACATAGTTCAGAATGGCGTCCGTCAGGAAGCCCTGAGCCTTCAGATCCTCGTAGGAGGGATCGCCGTGGCGCTTGGACATCTTGTTGTGCTGGTCCCGCATGACGGGGGAGCAGTGGACGTAGGTGGGGACCTCCCAGCCGAAGGCCTCGTACAGCAGATTGTACTTGGGCGCGGAGGACAGGTACTCGCTGCCTCGGACCACGTGGGTGATGCCCATGAGGTGATCGTCCACCACGTTGGCGAAGTTGTAGGTGGGCAAGCCGTCCCGCTTCAGCAGCACCTGATCGTCCAGAGTCTTGTTCTCCACGGTGATGTCACCGAAGGACACATCATGGAAGGTGGTTGTGCCCTCGTGGGGGATCCGCTGACGGATCACGTAGGGCTTACCGGCAGCCAGATTAGCGGCCACTTCTTCCTCACTCAGATTCCGGCAGGGATCGTCCGCCCGGTCAAACTCGCCGGAGTCCTCCTCGGATTCCGCCTTCTCGCAGAAGCAGTAGTAGGCTGCGCCCTTTTCCACCAGGAGCTGGGCGTAGGGCAGATACAGGTCCCGGCGCTCGGACTGGATATAGGGGCCGGTGGGGCCGCCCACGTCCGGGCCTTCATCGTGATCCAGATGGCACTCCTTCATGGTGCGGTAGATCACGTCCGTCGCACCCTCCACCAGACGGCCCTGATCCGTATCCTCGATTCGGAGAATGAAGGTGCCGTCGGCGTGGCGGGCGATGAGCCAGGTGTACAGCGCGGTGCGCAGGTTGCCCACGTGCATATAGCCGGTGGGGGAGGGGGCGAACCGGGTACGGACCTTCCCCTTGGGGATGCGGGCTTCCAAATCTTCAAAAAATGTCTTATCCAAAGCCATGAATGATACCTCCATGTCAAAATATACGTAATTACACAAAATACATTATCCCTATTTCAGACAGGAAAGTCAAGAGTTCGGATTGCAATTTTTAAGGGGGAGTGGTATACTGTATCAGTTAAAATATGCCCTGTACAGATACGTCTGCCGGTTTCCGGCTGAAATACAGAAAAGCGAGGTACTATTATGGAGAACGAAGTTCAGAAAAAAAGAATTCTAAGCGGCATCCAGCCCTCCGGCGATTTGACGCTGGGGTCCTATCTGGGCGCCATCCGCAACTGGGCGGCGCTGGCCGATGAGTATGACTGCTACTATATGATGGCCGACATGCACACCATCACCGTGCGGCAGGTCCCGGCGGAGCTGCGGCGGCACACCCTGGTCCAGTTGGCGGCCTATATCGCCAGCGGTCTGGACCCGGAGAAAAACGTGCTGTTCGTCCAGTCCCATGTTCCGGCCCACGCCCAGTTGGGCTGGGTGCTGGACTGCTACACCATGTTCGGCGAGCTGAGCCGCATGACCCAGTTCAAGGATAAGTCCGCCAAGAACGCGGACAACATCAACGCGGGCCTGTTTACCTATCCGGCTCTGATGGCGGCGGATATTCTGCTGTATCAGGCGGATCTGGTGCCCGTGGGCGGCGACCAGAAGCAGCACGTTGAGATCTGCCGGGACATTGCCACCCGGTTCAACGGCCTTTACGGCGATACCTTCAAGCTGCCGGACCCCTACATCCCCAAGGTGGGCGCCCGGATCATGAGCCTGACCACCCCCACCAGCAAAATGAGCAAGTCCGACAAGGATCAGAACGGCTGCGTGTATATGCTGGAAAAGCCGGAGGATATCCTGCGGAAGTTCAAGAAGGCCATGACCGATTCCGACGCCTGCGTCCGCTTTGACCCGGAGAACAAGCCCGGCGTCTCCAACCTGATGCAGATCTACTCTGTGGCCACCGGTAGGGATTACGCGGCTATTGAGGCGGAATTTGCCGGTCAGGGCTACGGCAGCTTCAAGACCGCCGTGGGCGAGTCCGTGGTGGAGCTGATGCGCCCCATCCGGGAGGAGACGGAACGCGTGCTGGCTGACAAGGCCTATCTGGAGAGCGTGTACCGCGCCGGTGCGGAGAAGGCTGCCTATGTAGCCAACCGCACCCTGTCCAAGGTCTACAAAAAAGTGGGCTTTCTGGCCCGGTAACGGCGGAGGAAACATGAGATTTGACAATCAGCTGATGGCGCCGGTGGCGCTGGCATTGCTGACGGCTCTGGTGGTCAGCTTTCTGATGACACCGGTGGTCAAGAGCTTTGCTTACAAGGTGGGTGCGATCGATGTGCCCAAGGACGAGCGGCGTATGCACAAGGTGCCCATTCCCCGTATGGGTGGCTTGGCTATTTTCCTGGGCTTTATCATTAGTGTGCTGCTGTTTGTAGAGGTCGATGACCAAATGAAGGGTATTCTGCTCGGCAGCGTGATTATAGTGGTTATGGGGATTATCGACGATATCACGCCCCTGCG
>OGJU01000515.1_pt1 | contig 40507 bp, 58 predicted proteins | sample 1572251 | NCBI WGS metagenome assembly OGJU01 (sample SAMEA2582144, study PRJEB24529) | metagenome | biome: Human gut stool | place: China | collected 2011
TCCCGGCCATCAGGCCGTTTTTCAAATAGATTTTTGGTATAACTTCGGCTAACAAAGCCCCCGGCGGGTTTGGGTGGGGTGAAGCGATGAAAGATGTGCTCGCATCCGATACCGAAGACACCTATGAAACATACTGTGGCAAGCTTGATGTGTTACTTGCCGATATGCCAGACGGAACATCGCAACGTATTTATGCACGTGGCCCAAGCTCAACAGGCCAATATTATGGGGCCGGAAATGTCGTTGCTGTTTTATCAAAAATATTGGGGACGAGCGCATCACTGATCGGCCTTTCGCCTGACCCGAGAGGCACTCCCAACGGATTGTGGCGAATGCTGAAGGATAACGGGAAGTGGCAGCCCGTCGAATGGATCAACCCTCCCATGACGCTTGGCACTGAATACCGCACCACGGAGCGGTATCTTGGTAAGCCGGTGTATTGCAAGCTCATTGATTTTGGTGCCGTTCCTGCCGTTAATACTAACAAAACCGTCAGTTTTGCTGGTTTGGGTATAAGCCGGATCATTTCGTGGACTGGCAATGTAGATGTGGGAGGAAACACTTTTGCGCTTCCTTATCATGAAATTGGCCGCGAAGTAAACAACGCCAGTATTTATGCATTTGTGAACTACACCGGAATTACTTTGCGCACAAGTGATTCGTGGTTTGCGGAGAACGGCGGAACAGCGCAATGTACGATTTGGTACACTAAAACCGTCAATTGATGGGTCAGTCAGTCGGTCGACTTGATATAGTACACTTTTGCAGTTGCTGTAAAGGCGGGACACGTCGAGCCCTTTATGATTGTAACGGTGTTCGCATCTGAGTAAAACGCCTGTGCATTTGTATGCTCCAGACTTCTATCTGTGGACCCAAATGGCAATTCCGGCATTGGTAAAGACCAGCTACTATATGTTGCACGGCATTCAACGTGAATCATTTCCGACGTTCCAACGTTGACAGTTTTGCCATTCGCGCCCTCTCCCAGATCAACCAGTTTGACATACACCGGCTTTCCGAGATACCGCTCCGTGGTGCGGTATTCAGTGCCAAGATACATGGGCGTACCAGACTCATATTCCCAAGGCCCCCAAAAATCATTTTCTTTCAAAAAATTAGGATGTCTAATTCTGACAGCATGACTGACCAAAGGAACTGAAGCAGAGCCTCCTGTTATATAAGCATCTTGGCGAATATAAATATGCGCAGAATAAGTAGTTACAAAAATATGTGCAAAATTCCAAGGGACATTTTTTGCATTTCCATTAGCATCCCTATACCATCCATTCACTACACAGTCATTAGCATCTAAGAACGGAGAAGGTTCACTTCCCAACCCAAACCCACCGGGGGCGGCGCCGATGCTCTCCGGCGTGATCGGGTCCGCACCGCCCTTGGCGTGCCGGTCGGCGTGGACGGTCGGAGCCTTGTTAGCCAAAGTTATAAGGATCTCTTTTACCGCGTCATCGAGCTTATCCCAGTTATCATTCAAGGCCTTCTTGATATTAAAGGTCTGGGCACCGTCGGTGCTTGGGTCATACTTAAACAGTGCCAGTTTGTCAGTTGTCGTACTCATAGGCTACCTCCTAAAACGCGAAATTGCCCAGCGGCTGGGTCTCCAGCGTGCTGATGGTCATGACCTCATGGATGTCCCGGATCAGCAGGTACTTGATAACATACTCCGCCGCCAGATGTGCGGGAATGACGAGGCGGACGGCTGCCTTGAGCGCATCCAGATCCACCGGGACACCGTAGGCGCCCACGAACTGAAGCCGGATCTTGCCGCCGGTGAAGCTGACCACCACCTCGCCGTTTTTCCACGCGTCACAGACGGCCTGTACCTGCTCAATGGTCAGCTTTCCGCCAGAGCGCCATTTTGATTTCAGGGCGGTCCTCCGGCTCTCTAACGTGGCGTCAGGCGCTGGGGTGATGCCCACAAGCCGTTCCTCTGTCTCCAGATTCCACGTCACAGCGTCCAGAGAGATCTGCGGGGGTACGGATGCTGCCTCAGTCTCCAGCGCCATCAGCACGCCGCAAATGGCGTCTGCAATGGTTTTGACCGTGGGGTCCTTCCGGTACTGCCGGGGCAGATTATCCAGCATAGGTGACCGTCACCTCCCCCAGTACAGCCACCTTGCGGTCGGCAATGGCAATATTGGCCGTGCCGCCGTTGACGGTGAGATTGGCGAAATCCTCTACGCCGGGCGCCGACAGGATCGCCGCCGCGATCTGCGCATAGCTCACATAATCCTGCCGGAAGGCGATGCTGGTCAAATAGGCTGTCACTGCGTCCTTCACCGCCTGCGTCACCTCCGCCTGGACAGAACCGGGCAGGGCGGTCACCTGTAGGCTGATGGGCAGGTAGAAGCCCGTGGCGGCGCTGACGTAGCAGTACGCCCCGATGGGGGCCTCGCCCATGCCCAGTCCCTGACTGTCCGGATCGATGTGATCCTGCACCGCCTTGACCAACGTGGAGCTGGCAGGCTTTCCGGAGGTGTCCACGATCACCACGTCCACGGTGTTGTCCCCGTGTCCAAGAGGATAGATCTGGACAGCACCCACGCCGGACACCTCCAGCGCCCAGCTGCGGTAGTGGTACACGTTGCCGCTGGTGGGCGGCGTCTGAATGCGTTCCAGAAAACGGGCGTAATAGGCCGCGTCCGTCTCCGCGTCGTACCCGTCATGGGTGGTGTCCGAATTGGACACACTGACGATCCCCGCCAGCTGCACCGGCATCATGGTCACGCTTCCGGCGGGGAGATTGCCCAGAGTCCCGGCGGTCGTGCATCGGATTGCCACCGGGCCGCTGTCCGTAATGTCCACGGTCTCTGTCGCCTCAAACTGGATGCCGCCCTCGCTCTCAAACAGATCCCCGGCCGTGATGGTGCCGGTGCCGGTCACGGTCAGCACGCCCACCGCCTTCGTTGCGGCGTTTCGCACCTGTCCCGTGCGGGGATAGATGTAGGCGTCCAGGTCGTCCCCGGTCAGGTTGTCCGGGTCCAGCATCGCCTTGATGTGGGCCAGCAGCTCCTCCGTGCCGCCCATCCGGAGCGCCGCAGCCGCCAAAATATCATAGATGGGAAACCCCACCGTCTTTTGATAGCTGTCCGGCACCGCCGCCAGCATGGTTTCCAAAATATCAGACATCTGCACGCACCTCCAATGTCTCGCCGTTGTAGAGCACGGCGGTAAATTCCACATGGCAGGCCCGCCCCCGGCGGCTCACCGTCAGATCCCGGATGGTCCGCACCGCCGGGCAGTAGGACGCGGTCTCCCGCACATTCCGCTCGATCTCGGCGGATGCCAGCCCGCTGGGCAGGTGCTGCCCCAGCAGGGAGCGGTCAACACCCAGCTTGGTCTCGCCCTCTGTCGTGTAGATGGGCACCCGGTCGATCTGCTGTCTCAGCATCAGGTCAAACCACTGCTGCACCGCCGCCCGTCCGCTCCGCTCCACCAGAGCGCCGTCCTTCAGCAAAAAACGCTCCGCCGCACTGTCAAAAGCCGGGGCCCGGCCGATGCTCTCCGCTGTCTGGGTGGGCACATTGGCCGGGATGTCCGGAAACATAGTTGCCATAGTATCACCTCGTGGGGATGGCCCAGGCGGTGCCGCCCAGCCGTCCCAGAATCACCACGGTCTTGCCCATCAGACCGCAGACCACCATGTCGCCAGTCTTCCACTTCTCCAGGTACAGGTGGCCGTTGTCCTTGTCCCTGTAAAAGCCCTGGGCCGCCACCACACAGTTGAGCTCCATGGGCGGTGCCATCACCTCCCCGTCGCACAGGGAGACGGTCAGGGGGGAGAGTTTGACCACCGTCCCACGCAGAAGGGCAGGGGAGGGGGGTACACGCCCGACCCGCCGAATTTCGTTTGCAAGCTCATAATCCCAGCTCATAGATCCTCCTATACGGTCACGGTGTCGGCGCTTCCCGCCACCCGTGGCTGCTTGTCGGTCCGCACGGTTACGCTCATCAGGTGCTCCGCGCCGTACCGGTGGGTCACGCCGGTGATGCGCATAGGGCCGGACACGTCATAGCGGTTTGACACAAATTGAACCAGCGCCCCGCTGACTGCCGCGTCGTCGCCCCAGAGATCCTCCACCGTCCGCTCCTTCGTAATTTTGTCCTGCTGCTGCAAAAGGTTCTTCACCCGCTGCCGCGCCTGAGCGGTGTTCTCATCCCCGCTCAGGCTCTCCACCTGCTGCAAAAGTCCATACTTGGCAATGCTGGCAGCGTTGGATGCCCTGCCCAGCACCCGCCCGGCGTCGCCGTCCTTGTCCACCAGCACCACGCTGTTGACCAGATCTTCCATGCTGTCGCTGCCGCTGATAGTCCCCTTGGCCAGCGTCACATCAAAGGCCCCAAGGCTGGCCGCCGGCTTGTGGTAGAGCGTCACAGCCGTCTGGGGCAGGGGATAGACCTGCAAGGCCCCCTCCCGCACCCGCCGGATGTAGGTCTTGCCGGTCTCCGCCGTGCAGATGTCAAGGATGTCCTCCAGGATGCTCTCCGGCGTCTCGCCCCACCACACCTTGGAGATGCGGGTGGGTGGAAGCTCCACCCGCCCCGCCTTGATGCCGGCTTTGGCACACATCCGGGCCACGGCGTCCGGCGCCGCCGCCCGGTCCAGCTGCAAAATGATCTGGCTGCGGGTCAGATACCAGCCCGGGTCGTTGGCCCGGACGCTACCGTCCTGCCCGACCTCCAGAATCACCCCGGAGAACACCTCCGCGCCGCCGTTGACGATGCGCAGCTTGTCCCCCGGTGCGATGTTGTACCAGTGGGCGTACTTGTCGTTCAGGTTGTTCCGCAGTGCCGTGAAGCTTACCTCCACGCTCAGCGCGTCCAGCTCGTCCCGCAGCTCCACGGAGGCGGTGGCCGCCGTGATGTCCCGGCACGTGCTGCCCTGATACAAAATGACGCGGTGATCGTCTACGCTCCGCCCCATCACTTCACCCCCGAAATAAAGCGGTACTCCCGCAGCTCCAGCGTGTAGGCGATGTCGCCGTTGCGCTGTACCTGCCAGGAGAAGGAATCCACCGTGCAGGCGGAATTGAGCCGGCAAATGCCGTCCCCGTCCAGCAAAATCACCCGGAAGGGCAGTTTGCGGGGCCGGTTGCGCTCGAAGAAGCTGACATACTGCCAGCCATCCTCCAGCGCCTCCGGCGGCATGAAGCTGTGCCGCCGGCCGACAGGGAAGAAGCCGGAAATGCTCATGGACCACAGCCCCATGGTGCCGATGGTGTTGTAGTCCCGGCTCAGCCCCTGAAAAGTGCCGTTGTTCTGCTCATACTGGGGGCCGATGCCCGCCGGTACCGCCGGGAACACGATATACTCCTCATTGTTGTTGATGCTCATGATAAGCTTGTACATAGGTCACCTCACGTATTGCGCAGCGCCCGCAGCAGCCGCTGGGCCACCACGTTGCCCATGTAGTCCGCATAGGCCTCGTCGCCGATCATGTTGCCCTGCACGGTCACGTAGACATTGACCGTCTGACCGCCAGCCAGCCGCTGGGAAACGTCGTGAGGGATGATCTGGGTACCGCCGGGCAGGTTGACGATCTCGCCGCCCCGCTCGTTGATGCGGGTCCAGCCGCCGGGGAAGTAGCTGGTGCCGGTGGCGTGGCCGCCGAAGCCCCAGTTGATGCCGGAGAACTGCTTGTCGATCCAGCCGGAGATCCCGCTCTTGGCCTTGGTATACAGCGACCCCAGAATGGGGACCTTGCTGATCTTATCGTCCAGCCAGCTGAGCTTGTCGCCGAACCAGCCAAAAAAGCTGCTGATAGCCGACTTGGCCGCGTTGAACGTGCCCACAATGCTCTCCTTGGTGGCGGCGAAGCCCTCAGTAAACTGCGCCCAGAGGCCCTGGAAATAGGCCTTGACCTTGTCCCAGTTAGCGATCAGCATGGCGCCGGCGGCAATCGCCGCCCCAATAAGCAAAACAACAGGATGGGCTGCCACCAGTGCGGTAACCGTAGTCCCAAACAGCTTGACGATCTTGATTAAATATGCAACGCTGCTTGTAAATTCCGCCACCTTGACCATGGCGAACGCGCTCCCAAGCCCCACGATCCACCGCTTGATGGTGTCCCCGTGCTCGGTGACCCAGGAGAATGCCTTCCCGGCGTACTCCACCGCCTTACCCAAGCCATCCGTGAATTTTTGGGCGATCCGGTCGATGGTGCCGTCCTGCTGCCACTGCTGGAGCCGGTCCGCCAGCAGCTGGACCTTGCCCTTGAGCAGATCCAGTGCGCTGCCGGCCTTGATGCTGCCGTCGGTGCTGATGCCGACAATGGTGGCCAGAGCGCTCTTGGTGACGCCCGTCACCGTGGACCACAGGCCCTTCATGGTGGTGGCCTGCTTCTCCATGCCCCCGGCAAACCGGTCCTCCATCAGCGCCACCAGAGCCTCGTTGAATTTCTCCTGATTGACGATCTGGCCGGAGTTGTTGGCGATCTGCACCCCGGCAAACATCTTCTCGCCCTGCTCCAAAATTTTGGCCTTGGTGATGCCGAACTCCTTCAGCCGCTCCAGCTCGCCGGCCTGGGCGTCGATCAGGGCCTCCACCGCCTGGTCAAAGCTCTTGTTGGTGGCAGCCGCCATGTCACCGGCACGGGTCAGCCAGGTGTCGGCGCTCATGCCCATGGCCTCAAACTTGGCGGCGCCCTCCACCAGCTCGCCGCCCTCAAAGGGCGTCCGGTTGGCAAGGTTGATGGCATTCTGCATGATCTGGCTGGCCTTCTGCGTGTCCTTGGTGGCGGTCTCCAGCTGGAGCCGGTAGCCCTCCAGGTCCATGGCCTCGCTCAAGCCTGTCTTTGCCGCAAGTCCGGCCACGGCTGTGGCCGTCACAGCTCCCCACTTGACCGTCTTTTTGACCACCACGCCGATGGCGCTTTCTGCCTTCTTCCCGAAGTTCACCACGCTCCGGGTGGCGCTGACCATCTCCTTGGAGACGCCCTTTGTATTCTTGGCAGCCTTTACCAGCCCGCCGCTCATGTTGTCCTTCAGGTTCAGAATGGTCTGGATCACCTTAGCCACGTTTTTCACCTCCTGTCAGGCTCTGGGCGATGGCTGCCGCCGTCAGCGCCACCTGCTCGTCAAAGTACAATGCCCGCGCCCCCATCAGAAACCCGATCTCCGTGGGGCTTGCCGCCGCCAGAGCGTCCAGAGGGACGCCCCTGGCGGCGTAAAACGCGAATAGGCTCAAAATGGGGTCGCGGGCGATCAGTTTTTTACCGTCTCAGCGGCGTTTTCGGCGTTTTCGGCGTTTTCCTCGCTCCCGGCGTTGTCGCCGGGAAGCAGACCCAGAAATTGCAGCGCCTGCCCGCCCAGCTTGTCCTGCTCCATCAGGGAAAACAGGGCGTCCACGGTGCGCATGGGGTCCTCCGCCGTGCCGATCTCCCTCTGGAGATCCCGGTCCTGCAGCTGGGGGCACACGGCGTACAGGGCATGGTTGCCGCACTGGAGGGCAGCTGCGGCGTCCTGTGCCGCTGCCAGCTCGCCGTAAAGCTCCAAAACCGCCTTCTTGGGCGGCATTTTGGCTTCCAGCGTCCGGTCGCTGTCCGGGATGCGCAGCTCTCCGATCTTCAGCTTGTCGGCCTCCCGCTGCTCCCGGCGGGCCACCAGTTCCTCAAATAAGATGCGCTTGCTCATTCCACTGCCTCCAGATTGGTCCATGTCTCCGCCTTAAAGGGCAGCTCCCGCTCCACGGCCTTCTTCGCCTCGATGTTGGCCAGAGCCACCTCCGTAAACACCACGCCGCCGATGCTCCACCGCTCGGACTGCTTGGTCACGGGATTGCGCAGGGAGGTCATCAGCACGATGTCCGGCATGATGCCGGTGCGGTACCCCTCCAAAATGGCCAGCTCCAACTGGCTGTCGCACTTCATGTCGGTGATCGTCCCCTCAATGCTGTAGCCGTTGTAGATGGGGTAGGTGCCGTACTCCCCGCAGAAATTCTGATCCTCAAAATCGCCGGTCACCTTGACCTCGATCTTGGTGGCCAGCGCGTCCCGCTGACCGTTGATATATGCCTCGGAGCAGCTCCCGTGGAGCTGCTTGGTCTGCTTGCTCATGTCCCAGCCTCCTTACTGTAGGGTCACTACAAATTCCAGGTTCACCATGGACCCCAGGATCTTCACGTCTCCGGAAAGGTACACGTTGCGCTTGAACGGATTAGACCGCACGGTGGCGTCGTCCCAGCTCTCCGCCTCAGACTTGCCGGAGCCGACCCACGCAGACCGCTGCGCCGCCACGTCAATGCTGGCGCGGTTGGCGTGCTCCGGGTCCAGGATGTCCTGCTGCGCCAGCTGCAAAAAATAGTAGTTGATGGCGGAGATCAGCAGCATCTGGTTGTTGAGACTGTTGCGGTAGTTGCCAAGATACTCATCCCGGAACGCCTTGGTGATGTCGTCCCGCATCATGTCCATGGCTTCCACCGTCTCGACGTACTTCATGTCCTCCGTCAGGGTGGAGCCATTGGTGGTGGTCAGAGAGTTGACGTCTACGCCCACGTGGACCTCAAGATCGTCGTTGACCAGCAAAAACTGCCCGTTGCCCACGGCGGCGTCCGGGTCCTCCGGCACCGTCACCTCCTTGAGGTTGGCGCACAGGTAGTTGGTGGCGCCCCGGCTCACGTTGCAGGCAGCCAGCAGACCCACCAGCGACGGGGTGTACTTCTCGCCGGTCACCTCGCCCCGGCTGTCCGCAAAGGTCACCTTGTCGTTGTACAGGTTGACCACGTGCATGCAGTCCGGCGCCGCCGCCTTGAAAACCACTGCCTTCCAGCTCTTGGCTTCCTTCTCCCGTGCCTTGATCCAGCTCACCAGAGCCGTCCAGTCGGCGCTGGTGCCGCCTGCCACGGTGATCCACCCGGTCTTCTCGTGGGCGGTCACCAGTGCCAGCGCATCCGCCAGCGTCCCGTCCGCGCCCACCTTGGCCACGCCGCAGCGCAGCGGGCCGAAGGTCATGCAGTCCGTGATATACTGCTTGTTCGCCGCCGTGTACGGCGCGTTTTCCAGCTCCGTGATGTCCGTGTAGGTGGCGTATCCGTTGCCGCCTGCGGTAGCATCCCGCACGATCAGCACCGCCACGCCCCGCTCAGACCGCTGAATGAAGCTGGTTGCCAGCTGCTTGAATGTAATATTGATTTTCGGCAGAGTTACAGCCATCAGATGTTTCCCTCCTCGTTGTAAATCAGATTTTCCATAGGTTCTCCCTCCTGCTCCGGGATGTCCTCGCTCCAGCGCAGGTCAATGGTGGCCACCAGCACGCCGTCCGTTACCGTGAAGCTGACCCCCTCGTCAATGCCCAGATAGGTGTCTCCCACGGTAATGCCGTCCAGAAATGCCGCTCCCACCGCCTGCCGCACCGCCAGATTCTCCATCTTCGGGCGGTAGCGGTCAGCGGCGAAAAAATAGAGTCGGAAGGTGGCTGTTTTCTCCTGTCCGGAATGCAATAGCCGGGCCTGTGTGCCAGGCTCCAGCTCCACCTTGGCGCTGGGGCGCACGATGGGGGAGGGGACATCCTCCGCCACCAGCTCCGGCAGGATCTCCGCGGCGTTTCCCGCCGCTTTCAGCGCCTGCCGGTAGAGATCGCACACCGCCCGGTTTAAGTCCTTCAGGTCGATCATAGCTCTTTTACCACCTCGTCCAGCATCTCGTCGATGTCTGCCAGAAATTCCGGCTGAAAGTCCTTGCCGGCCACCTCAAAAATGTGCATCCCCGGCACAAAGCCCAGCTCCCGCCCGTCGTGGGATACCATCCGGTGTCCGTCCTCGATCAGGTGGGCGTGGGGGGCGGTGGAGTAGACGCGCACCGCCTGTGCGCCGTCGTACTCGTACACCTTGCCCCGCTTGATGCTCTTCTTGTAGTTCCCGGTCCGGACCTTCACCCGCCGGGCCTCCTGCTTCGTCCGGCGCAGCAGTTTGCTGCCCTCTTTCCGCATAAATTTCTTCTGCGTCTTGGGGGCGTCTCTGGCCGCCTGTGCCAGTTCCCGGGCGTATGCGTCCAGCTCCCGGGTGTCAAAAACTGCGGATGCCATCTTCCACCACCAGCCTTAAAAAGACCTCCATCCAGCCGCCCCGGTTATAAATGGGGTACCCGTACTGCACATCGTAGTACTGCCCCCGATAAAGGATCCGCGTGTCCGGCGACAGGATGGGCAGGGAGGTCCGGCGAATGGTCATCTTATGGGTTACCACCGCCCGCTCCATGTCGCCCTCCAGCGTATCCCGGCGGCCGCTCATGGGAACGATCTTTGCCCAGAGCTTCCTGGGCGGGTCGTAGGAGCCGTAGCTGTACGTGGTCTCGCCCAGATCATTGGTCTCCTTCTTCCGCTCCAGCAGCTCCACCCGGCACCGCAGGTCTCCCGCATTGATCGCCATAGGCCCCTCCTTATGCGCCGGTGCCTGCGGTGTCCGAATCGGACACCACAGGCTCGGTCAGCTTCAGATGGTTCATGATCCGGCGGAGCGCGGGGTTATCGGCCACGATGGTACCGGCAAATACTGTCTCGCGCTGGTCGTAGGCATCAAGCACCAGATAGTTGACAGCCAGGTCGTACTGGGCACGCCTGGGCGTCCCCTCCTTCGGCTCGCTGACACCGGCCTGCTCCATGTAGGCAACAGCGGCGGCATACAGCGATTCCAGCAGAACCGCCTCTCCGGCGTCCAGTTCATCGATCCGGCAGTACGCCAGCAGCGCCGTCTTGCGCGCGTCCGTCAGCACCATGATTACTCCTCCTTGTTTTCCTCCGGCTCCCGGATAAAGAGGCGATCCACCCAGCCGGTGCGCTCCCCGGTGTGCACCAGAGCCCAGCCGGGCACCTCGGCGCCGTGGGGCAGCTCCAGAACCGTCAGCAGCGTGCCGTATTCCAGCAGCTCCGCAACGGGATAGCTGCGTCCGGGGCCGATTCGAAGGTTCAGGCCGCCTTCCGCATTGACTTCCACGATGTCCCCGGAGATTCCGGACGATGCCGGATCCTCCAGGTCAATACCCGGTCGGATGGTCTGGGGCTGCTCCTGAGTCTCCTGAGCGGTCTGCATAGGCTCCTGGTCCGTCTGAGCAGCCTGGGGCGGCTTCGTTTTCTTCTTACCTGCCATCATGACACCTCACGATCAGCCGGCGGCCTGCACGGCCGCAGTATCGATGTAGCCGTTGACAAAGGCATCCTCGTCCCACTTGGTGCAGTCATCCCGCAGGGAGCCGCGCCACAGGATCAGGTCCTGCTCAAAGGCGTTCAGGGTGCCCACGCTGGCCGTGTCGCTGAGCTTCACGGAGAAGGAGCGGCGGTCCCAGTACACAACGCCCTCGTTCAGGTCGCCGATGACCATGGGGACCTTGGTGCCGGTGGTGGGGACCGTATCGTTGTCATAGGTCTTGACGGGCAGGACATGAGGGCCGACGCACAGCTGCAGCTGCTTGGGTTCGGCGGGATTGGGCGTCAGCAGATAGCGGCCGTTCTGGTCCTCCAGGGTGCCCAGCCAGAGCAGGCCGTCATCGTTGGTAATGAGCTTGCTGGTAGCCCGGAACTCGGAGCCCAGGCCCACCCAGGCCTTCAGGATGCCGTCCAGGTCCTTCAGGTCCGTGGCTGCCTTGGCGTTGATAACCGCCAGGATCTCTTTGTTGGCAGTCACGCGTGCCTCGTCGCCCAGCCACTCCTGGGCCAGCGTCGCGATGTCGGCGTCGCTGTCCTCATACAGCTCGGCGGTCACAGGCAGATAACCGCCCCGCTTCTCGATCTCATAGCTCAGGGTCTCGAACTGAGGCGTAGCCACCTTGCCGTACTTGGCTGCCTCGGCCACGGTGGCAAAGCCGGTGTGCTGGCTGCGCTTCTTGAAGGTGCGGCGGCCGCTCTTGTTGTTCACCTTGACGACGCGGACCTCGCCCAGCAGGCTCTCCTTGCTGTCGCGGCGATCAATGATTGCGGTCACAATGTCCTCCGGCACGGCATAGCCGCCGTCAGCGTTCACGCCTTCCTGCATCATGTCGCCTGCGGCCTTCTGGGTGGGGAACCCAGCCCGGGCAGCCGCCGCGAAGGCCTTCACAGCCTTCTGGTAGCCGGTCTCCTCCGCACCGCTGCCCAGGGCGCCGCCCTTCAGGCTGCCCTCGGGGACAGGATCACCGCCGCCGAAGGACTTCTCCTCCTGAGCGATCAACGCATCCACCGCCTCGATCTGGCTGTTCAGCTTCTCCACCTCAGCCATCTTGGCGGTGTAGTCCTCGGTCTGGCCATCCTTCATCAGGATGGCCTTGGCCTCATCCAGCAGGCCCTTGCGGGTGTTCATCAGGTCGTACTTCATCTGCTTCAGGTTCATGGTCTTCTTACCTCCAAATCAAAATCGTTTTTCTTCCAGCGCGATCAGCGCCAGGGCTTTCTGTACTTCAGGGTCATCCTTGGGCGCAGGCGGCTGGGGCTTGTTGTCCTCACCGCCGTATTTTTTTACAACGCCAGCCTGACGCTGGGCGGGCACCGCCACAAAGGACAGCTCATACGCGTCCTCTGGCTGGCTCAACTCCACCACGCACTGCTTGCCGTCATACTCACGCCCGCGCCGGTGTTCGCAAAAAACCTTTGTCTTGTCGGCGCCGCAGATAGAACAGGTAGCCTTGCCCATGGCACAGCCAACGGACACCTCCCGCAGGATGCCGCCCTCGACGGCTGCAATGGTCGCTGCCGTCTGGTCGTTCCGCAGCATATAGGCGAACAGCACCAGCACCGTCGTGCCGCTCATTTTCTCCACCGCCGCGTCATAGATGCGGGCGGTCTGCATGGAGCTGCTCCACATATGGTCTGCGATGACGGTCTTGCCGACAAACAGCTTGGCGAGGCCATCCAGGGCATCCGCCGTGAACCGCTCGAAGTCCCGGTCCACCTGATCGTCTGCCGCGCGGATACGGAAGGCGAAAACATCCTCCGCCTTCAGCTCCACCAGCGCCTGGGCGTTGATCTTCGCCATGTCCGGCGAAAAAGACGCCGCCTTCTCTACAAGGGCAAATTTCTTCAGATCATCCATTGTTGTTTCCTCCAGTTCCTGCTTTTGCCCGGCTCAGTTCCGACCATACCGAAAGCGGAACGTAATTCAGGCTTGCGTATCGTTCGTCGCCGCCGGGTACCGGGGGCATATCCTCCAGGGCCAAAATGTCGTTGACACTGAACACACCGGCCTCCCGCATGGCCCGGTACCACTCCTTCCGGCTGGCCGTATCGCCCCGGAGCTCCGCCATCATGTTCCGCTGGAGCCATAGGCCCCGCTTCCGCTCTGAGACGGTCAGCAGCTTTCTGGAATCCTCTTCCTCATACTGCGTCACAGCCGGCTGCAGCGTATACTTCACGAAGTCCAGGCTGTTCATCTCGTTACTGGCGTAGCTCTCCTTGCCGGAATACAGGAGGTTCAGGGGCACACCGGTGAAACGGGCGATGTCCGCCACCGTCACGTTCTTGCTCTGCACAAACTGGGCGTCGGTATTGCTCATGCTCAGAGCCTTGAACTTCAGACTGTTGTCCAGGACTGCCACCCGGAAAGCGTTGCCGGGCCCGCTGTGCACGCGCTCCCACTCCCGCCGGATGGTATCCTTGTAACTGATTTTCCGACCGTCTCCAAGGTCAATGTCCGGCTTGCGGCTCAGATCCGAGTCCGTCTCCAGCACACCGGCAGGGTGTCCGCCGTTGACGTAGACAGACTCCTCGTACGCATCCATAACAGCGGATACGTTCAGCACCCGTGCCGCATAGGTCAGAAGGCTCACGCTGTCCACGCCGTTGGTGGTAAAGCCCTTGTAGTGCAGGATGTCCGAGGGGTCCAGCTTATACAGCTGCCCGCTTTTGGGGTCCTGTGCGATGTACCAGAGCTTTCCGGAGCCGGGCTCGATGTACGGGCTGCAGCTTCCGGGCGGCAGGGGGATCAGCTCCACAGGCCAGCCGCTTCTGGCATCCCGGTAGATCCAAACGTAGCTCTTGCCCAGCACGATCCGCTGATACTCCACCAGCTTCTTGTACACAAAGGGCGTCATCGCCTCGTTGGGCCGCTCCCAGAGAACAGGCCCCAGATAGTGGTCGTCCATGTCCTGCTTGCTTACCAGGTTCTTGACCTTTACCGGCAGCTTGCCGATGGAGTCGGAGCGGATATCCACCGCCCGGTAGAACGCGGAGATCTTCAGAGCCTCATCCGGCGTGGGAGGGCTGTCCCGGCTCCCGCGGCTCTCGCCGAATACCGTCCGCCAGGTCAGCACGCCCTGGTCCTCAAGGCTCGCGCCTTTCCTGGCAAACCGCTTGTAAGAGATCAAGCGTCCTCACCGTCCTTTCCGGCCCGCTCCGCCAGCCAGCTGGCAGCCAGGCAGAAACCGCCCGCCGTCACCATGCCCGCCCCCGGGCAGGCCCACAGGGCCACGCCAACGGACACCAGAGCCGCGCCCAGGAAAAACAGCACATCCACCGCCTGGGGGCGCCGCCATTTTCGTTTCTCTTTCATAAATCCTCCCGTACTCACATAGAGAATTTTCCGCTTTCAATCACGTCCGCAAGATCCTCCGGCTGATTCCTGACGATCATCCACACCGCCACTACGATGATAGAAGCCACCGTGGGGTCGATGCGTCCGATGGATCTGTGCTTCTGGGGCCTGATGTTTCCGTTGCAGTCCTCATAGCACCGCACATTCCCAAAGGTCCAGCGGAAGCAGGTGTTGTGAACGTGGAGCAGCTGATGGTTAGCCATCAGCGTGTCTGTCTCCTTCATGGCCGGGCTCATGTTTTTCAGATCCTGCGGGATCTCGATAACATTCACGTGCGGTGTCAGCCGCTGGGTGATGGTCCGGCTCAGATAGGGGTCAAAGCCTACCTGTTTCAGGTCGTAGATCTCTGCCGCCTCCTTGATGGTGTTTTCCACATCGTCGTAGTCGATGGTATCTCCATCGCAGAGCCGCAGGAAGCCGGCACGGGCCCAGTCCCGGTATGGGACGTGATCCCGTTTCTCCGCTTCCAGGACTGTACCGCCCGGGCGCCAGATGGTGGGCAGCAGCACCGCCGCGTCAAGCCCTGGCTGAGGCGGGAACAGCAGAACAAACGCCGTCATATCCCGGCTGGTGGAGAGGTCGACACCGCCGTAGCAGATTTTCCCGCGGAGCTGTTGTAGGAACTCCTCCCGCTCCGCCTTCTTGCTGGGTCCCCACTGGCACTTGTCGTACAGCGTCAGGGATATCCAGCTCACCGACTTGGTGGAGATCCACTGGTTCAGACGGAGCCAGCGGAACAGCTTCTCATCCGCTTCCTTCAGCTTGGCGCTCCGGGCTTCCAGCCGGAGCGTCCGAAGCTTCAGATGCTTGCCAAGAGACGGGTTGCACAAATACCACAGGTTCTCGTCCCAGATGTCGATCTTATCCAGGTCATCCGGATCGTCGCCGAATATGGCGGTCAGGCCGTAGAGCACCGGCATCCAGTTGGGCATATCCTGCTCCAGCAGGTCTTCTTCCGCCGCTGCCAGGTCCTCGTCCTCCACATGGCGGAGGGAGAGCACCTGGCGGACGTTGCCGCCCTCTTCCCGGATGCGACGGAGCTGCCGGGCATCCCGGATGGCCACGGCCTGCTGGTGGATCTCCCAACCGATGGATTTGCGGTCAGGGTCGTCGCCGGCCGTGGTCAGCACGATCCATACCGGCTGCTTCCGGCCGGAGCCTGCGCCGAAGGTCATAACGTCCCACAGCTCCCGGTTTGGCTGCGCATGCAGCTCGTCGAAGATCACACAGCTTGGCTTGTAGCCGTGCTTGGAAAAAGCCTCGCTGGACAGGACGATCATTTTGCCGACGGTGATCCACTTGTATCCGCCGTTGCCGGTCCGCACCCGCTGTCGGTATTCGACCGTCCGCTGAGACTCTTTGATTTTCAGCTCGCCCCTGGCCAGCATCTTGGCGGTCCACGGAGCCGTCCGGAGCATATATACCGCCGCGCTGAACACAATGCCGGCGTTGTCCTTGTCGGCCGCGCAGATGTATACCTCAGCGTTCAGCTCACCGTCAGCAAACAAATGGTAGATACCCAGAGCGGCCGCCAGCTCGCTCTTTCCGTTTTTCTTGGGGATCTCCAGATACAGGTACCAATACTTCCGCAGCCGCTCCCCGGTATCCTCATCGGTTTCCATGGAGCCGTAGAAATCCATGATGGCGGAGCGCTGCCACTCGTACAGGGAAAACGGCTTACCGGTGTCCGTGGTGGGCAGGCGCTCCACAAAGTCGCAGACAAAGCGCCCCGCTGCCTCGTCGAAGTAATCACAGGATCGTGCGGACATTGTCAGTATCCCATGGCGGCCGACTGTCTGGCCCGCAGCGTCCTGGTGAATTCGTCCGCGTCATCCTCCGGAGCGGCTCCGGCCGCATTGACCACCGCCGTAGGCACCACGATCCTGCACCGGCTGGTAACGGACAGCCCCATGGACTCCGCACACTGACGGGCCTGCTTGAAATAGGAGGACTGGATGCCGGACCATTCCTTGGCCAGCTTCTCGTCCTTATCCCGGATGGCCTTGGCGGCCAGCTTGTCGGCGTGGAGCCAGCGCTCCCGGCAGACAAAGTATTGAGCCAGGACATCCCGGTCAAGCTCTGCATAGAGTCCGGCAGTCCGCAGGATCTCGCCGATCTCGCAGAACTCATTGTGATGCTTCTTGGGCAGCCACTTGGGCGGCACCGCTTTATCAGGGGGAGGTACGTGGACCTCCTGATCCCGGCGCGCATCCTCCTCCGCCTGGGTCATATGTTTCAGACCCTTGGCTTTCACGATGTCGGTTGGCTGACGTTTACCTGGCATGAGTGCCGCCTCCTTCCCATGGTTTCGGTACCGGATGGACAAAGCCCGCAGGCTTCTCGCCCGCATACCCACAGTGTCGTGGATCGTTCAGGCAGGCCTTCTCGCAGGTCTCATACTCCATGCATGACTGGCAGCAGATGCCACGCCCGGTCTCGCAATATTTCTCGCTGCCTTTCAACAGGCACTGCATCCGCTCACCTCCTCGATGTGCTCCGAAGATCTGCCGGATGCCGGCGGCGACCGCCGGCGCCCGGAGGAAAGAAAGGCGCGGGCGGGTCGGCACTCCCACCCGGCACATCTCCGGAACCGGCCGCCCAGGGCGTCTACGTCAATACCCCGCGTAGGTACGCAGGCCTTCGACGCCGCCAGGCGGCCTGTGTCCAATTCGGACACGCTTATCATGCGGGTCTCTTCCGGGAGACCGCCCGGTTGAGCAGCCGGTCCAGTCCCGCTGCATCTCCGCAGCACCCGAACCAATCCCGCTGCACCCCCGCAGCGTCCAGGTCAGCCCCGCTGCATCCCCGCAGCGCCCAGGTCAGCCCCGCTGCATCCCTGCAACACCCGGGTCAGCCCCGCAGCACCCCCGCAGCGTCCGGACCAGCCCCGCTGCGCCCCCGAAGCACCCAGGCCGATCCCGATGCATCCCCGCAGCACCCTCTTCCGCATTTCCCCGTGGGGAAAATTTTCCGCGTGAAGGGGGGCATGCGGTCAACCGAGGCCGGGTCAAAACTTTTTTGACCCCGGGGGAGGGTGCAAGGATCCCCGCACGACGCGCCACGCATCGCACGCCAGCGCCCAAGGCTGGCACCGTTTTGTGCCTCAGCGTCGTTTCTTTTCCGTGCGGTTTTGCCACAATTCCCGCGCCGTTTTACGACTGTGGCAGCTGTGGCAAAGGCTCTCCAGGTTGGACGGATCACAGAACACATCCCAGTCACCCTTGTGGTCCACGATGTGGTCCACGTCGGTGGCCCTGGTTCGGATGCCTCGCTTGGAACACTCCCGGCAGAAGGGCTCCCGCAGGAGCTGTTCTGGCCGGAGTTCACGCAGCCACTTGTCTGTCCGATACATCCAGCGCCAGGACTTGGTCTCCTCGCTGCGGTCGTCGGTGCGCTTCGGCTGGTGTGCACCGCAGTAGCCGTCCCGCACCAGGGCACTGCATCCCGGATGCCGGCAAGGCCGGAGAGGCTTCATGGCCATGGGCTATCACCTCCACGCCAAAACGCAAAAAACTCCGGAACCAGCATCCACCCGTTCTCGGGTTGGTTACTGGCTCCGGAGTTCAACTCTCTGGCCTTGATCGATATCCAGGATGATCGTGCTCTTGCAGTCCCTGCAGAAGACCTCCAGGTTCCTGGCCTGTGTCTCCGGCAGCACGCGCATAAGTCGGTGATTCCGCTTGCAGAACGGGCATGAGATCCATCCGTTCTTTACTGATAGTCTATCAGAGTTTTGCACGCTTTTCAATACTTTTCCCTCCGATTCTCCGGGCTGTCCGTAAATATTCATAAGGTTTCAAGAATAAGAAATCAATTATTTAAAATAAAAGCGCTATTTTTCCGGGTCCAGATAGCGGGTGTAAGAGAACACGCCCCACTCCCCAAGATTGGGCTGGCCCAGGATAGGCAGCCGCACGGCTCCGGAAGGCGGGCGGATCTCCCCGGTGCGGCTGCACCAGACCTCCGGAGGCGGTATCATGCGGCTGAGTTTCCGGGAGCATCCCCACGGATGCCGCCCAACCTCGGTGGCCTCCTTGGTGAAATATCGGGCCAGATTCCAGTAGCCCTTCTCCGCCAGAACCCGCTTGCGGTCCCACGGCTCGTCGTCCACTTCGCCCCAGTCCCATAGGTACCGCACCACCGTCGGTGGGAAGTCGCTGTCCCGCAGGAAAGCGTGGATGTGGTAGCGGTGATCTCCGTGAAGGCCCTCGATGCGGTAGACGTAGAAGTCCGGGCTGCCGCCCCTGCCCATGCGCCGATTCCAGCGGGCCAGCCGCTTGAGGAAGGCATCCCACACAGCCTGAACGCCGTCCAGATTGGCGGGCAGGTGCTCCGGGGCGAAGGTCAGTGTGTAGAAAACGCCGTCATAGCCGAACAGGGCCAGGCGCAGTTCCAGCTTATCAACGCTGGTGCGGCACATAGCCGGTCCGGCCCGCTTGCGGATGAGGCCCTTGCTGTCCTTGCTGCGGCGGACGAAGCAGGCTCTGTCCGTAGAGAAGGCCTTCACAAAAGGCCCCGCCCGCTGGCGGACGCATACAAATGGGTCAGCCATACCTTACCTCCCGTATTTGATTTTTTTCACGTGCGGGTAACGATCCGGGAAACGGATCAGGGTCATGCGATCCCGGATGATCTCCGCCAGAACCCGGTCCATGTGCTCCTGGCACACGTCCGCAGCCGGGTCCTTGCAGTTCAACGCCGGTTTGTACTCACGCTGGGTATCGACCCAGTCGTGCGTCAGGCGCATGACCCGATCGAATCCCCACCCGTCCTTCTGGTGGATCGTAATTTGCAGAGTATCTGTGGCGAATTGCAGTGCCATGGCGGCACCGGCATTAAACGCCGCCTCAAGTTCCGCATCCCGCCGCTGCAAATAGGCGGATCGTTTAGCCATCCCCGCCGTCCTTTCTCTCGCCGTCCATCATCGCGCCGCAATCCTCGCAGTATTTTTTAGTAGGCTTATCCCAACTGCCCTCAGTGGTGATGACAAAGCCGCACGCAGAGCAACACCACTCGTCCCCGCCAAGATGCTCCCACCGCCCACGCACCACCGGGGCCACGTCGGCGGCGGACAGGGCCTCAATATACTGCGACGGCTCAAGCCCTTTTGCCCATGCGTGCTTCGCGGCCTCAATCGCTGCATTGCGCTCAATGTATTCAGCCATTAGCCCTCCTTGCTTTCTCCGCCGCCTCGCGGGTCAGAAATACGGTCTTGCCAATATCGGCCTGCTCGAAAGATATTTGATCGGACAGCGTCGTGTAAAATATGTTTATCTCTCCGTTGCTTCCCATACCGACAAGCGCTTCGCACAGCGAGTCCTCAACAATTTCTCCATCCTCGATGATATACAGCATACTTCCGATGCTCTGCGTGAGGACTGGCCGCACAGGCAGCACCACCAGCCGACCGGCCTTGTCGGCCTCCATCAGCTCAACAATGCGCTTGAATGGCACACCCTTACTGATGGCCTCATCCTCAAAGGTCTTGTAATTGGCGCACATCGCAGGTTCCAGCCCCGTGTCCTCATATTGCATGAGCCTGCCACGCAGTTCTGCGTATGACCATGCTGCTGTATAGAGCAGGGCAAGCAGGCCTGTCGGCTCATCAGGACCGTCCAGCAAAAGTTCACCCATCGCATAGTCTACGCCATCATCATCCATTGGAAAGTCCAAGTCCGGCAGTAAAATCTTTGCGGCTTTGCGGATAAAATCGTAGAGCCGGATGTCCGGGTAATCCGGGCCATCACCTCCGCCCCGCACCCACGTCTCGAAGTCTTTGATGTAAAACAGATTCAGGGCGGCATCAAGGTTGTTATCCGGGCAATTAGTTGTCAGTCTTTTCATTTACCTTTCCTCCTTCGGCGGTTCCGGTCTTTTTAGCTCAAATTGACCATATGGCATAACACACGGCTCCTTAGAATCGCAGTCAGCCATGCCGCTTACGATGCCCTTGCAATGAGCGCAATACTGGCACATCCACGTCTTTCCGTCTTTTCTGATATCCGCAATTATCGAAATAACATAGTTGCGTTCAAGCATCAGTTGTCTATTCTGCCCACGCAACTTCTCAATTTCATGCTGGAGTGCCGCGATGTGGGTGCTCTGGTTGGCGATCCGGTCAGCAGCCTCCCGCATGATCGCGCATCCGGACACGCCGCAGTTGTGCCCACGGCCGCAGCCAATGCAGGCGAGGCTCCCGGTCTCCACCTTCAGCCGGCGGATGGCATTTACGAGGTCTTTATCTTTCAAAACGGCAGTTCTCCTTCCTCATCCTCCGGGATCTCCCGGAAGTCCCCAGACGCAGACAGCGTGTCCGATTCGGACCGCTGCTTGCTGTCCCCGAAATACACATGCTCCGCCACCACCTCGGCGGAGCGCCGACTGTTGCCGTCCTTGTCCTTCCAGTCCCGGAGCTGCAGGCGGCCCTCCACCACGGCCATGCGGCCCTTGGTGAAGTATTTGCTCACAAATTCGGCGGTGTTGCGCCAGGCCACGATGTCGATGAAGTCCGTTTCCTTTTCGCCGCCCTGGGATTTAAAATCCCGGTCCACGGCCAGAGAGAAGGACGCCACGGCGGTGCCGTTTCCGGTGTGCCGCATCTCCGGGTCACGGGTCAGACGGCCCATGAGTACGATATGATTCAGCATTTATCCAACCTCCAAATCCAACGTAGATGTCGTTGTGTCCTCGCCCAGCATCACCCGCACGTTGAGGCACAGGGACCGCACAGCGGTTCCATTGACGGTGAGGACGATACCAGGGTACCGATCCGCCAGATCCAGCAGCACACGGCCCAGGTCGGCCACGCTGGTCTGTTTCTGTGCAGACAAAAGCGAATGACTGCCGCGCCCGGCAGTCTCCGGGGCCGGTTCCGGCTCCGGCGTTTCGACCTCCGGCGGCATGGGGGGCTGAGCCTTGCAGCGCTTTGGCTTTGCTTTTTGTTCCATTTTCTGCATGTCTCCACCTCTTGGCCGCTTCATGCCGTTTTTGCGCCGCCAAGCCGCAAACGCATATACGCCGATGCCCAACATCTCCGCGATATCAAGGTCAGACTTGCCCTCCGCAAACAGCTCCCGAGCCCGGATCTCGTCAAAGAGAATGTCATGGGCGCGCAAAGGCCGCTGATTGACAGATGGGAAATCCGGCACGTTGCAGCCCAGATCCCGGAGCTTTGCGGCCATTGCCGCCGGTGTGGTGACATTCAGATCCGCCAGGACCTTGACCTGGGCTTTTTGATCTTTCGCAGTGTTGTAGCTGACGCGGATTTCATCATCACTCATCGAAAACGTCATCGTTTATCCCTCTCCCTTGACTCGCAGATCTTAGCCATCCGGCTTTTGGTAGCCTTCAGGTCTGCTTTCTCACGTTTTTCTGCCTTCATTGCCTCGCTCCACTCCGCCAAGGCCTCCTGATACGCGGCCCAGTCCGGGCACACCACTGAGTCGTGGCAGTTTGGGATGGCGGAGCGCTTGGGGCAGTTCCTCCCGCATGGCGGCTTCGGATTCATCGCAGCATCACCGCCAGCAGGATCACGGCAGCCACGGCGGCCGCCAGAGTCAGCACCGGGAGGACCCGGCTGCGGCGCTTCCCGCGCCCTGTGTATCTCATGTGTCCGCTCCTTTCTCTACCGCCGGGACAGGCGGCAGCCGCATCCACCAAACCACGGGAATCTGGGGCACGGTGCCTGTGCGCATCTCCCAACGGCTCCCCGTCCAGCGGAAAAATTGAGGGACCAGTTTTCCATCCAGATCGATATATACCGCGAACTCGCCCGGCTCCGCCGGGGTGGTGCTGCCGGGCATCCATCCGGAGATCATCAGCTGGCACTCCGGCAGCGTCGGAGGGGTCAACTCCTCCGTCAGGCCCACAATGTAGTCGGCAGAGCAGTGCAGAGCCTTGGCCGTCTTATCAACGTTGTAGATATTCTCCGGCTCCAGCTCGTTGACCCAAACGCGTTTGCCCTGAAAATCCCCGGAGGCAAACTTCCGCAGTTTGCCCACCGTGTAGCTACCGCCGTATCTGGACCAGATGGCGGTCGCAGTGTCCGGCAGTTCGGCAGCGTCCGCCGCTCTGGCCAGACGGGCCGCTCTGGCCTGGATCTCCCGCTCAAGTTTCCGCTGATGTTTTTCAGTAGCCTTCTCCGCGTCCGCCTTCTTTGCGTCAAGTTTTTCCTTGCGCTTGGCCTTGGCCTTGGCACAAGCCTTGTCGCAGGCGTAACACTCAGCCGTAGCCTGGCGGCAATCCAGACAGCACGTCTTACCGCCGCAGACCTCATAAACAAGGGCATCCGCGTCATGCCTGAGGAAAACGTCTCCATGCTTGCACTCCTTGCCGTCCGGACAGGTCAGGCAAGGATCCCAGCGGTAACCGTCCTCTTTGTAGAGCTTCAACAACCGCTCCAATGTGGGGCCGTTGGGAAGTTTGGGGAACGCCTTGGAGATCCGCATCTGCATATCTGCCGGGAACTGAGCCAGCGCATAGGCCGCCTGCTCCGGCATCTTCCCGCCGTCCCACGCAGGACGAAGGTTAGACAGCAGATGCTCCCGGATCACCTTGATCCGGGCCAGCTTGGAGCCGTGGGTGTTGCAGGCCGCTGCCACCACGTCCCGCATCCGGCCCTCCGGGAACTCAAAACCGTCCTCCTTCAGCTGATACAGTAGCGCCTCCACACGCTCCGCCTGTTCGCCAATCTCCGCGCTGGTGAGCTTGCGGGTGGAGCTGTTGGCGAAGATCAGTCGAAGTTCCTGAAGCGCCGGGGAGACATCGTCCGTCTCCCGGATGCAGGGCACCCGGCGGAACTGATCCAGTCCATTATCCACCAGCTGAGCTAAGGCAGCCCGGCGCCGGTGGCCGCTGACGATGGTAAACCGTCCGCCCTCACCGGCCCGCACCCGGATAGGCTGCTGCAAGCCGCACATCTGGATATTGTCCGCCAGCTCGTCAATGTCCGTCAGCTGGTAGAAATTCCGCTCGTCGCCGTCCAGAAGGCCGATGTCGATGTACTCAATTTGCTCCGGGCCTGTGTGGTCCGATTCGGACACCGGCTTCAGCGTGGCGGCGAATTTGGAAATATCAAAATTCTTCCCGGCCATATTACCCCTGCACCTCCTCCATCAGCTCCGACGCCAGCGCCCGGTAATCCTGACAGGCACTGCTGCCGGGGCTGTACTGCCGCAGTGGCAGCAGCGTCACCGTGCTCTCCGGGACCTTGTCCGTCCGCCGGATCTTGGCCCGGCACACCTCTACCCGCATACCCTCCAGCACCTTTTCCGCCTCCGTCACAATGTCGGACCGGCGCACCTGCGTCAGCAGTGCCCGAACCCAAAGCCCGGGGCGGGTGCTGGTCAGTTTTTTGGCCTGCTGGGCCACGGCCAGCACGCCGTCGATGGAAAACTTGTCCGCCGTGTACGGGATCAAAACCTCGTCAACGGACAGCAGCGCCGCCACGCTGGCCAGCGTATAGCCCGGGGGGCAGTCGAAGATCATCCAGTCCACGTCGCCGTCCTCCCGGGCGGCGGACACAAAACCGATCATTCGCTCCGGCGCGCCCACGCCGTCCTTGATGGCGCTGAGATCCAGATCGTACAGGCCGGAGCTGCTGGGCAAAAGTTCCAAGCGCTCTCCCAGAGGGATGAGGTTGTCGCTCCATACCTGCTCGCAGTCCCCGGTCAGCACGTCAGCCGTGGTAACGGCGTCCATGTCTTCCCCCGGCAGGAAAAAGCCGGTCAGGTTGGCCTGGCCGTCGCAGTCCACCAGCACGACCCGCTGCTTGTAGTCGTTGGCTAAAATATCAGCCAGATTGATGGCGGTGACGGTTTTGCCGACACCGCCCTTGTTGTTCATGATCGCGATAGCTCGCATTATGGTGCCTTCCTTTCTTCCGCCGTCAGGCGGTCCGCAAAATAGTAGCTCTCTCGAAAGTGCTCACCTGTGACCGGGCTTTTAAACTCCAGCGTATAAAAGCGGCCTTCCGGGTGGATGTACACGACCTTGCCATCCCGGAGCGGAGCCTTATGGCTGCCGTAACTCGTGTCAAAAGTGGGTGCCGCCACCTGCCTGTCTCCACGTCTCACGCCTTGGGTGTCTCCTTCGGGGCCTCGTCAAATGGTGTACGCTCTCCGTCCGGCATCTGCTGCCAGTCACTTCCATCGCCCCAGAAACTGACCTGCCGGGGCTTCTGCCGCACTTTCTTCACTGGCATCGGTTCTGGCCGGGGCTCAATGCGGGTAAAGGTCTGATGCTCGCCGTCGAACCGGCAGCGGACCTTGTCCAACGCCTCGCCGTTCCGGTTCTTTGCCACCTGAATGATGCGGGGTGCATCCTTTAGGTCGTAGTCCTCCCGCCACATCAGCAGGATGATGTCTGCATCCTGCTCAATCTGACCGGAGGAGCGCAGGTCGCCCATGGTGGGCGGCGGCGTAATGCTCCGCACCTGGTCCTTGCCGCTCTGGTCCTTGTACTTGACCTTCACTTTGTCCGGCCGGGAGAGCTGGGACAGGGAGATCACCGCCGTATTGGTACGGACAGCGAACTTCTGCAGTTCTCTGGAAACTGACGTTACCCGTTCAAAATCCTTCATGAGGACACCGTGAGGCGGTTCCACCTGCTGGAGGTAATCCACGAAAATCACGTCGAAGTGCTGGGCCTGACTGTATGCCACGATGTCAAGGGCAGTCATGCCAACGGCGTCAATAAGGGTCACTTTTGTTCCAGACAGCTTGTCCTTCAAGGCGATAATGGTCTTGAAATCCTCCTCAGTTAGCTTGTTGTCGTTGATGTCGGAGCTGCTGATCAGCGTCTCTCTGGCCACATGACGGTCATACAGGCGTGAACTCTTGGACTCGAAGGAAAAATAACCCACGTTATGCTTCCTGCCGAAGCGGGCTGCGCACTGGAGCGCCAGGGCCGTCTTACCGTCACCTGGATAAGCACCGATGATGACGATATTCCCAAGTTCCGTCTTGAGGACCTCGTTGAGCTGAAGGATAGCCCAGTCCAGATGCTCCACCGCCGTCTCGCCGCTGTGCCGGTCGAAAAACTCTTCATAGCCCTTGGCGAAGGTCAGCGCGTGGATACCCGGGCGACCAACCTGAAGCTGCATGGCCCTGTCAAGAATAGACCGGGCCTCGTTCATATCTGCGGCATCCTGGAGAGCTGCGCCAAGTTCCTGAAGCTGGTATAGTGCGGACTTTTCCTTCAGCATCTGCACATAACCGTCCACATTGGCAGCGGTTGGCGTATAGTCCATGATACCGGTCAACAGTTTCGACCAACCATCTCCCAACTTGCCGCCCAATTTCTCGCGGACGGCAATGGCATCCGTTGGCAAGCCCTCTCGGAACAGTGCCCTGATGGTCCTGAAGATGGAGCGGTATTGCTGTGTGACGAAGTCCCTCTCGCTGACCCTGCTGAGAACAAAGCCCACGCACTCCTCGTCGATGAGCATAGAGCCCAGCACGCCAACCTGTGCGTTCATCAAGTCCTGTGTCAGAACAGCGACTGTCTTGGCCTCGCTCATAAGTACCTGCCCCTTCTCGCGTCATCCAACGGGACCTCCGGTCGGTCAAGCGTAGCTTCATACATGGGGCCGGGGTCGTCCTCCCAGCAGCGGCCATTGAGCCACGTTGCTGGGTGGGGGATGTATCGCCCATCGTCCCGCATCCACTGGTCGGACTGCTTCTGAGTGTTCAGGGCCTCCGACATCTTCCGGCACAAGTCCATGTCTGGCGATAACTTGGCCCACGCCCTTCTGGCCCGGTCTTTGTACTGCTTACGTGGATACGCCGCCCAAAAGCGTTCAAACAGGTCCACGCATCCCGCCCCCTGGGGGGCTATAGGGGGATCATTACTATAGTCTTTACTTAAATGTTTCTTTACTTGTGGCTGATTTTCCGTCAACGGTTTTACCGTCGACGGTTTTACCGTATACGGTTTTTCAGTACACGGTGGGGCTTCATCCTGCAAAACGTAAGTATTACAGGCAAATTTGCCGTTCTCCTGATGGCCCTGTTCCTTGAGCAAATACCCCGCTTCCTCAAGCTCTTTCAAGCACTTGCGGATGGCATCCCGGCCGATGCGGCAGCGGGCCGCCAGACCACTGATGCTGTACTCCCAGTCATCCGGGAAGGACTGCATGATGACATACAGCCCCAGCGTTTTCAAAGAAAGCCGCTGATCCCGGAGGACTGAATTGAAAACTGTGGTAAATGGCTGTGTATGCTTGACGCGGATCTTGCTTTCCGCCATCCGCTCACCCTCTCTCAATCACATCCACCAGGCGGAAGAGCAAGGACACGATCCTGCTCACGCCCAACACGGTAAAGAACAATTCCCAGCCGCTCATCGGGAGACACCTCCCTCCCGGCTCAAAGTGGGGCTTGCAATCCGTATCGGATGTGGTATAATAATTTTGCTATCGTTCTTGGATGCAAGTCCCTGAACCGAACGCTCTGAGGTTGCAGCCTCGGGGCGTTCTTTTTTTGTCTTCGGCGGCGCGTCCGACGTGTACTTCACCTGAAGTGCCGCGCCCACGATGCCGTCCAGGTCCCGGCATATGGCGTCGAAGTCCGGTCGCTCTTTTTCGTCGATGATGCCGTCCTCCGCAATGCGAAGCAGCTGCCGGTCCCGGTGGCGCTCCGCAAAGTCCAGCACCCGGTTAATCAGCGTGATTGCCGCCGTCGGAAGGCTCTGCACGTTCACCTCCGGTAGTACGCCCAGGACGCCGCCCGCCTGTTTCAGGTGCTCCAGTGCCAGCCACGGCGTTTCATACAGCTCCGCCATCCGGGCCACCGTCTCGTTGTCCGGTACCCGCGCGCCCTGTTCCCAGGCCTTGACGGTAGTCTCCGAGACCTCCAGCCGCTCTGCGGCCTGTTCCTGAGTCAGACAGCTCTCTTTCCGGGCCACTTGGTAAATGTTCGGTCCGTTTGTCAGCATGGTAAATTCCTCCTTCTTGTGATATGGTGAACTCAGGCAGCCGGCCGTGGTAATGCGCCTAACATCGCCGCCAACTGCTCAGCCGACAGCTTCAGAACCCGCACCAGCTTCCACAGCTCCTCGTCTTTCCACCCTCCGTCGTTCATCCGGCGGCTGATGGCCTGTCGGCTCATGCCCATCTGCAGGCCCAAGGCCGTGTAGTCTTCGATGTCGCAGTCCACCATGGCCTTCTTGATTATCTTGTTCATCACGGCCCGCTGCTGGGCCGGTGTAGGCGTCCCCAGCTTTACTCTCGGCATGGTTCGTTTCTCCTTTCCTCATGCGATGTCCTGTCCGGTCAACTGGCTCATGGTGCAGCCCAGCACGGAGATGATCCGCATGGCCATGGTCAGCCGCAGCTCAATGATGCCCTTTTCGTACCGATCCACGGTGCTCTGATTGACGCCCAGGGCATCTGCCAGTTGCTGCTGGGTCATGCCCTTCTCCTCCCGCAGCTGTCGAATACGGTTCAAACAGCTTCACCTCCATCTTTCATGCGATGTCCGGGGGCGGCAATAGCCCAGCAGCTCATCAATGCTGCACTGGAAGATGTCCGCCAGCTTTTTCAGGTTCTCCACGCTGGGATTGCTCTCCCCGCTCTCCCAAGCGCTCACGCTGGCCTGCTTCACGCCCATCCGGGCCGCCAGCTCGTACTGTCTCATACCTGCGGCCTCCCGCAGCGCTCTGATCGACATACTTAAAAACTCCTTCCTGCCGCTTGCATGCGCGGCGTGGCTGTGATAAAATAGGCTGAAACTATAATCGAATCAGCTGAGGGGACGATTGTGGAAACTGCATGGATTGCTTTTGCCGGTGTAGTCATTGGAACAATTATCAGCATTGTTGGGGGAATCATCACGGCACGACTGACAATGCGATCTCAAATCAAAACCGCTGCGTTAAACGCATTTTTAACTGCTCGGTTAAAAGCATATAGGGACTACGAGATTGCATTAGAGCGCTTGTCCAATGAGCGAAGTCATGAAGCAATGGCAGCATTTTATCGGGCCGTCAATACGGCGACTCTTGTCGCCAGTGACGAGACGATTCGGGCACTCAGCGACGTTCAGGAAGTTATACGGGACTACGAATCAAGCAAGGAAGAGATTGACTTAAAGATTCTCGAAGAAAAGCAAGCTGTTCTCACTGTTTCCATGCACTACGATCTTCTTACCTACCCAGTCCCTTCTCCCGCAACTCCGAAAAGTCCTCGCATTTTGCGTGCACTGAGCAACCGACTAAGGTTCTCTCACTGCAAAACAACTGACGGTACTGATATCGAATGACAGCGTGTTCACATTGCAAACACCGTTGACTTCTGCAAGGCTCAATTCCAGGGTAATCCGCCCGCATAGCAGTGATGTTTTCAAGCTGTTTTCTCAAATCCTTGCATGTTGATTTCAGTTGCAAATTTTCGTTTTCAAGTTCCCGGCAGCGCCGGAACGCCGTGAAAGGGTTTCGCATCCTCGCGCCTCCTTTCTTTTTTTTACTTGGTTTGTTAGGTTTTGACTGTTTAGCTTGTGGCTATATCATAATTCTTGATTCAATAATTGTCAATGCATAATTCGTGAATTTCATGAATTTGTAGCCTTATACAATTATCGTTTCAATAATTGTATATTTTGTGGAGGTGGTACCAATGGATGCCGTAGACCGTATTTTTGCACTGGTCGAGCAAAAATACAAAGAACAAAAGGCATTTGCCGCCGAAATTGGTGTTGCGCCGTCAAAGGTAAGCGAGTGGAAAAAGCGAAAAGCGCAATCGTACACCCGGTACCTGCCTCAGATCGCGGCAGCGCTGGACACCACGGCGGAATACATTCTCACCGGGAAAGAAGAAAAAAGCCCGGCTCCCGAAGGAGCCGGACTGGCGCAGGAATTTGCCCGGATTTTCGATCAGCTATCTCCGCAGGCTCAGAATGAGATCATTGCGGAGATGCTAAAGCGGCAGCGGCAAGAGAAATGATCTCTGCCTGATCCGCGGGGGACAGAGAGGAAAACAGGTCCAGTGCGTAGGCGGTGTCCGATTCGGACACGGGGCGAGTGGGCTGATTGCTCATAAGTACCTCCAATCTTATTCCCAAGGCCAAAAGCTGCGCCGCCTATTTTACACGAATGAAACGCGGTTCGAATCGGACCAGAAGGGAGCAATGTATGTCTGGAGCACTTTCTGATTATCAGGTTTTTACAAAGCCAGCAGAGCTTCATAAGGCCATCAATACGCTTCGCGGACTGGTGGCGGGAATCAATTCCGACGCGGAAGTTGATGGAAAGGAAATTCAAGAGCTTGTACACTGGTGCGAGCTTCATTCTCCCCTCAGAGACAGGCACCCGTTCTCGGAGATTTTGCCTGTTGTCGAGCGAGCCTGTGAAGATGGCGTCATCTCCGAAGAGGAATCAAAAGATATTCTGTGGCTTTGCAATAACTTTGTGGATAACAGTTCTTACTATGACGCCATCACATCGTCTATCCAATTTCTTTCAGGGTTAGTGCATGGTCTTATGGCAGACGGCGAACTCGGTGATAAAGAGATTTTCAAACTTAAATCGTGGATGGAAAGCAATGACTTCCTTGCTGGTACATATCCATTTGATGAGATCAACAGTTTGCTTTACACTGTGCTTGCGGACAAGGTCATCACGAAAGAAGAACGTGAGCAGTTAATGGCTTTCTTCGGAAATATTATCGACTTTACATCCTCCTACAACCTGGTTGAAAAAGATTTTAATGAGCTGAAAAACAAATACAGCATTAGCGGTATTTGTGCCATGTGCCCCGAAATCACATTTGAAGACAAAACATTTTGCTTCACGGGTGAATCGTATCGGACGACCCGCACAGAAATGGGCAACATTGTGAAAAAACTCGGTGGCCAGGTTCGCTCTGGCGTATCTGCAAAAACTGATTACCTCATCGTAGGGAATGCAGGGAATCAATGCTGGGCGTATTCTTGCTATGGCCGAAAAATTGAAGACGCAGTGCAGATCCGTAAAGACGGTGGAAATGTTATCATTGTGAATGAAACAGATTTTTGGGATGCTGTTGATGATGCTTTGGCCGGAATCGAAAAATAAAACCGCCCTGTTGCTTCTGTAGACAACAGGGGCGGCTTGACAAATCCATATTTGGCGGTTATACTGAAAATAGAAAAGGGCACTGCCGGTAGACGGTCAGCCCTTTATAAGTGCTTTGAAGTGATCGCCGTACTTGTCAGGGTGCCGGCGGTCACTTCTTTTTGTATACCTGAATGAACAGGCCGCAAATACCAACGATGAGAATACAAAACTGGAACAAGTCCGAGTATGTAACCATTGGGCAGCCCCCCTTTCGTAAGATCAGAGGGCAAGAAGCTGCCCCCTGTCCGAGGGCCAACCGCCTACCGTTACTGGCAGTGCCGGATATAACCATAGCACATCTGTCGAAAAAACGCAATAAGAACCGCCCCAGCAGGCAGCTTTTCTATTAAACAGGAACCAAACAAACGTTTTGTGGTGAGGAGGGATGCACTTGAAAACGCCAAAGCCACGGAAGCTACCATCCGGGAATTGGTTTATCCAGCTCCGCCTCGGCGGCGAGAGCATCCCCGTCACTGCCGCAACTGCTAAAGACTGCACCAGGGAGGCGGCCGCCATCAAAGCAGAATGGTTGGCAAGAAAGCGGCTACCTGAAAAGCCGGAGGAGCCGGAACAGGAACCAACGCTGACCGTCTCCATTGACGAATATATCAAGCGCAAGAGCCGCACGTTGTCGCCATCCACCATCCGTGGATACCGGGCCATCCAGAAACACCGCTTCCAAACCGTCATGCAGCGGCCTGTGAACAGCATTCAGGACAGCGAGTGGCAGGGCCTTATCAACGCAGAGATGGCCCTGGCCAGTCCTAAAACCGTTGTCAACGCATTTAAGTTCCTGCGCACGGTCATCCGCCAGCAGACAGGGCATGAGATCCCAATGAATGGACTCACACTCCCATCGGTTCCTCCGGCGGATACGGCCTTTTTGACAGCCGATGAGATTCCGAAGTTCGTGGATGCCATCAAAGGCAGCCGCGTGGCTGTGGCGGCGCTCCTGGCGCTGTCCTCGCTGCGTATCTCGGAGATCTCCGCGCTCAAATGGGAAAACGTCCCGAAAAATCCGACGTTTATCAAAGTCTCCGGTGCAGTCGTTCGTGGTTACGATACTGCCTGGGTGCGAAAGAAACAAAACAAGAACCGAACCAGCACCCGCAGCGTCCCTATCCTCATTCCAGAGCTCTCAGAGGCCATTGAGCGCCTGCGTAAGCCGTCCGGTCCGATTATGGACTATGACCAGGACACGCTGCGAGTGGAGGTCCACAAGGCCTGCCAGAGGGCAAAGATTACGGATGTGACCGTGCATGGGCTTCGGCACAGCTTTGCCTCCCTGGCATATCACCTGCAGGTGCCGGAAAAGATCGCCATGGAGATCGGCGGCTGGTCCGATCCGGGAACCATGCACAAGATCTACACCCACATCGCGCAGAGCGATATCACCCGATATCAGACCGCCATGGCGGATTTCTATTCCAAGAAAAGGGAAGTAAACGCTAACGAAAATGCTAATGACAAGGAATAGACGTTGAAAAATCAACACCTTTGACCGTTCCATGTCGGGTTCGAGTCCCACCACCGGCACCAAATAGAAACACCATCCGTCAGGGTGGTGTTCCTTTTTTGCTATGCAAAAGTGTAGCAAAATAAGAAATGTGCCACTTCCTCGCCCCTGCGGGGCAACCGGAAATGGTGCATGAAGTTTTATGCACATTCTGTTTGCGGTATGCGCTGTCCGTATGCGGCAGATCTTATGGGAAAACAGGAGGAAACCGCAGCGGTCAAGGTGGCCCATGGAATTCTGTATAGATATTTTTCGCCAATATGTGTATAGTATAAAGACATATGATGCGCTCTGTTCTGCATCGCAGAATGGACGAACACAGGAAAGGTAACGTAATTTATGAATCGGAAAAACCAACTGCTGGCGATCCTTGCGGCTGTCAGCTTCATCCTTGCCACCCTTACCGGCTGCGGCAGAAAAACAGAGCCGGACATCCCGCAGCCAACGCCGGAACCTGTCGAATACGCCAATCTGACGGACGAGGAGTCCCGCACTTTGCTCTCCCGGCTGCTTGAGAACGCGGGCGTAGACGAGATCCGGATCCGCGGCCTTTTTGACCGGGTGGACCAGTTCAACGCCAGTGTTAAGAGTGAATGGCTGACGGACGGCTTTGAGCGCGCTGTCCCCACCGACACCAAGTACGATCCCTATGAGATGCAGGATCTGTGGGCGGAGAAAAACGGTGACTTCCCCGGCTATAACTGCCGCATTACGGCATTCAGCCTGTTCGGTGAGTTCGTCACCGTCGGAGCGGATCAGCCGAAGACTCAGGGAGAGGATACGCTTTTTCTGGATTTGGAAACGCTGACCGAAGATCCCGCCGTTCTCTGCGGAGACAGCACTGCCAAATTCTGCGCGCTGTTTGCGCCGGTGCCCGCCGCAGACAGTACGGATGTGGTCGAGCAGGCCCAGACGCTTCAGGCGGGCTGGGCCGCCCGGGGCGTCGCATTCTCGGACAGCCCTGCCCGGCTGATCTCCGTTGTCCTGCATGACAGGTTCTCGGACACGGAGAATACGCTGTTTGTGGGGCATGTTGGGGTGCTGCTGCCTGTGGAGGACGGGAGTTTCTGTCTGGTCGAGAAGGTTGCCTTCCAGGAACCGTACCGGCTGGTAAAGTTACAAAATCGGGCGGAACTGCGCGATTATCTGATGGCAAAGTACGATACCTCCTGGGGACGGGATACCACCCGGCCCTTCATCATGGAAAATGACAGCCTGATGGCGGAGTGAGCGGCGGCACGGGACTGCGGATACCGTATCAGCAATCATACAGTAAAAATAATTGGTTTCCTTGAAAAACCGGCAGACGTGCGGAGCGTCTGCCGGTTTTTGTGTGCAGAACGTTGCACCGGGGCACATGTTTCTGTTGATGGCCGCATAGATTGGACAAGCAAAGGAGGAATCGCTATGCAGCTTTGGAAAAATACGGCTTTGACCTCGGTGGCGGCGCTGCTGGGGCTGTTTCTGCTGCCCTTGGCCGTAGCCCGGGAACCGGCGGAGCTGCCGGAGTATACGGAATTACCCCGGACGGAGCAGACGGCTCCGGTCCAGCCTGCGGTAAAGGCTGTTTATGACGCGGACCGGACCCTGCGGGTGCTGGACGGAGAGACTGTGCGGGAAATGACGCTGGCGGACTATCTGGTGGGCGTCACGGCGGCAGAGATGCCGGCGTCCTTTGCAGAGGAGGCGCTGAAGGCTCAGGCGGTGGCAGCCCGTACCTATACCCTTTACAAGCTGACAGCCGGCAGCAGCCACGGGGACACGGCGGACATCTGCACGGACTCTACCTGCTGTCAGGCGTATATCGCCATGGAGCAGGCCCGGGCCAACTGGGGGGCACAGGCGGACGCTTATGAGAAAAAGGTCCGTGATGCAGTGACATCTACCGATGGGGAGGCCATCCTTTACGGCGGCGTTCCAATTCTGGCGGTGTTCCATTCCAGTTCTGCGGGGCTGACCCGGGCTGCGGGGCAGGTGTGGCAGAACGATCTGCCCTACCTGAAGCCAGTGGATTCCCCCGAAGCCAAGGAGACCATCCCCAATTATTACAGCCGCGTAGACTTTACCCCGGCGGCGCTGAAGGAAAAGCTGCTGGCGAAGATCCCCTCTGCCGATCTCTCCGGGGACAAGAAAAGCTGGCTGAAAGATCCTATCCGGGACAGCGCCGGCAGCGTGGAGACGGTGGAGGTGGGGAGCGTGACGGTCCGGGGCGGTACGGTGCGCGCCGCACTGGGGCTGCGCTCCGCCTGCTTTGAATGGGAATTGCAGGACGGCAATTTTGTGTTTTACGTCACCGGCTACGGCCACGGCGTGGGCCTCAGTCAATACGGCGCGGATGCCATGGCGGAGAGCGGCGCGGACTATCAGACCATCCTGACCCACTACTATACCGGCGTGACGGTGGAGGTCTTCAACGGCTGAGTCACGGACTTTACAAGACAGAAGCAAATGTGGTAAAATATTTTATTAAAAAACTGCCGCGAAGGGGGAACTGCTGATGAAAAAGCGATGGGCCATGGGTCTGCTGTGCTGCTTGCTGCTGTTTCAATTGGCTTTTCCGGCCAAAGCGGCGGGCAGTGTGTATTTCGTGGCGGCAGAGGAAAGCGTTCTGCCGGTGACAGATGCCACCATGCCCTTCTGGGCCAACGGCTATCTGTATGTACCGGCCTCTGTATTCACCAATCTGGGGATCTCTGTCATCAACAATACCGCAAAAAAGATGACGGTGCTGGAAAAGGACCGCCGGGCCATGCTGTTTGACTGGGCCAAGGGTACGGCGCAGGACAGCAGCGGCAGTCTGTTCACCCCCGGCGTCATTCAGTCCGGCGGACTGGTGTTTGTCCCGGCGTCTACCGTCGCAAACTTTTTCGGCCTGCAATATTCCGTGACAGATGTGACCAACGGCTATCTGGTGTGGCTGCGGTCTCCGGATTTCGGCATGAGCGCCAAGGATTTTGCCAATGCGGCGACCTACAATATGGAAGAGCGCTATAACGCGTATAACAGGGGTGCCACGTCCAGTACCCCGCCCAATGTACCGGTTACACCCTCCGCACCGACGCGGGGGGCTAGGATCCATCTGTGTCTGGAAGCAGATCAGCGGACCTCCGGGCTGCTGGACGCCTTGGACCGTGCCAACGGCTGGGCCACCTTCTACTGTACGCCGGACTTTCTGGAATCCAACGGTGAACTGCTGCGGCGGATGGCTGCCTCCGGTCATGCGGTGGGCATACTGGCGGAGAGCGGCGAGGACACGGCGGAGCAGCTGCGGCGGGGCAATGAAGCCCTGTACCGGGCCACTCTGGGAAAGACCCGGCTGGCCTACGTGCCGGATGCGGAGAAGACGGAGCTGCAAGCCTTGGAGGAGGTCGGCTGGCGGTGCCTGACGCCCTCAATGGACCGGTCGGATTACAAGCTGGAAAGCAGCTCCAACGCCTCCGCGCTGATGAAGCGGGTGTCGGCCCGGCGGGGGGATGTGTCTGTCTGGCTGGGGACCACTGCCTCTGCCGCGGGCCTGCGGGAATTTGTGATCTCCGCTCAGGGAGCGGGCCACTACTGCCGGGCGATGACGGAAATCGGCTGACCGGCGGCTGAAATGGCGCAAGATTTACAAAACGTTCAACACCCTGACGAAGTTTAGGGTAATATAAAGTAGAGAAGAACATAAGAAACGGGACCGGAAGGCCCCGCAGAACGGAGGAGACCCTATGGGACGCAACATTCTGGTTGTAGAAGACGATAAGAATATCTCCGACCTGATCCACATGTATCTGGTAAAGGAAGGCTTTGACGTCCGCATCGCCGGGGACGGCGGCAAAGCACTGGAGGAGTTCCAGAAGAAGGAGCCGGACCTGATCCTGTTGGACATCATGCTGCCTGTGATGGATGGCTGGGCGGTCTGCGCCAAGATCCGGGAGACCAGCAAGGTGCCTATCATCATGCTGACGGCCAAGAGCGAGGTCTTTGACCGGATCCAGGGCCTTGAAATGGGCGCGGATGACTACATCGTCAAGCCCTTTGAGATGAAGGAACTGATCGCCCGGATCAATGCCGTTCTGCGGCGGACGGAGATCCCCAATGACACCAGCAAGAAACTCCATTTTGACAAGCTGACCATTGATCTGGATTCCTATGAGCTGATCGTGGACGGCAAAAAGATCGACACGCCCCCCAAGGAGCTGGAACTGCTGTACCATCTGGCCTCCACCCCCAACCGGGTCTACACCCGCAACCAGCTTTTGGACGAGGTGTGGGGCTTCGACTATTTTGGCGACAGCCGCACCGTGGACGTGCATATCAAGCGCCTGCGAGAAAAGGTAGAGGGCGTCAGCGACCAGTGGGCGCTGAAAACCGTCTGGGGCGTGGGCTATAAGTTCGAGACCGTTGGCGGCCAGACGGCAGACAAGGCGAAGTAATATGAAGGATTGGTTCCGCGAGCGGTTTCACGGGCTCTATTGGCGGCAGATGGCCGTCACCGTGGGCATGGTGTTCCTGACGCTGGTGCTGTTGGGCGTGTCCTTTTTTTCCCTGAGCTATTCCTATGCCCGGGGGCAGAAAACCGATGAGCTGATGGTCCGGGCGATGGCGGTGAGCAAGCTGTCCGTGCGGTATCTGGAGACCGGCCGCTATCTCTCTATGGAGGAATTGCAGAAGGACGAGCAGTTCCGTCAGCTGGCGGCCACTGCCGCCGTGATCTCCGAAATGGATATTCTGGTGTGCGATATGGATGGCCATGTCCTCCTGTCCACGGATGCCACTATGGAGGGCCGGCCCGTCACCATTCCGTCATCGGTGATGGACAAGGTTTCCGCAGACGGCACCTGGGCCGGGCGGAGCCGTCTGGACCAGATTTATTCCAGCAAGCAGTTTGTGGGCGGCGTGTCCGTGGTGAACCCGACCACCGGGGAGGTCCTGGGGGCGGTGTTCACCGTCTGCGCCTCGGATTCCGTTGATAATCTGTGGCGGGCCTTCGCGGGACTGCTGATGATGACGGGCTTCGTGGTGCTAATGATCTCCTTTATGGCGTCCTCCATCACCACCATGCGGCAGATCAAGCCCATCCGGGAGATGGCTGCTGCCACCCGGCAGTATGCCGACGGTGATTTTGACATTCGCATGAATGACTACGGTCGGGAGGACGAGATCGGCGAGCTGGCGGCTTCCTTTAATAATATGGCAGAGTCCTTGCAGCAGACGGAGCGTCAGCGCCGGGAGTTCATCGCCAACATCTCCCACGAGCTGAAAACCCCTATGACCACCATCGCCGGGTATACGGACGGCATTTTGGACGGTACCATCCCGCCTGAGAATGAAAAGCAGTATCTGCGGATCATCGCCAACGAGAGCCGCCGTCTCAGCCGCCTTGTGCGGCGGATGCTGGACGTCAGCCAGCTGCAGGCCATCGATCCCCTGCGCAACGGTAATCATTTCGATGTGTGCGAGTCTATGCGCCGGGTGCTGATCTCCATGGAAAAGAAAATCAATGACCGGCATCTGGATGTAGAGGCGGACATCCCCGATGAGCCGATTTTGGTGCTGGGCGACAATGACATGATTACCCAGGTCATTTACAACCTGCTGGAAAATGCCGCCAAATTTGCGCGGGAGGGCTCCACCCTCTACCTGGGCGTGGCCATGATGGACGGCAAGGCCCGGATCACTGTCCGGAACGTGGGCGAGACCATCCCGGCGGAGGAGCTGCCGCTGCTGTTTGAGCGGTTCCACAAAAGCGACAAGTCCCGCAGCGAGGATAAGGACGGCTATGGCTTGGGCCTGTATATCGTCAAGACCATTTTGCAGCAACACAAGGAAGAAATCAATGTCACCAGCGAGAATGGCGTGACCACCTTCACGTTTTCTCTGCGGGTGGAGTAAAGAGGTACTATGAGCGAGCGCAGGACCCTGCAGACGCGGGGAGAAGTCATCGAGGAATACAGCAGAGATTTCCCTGCGGAGATCGTGGAGACCTATTCCCGGCCTTTGCCGGGGGCCGTGGAGCCTGTACCCACAGAGCCAACGCCCAGATCTCGGAGGAAAAAGCGACGGGTGTGGAAGGGGCTGATGATCCTTCTGGCCATAGCGGCGGTAATCGCTTTGCTGGCGGCGGGGGTGCGGTGGCTGATATGGGAATTGCAAATGCCTGATGACTGGGGCGAGGATGATTATTACTACTACGACCAGGATCAGGAGGATGAGGATGCCCCCATTACCATTCCCACTGTGGAACCGGATGCAGACGCTCGTCTGGAACTGGCGAAAGACCGCAGCCATGCGCTTTCGGCTCAGGAGGTTTACCGGAAGGTAAGCGGCGCCGTGGTCACGGTGGCGGTGGACCTGGACGGCGGCCGGATGTCTGTGGGAACCGGCGTGATCTTCCGACAGGATGGCTATATCCTCACCAACCACCATGTAGTGGCCGGGGGCAAGACCTGCACGGTGCTGCTGCCCGGAGGACGGCCCTATGCAGCGAAGTATATCGCCAGCGACGCCGGGTACGATCTGGCTGTGCTGAAGATCGATGCGGAGGATGCTCTGCCCTTTGCGGAATTTGGAAATTCCGACGCTTTGTCCGTAGGCGACCCTGTGTACGCCATCGGTACGCCCCTGGACATTGAGATGGGCGGCACCTTCACGGATGGTATCGTTTCCTCCGTCAACCGGGAGATCCAGCTTACCAGCCGGACCTCCATGCCGCTGATCCAGACCAATGCGGCGCTGAACAACGGCAACTCCGGCGGCCCGCTCATCGACAGTTACGGGCAGGTAGTGGGTATCAACTTTATGAAGCTGTATGCCCGATATTCCACGGTGGAGGGTCTTGGCTTTGCCATTCCCTCCGTGCAGGCGGAGCGGGTGGTCAATGATCTGCTGATCTACGGCGAGCCTCAGCCGGAGCCGCTGCTAGGCGTTTCCGTTCTGCAAGTGCCGGACCAGCTGGCGGAGCACCTGTGGGGCATTCAGGTGAAGGAGGTCACGGCGGGCGGCGCGGCGGACCGGGCCGGCGTCCGGGCCGGGGATTATCTTCTGGCGGCGGACGGCAAGGAGACCCTCAGCAGTGCGGATCTGCTGCGGGTCCGGTGGCAGCACCATGTGGGCGACGAGATGACGTTGACCCTCTGGCGCCGCGGCGAGATCCTGACGGTGACGCTGGAACTGACCGAGGCCGTGGAAAAATGAACCCCTCTAAATGAAACGAATGACCCCCGGCGGCCGAGTTCAGCCGCCGGGGGTTTTATGATCCTTTTGGGGGAAAATCAGCGAAAGACCGGAGAGCAGCAGGTAGATACCGAAGGGGCGGCGCAGCAGGTCCACATCCACCGCTGTGGCGATCCATGCCCCTGCAAGTGCCGCCGGGACAGCCACGGGGACGGCGGCCTTCCATGTGGGTGTATCCAGATATCCCTTCTGCCAGTGGCACAGCAGGGCGGAAATGGCTGTGGGCAGGAAGAACAGCAGATTGATGCCCTGGGCCGTTCGCTGGTCCACGCCTAAAAACAGTGTCATCACCAACAGCAGCAGCGTTCCGCCGCCCACGCCCCACGCGGAGATCACCGCAGCCCCCAGCCCGCAGAGAAAGGGGAGCAGCCAGTCCGTCACAGCAGATACCTCCCCCCCGCGTAAAAGAGAAAGGCGGCGAAGATCCACTTCAAAACTTTGGTGGACACTCTGCCGTAGAGCTTTCCGCCCAGCCAGCCCCCCAGCAGCCCACCCGCCAGATAGGGCAGGGCGGAGGCCCAATTCATCCCGCCCCGCCAGAGGTACATGGCGGCGGACACGGCGCACACCGGGAAAATGACCGCCACACAGGTGGCATAGAGCTGCCGGGACTTCAGATTGCCCCAACGGGAGAGAATGGGGAGAAATACCATACCGCCGCCCCCACCGAACAGACCGTTGGCAAGACCAGCTGCACCGCCGGCGATCCGGGCGGGCCATTTTGAAGCCATCACGCCACCTTCCTTTCTCATATGTACGGACCTCCGCCGGTGGGTCAAAGGATTTTTGGCCCGGCGGCGGAGGGGAGGGAGCCGTTATTTCAGCTCAAAGCTCTGGCAGTCGGTGCACTTGATCTCGGTGGGGTTAGCCTCGTGAGTGCCGACCCGAATGGAGGTCAGGCCGCAGTAATTGGAGTCCTGGCAGTGGTGCGCACAGTTGTTGACGGTGCAGCTGATGCTCTGATTGGGGGTGCACTGGCAGCCGCCGTTGGTGCAGTCCTTCATGATTCGTTCCTCCTGCATGAGAAAAATTTTGGCTTACGCCGTCAGGTAGTATGTCCCCGGACCTGAACTTTATACGGCGGCGAACATAAAAAAACAGGCGTTCCCTCCGGGAACGCCTGCGAGGCTGTCGATAAAGTGATAAATTTTCCGCGACGGTAAGGAAGGGTGTGCGCGG
>OGJU01000544.1_pt1 | contig 39033 bp, 28 predicted proteins | sample 1572251 | NCBI WGS metagenome assembly OGJU01 (sample SAMEA2582144, study PRJEB24529) | metagenome | biome: Human gut stool | place: China | collected 2011
TTTAGGTGGAAAGATCTCGTTGCGTCAAAGTGAAAATTTACGCTTGCGTCTGAGAGTCAGTCTAGCAGGGCTTGTCGGAGATCGAGTTTTCCAGGGTGCTAATGATGTTGAGAGGGCACGATAATTCACTTCGAGTGACTGTAGTTGAGCCAATAGGCTATTAGCCTTGTTGTAAAGGGAAAAGAAAGATGAAACGAACGGCCTTGATATGCATGCTTGCTGTCCTTCTTGCTGGGTGTTCTGCTTCAATCGAATACCATCCGTTTGTGGGTGAAGAGCAAGTGCTGAAGGGATCCGGTGGGGCATGTGACACGGTAAATGGTGTCGAAATTTGGATCAAAGGCGCACCTCACAAGCCCTTCACGGTTATTGGCTATATCGATGGTTCCTACACCGAAGACATCGGTGAAGAAGCAGCCTTAAGGCGACTGATTGTCAAAAAAGTAAAAGAGGTTTCCGGCTCCGGTGTTATCCGGCAGTCTCGCAGTTCCGGTCGAGGCGATTCCTATTTCATCGGGAATGTTCTGGTTACAGACACAGATGTCAAAGACGAATACATCGTCTTCCGCTACCAGTAGCGGCGTCAATAGCTAGTCACAATCGATTCAGGTCAAAATAAGACAGAGGATTGTCAAACCCCACAGACAATATCTGCCGTTGTCAATGGCGTGTTCGAGAAGATTAAAAGAAACCGTCTAGGGAGTCTTTTCTCGTATCAAACGCTTTTTGCATGTCCATGTTTTGCTCATGGGTTGCTTTGCGCTTGCTGTATTCATCAAGAATCTCCCTGTGGCTTAGGTTTCGATTTTCGAAGATGAATCGCATCTGGGCTGTGTACACAATGGGTGTATTACAAGAGCCGACGAAGACAGACGCCGGACGTTTGTTCATGCGAGTCATTTTTTCTCTATCAGAGCGCGGCCTAGAGGTTTTTATGCGTCCCATGAAAACGCTGCTTGTAATGCGAGGGCAGAACGTAGCAAGGCCGTAACGCGTTTTCAGAGCATCTTCGACTAAGGCTCCAGTTGCGGCACCGATTGGCGACAAGACTGCAGCACGAAGAATCCGGGTGAGCTTGTCAAACTCCAATTGGATATGCGACTCGTATGGGCAACCAAAGCACAGGCCGTAGAACTCGCGCGTGAGACCTTCCGGATCAATGCTTACCTCAGAGCAGGATTTCGGTAGCGAGGGAAGTTCTTCGAACAACGTTTCCCCGATTTTCAGGCTCCCAAAGTCAATCGTTTGTAGTTTTGCTTTTGCATAGGTTTCAGAGTCGGCGAAGCGGCCTGCGTGATGGGAGTCAATGAGAACCAGAAAGCCGTTTTTTCCTTCTTGGATACTTATTTTCAGCATGGGGGAGTCCGTAACCCGTTGCACGTTGCTGAAGGCTTGCACATAGATGGGTTGAGTGGCCTGAAGCGTGGAAGTTAGGTGTTTGGCAAAAGTGTTGGCCCGACGAGCGGAAATAAAGCTATAAGTCGCGCCAGTAATCAGTTCATTGGTGCGGCTATAAGAGAAGATCACTTCATCTCCCTCGGCATTGAATGCTGCAGGGTTGCGGCAAGCAACTTTACCGGTGGAAGGAGAAGTGGCCAGAGATTGAATTCGACGGCATTCCGGATGTTTGCGAAGAAGGCTTGCGACATCGTCTTCTAAGATGGTGATGTCTCCGACTTTCAATGTGTACTCTGAAAGGAAGCTCAAAAAACGCAGACTGGGGTGTAAAAATGTTTCTTCAGCAGTTTTCTCCGCGGCCTTTTTTTGCTTCTCAATTTTGCGGTTGATGATGGTTGGGCGGCGTGAACCATGCTCGCGATCTTTGATTGAGGAGGGAAGTGGCCGAGAGCCTGTTGGGTCGATAGCCTCTTGCGCAGAAAAACAATTGCCTGCCAGAGTTCTGATCGTAAACAAAACCAGCAGTTTGCCAGTCGTTGTGGCTGCATTAGACGATTGGTTCAATCGATTCTCCAAAGGGTATTGGGGAAATTAGGACACGACATCCAGTGGGTGAAAATCCTCAGATTTGTTTTTGGATGTTGCCGAAGGCGATGCCGATAGCCACCGTGATCGCCGCCATGATGAGCGGGAAAATCATTGGTTCGATGGCAATGGGCGCGAAGAAAACAAGGAAAAGCATCAGCGTGCTTACTCCAATAGAACGACGCGCCCAATGGTTTTTGACCGGCGATGTATATCCAAAGTCGGTCTTCTTGATTTCGCGTTCCTGTAGGCCATGGAAGATGGCTAGCAGCGCTAGCGGAATCCAAAGGGGAAGCAGGACAACGAAAAGTGCAAAACGGCGCAGTATCCAGTAATAGAGGTCGAGTAACGCTTCTTTGCGGTGGTTGATCCAGCTCTGGAGCTTTGTGTTGTTGCCGTATAGATCTTCCAAGAAACGTTGTTCGCGTTCCCTTTGATCCGGATCCTTGGAGTACCAGTCGACATCGCTGTGCATACTTTCGAGCTTGCGTAGCGAGGACAGGTACCAGTGGCTGGCCAGTTCGTTTATTTTTCTAAGCGTCGAACCTCCCATCTCAGCTTCAATTTTTTTAGCTTCCGAAATGGATGCCTTCAACGTGTAATCGTTTTCGACGACCGCAAGCCCAAGCATGACAGCAAAAGAAAATAAAACGATTGAGATCCAGAACGAAGAGGAAGATTCGCGCTTAGCCATTAGTTTGAACCCCCAGCGTTGTTATGCTGTGTGTTGCCAAAGGATTCCGAGCGCATGATCTCAGCCTTGAAAAATTTGCCTTTGTCCTTCATCAACAGGGCGCGCACTTCGGTACTGGTGATCCGACGCAACACAAAACCACGGGCGACGATTCGATCTTTGTCGCCGTTAGTGAACGCGAACACTTGTTGATCAATCATTGCTGAGTAGGCGGGTACTTCCAGGAGAGTCCCAACCATTTCGTTGACGAAAAAAGCCAATCTTTTGACGTCGGAAAAAGCTCGAAGCACGGTAATGACTTGGGTGTCATACAGTTTGATTACGTGCAGTACCCGATCATGAGCTTGTTGAAAAGTCAAAAATGCTTTGAGCTCGCGTATTACGGCTATGCAAATGTTCGGAATGTCATCCCAGTCCTGCATCGCACCACAAACCTCAGGTGTTTCTCGCATGTAGGAAAAAATGATTTCTTCTTCGCTTAGTCCCAGTTTTAGAGCCGTTGTGCGGACGTTTTCCGGTTGTAACTTCTTAGAGCGCGTAGAGATGGCTGAATTCAAAATGAGGTCCTTATAAAGAATGCCGTTACGTTTACGCGCCCATGCTACGGTGGCGTTGGAGACGAAATGACGCTCAAATGAGCAGTTTTTGCTACGAAACAGACGTTTTTCGGGGTAGATGAGATTCCGGGGCAAGTTTTATTTTTGAAACTTTTGTCTGAAGCTATTGAGGCCAGAGAGTCGATAAGTGCATTTACAATGAGAGACGGTGAGGAATTTGTACGCACCCAATAACTGCGCAAGCCATGAATAATGACAACAACAGCGCTCCAAGATCCGCTTGTGAGACATTGGCTATACCCCAATCTTTAGAACGACTGTGGGAAGAGGTTTTTCAAGAAGCTTCCGTGATCGCCGATGTGGAAGAAGAGATAGAAGATTGTCTTGGCTTCCACTTCAGTAGATTGAGCCAACAGCCTGATAATCGTTCGATCCGCAGACAAAGGAATCCTGCAGATTTGACCTCTGCCGCTTCACTGGTAGCGGCTCTTTTGCCTGCTCAGATGGCTTCGGAAGCTGGCTATTTCCATGTTGATCACTTAATGGCTCTGACGCGACTTTTGTCTGTCCTGGAGTTTGTCAAGATTGCTAATCGAGTGCCGTTCGACGTGACGGATCTGCACAAGGTGCTGGCTCAGGAATCACGAGAGCAATTTGGACTGAGGCGGGTCGCATTAGCTTTTGTGGAGATCTATTGTCACAAGATCCTTGGCCAGAAAGATCTGAGTATCGAAGTGGAAAAACTGCAAGTTGTGTTTAGACAACTGAAGACGGATCCCGATAGTCTGGTCGGTTTAGGGGAGGCTCTTCATCGAATGGGGGAAACAGAGCTAGCCGAAGTTTGTTTCAAACGAGGACAAGAGGCCAGTCAGCCTCTGGCGGCACTGGCTACTCTTAGGATTGCGCAATACGATGAATGCGGTTCTGAGCATGATCTGGTTCGTTTTATGGCGGCCGCCAGAGGAATTTCTGTGGGCTGGGCTATTGCAGGATATGGTCTTTTGAGTGAATCCATAGAACTGCTGGGGACAGTTGTGTCACAAATTGATGAAAGAACGCTCAATTCCTTTTTTGACTTACTCAATGGCGGGGATAGCCTTTTAAAGTTGTCTTTTCCAAATAGCGTTAGTCGAAGTCAACTACAAGCGGGCCGTTTGACGCATGAAGAAATTCTCAAACGGATTACTCTCTCTATACCGATGTTTCAAAGGGGTCTGGTGGAGCAATTATTTGACGAAGTTAAAAAGTCAAACGAAATAACCGGAAAAGCTTAAAAAGTTGAATGCTATTAAATTTAGGATGTTGTTATGTTAATCGGTAAGAAGGTGGATAAATCTCGTCCGTGCTGGTTTGTTGGGGCATCTCTTTATGGTGGAGACCAAACAGAGAACTTTGTCCAAGAAGGTCGATGGGAATGTGTATTGTCAGAAAGTTATCGCGCGAAAGTGCGTTCTATTGAAGTTGGAGATCGTATTGCAATAAAGGCATGTTATACGCGAAAGAAAGGGCTTCCATTTGATAATCGAGGAACAGCCGTTTCTGTTATGGCGATAAAGGCGATTGGAATCGTAATAGAAAATCCGAAAGATGGTATACATCTTAAGGTTGATTGGAATTTGCTAGATAAACCAAGGGAATGGTACTTCAGCACATATCAGAAAAGTGTGTGGCGGGTTGAACCTGGCACATGGTCGAATGATGAACTGATCAATTTCGCTTTTGAGGGGAAAAAACAAAATATACAGCGATTCATCAATGATCCATATTGGAAAGGACGTTATGGTTCATTTGTAGATGAATTCGAGTGGCCTGCATTTTATGAGGCCGTTGCTGATAAATTGCTCGAATACCGAAACAATCGACAAAAATTAATTGACATAGTTGAATCATTGCTGAAAAAACCCGATACGGAACGTTTCGTTGCTTATCTCCGAGACAAAAAAGGAGAAGATATAGTTCCCCCGAAAGATATTTGTCCATTTACCTTCATGGGGATCTTCAATCGACAAAAAGACACGGCAGAGAGGATTGCTATTGCAGAGATATTAAGACAATTTTTGAATGTTGCAGAGCCTGTTCCTCAAACTTTTAATGGGATTCCCCTTTTGGCAAAGCCAAACTCAATGTTCTATAACTTTGAAGAAGGGCGAGGGGAAAATGATATAGATCTGCTATGGGACGTATTTGAATGTGCACTTGAGTACGCAGATACACATACAGAGAATTCTCGTACTGATTTTGTTAAGGCTTTTGACAAAGCTACCAGTATATCGGGAACCAAGTGGAATCTGACCATGGGTCTTTACTGGATTCGTCCATGGAGTTTTCTTCCTCTGGATAAAAAAACACAGCAGTATTTAACTATACATTTAAATAAGAGTTTTCAGAAAGATGTAATTTCTGCAAATGATTATCTGCTCTTATGTGATGAGCTCGATAATCATTTCAACGAAAGTGATTTTTCCGTTCATTCATTCCCTGAATTGTCGTGGTATGCCTGGAAACAAAAAGGAAAAGAGGATAAATCTAGTTCAAACGTAAAAGATATTGTTAATGCGGATGACACGTCTCCAGTGTCCCAAAGAATCAAACAAGATCCAGAATATACGGTTCAAAGTATTATTGATGATGGTTGTTTCCTCACGTTAGACAAGCTAAACAAAATTCTTGAACGACTAGATCAAAAGAAAAATTTAATCCTTCAAGGGCCGCCTGGAACGGGTAAAACCTGGCTTGCTAAACGCCTCGCTTATGCTTTGATTGGACAGGAAGCCACAGATCGGGTTAGAGCTGTTCAGTTTCATCCAAATTTGTCATATGAAGATTTTGTCCGAGGCTGGCGCCCCAACGAGGGGGGAACACTGGCATTAACCGATGGCCCCTTCATGGAAATGGTAGAAGCAGCTAAGCGCAATAAGGGCGACTTTGTGCTGATTATTGAGGAAATCAACAGAGGAAACCCGGCACAGATTTTTGGTGAAGTGCTTACATTGATCGAAAGAGACAAGCGGTCGCCCGAGTATTCTCTGGAACTCTCATATCGACGTGAAAAGAACGAACGGGTGTACATCCCTGGCAACTTGTATGTCATTGGAACGATGAATGTTGCAGATCGTTCTCTGGCTCAAATGGATCTTGCCTTGCGTAGAAGATTTGCGTTCATTGATCTCAAACCTGAGCTGGGGGATGCATGGAGAGAGTTTTTGATAAGGAATTTTGGTTTCCCAAAACCAATTGTTGACAAGATCCAGAAGCGTATAGTGGATTTAAATGACCAAATCTCTAAGGATCCTAGATTAGGGACTCAATTCTGTGTTGGTCATAGCTTTGTAACTCCATCTTCGGAGATTGAGGATGCCCAAGAGTGGTTTAAGCAAGTTGTTGAAACTGAAATTGGTCCTCTTCTCTGTCACTACTGGTTCGATGATCTTGATAAAGCTCAGAATGCCAAGGAAGCCTTGCTCAAGGATCTATGAGCCATATGCATGCCGTTACTGATGAAGTTGCTGTTGCTGGGAATTGTCAATGTCGGTATGTTGGCAAGATACCCGTTCGCAATCTTTGGTTTCTTATGCTGTATGCGTCCGATCTGTATCGCGAGCAGCGTCGACTCAAAGTTGAGATTGAGGATATGCCAGATGACATACCTGATCTAGTAGCTGAAATTTTGTGCCGTCGTGTGGAAGATCGGTTATTACGTAGTTTGAACTGTGATTTCGAAGTTAAGCATGAGATATTAAGTCGCGTACGGGGCAGAATTGACCAGCTGGAGACTGTGAGGAAAAGATTGCTCGAACGCGGCAGGGTTGCTTGTTGTTTTCAGAATCTAACTGTCAATACGGCAAGAAACCGATACGTCAAAGCCGCTTTGAAAAAAGTAAGACCTTTGATAACTTCAGCAACTCTTCAACATCGTTGCCGTCGTCTAGTCCTACAACTGCAGCAGTTAGGGGTTGGAGAATTTGGCGCATCTGAAGAGTGTGGTGCAATCTACTCATTTGGCTACTTCGATCATCTCGATCAGCAAATGGTTGAGGCGGCTCGATTGGTCTTTGAAATGTCATTTCCAACCGAGAAGGTTGGATCTAGGCTCCTTTCTGAACCAGATAAGCAAATTGAGTGGCTTAGGAAGCTATATGAAAAGGCTGTAGGAGGGCTATACAGAACAGTTTTGCCTGCAGACACATGGCTTGTTTCCACAGGGAGAAAGCTTGAGTGGGCAATCGAGGATCAAAGTTCTCGTATAGCTAACATCTTTCCTTCGATGCGTACAGACGTTATTTTGGAAAACCTGAAGTCGCCTCATCGTATTGTGATTGATACGAAATTCAATTGTTTGCTTTCTGGCGGCTGGTATCGAGAGGAAAGTATTCGTAGTGGCTATGTATATCAGATGTACACTTATCTCCGATCTCAAGAAGGACAAGGTGATCACTTAGCTGAAACAGCAACAGGTATCCTGTTGCATCCGACAGTCAACGACAATGTTGATGAATTTGTAAAGATTCAACATCACAAAATCAGATTTGTGACGGTTGATCTAGCGGCATCTGCCTTAGAAATTCGTAGCAGGTTATTGAATATCATTGCTGACGAATCTTAGATTTGTTCTGGACGATGATAGGGTAACGACCTTTTACCACATGTCCTCCTGACAGAGATGCAATGAACTCCAGGTTTGGCAACATGTTCAGTAGTTCAGGAGCGAAGAGGGGGGACTTCTTCCTCTGCAAGTCGTTCGCTCAAATTGCCCCCGCGCGGAACTGGTTCGTATGCTGTTGTGGAAAGGCCATGCGAACGCTGAATGGACATATTTTTCGTTTTGGGCAAAGACTCTGTGACGAATTTTTGTGTTTCTGGATCGACGCAACGTAAGCAGATGCGATTGTTTAAGTTGCCAAGCAGCTGGGTAGCCTTGTCCTTGCTCCCCATCTTGCTTACGAAGTCGGCGTAGGTTTGAGTGGCCACAAAGAGTTTTAGTCGAGCACCGCGCCCCTTGTTGAGAATCTGCAGAAAGCTCTGATTGACGACTTCAGCAGCCTCATCCACGAAGATATTGACGGTTTCTTGCCTCGGCTTTAACTGGTACTTTTATCCCGATAAAGGGAATCATGCTGAGAAACCTTTCTCTGGCACTGCGGTCGTCAAACACCGGACACAGTTCGGAGTAGTTGTATCGAGCACCGGCCACACTGGCGAGATCAGACAAAAACATTCCGCCGATGGCTTGACCCACGGTAGCCTGAGACAGAGAATCCAGCCCTACATATACGACGGCATTGCGCTCAATCAGATCTTTGGTATCCCGCCAGGTGTGTTCCGATTGTTCTGCCAGAGTGTCCGGCGGCGAAAGCATGTCCCCCAAGGTTCCTGAGGTAAGCATGGACAAAATCGGGAGAACAGAAGTGATCATCTTTCCGAAATGCTCCCTGTTGTGACAGAACATCGAAACCAGATCATCGATGTCGGAATCAGCAGGCCCTTCGTTTTGGTAGTACTGCACCAATGCCATAGCAATCGTCTCAGGGTCCTTCTTGCGTAACGCAGACAGATATTGCTCGAGACTACGGACGTTTTGCGGATGAGCATTTCGAAGGTGCTGGTTGAGTACTCTGATAACAAGGTCGGAGACAGCTCCGGTTCCTGTTCCAGCCAGATAGTGCTTGAGGTTTTTTAAAGTCGGGGCTTCGTATGTCGAACACAGTGCATTGCAGATGGCATTTAAGGCTCTTACAGAAAAGTTTTTGAACAGATCGCTGCCGCTTACAGAAGGAATCAAGGCCGCTATTCGGTCAGCAATCTCCGAGGGTTTCGTCCAGTTGGCCAGCAAGTTGATGCGGATTGATTCGTTGGGGAATGCGGGGTGGAAGCTGACAAACTTATCCCCTCGGTCAAGCTCTTTACACGCACGGCGGGCTTTTTCACGCAGATCCTGATCTCCTTTAGGGTCGATGATAAAAACAGTTTCACCACGCAAGATGGCTTGTGAGATCAGAAGATCGAAACATCTGGTTTTTCCAGAGCCGGTCGTTCCGATGATGAGCGTATGGCCCTCGGTATGGGAAATCTTCTGGAAGATGTCATCATCCGAGTCGCCGACGCCATGAAGCCAAAATTGTCCTTGTTCCTCTGAAACTCGCTTTTGAATTTCCTTGTATGAACGAAGAGCTTCAAAAGGCCGAAACAAACACAGGAATATGTGTTTGCGGACAAAGCGAAGTACGTAGATGGCTCCCAAGGCTTCTTTGTAGGTTCTATGCCAGTCACGTTTAAGGAGGTCAGAAACGCGCTGAGTTTGCGTCTGATTCTCTGGGGACTGGAACGCTTTTTGAATCCCAACGTTGCGGGCAAGATGACGGCAAACGTACTGAAACTCGGAGCCGATGAAGACGAGGTCAAGTTGGTTGAGGCCGTAGGGAAAGCTTTTGAGTTTGTCGGACAGTGTGACAAGCAGGACGAAAAATTTGTCGCGTGGAGGTATACCGAAAACGGCGTGCGTTGGAAGCTTTTTTTCACCGACTGGCTGCTGTGGGTGGATTCAAAGCAAAAGGGGCAAGGCTTTTCTTATCTTGCCCAAGCGCTTGCTCATCCACAACACGCCGATCTCATTGCGGCTCTGAATGTTGAAAAATCGAACGAAGATCCCCTGGAGAATTTCCGCCAACAGTTCGCGAACAGAGCCGAGACAATGCGGATCGTGTCGCGTTCGCAAATCGAGCATTGGATTGCTCAGGAAACTCCGAGCATCCAAGACAGAACGGTACTTCACCATTTTGCCAATCTGGCACTGATCAACGCTTCGGAAAACGTGGAAAACAGCAATAAGACGACGGATCAGAAAGCGACACAACTCTACGAGAATCCGTCAGCAAAATTGCTTTGGCTGGCTTCGTTTGCAAGGGCGACGGCAGATAATCAGGCGTCGCTTGCCGAGTGTTTGTGTACGCCGGCAATGGACCGTTTCTGGGCTGACTACATCGCATCGTTTGCCAAGCACGATTGGCTGGGCTCGTAGTCGGAGCGGCTAGATTTAAGCATAAAAAAGCTCGGTCCCCTCATTATCTGAAAGGACCGAGCAAAAGCCGTTAGGCCTTCAAAGGAAGGCGCATTATAACGGAAAGATTAAATCTGTCAAATGAGGTGGAAAAATTTGATGAAGTGCCTAGGCAGATTTCGTTGCGACCAAGAGTCGCCTACAGTTCGGGAGCGCATTTGAAAAAAGAAATGGCGCAGGTTTTGGGAGAAAACTCAATGACCGAGACAGGCAAGAGGCGATCGGCAAACTGAGTTACCAACACGCGCCAAAACGAACGGTGTGCATTACGACAATCGCGTACGCGTCAGTCAATGACGCAACCGCCTTTACGATGGGTAAAAAATACCAGCACAGAAAGGTGGTTGTATGTCAGTTATTTATTTCACGACTAGTGAAAAGGAAGTGTTTCCTTACTGGAGCAAAGCGCCGGAAATCGGTCTGCGTCGCATAATGGCGCTGATTTCGTTGGCCTCAAAGACCGGGCTTACGGGAAGCAAAACACCGATTGTGCGGGATCGGAACGGCCGGGTGATTGACGGCCTCGTGGTGGATTCTTCGGATGCACAAGAAATTGTCGAGCGATTGACGCAGCACGATTTTTCCAAGGATTGGAGTTTTCAGATTTCAATCGGCAGGAAAAAATGCACCATCAGCTCAAAACAGATTTATTCGTCTGAACGATGGTTGGGTGCTGTGCCGCGCAATGCTGAAATTGATGCTGCTCTCCAAAATATTCGAAACAAAAAGAACAGAGAGATACTGGAGAAATACGGCGAATTCTGTACGGATTACTCGTTGCTGGTGGAACTCAAATTCGACGATAAGTCTTTCAACAACTTTCTCGGTGCCTTCCTTGATCTCTTGACTTCGGACGAGACAAATATTCAAATGGCTGTCACCAGGGAATTCTGCGATATTGATTTAATCAGAAAAGTTGAGGATGCGGTCAAAACTGTCACGAAAACAGAGGATCAAACTCAAGAAATCTAACCTGTTGAGAATTGCTTTCCCTTGTGAGATAAACATTCGATGAGTAAGCAGCAAGACCCGGACAAATGTTTGCAAGTTCTTTCGGTCCTATGACAAAAACGGGCCGAGAAACCGGAGAAGAAGGTATTGAAAGGAAACTTTACCTGAGTCTGAATGCGACGGATGAGAAGGTTTCGCGATTTTTAAATGACTTTTTCGATGTGGGTTATTTATGGAAACCGTCTTGAGTTTTCTCTTAATTTTTTACATGTGGGGATGGCCGGGAATTGCAGTTTTAATAACAATTGGCATTTTGTGTTGTGTCCTTTGGTCCAAACTGGAAAGTGGTAAGTCTTCTGATCAAGACGGTGCGGGATGTTTGGTTTTAATTTTTATGACGATATGCATACTAATAACCATTCCCGGTTTAGACTGGATCGCAAAATAAGAAAATGTTTAGACTATTCTTAAGTTAAAGTAAGCCATGTTAATATTAGGCTCAAAATTAACAGCTACTACTACTGTTTTGAAATGCTTGAATGAGCATGACTTCTCGTTTGGGTCAGAGCTTTGATTCAACCACTTTGTTTGAACAGACTGTGGAATGCCATTTCGCAGATTTGATCCGCTTAGAGTTTTTCCATTGCGGGCAAATGTACCGGTGATGCCGGTCCTCTTTCGAAACCGTCGTTGCTTCCATGACGCCCCGAACAATCTTCTGACTCTTCAGGGAAGTCAAATCTACAGTTTTTTGAAATCACCTTTTGAGTCAGCTTCAGCGTGGATACGGTTGGACCTTTGCCTCTATGGCTGTACTGCCGGACGCTGTCCAACGCATTGAGCTGGCGCTGCAATCGATTTCGGCTCGGAGACCGGATTTGGAGTGTTTCTAGGTTTCCGTCAAGAAAGACGCGACCGAGAAATTGCACAAAAGATTTGAGTCTGCGGTAATGAATCTGGTTCGTTCGGTCATTTTCCGATGCGAAAAGACTCGGAAACCATTGATTCTGCCGAAACTCAGTGCGCGGGCATGCCGACGATTCGCCCTGTTGCAGGCGTGGGCAGATGATTGTCCCGGTCCTTTGCCTTATGAAGATAGGCTTCAAGAACGTCAACTTCGAGGGGGCCGGTTTCCAGAATCTTGGCATGTTGCCCGAGCATCGAGAAATGGTCACCCCCGCCGAGTAGGTAGGAGATAGTGACGATGCGATAGAAGTTATCGGGCAGAATCGGTTCCCAGACTCCTTCGTCCGTGCGTATTTCGGCGGACATGATGCGTTTGCCCACCTGAGCCGCAGGATTAATTCGATAACGAAGCCCCGCAGTCTGCAGGAGTCGCGGGCCGATCACGTCGGGCTCCGAAATGCCGTGTTCGAGTGCCTCCCGAAGTACCGCGCCCGAGACTGCGGCCAATTGAATTCGGTTTCCGAAGGGGTGAATGTCGAGAAGATCGGCGTATGTGACGCGACCGATCGGCATGGCGGCTCGTATGGCACCGCCGTTTAGAATCGCAGCAACCGCACCTCGGGGTCGGCCCCAGGCGAGAAACGCATCGACGGTTGCCATTCCCGAAAGGCAGTCACCTTCACGGCAGGGATCGAGCCCGTCGGGAAGCGTCGATGTGTTGACGCCCACGAAACGCTCCTGATCGGCGCGAATGGCCTCAATCGACTGGACAACGAATTCGTGCATCGCTTCGTCGCGACGAAGGCTCGGTACGAGTTCTTCGAGATCTCCCCGGAACCGCACGATGCGGCCCGCGTCGTCAAAAGAAACCGTGAGCCGTCCGAGATAGCGTGTCGAGCGCCCCGCCTGTACCACGAGCGTCTTCGAGCCGTCGTCATGCGCTATGACCGTCGGGTAAGGACCTTCCGAATGCGGATGGTCACCGAGAACGCTGTGGGTGTGGCCTCCGACGATCACGTCGATGGCAGGCACAGCGCGGGCAAGCGCCTGATCGGCTTCGTAGCCCACATGCGTCACTGCGACGATGTGCGTTACACCAGATTTTTCAAGTTTCGCTGCGGCACGTCGAAGCGCTGTTGCACGGTCGGCAAAATTCGTTTCAGGGCAGGCTTCGGAAATGTCTTTGCCTTCATCGTTGGCCAGACCGATGATGCCGACCTTGACTCCATTAAAGTCCTTTACGACGGTTGCAGGAAGCGGCGCGGTTGAGAGCGGGCAGGCGGGATTCTTTTCAAGATTCGCGGCGAGAACCGGGAAGGGAAGGACCTTCACATATTCAGCAAGCGTTTTGCACCCCAAATCGAATTCGTGGTTGCCGAGTGTCACCGCGTCCCAGGGCATTCGCCGCATGGCTTCCCGCGCCCAAGGCATGCCGCCCGTTCTGAAAAAGTGAGTCCCCTGCCAAAAGTCGCCGGCATCGAGCGCCAGCACGGCTTTGCCTTGGACCTTCGCCTTTGCTTTCTCGTCGGCTACAAATGCCGTAACGCGTGCAAGACCGCCCACTGCGTTGGTGTCGTCGTAAACGGGCCCGCGGTCATTGACGCCGGCCGCCGCCGAATGGACGTCGTTGGCGTGCAGAATTGTCAAGTCCCAGGCGAAAGAGTTGAGGGAGGCTAAGGATCCGACGAGCGTACAGGCGACGGCAAAGAAAGTGCGTCGTAGTGAATGAATGGGAGCGCAGGCGAGCGACATGGTGTTTCCGAAACTAGGTGCGAGGATTCTACTGCCGGAGACATCAAGCTGCCTTTGCAGGGCTGACGAAAGGAGGATGGAGTCGAGCCGTCGTGAGCTCTTTCTTCTGATTTCGCATCGATAAGTACGCCGATAACAGCAGACTTCATACCGAAAAGGAATTTCTCAGGGATCAGGACTACGCCGTTTATGTTGAAGGTTTGATCTGACGGAGCAAAGCGCTCTTGCCGAGCAAAGAGTTCTTTGAAGGAGGTCTCCGTCGAGTCCTCGCAGACTACCTGTAAGTCATCGTTCGTGAACTGCTTTTGATAGTTGTTTTGTACGCCCGAAACACCTTTAAGGAACGCTCTTCGTGACGAAGAGATCGTGCATGAAGTGTTTCAGACTGTCAGGCACAGAGGATTTTGCGGAGAAAGCGTCAGGGCAAAAAGGTAGAGAACTTTCCGATTGACACATCCAAAAATAGAAATTACCCTTGCACGTCACAGACATTTTGAACATGCCTTGAGCCGCTATTTCTGTCAGTCAATTCAAGCTATTTATGAGCATTATCTACGACATCAAGGCATGGGAAATTTTTCGAGCCGTGTCAAAGACCGGTTCGTTGTCCATAGCGGCCTCTCACTGTGACGTTACGGTTTCAACAGCTTCACGCAAACTGACTCTTCTTGAAGAAGCTTTCGGAGAGCGTTTGTTTGTCCGAGAAAGCAGACCAATCGTTCTCACGCCGGCAGCAGTTGAGTTACTTGGTTATGTAGATGACTTACTGCAGGCCAGTCAGCGACTGCAGTCACTCATGCACGAAAACGACGCAGGTGATACAGGCACCATTCGTTTTATGCTGCCTTCGACGATCGGGGAATTTTCGGCTGCCTTGCTGTCTGAGTATGCGCGCTTTGCCCCGAACGTGCGTTTTGAATTGCAGATACCGATTGACATTGAAGCCTTTCGAAACGGCGGTGCCGATGTGCTTCTGTTAACTGGAGAACCGAACAATTCAGCGGGACTGATCAAAATCCCGAGAGGCACAATGTATTTTCTTGGATTGGCTTCGCCGTCCTGGGTAGAACGTTACGGTTTCGTTGAATCGCCTGACCAGTTGCCTGACTGTTCAGTCATGACGTTACCTTGGCATCCGTCAGGCATCACGACGGAACTGACGCGAGCCGGAGAGACGGTTCCCATACCAAAGGAACGGTTGACGGTATGTACGAATGCACGCGCTATAAAGAGCGCTGCTCTCGACGGCTATACGCTGGCACTTGACCTGCCGTTTTTCTACTGTGTTGAGGAAATTCTCCAAGGTCGGTTAGTGCCGGTTTTAAACGGTTGGCACCGTCAGTCACAACCGAACTATGTCGTTTGTTCCGCACAAAGCTGGAAACTGTCGCGTTGCCGAAAGTTTGCCCATTGGATCGCGCATCGGTTGGAGGATCAATTTGCTGCGTGTGGCGAGAGGTTGCGAAAGGCCGGGGTGTTTCTTGAGTAGGAGCCGGAGATCGCTGGAAAAGAAAGACGTCCGAACCGAAAAGAATTCGGACGCCTGTCAGATCGAGACGTTAGTTGATTACTTCATTGCTTCTTGACCGGCGCGCTTGCCGAAGACCATCGCATCGGCAATGCCGTTGCCACCGACTCGGTTGTCGCCGTGAACGCCGCCGGTAACTTCACCCGCAGCATAGAGGCCGGGAATGATTTTCCCGTTGGCGTCAAGAACCTGCGTTTTCACATTGATGCGAATGCCGCCCATGGTGTGATGTACAGCCGGGACAAGCATTGTGGCGAAGTAGGGACCTTCGGTAAAGGGAGCGTCACTTGCCATACTCTTGGTAAAGCCGAAACGATCCTTTTTGACCTTGCCGGTGACGACTTCGTTGTACATATCGATGGAGGCCTTGAGCTTATCGGCCTTCATGCCCGTTACTTTGGCCAGACCTTCGATGGTATCGGCTTTATAGGCTTTCCCAAGCTGCAGTAACTCGCCGATAGCCATGCCGCCGATGACCGTGTCTTTGTTCGGCAGGCGCATCTTGTTCATCACGACCCAGTATTTGCTTTGAGGCTGAGCAAAGATGGCCTTGCAAAGTTCGTCGCGCGGGGCGTCTTCATTGACAAAGCGTGCACCGTCAACATTGACGAAGATGCGGTTGCGACCGGACGGCCAGGAAGACATGATGCCCGTACCAGGAGTTCCACCCGGGTGAAGCTGAATGTAATCCAGATCGATCAGGTCGGCACCGACATCCTTGGCTAGTTTCAAACCGTCGCCCTGAGATGCTCTGAAGGAATTGGTGCTACCGATGGAAGAATCAAGAACCTTTTCCTTCCAGGGGCCAGTGTTGAGTTTTTGGCGAAGCTCAACGTTGGAGGCAAAACCGCCCGTTGTGATGATGACGCCCTTCTGAGCTGTGAACGTCAATTTCTTGCCGTTGTGTTCGGCCTCAACGCCGATAACGCGGCCGCTCTTGTCTTCAATCAGCTTTTCGGCAGTGGTATCAGTAAAGATTTGCACTTGTTTGGGATAGGCCCGAATGAAGGTCTCAAGCCAATTTGTGTAGGCAAAGCCGCCGCCGACAGCCGCCGTACTGTGACCGCGCGGGTAAAGCCCGCCGACAATGGTATTGACCGTCGGGCTGAAATGAACGCCTTTGACTTCAAGCCAATTCATGACTGAGGGTGCTTGCTCAACAAGATAACGGGCGAGTTCCGGATTGTTTTTTTGGTGTCCGCCTCGCATCGTGTCTTCGAAATGCTTGTCGATGCTGTCTTTAATGCCCTGACGATCCTGACGTGACGGATCAACGGCGTTGTAGCCGCCGCCGGAGACAGCGGAACTGCCACCCAAAAAGCCGAGTTTTTCAATGATGATGACATTGCCGCCGGCTTCAATTGCCGAGGCCGCTGCGGCAAGACCCGCACCGCCGCCGCCGATGATTACGACCTGAGATTCATATTTGTCGTTGAGTTCCTTCGCAGGGATTTCCTTGGAGAACTTTTTGAGGTCGACGCCGCTCTTCTTGAGGTTGGCAGATACGGCCGAAACAAAAGAGCTGCTTGTAATCGTTGCGCCCGTCACGGCGTCAAGATTGACGGTTTGATTTTCGAGAATTTGTTTTTTCAGGATGGCAATGGCTTTTTTGCCGGCGCCCGGCGATTCACGGTCGTCGACAAGGATGTTTTTGATGGCACCGTCCTTCATGATGACGTCAACGGTCATTGGCGCGTTGTGCCCCGAAACGGTTTCGGAATACACCTGATTACTCTCGGCAGAAGCTCCTGCAGAGAGAAACGCTACCGAGATCGCCAGAGCGATTTTGGAGAGATGTTGAAAATGCATGGTTGACACTCCGAATAATTCACACAGATGTCAGTCTATGCAATGAAATTCGACTTGTTTTGCAATCTTCGATTGCCTTTTGCAATTGTGCAAAAGAAGCAAAGAAAGGCTGCAAGATGCAGTGTTAGTTTAAAATCGACTGTCTAAGCCAAGTTGTGGTTACGCCATCTCGCAAGAAGTACAAGCAGACGAAGTTGAGGGAGGTGGCCATGCCAGGATCCGGTGGAAGATAGGAGCTGAGAACTGTGCGTAATGCACTAACTGAAAAGATGTATATCGTCTAGTAGGTTGCATGGCGGCGGTATTGAGCTGCACACTGATGCTTTGTCGGGAACATCACTATGGGATGGACTCAAAATTTTTGAACGAAATCTCGTCTAAACTGCACTGAACGGCTTAAGAAATCCGACGCATCGGGTGCCGTGAAAGTTTTTGAGCCGTGACAACCTAAGGAGCAAAAACATGCGCTTTTCCAAATCCATTCTGGCTCTCTCAATTGGTGCGGCCATCGCTTCGATCAGTCTTCCGTCTCAAGCCTGCTTTACGGTTATTGTCGGCAAAGATGCGTCGGCAACCGGAGAAATTCTCATTGGGCACAATGAAGACAACGATCGCCGCATTATTACCAATCAATACTGGGTTCCAGCCGCCGATCACAAGGCGGGTGAAATGATCGAGTTCGAACCGTCGGCAGCAAAGATCCCGCAGGTCAAGCATACGCTTGGCTTCTGGTGGACGCAGACGTTGGCTCCGGAAGGCTCGAGTTTCTCTGACGGCTTCATCAATGAAAAGGGTGTTGTGGTTGTCTCCAACAATTGCAACATCACGATTGAAAAGGATCAGAAAGTCAACGACGGCGGCATCGGTTACGGCATCCGTCGCATCGTTGCAGAACGCGCCAACTCTGCTCGTGAAGGCGTCGACATTGTCATCGACTTGATGAAGAAGTACGGCTACTTCCACATGGGCCGCACCTACACGATCGCCGATCGCAACGAAGCCTGGCAGATTTCGCTGCTTCGCGGTCACCGTTACCTGGCTCGTAAGGTCGGCGATAATGAAATCGCTTTTATTGCCAATGCGTTTGCGTTTGACAAGGTAGACCTCAAGGATCCCAATGTCATCGCCTCTCCCGACCTGATTGAGCACGCCATTGAAATGGGCGCTTATAAGCCTGCCAAGGCAGGGGACTACTCTGACTTCTCATTCCGCGAGGCTTACCAACCTGAGGCTCGTCGCGTCTTCCCGCGCAATAAAGAGCGCGTCTTTACGCTTCTGGAAATGGTGACGGGCAAGGAATACAAGGACACGAACGATTATCCGGCTTATCTGCCCGCACCGAAGAAATACACGGTTGAAGACTTGCAGGCATTCATGCGCGGTCATTCGAAGTTTGAAAAGCGTCAGACCGGTTGGCACCATGAAACGATGCAGGACATCTGCAACATTGGTACGTTTGACTCCGTCGTGTTCAAGCTTGCCAAGGATCCGCTGCTCACCATGGCTTGGCGTACGGCCGGACGTCCGTCCGAACAGCTTTATACACCGGCTTTCCCGCTTGCCGGTCCCGCTATGGCTCAGACGTATATGACGCCTGAAGTCGGTACTCGAGCCCAATTCCATGCAACGCCTGAGCAGGTCAGTTGGTCGGCTGATCGTCCGATTTATACGTTCCTTGCCCAGCAGTTCTTCCTTGACTGGATGGCACCGGCACGCAACGAGTTCATGAAGATTCGCAATACGGCAGAAAAGGAAAAGACGCAAGCCGCTATGCTTGCGCAAGCTAATGCCGCAAAACTTGCCAAGGTAGATCGTGAAAAGGCTCGCGAGTATCTGCACACTTGGAACGTCGGTGCATTCAATCAATCGCTCGGTGAAGCTGCTGCTCTGGTTCAAAAGCTCAATACGCACGTGATCGCAATCACCAAGCCGACGCTTTCGCAGGCTGACAAGGGTACAGTAGATGTAGTTCTGTACTCGGCAAAGGGCTTTGATGCCACGAAGCTCGACCAAAAGGCGACCTTCTTCGGTTCTCCTTATCCGGACGGTAGCATCGAGCTCAACAAGGAAATGGCCAAGCCTGCCAAGGTTGTTTTCAAAGACGTTGATGCTGATGGTCTTAAAGATGCCGTGATCACGTTCCCGGTGAAGGGTGCTGCTGCGTTCTCGTTTGCCGGCGTTGACTCCGAGCTCTATCTCTTCACCAAGGTTGACGGAAAACCGATCGCCGCCTTTGATACGGTGAAGTTCACGAAATAACTTTGTTCTGGGCTATGGACGATTCGCTTGCAAGAACCGTCTCAAGGCCGGATAAAGTCAACAAGACAAACCCGACGGTTGTTGCAGCTGTCGGGTTTAGTTTGCATGCACAGGCGTACTTTGAACTGGTGCAGACGGTATGGCTTTCCCAGCCAAATCGGTAGTTGATCTGGTGGAGAGAGTTAGTTGATGCAAGAAACTCAAGCATTCTTTGATTAACTTGCACCAACCAACATCACTCACTACAAAATCCACCGCTTCGGATTCCCCATCCCTGCGGCCTTCAAGTTCGACTCGACAGCCAAACGTTCGACAAAATCCTCGGTCCCCGAGAGTTTCCTGAACGTCGCTTGACGGCCCACGGCCGCAAAGTCTCCGGGCGTCAGATTTCCGAAATCGGCCACACGGTCAAGCGCTTCGACGCCATCAGTCAAACCAAGCTTGCCCGCATAAGCCTTGGCCATCGCCACGGCCTGTTCGGGGCGCAGGTAATCAAACTTCGTCTTCAGATCAAAACGCCGCAGGCAAGCCGGATCCAGGTCGTCCTGCAGATTCGTGGTTGCGATGAAGTAACCGCCGTAGCGCTCCATCTGAGCCAGCATTTCGTTGACGGCCGTGATTTCCCAGCTGTACCGAGTCGCCTGGCGATCACGAAGAAACGAATCCACTTCATCGAGCAAAAGCAAAGCGCCGTCGCGCTGCGCCGTCTCAAAGGCGTCGGCAATGAGTTTTTCGGTCACACCCACGTAGCAGCTCGTAAGTTCCGCGCCGGTCTTGCGCATCAGCGGAATGCCGAGTTCCCGAGCAACGTACGCGGCATAAGCAGACTTACCCGTGCCCGGAGGCCCGTAGATGCAAAGACGCCCGCAGTGAGCAGCACGCAGCCCTTCGAGCAGATTGTCGAGATCCAGTTCAGAATTGACAAACTGAGGCTCGTAGAGCTCCGGCAGCAGCGTGTTGTTGTCAACGACGCGTCCCATGTGCTGGGCCTTGAGCATCTGGTCGGCCATCTCGATGATCTCGTCCTCAGAAGGAGATTCGGACGTTTTGCCCGTTTCGCGAACGATGTCCGAAATCGATCGAATCACGGCGCTCGACAAATTTTCCGTCAAGGCAAGCCGTTCGGTCGTGCCTTTCGAGAGTCGGTGATCAAACGCCTTGTCGATCATTTCGCGTCGATAGGCAAGCCCCGGCGATTTCACTTCAATCACCATATTGAAGCGACGCAGCATGGCAGGATCGATGTTGCGAATCGAATTGGCGGTCCAAAGCGTGACGACCGGATTTTCTTCCAGCAGTCGGTTGATTTCTCCTTTGTTGGTGCGGCCGCTGAAAAAGAGCGTTCCCATGTCGTTGAAGATGTCTTCGGCTTCGTCGATCACCAGAAGATTGGTATTGGTTTGCGAAAGGACGTTGCCCGCAGCCTTCCAGAACTTCAGTCGCGAGGTTCGCGCCTCCTTCTTTCGCGTTTCCTTTTCGGCGAACTGCACTTCGTAACCGGTGAGACCCAGTTCCTTGGCAATGACACGCGTAAGTTCCGTTTTGCCGCTTCCGGGAGGTCCGTAAAAGAGGATGTTGACGCCTTTGCGCTCGCCGGCTACGGCAGACTTGAGGTAGGGGAGCAATACGCGGCCTACGATCGGCAGATGCGGAAAGTGTTCGACGCTCAAGGTCGGTTCGGGTGCCGGCAAAAACGACTCCTGAAGCAATTTGGACAAGGACAGTTTCACGCTCAAGGTTGAAGGAGACAGCACGGCACCCGGAACAATCTGCTCGCAAAATTCGTCGCCTGATTCTCCGTAATCCAGAAGACCGATGGAAACAAGTTTTCCTTCGGCGGCAAGAGCCTTCTTGACGTCCTCGCGATCAGCGTTCAGAGCCAGAGAGAGCGTATCGATGACGAGTGTCATGCCTTGTTCTCCGTAGTCGAACAGATCGCACAGCAGTCGGTTGACGAGCTTCACATCACGGGCACAGTAGACGAAGGCGAGAATGCGGGTTTCCAGATCCGAGAGCTTGAAGTTCTCCTGAAGCAGACGAAGGTTGGCGGCAAAGGCTTCAGGCAAAGCGGAGAGTTCGTTGGAGCAGGCCGATTCCAAATATCGCAGTTCACGGCTTAAGGCACGCGGCATGCCGTTTTCCAACAACTTGGCGGTAAACGGATGGCCGAGAAAAGGGCGGCAGTATGCGCCGATGGTCTCCGGATGACGCGGCTGCACCGTCAGGAAAGGCATCAATCCGTCGATAAAGTTGTATTGAGGCCAGACTTCTTCGATCAAATATCGGATGCGTTTTTCGGGAGCAATGACAGCATCCTCATCGAGTTCCATCTCGACGTCTGTAACCGCTTTGATGTCTTTGACGGCGCCGGTTCCCAAGAACTTCTCATTGTTGAGGATCAATGCTCCCAGATGCAGGTGACGACGAAGTTTGAGTCCCCAGAAGAACTTCGGCAAGGCGTCGTGGGAGTACATGTCGTTGCGGGCTACTTTTGCCCACAAGTCGCCATTGCACAGCAATCGCAGCATCCAAAGGTTGATAACGGAGTGCCCAATGTTGGAATTGTTCAGGTTCAAAGACGTGGCGCGATCAGACATACAGCACTTTCTCATTATTTATTTCGTGAAATTCGACAAGTGCAGAATAGGTCTCGGTGCGTCAATAATTGACGCATGGAGCATTCGTTGATCAATGAATGTGCGATTGTTTCCCCCGATCGCTGCTTTCGTTGCAATGCGACGCAGTCTGTCGCATCCACTCTTACGATCTCCGTCAACGAAATGTTTGAACACCGTCAGCTCATGCAAACGAACGGTTATGGGAAGAGAGGAGCCGGCCTAGCCGGAAAAGACAAATGGATTCGTGCACCGACATTGACGACACAGTGAATGCATTCAATTGCAACAGCGAGCCCGTGAAGCATCTCATCGAAGGGTTAAACCTCAAAGCTGAAGACTTCCGTGAGCGCCAATTCGACCTGCACGGCATCACGGTTACGCTCGATCGTGTTGAAGCGGAATATCCGGTTATCACTGCGGATGGGAAACCGCGTACCGATTTCTATCTGGTTCTCTATTGCAGGAAAGGAGACCAAGAGCACGACGTGCTGGTTCGTTTCCCGTATGACAAGCAAAAGCGGGCGCTTGAGCTCTACGCAGCTCTTGACTATTGCGACTTAAACCGAGCCGCCTGCCTGTGGGATAGTGACGAGGACGAAGACCGCGACGATTATTGGGGATGCGTCAAAACCTTCAAAGCGGACAAGTGCGGCAATCCGTTTTCGTTGCTCAACGCCGTCTGTCATTGCTCCGAAGGCATTCAGGATTTGCTCAAGTGCCGAGAAACGTCTGATCCCGAACCGGTTGCACAGTCGATTCGCGACTTTGCGTCGTGTACTGACTTCATGGTCAACAAGGCACTTTCGATCATGCACGAATACTGCCGAAAACAATGTTCGCCCTCAGGCTTCGACGTCTTTTCCACGCCTGTTCGTACCGGGGGCTTCAGAAAGGACATATGGCGAAGCTACGTCTTTTGCGACGAAGAAAACGGCACCTATCGCGGTGCGTTTCACATCACGTTGAGAGGTGGCCAGCGCGGCTGGCTGATTGCCAACAATGAACAGAAATTGCTTGCTATGGCAGATCGTTATCCGAAATTGGCGGAGCTGGTTGCCGACTGGCTTGAAACTGCTCGCGAACAACGAAATTTCAAGCCGACGAGTCTTTATCCGCTCGAAGAGTTCTACGCCGGGCGAATGCGAGATCTCTTAGTGTGTCTTGCCCGCATTGCCGAAACGCCGGTCGTGCCGTCTGACAGACAGGCGGCGGCCGACTTTATGACTTGGGGACTGGAGGAAGCCGAACGCCTGGGCAAACGATCCTTGGCGATTTTCAAGGGCTATCAGCAGTCCAACTCTTCCGCCACAACGTCCTGACGGTAACCACATAAACAAACGTTAGCTGCCAAACGATCGGCAGCAAGGAGACAAGAAATGGGATTTTTCCCGCGGGAATTTGAGCTTCGCAAAGTCAGACATCACAATTTCTACGAACTTGCCGACAAGCTCGAGTCGGTGTCTTTGCTTGCACTGTTCGGCGGCCGCAGAAAAGAGGGGGAACTGTCTCTGGATACACTCGAGGACGTCTTTATCTGTCCGCTCAAAACGGAAAAGGCCGGCAGTCTGATGTCGCGAGTGCAAAACAAGAACGCGGCCTCAATCGTCGTCAAAGACGCATCCGTATTTTTCAATCGCCTTGCCCAACACCACGACGTCTGGATGCGCGAAATTGCCGCTGCCGGTCACGGTCTTTCCGAAGAAGCCGTGCGACAGCTTGCCAAAGATCACGGGTTCGATGTCTGCAACGTGCTTGCAAAGAATCCTGAGAACCTTTTCAAGCTCAATGTTGAAGAGCTCATCGCCTTCGTCAAGCGCGATGAGGCGATCAAGTCTCAGGTGTTCCAAAACCTTGTGCACTTCAGCGGTTTCTCGGAGGACATGATTGAGGCCGGAGTCATCGACAAGCTCAAGACTTTTGTCGAAGCGTTTACCAACGATCCCGATGGAGATCTGAGGGAGACGCTCGAGGAGCTGCGGATAAGAATCGAAGAAAACGACTTCGTTGCACCGAAGACGGCCCATCTGCGTCGCCGAGTGAATCTTTCCTGCACGAACCCGTACGGACGCATCGGCGAGTACGTATTCGCCATCGGTTTTGTCAAAGTCGACAGCGGAACCAATGCACCTGAAATTGATCCCAACGAGCCGATTTTCTGGCTGCCGGTATCGGTTCACTCGTCTCTGGCGTATTGGGACGAGCAAGGTGTTCAGGAGGAATTGCTCACGCGGCTTGCGCAAAGCACGTCGTTTGATGTTCGCCGCGAACTCTCGGAACGCCGAGATTTGCCCAAAGCCGTCGTGGACAAGCTCAAGACAGATAAGTCGTTCATCATCCGCAGCAATCTGTTGAGCCGGAATTCAGCCCAACATCTGACGGACGACGAAATCCGAGAAATGCTGCGCGGCGAGCTCGGCGTCATGCGCGACTGGGACGATTGTTTTCCGTTTGACAAACGCGTGGAGGCGATTGCGTTGGAACTCTTTACAAACGAAGGCCCGGACGGATTAATTGCGCGGGAATCCGACAAGCAAGGCGTATAGCAGGCAGAACACAGAGAGTGAAAGTTCGGGGAGATAACAATGGGCAGCACCGTCTCTGCAGTGAAACGAGTTCAATTTCGACTTAGAGCGGAGGACAAGGGTCTGCTGCAATTGGCTGCATCCTACGAAGGCGAGTCTTTGTCTGCCTTCATATAAATCCTCCCGACACGCATGGCATCGGGAGGAGGAGGGCTGTCAGATTGCCCGTCGTTCGGCGTTAGCGGCCGTTTAATTTTTCAAGGGTACGGCGGAAAATGCCGAAGGCGGTTTCAAGACCCGTTTCGTCGAAATCAAATTCGCGTTGATGGTGAGCCGCCGTTCTGTCGGCGCCGACAACGAAGAATTCGGCCTTGCCGCCGTGAGCCTGAACGCGACGCGCCAGAAGCGTGAAGTCTTCCGAGCAGCATAGTTTCTTGCGTTCCACAACGTTCTTGCAGGTGGGTTCTTCGTGAGCGCATTCCGCAACAAGATCGATCAGCTCACGATCGTTAATCATTTCACCGGCTTCACCGACTTTTTCCACTTCGTATTGAACGTCGTGGGCCAAGGCGGTGCCTTTGACGATTCTGACAGCCTGGTCAACCATAAAGTCGTTGATTTCGGCCGTTTCGCCGCGTACTTCCATTTGAATCTGAGCGTGTACGGGAATCACGTTGCGGCACTCGCCCGCGCTCATCAGGCCGACGTTGATGCAGCCCAAACCGTTGCCGTGGCCCCGGATTTTTTGAAAACGCAAAGCGCCGTGCGCGTACCGGAGGACCTTCAAAAACGACCGATTATTGCGGAGCGAAGCGGACGAACGCTGATGCTCGGCAAAGATGAGAGCGCGGCCATCTGGGTGGAGCTGACGATGAGGGTGAATAATGCCGGAGCGCTTGCTGCTGCCCTGGCCGGTGCCGGTTACGCGGTCGGCGTACCGTTGTGGCAGATCAGCTCGCATCTCAAAACCGGCAAATTGGAACTTGTTCTGGAGAACTGGCGGATCGCGGCGCGTCCGGTTTGGCTTTTAAAACATCCTCAGACAGAGCACAACACGCATATTCGCCGCTTGGAACAATATTTGATTGAATGCTGGGCGCAGACTGAAGGGCCTGACGCAGCGCGCCGAACGTTTGCTCGCATGTCTCTTACTGACGCGCATTAAGTTTAGGCGACGAACGTCAACGTTTTAGCGGATTCGCTATTCCGAAAAGGAATAACTGCACTTTGGGACAGTTGTCGGAATTACTCCGGCAGGCCAAGATGAGACCATGGAGCCGAGTACTCACAAAAACAAGAAGGTCTCGGCAGCTTCTCTGCCCCAAAACAGGAGAATCGCATGAGCAAATCCGAACAACAGAGCCGTTGCGCTCTTCCCTCCACACGTCGTCAGTTTCTTAAGATGACGTCCGCTGCGGCGGCCGTCTCATCTTTGTCCTGTTGGACACAGGCTCTTGCCAAGACCGATTTGGATGTTCTCGGAGCCAAGCCTGCTGAAACGCTCGACAAAAGCGTCAAAGTCGTCAACACCTATCACGAAATCCATTGCCACGGGCAGTGCATGTTAAAGGCCCATGTCAAAAACGGAAGACTGCTTGCGTTGACCTCGGCCGGCGACGTACCGCGTTGCGAAGCGGCCAAGACGGACGAATCGATCGGTAAGATGCAGCGTCGCGCCTGCATGAAGGGTTATGCCGAACGTAAACGCCTGTACGCTCCCGACCGTCTGAAGTATCCGCTTCTTCAAACGATCGAACGCGGCAATCTTGCGGGCTTCAAGCGCATTTCCTGGGATGAAGCTATTGACCGTGCATGCGAGCATATCGAAAAGGCGAGAGCTCGCCAGAAGGAATTGGGCTACATCCCCATCTGGGAGGTTGGCAGCACGCCGCTTGCTTTCCTCGGCCCGTACGTTTCGTGCTGGGGCCATCACTCGGCCGGCAACGAAATGGATGCGCTCTTTAACGCACTCGGCAAGGGCGTCAACGGGCATCCGTCAATTGACATGCTCAATTCCAAGTTCATCATCGTTTGGGGTGCCGACCCGCAAACAACGTCGCCGCATCTGCCTTTCATCATGACCAAGGCCAGAGAAAAGGGCATTCCGATCGTGGTGGTTGATCCGCGCTACACAGGCACGGTAGGCGCCATGGCAACGGGAGCCCCGGGCATTACGCCGTGGATTGCACCGCGTCCCGGGACTGACAGTGCCATTCTGGCAGCCATGGCCAATACGATCTATCGGCGCGGTCTGCACGATGAAGCGTATATCCGCAAGTATTGCTTCGGCTTTTTCCCGGGTGACACGGTTGTCAGTCATTCTCCTGCGAAAGATCCGATCACGGGCAAGTCATGGAAGGGAACCACGTTTACGACGCCTAAAGGTCAGTCGTTTGTGGAGTATCTCGATGAACTCAATCGCGAACACGGCGGGGAAGAGGGCGTGTTGCGCTGGGCCTCTCTCCTGTCGGGGGTACAGGCCGAAACCATTGAGGCTCTGGCTGTGACTTATGCCAAGACCAAGCCCGCTTGTCTGCATTCGACATGGACTTGCGGCGGTGCGCAACGTACCGGCAACGGCATGTACCATGTTTGGCTGTTGCTGTGTCTGGCGGCTATGACCGGCAACGCAACGGTTCGAGGCGGCGGCATCGGCGCTCTGGCTCCCGTTGACGGTATGGCGGTCAAGCTCGGCAAGGCGCCCGCCATGTGCAAGGGGAAAAAGCACAGCGCATTGCTGTTTTCTCAGTACATGCAAAGCAAAGTGTTGCTGACAGGCCGCGATTCGCGTACGCCCGAACAAATTCGAGCCGACGTGCTCGGCATCAACGGTATTGATCTGGGGCCCGACGCCAAGATTGAAATTGATATGGTTTGGCGCGGCGGCGGTTCAGCCGACCCGTTTAATCAGCGCTCTTCCATCAATCCCAAGATTCTTGCCTGGAAAAAACTCGACTATGTCGTAAGCTACGAACGCTTCATGAGTACGACGGCGCGTTATTCCGATCTGGTCCTTCCGGTGGTGACGCACCTCGAAGAGAGCTTCTTTACGGGCAGTCGTGTCAAGACCGACATGAACGTGGTCAACGCCGTTGTCAATCCCATGTACGAAGCCAAGAGCGACGTTGCCATCAACGAGATGATCGCTGAGCGACTCGGCCTGGATTGGGGACGCCACGGCATGACGGACCATGATGTGATGCGCATTCAGTGGCAGGGTACGAAGTTGCCTGAAGCCTACAAGTCGGTCGATCCCGACATGAAGCTTCCTACGTTTGAGGAGATGCTTGAAAAGGCCAACCTGCAGCTGCCCGTTCCGCCCGAAAAGAGCGTGATCGCAGCGGCCAAATTCGCTCCCGGAGAATTCCCGACGGATACCGGTCGCATCAATTTCTATTCCCCCTGGCTTGCGCAGCGCGGTCGCGTTCAGGCCGGTGTGGCTCGTGCCCAGTACGTGCGCCCGGCCGACGGCTACGAAGACATTCTCGAGAAAACGCCTCATGCTTCGGGTCGTCGCTATACGCTGCAGTACACGACGCCGCATATGCCCAATCGTTCGCATTCGTCCTTTGACAACACGACGATGATCCAGGACGTTTTCCCGCACGCCGTCACAATGCATCCTGACGACGCGGCAGCGCGCGGTATCAAGGACGGTGCCGACGTTTATGTCTACACCGAAGCAGGTTGCATCAAACTTCCGGCCAAAGTCACCGTACGTCAATTGCCCGGAGTCGTATCGATCGGTGAAGGCGCCTGGTATCAGCCGAGTCAAACCGAATTCTTTGACGCCTACTTTGACGCAGCCGGTACGGGCAAGGCCGTTTGCCATCGTGTGCCCGTTGACGTGGGCGGGGCCGTCAATACGCTGACGATCGACCGAGACATCGGTGCGAGCGACCCCTACCTGCATCTGCAGACATCGAAGTCGGGCGGCTTTGCCGCCGGCGGTTGTGTGTGTGAAGTGAGTGCAACATTGCCCGCCTAACGGCTCAAGCAGATCATCAACGAATACGTCGAGGAATACGAAAATGACACAGTGGGGTTTTTACTTTAACCAGAAGCGATGCTTGGGCTGCGCCACATGTACGGTTGCCTGCAAAGAGTGGAACGAGGGACGTCGCGGCGACGCCAAGCTCAATGGGCTGACGGACAATTCTTTAAAGAGTTTGGAAACGCCGAGGGACTGGAAAGCCGGAACATCCGATAAAGCATCGAACTATGCCTTTTTGCGGCGTTTTGACATGAAGGAAAACTGGCGTCGCGTGACGTTCTTTGAGTTTGGAAAACGAGCTCCGGACGTCGAGGTGGTGCCGCTTTCCATGTCATGCAACCACTGCAATGATCCGGCCTGCGTAAAGGTTTGTCCCGTCAAGGCGATTTCCAAGGAAAAGGAATTCGGTGCAGTCATTGTCGACAGCGCCAAGTGCATCGGTTGCGGAGCTTGTGCGAAGGCCTGCCCCTGGGGTGCGCCGCAATACTTCGAGGCGTTGGAAAAAACACAGATGGGTACGCCCGAGCATCCTCACATGACCAAGTGCGACATGTGCGTCGATCGCCTGCGTGTCGGACTTAAGCCCGCCTGCGTGGCATCCTGTCCCGGTCGTGCTTTGGAGTGCGGGCCGATTGAGGAACTCAAAAAGCTGCATCCCAATGCAACGTTCGATGCCGTGGGCGTGCCGCGCAAACTTGTCGAACAGACAAAGCCCAATGTGCTGTATGAGGCTCGGAAGACCTTTGTGAAGTAAGGAGTGAAACACAAGTGACCGAACATCTTTCCGATCGTGTGACGGCTCTTGCGGCGCTTACTTTTTCTGACTGGCTGCTCAAAGGTGCGGATGACTCGATTTGTTCGAGTCTTACCGCAATGATGCAGACGTTGTCTGAAGGGCCTCAAACTGTGGCCAAGGCAGCTTGTCAGGCAGCACATGTATTGCGGGAAAGCTCGATTGAGGAGCAGTCCCGCTGCTGGACACGTGCGTTTTGCGTCGGCGAAGGTTCCGTGACGCCGCATCAAAGCGTGGCGGTGACGGGACTGGTGATGCAGGAGCCGCGCGATGAGGTCTTGCAGGTGATGAGCGATTTCGGCCTTGCTCCTGAAGCGGCATTGCATGAGCCGGCCGATCATCTCGGTGTGCTGCTGGCTTTCTGGGCGCGTCTTCTTGCCGCGCCCGGTCACGCTGACGCCGCGGTTTCCTTTGCCGAGAAGCACCTTTCTTGGGTGCCTTGGGTGAGAGCCGAGCTCGAAGCCAAGCAGCCGGACAACGATGTTGCGATGGCGTTGGTAACTCTGCTCGAAACCGTGATAGACGACTTTCTTCGCAAGCACGTTCGAGTAACGGCTTAAAGCACCGGAATCTCCAACTGAGGACCTGCCGTTATGATGTCTGTGACGGCAGGTTATTTTTCGACGGTTGCGATCATGCCCAGATGGATATGTAATGTTGTGCTGATGACGATGCTGGCGGTGCAAAATCCGTCGGCTGCATCGTCCGATGTGTCGGGTCTCGACCGCCGGTTGACCACAGAAGGCCCGGTGAGACTGGGTATTCTGAGCACAATCGGTGAACTGTCGAGCACAGAAGTTTTCTCCGAGACGGTTCAGGCTTTGAAAATGGCCTGGGGGCGGAATATTGAACTTTCGTATTACGATCTTGACACGCTGCCGGAAGCCGTTCGTCGCAAACAGCTTGACTTTTTCATTTCAAATGCGGGCACTTTCTCGCATATGCAGACTCAGGGGCTCGCGCGTCATCTGGCTACGCGGAAAATCCGCGAAGCAGACGATCCCAATTTCAGTATGGGCGGCATCTTTTTTGTCCGCAGTGAAAATACGGCGATTCGCACGTTCGAAGATATGAAGGGTAAAACGGCGGTAGCCGTTGCGCCCAATGCATTCGGCGGGTACCGCGTTCATCTCGGAGAACTGTATGCTCGGGGATATGAACCTGAAACATTCTTTGGCTCGACTACTTTTACCGGATACCCCATGCAGAGCGTCTTTGACGTGATGAAGCAGGGAAGGGCCGATATTGGTATGGTGCGCGCCTGTCTGCTCGAGGAAATGGTGCACGAAGGCCTTGTTGGTCGGGACGAGTTTCGTGTCATCGGGGCAAAGACGGAACCTCGTTTGCGTTGTTTGACTTCTACCGCGCTGTACCCTGACTGGGTGTTTGCCGCAACGACCGAAGCTTTGCCTGAATTGAGCCGAAAGGCTTCGGCAGCTTTGTTTTCCATGCCGGAAGACTCAGCGATGTATTGGAGCGTCGCAAGCGACTTCACGAGGATTGACCGTCTTTTCAAAGATCTGAAAATCGGTCACTACAGTTACTTGCGCGAGTGGACGTTCAAGCGCTTTTGGCAGGAATACCGATGGGTGGTCCTCGTGGCGCTCGGACTGCTTTTTTTAGGCATATGGCATGCGGTTTTTGTGACTTTGGAAGTGCGGCGAAAGACAGCAAGTCTGCGAGCGGCCATGCAGCAACGGGAAGCCGCGCAAAACGAAGTGTTGCAGACTCAATCGCGACTTCAGGCTCTTGAAAAGGCCAGTTTGGTCGGCATGCTTTCCAACATGGTGGCGCATGAACTCAAACAGCCGCTTGGAGCGATCGCCAATTTCGCAGACGGAATTCGGACGATTACCAAGGGCGAGACCGAACACGGCAAACCGAGCTCTGCCGGAGAGGTCGGACAAAAGTCCGATACGATGGAGTTGATCGGCATTGCCGCTAATGAGATCATCGGACAGACACAGCGGGCGAGCGCTATCATCGAACGAGTTCGCGGGTACGCCAAGAGCGGGGCAGGCAAACAAATTGAAAAACGGCCATTGCTCAAAGTTGTCAGTGACGCCGTCAGAGATTTTCGTCTGTTGGCCAAGTCGCCCCCGACAATCAACGTGAATGTTCCGCCCAATGCCTATGTACAGGTCGATGCGGTGGAGCTTTCTCTTGTCATTTTGAATCTTTTCAAGAACGCTTCTGAAGCGACCCGCCACACGACAGATCCGCAAGTTGACGTCAAACTCGAAAGTAACGGCTCGATGTGGGAGCTGGCCGTCTCCGACAATGGGCCCACGGTTGACGTTTCCATGTTTCAGGATCTGTTTTCACCGAAAACGAGCAGCAAGTCCACCGGATTGGGCGTGGGCCTAGCCATATCGGCCCGCATCATGGAGGGATGCGGCGGCAGACTGAGGATTGAGCGCAATCAGCCTTTTGGTTTGAAGGCCGTGATGGTTTTGCCGAAAGCATAAAAAAATGACGGATAGACACACCAAAATTGACGAATTGCCGGAAGCCCGGGTTAAGGCGGCTTGTCTGGTTCGCATTGTTGATGATGACGAGACGATGCTTAACTCTTACCGTTTCATGCTGGGTGCGGTCGGGTGGCAAGTTAAGTGTTATCAACAGGCTCGAGCCTTTCTTGACGATCAAAACGATTCGGCGGGTTGTCTAGTTTTGGACGTTCGCATGCCGCAGATGAGCGGATTGGAGCTTCAAGCAGAAATGAGAAGACTCGGCGTGACCTTGCCGGTCATCTTTGTGACAGGACACGGTGACGTGGATATGGCTGTGCAGACGATGAAGGACGGTGCAGTTGACTTCATGCTCAAGCCGGTGGTTCCGGATCGATTGAAAGAAGCCGTTTTGCATTGGTGTCGAGAGGATTGCAAGCGGAGGCTGTCTGAACTTCAGAACAATGCTCTGGAAAGCGACGCTCGTTCGCTGACCGAAAGAGAGCGTGAGGTGGCGCAGCTCGTCGTGCAAGGCCTATCCAACAAAGCGATTGCCGCCAAATTGGCCATAGCGGAGCGTACCGTTAAGTTTCATCGAGCGTCGGCCTGTGAGAAGCTCGGCGTCAGCAGTTCGGCGCAATTGATTGCGCGACTGATGTTGCTCAAAGAGAAAGGATTGGTGTAGACAGCGTTCCTTTTTCAGTCAGACTCTTTTTGCCGCAAGTGAGGCGTCTCTTTGCTTGCGCGCTTGTCGTTCAAAATCGTCTTTTTGGTTGCGGCTCGAACTTCGAGCATAAGTAACCGTGTGCTGTTTTTTCGTCCCGGACTTGTCAGAAAAATGCGGGCAAAGTTCTGCCTGGGACTAACCCGAATGCCACCTCCCGCCTGGATCGGCTCACAAATTAAGATCTTTCCCATAGCTCTTGACCTGGGTGCAACACGCAGCTTGAGAATTCTCCGGATCCACGAAGCACAGGAGAATGCTTCGGATATCAGGAATCACCGGAGAACAATATGGACAAGAAAAATCTGTCTCGCCGAGCTTTCTTGCGCACGAGCATAGCCAGCGGCGCATCGCTGGCTGCCGTCGGTCTGCACGCGGCGCCTGTCGGTATCTATAAGCCCGGTACCTATTCAGCCAAAGCTGCCGGCATCGGTGACGTCATCGTGACGATGACGTTTGACACAAACAAGATCACGGATGTTGTTCTTGACGTCTCGCACGAAACGCCCAACATCGGTCAGGCTGCAGCCAAGCAGTTGAAACAATTCATTCTGAAGGCTCAGTCGGCTGACATTGACGCCGTTTCCGGAGCGAGCATCACCTCTCAGGCCGTCCACAAGGCCGCCGCCAAGTGCATTGCACAGGCCAAGGGCGAAATTCTCGTTGAAGTCATCACCAAGAGCGAGGATGCCGATGACGGAGACTGGCTCGGCAAGCCGCCCGAAATTGCGGAAAAAGACATTGTCGATACGATCAAGACGGAAATTCTCGTGATCGGTTGCGGTACCGGCGGTATGTTTGCCGTTGCCGCTGCGGCAGAAGAGGGGGCCAAGGTGATCGGCATCGACCGATTCCCGACCGGCACCGGCATTCGCGACGACTTGGCGGCCATGAACTCCCGCTATCAGAAGAAATATGGCACCGTGATCGACAAGTGGGAGTTCATTCGCGCCGTAACGTCGTATGCCGCAGGCCACCTGCAACAGGATCTGGTTAAGGTGTGGTGTGACAATTCCGGCGCCACGATTGACTGGTACGGCGATCGTCTGGCCGAACGCGGCGTGGAACTCTGGCACGAATCGGGCGACAAGGTTGATCCCGCTTACCATCATCACTTCCCGACAGGTCATTCGCCTCGCTGGCGCACGTCCGACGACGGTACCGGCAAGCCGCTTAACGGCAACAAGGTTCTGTACGACTACTGCGTCAAGAAGGGAGCTCGCTTTGACTACAACACCAAGATGGTTAAGCTCGAGCGCAAGAACGGACGCGTTACCGGGTGCATTGCCACCAATAAGGACGGCAAGTACGTGCGTTACGTTGCATCCAAAGGCACTGTGGTTGCCACCGGCGGCTATTCACTCAATTACAAGATGCTCGAAGCGCTGCAGCCGTGGACGCTTCGCGTGATCGGGCGCAACCGTTCGGTGCCCGGAGCTCACGGCGACGGCATCCGTGCTTGTCTGTGGGTCGGCGCCAAGATGGACGACATCCACTCGGCCATGAAGTTTGATCGTTGCGCGCTTCGTCCCAACCAGAAAAACGGTCCCGAAACGGCCAAGTCGGGCGACGTCGGTATGTTCTGGATGGCGTCTCAGCCCTGGCTCAAGGTCAACGCAGACGGCCACCGCTTCATCAACGAATCGGGTACCTACGAAGCCATTCTGCACGCCGACGAATACCAGAAGGGACATTGCCACTACACGCTCTTTGACTCAAACTGGACCAAGTACGTGCAGCAGTTCAAAATGCACGGTTGTTCTCGCCTTGTGCCGTTTGAAAACGGAGCGGATCCCAACATCCCGTGGCAGGTCTTCCAGCAAAAGTATTTCCCTGTGCTCCTCGAAAAGGGCTTCTTGATGAAGGCCGATACGATCGAAGAGCTAGCCAAGAAGTTGCTGCTGCCGCCCGAAGAGCTCGTCAAGACCGTCAAGCGCTACAACCAGCTTTGCAAGGACGGCAACGACGTCGATTACGGCAAGGAACCCTTCCGTCTGTCACCGCTTGACAAGCCGCCGTTCTACGGCGCGAAGAATACGGGTGACATTCTTTGCACGATGGACGGCATTCAGATCGACACGAACATGAACGCCATCGACACCGAAGGTAATCCGATTCCGGGCTTGTACGTGATCGGCAATGACAGCGGTAGCTACTTTGCCAACACCTATCCGAACCTTGTCACCGGTATGGCCTGCGGCCGCACGGTGACGTTCGGCCGCCGCGTCGGCAAGTATCTCGCCCAGCTTAAGGTTTGATTTATCTCCAAAGGGTCGCGGCAGGCGTTTGGAAGCACTGAACGCCTGCCGTCCCTAACATTTTCTGTTTCTCTCTCCTGCGTTTTGTCGGGGCCGCGCACTGTTTTGAGTCAAATTCGGTCGTGTCGAAAAGGAAGCCGGCCGATCGGGTACTCCATGCGGCTCCGATTTTTTTTTGCGAAGTTTGTCCCAAGCGTTGGTCAAGGCCTCGATTTGATTCCGTACTTTAGTCGCTCAGGCACCCTCGAATCTCTCAAGATTCTCGGATAGGCATCACGAAACGTCCGTATCCACCGCGACGACTGCCGTCCGGATTGATGAGTTTCATTTCGACGATCAGAAAAAGATTGTCAGCCGGCCTCAGGTTGTGCGCTTTCATTTGTCGGAAGGCCGGGTGATCGGCTCGGGAGAGCTTTTCCATGCTGAAAGCAGATTCGTCGGCAGCAAAGTGGTAAACGAAAGCTTTGCCTTCCGGAAACACATTCACGACTTCGCTTGTCGGAATGCCGTAGCGCTCGGCGATGGATTTCGGAAGAATAATGCCCCAGCACGGCAAATAGCGCTTGTCGCCGGACTCGACCGCTTTGAGATGCATGGCCGATTTGGCAATAGGCAACCAGCTTGTCCAGATTTTGAGAAGGGGATAGATACGCTCATCCCGGATGAAGTTCGAATCCATCGTATGTGGAAGGAAATAGTGTTCTTCAACCTCGCGAACTTCCCAATCGACGGGTCTGATGCGTCGTTTTTGCTGCCAGGCATGCACGTGCTTGTGTTCTTCGAGAACAGCAGAAATGCGGTCGGCTTGTCTGCGCAACTCTTCGACTTTTTTGTCCAGCAACAATAAAGCCTCGTCTGCGTCGGCCATCAGCATCGCCCGCATTTCCTTGACGGTAACGCCGTAGTTGCGCAGACGCATGTACTCCAGGATGCGCGAAGACTGATCGAAGTTGAAATAGCGGTAGCCGTTTTCGCTATGGTGTACGTCCAGCAGCCCGCATTCTTCGTAGTGCTTCAGAAAGTCGGGTGTTACACCCATGTATTCGGCAAATTCACCTATGCGATAGTTTGTACGTGATGTTTTCGGTTGCTTCATCGATTTCAAGTGGCGGTTTGTGGTATGCACTCGACAATGATCGCACGGTCTGCTGGCGTTTGGCACGATTAAGCCGTTTCGCTTGGTGTCGGAATCTCGGAGATTGGGCAGTGCATAAAAATTCGCTATCGAGATGGCAAACGATTGAAGATTTTGTATTGCCATGACGAAAGCTTTATGCGGAGAATCTATGATTTGGCCGAAATTCAGTCGGAACCGCTGGCCACTGACACGAGAGCGTACGGCGGTTCCATGGAACGATCAGCTTAATTTCTTGAGTGCCATTGCCACGAGTACTTTGACGCCTTTGGCAAGTTGCGCGGTGTCAAATGTCATGTTGCGGGCGTGCAGTCCCGGCGTGCAGCCGGCTCCGAGTCCGAAGTACGCCGCTTTCATGTGAGGCTTGGTCTGCTTGAAGTAGTGGAAGTCTTCTCCGCCGCCACCGCAGTCGGTGGCCAATTTGTCGGCTCCGAGTTCTTCCTTGATCGTCTGCGCCACCTCGGCAACGAGATCTTCGTCGTAAATGGCTGCCGGAATGACGCCGCCCGGGAACTTGATTGTCGCTTTGGCTCCGATGCTTGACGCTGCGCCTTCAATCGATCGCCGCACTTTCTCGAGAAGTTCGTCCATCAGTTCGTTGGTCTGAGCCCGCACATCCAGAACAAGTTCGCCGCGATCGGGAATGATGTTGGAAGCCGAGGACACAGCCGAAATCGAGGTGACTTTGCACGACCAAGTCAGGGCAGGATTCATCTTGATCGCACAGATCGCATTGGTGATCAGCGCTGCGGCTTCCGCGCAGTTGACGCCCAGATGGGGACGCGCCGCGTGAGCCGACTTGCCTTCGATTTCCACGCAGAGGAATGTGCTTGCCGAATGCCGCACCGCGGCGCAGCACGTGCCGGCCGGAATGTCCTGAACAGGCCGAACGTGAAGGCCAAGCGCAATATCGACGTCGTCAATCGCGCCGTCTTTCATCACGGCGAGCGCCCCTTCGAGCGTTTCTTCGGCTGGCTGAAACAGGATCTTGAGCGTGCCTTTTTTGACTTTGTCCACGAGTTCGGCAGCCGCCGTCAAAACCATGGCGCTGTGGGAGTCGTGACCGCAAGCATGAACGTATTCGATGCTGCCGTCCTCGTTTTTGAAAGGAAGGGCATCCATGTCGGCGCGCAGCATCACAACGGGACCGGGTTCTTTGCCGCGGACAACACCCACGACACCGGTTTTTCCTACGCCTCGGGTGACCTCATAGCCCAGTTTTTCGAGTGCATCGGCCAGGTAGGCCCCGGTTTTGAATTCGTTCATGCCGGGTTCGGGCATACGGTGCAGTTCTTTCCAAATTTCGACGACGTCCAATTTGCTCATTTTCGATCCTTTTTTGATGGTGTTGCCTTGTGCAGGCACGCCTTCCATAGTCTTCGGGTGATAAGCCTAACGCCGCTTACTGTTTTGTCTGTAGGGCATAGCACCTAGCGAAATACGGATTTGCTCAAAGGCTTGTCGATTTTGCCATACGCATTCAAGGCGCTGTTCTAGGATTCGTTAAGGTAACAAACCACCCCAAAGGAAAATCATGGATAACAAACCGTCTCCTCAGTTAAAAGAGGAAAAGAAAGTCGGCATCGGAGCGTATATCGCTTTGATCTTTGCCATCGTCATCTTTTCCGGCGTTTTCTATCAAATGCCTGAAGCGCGCAAGTGGTTGAGCGCTTTTGACTTTACGACCCTGATCGGCAAGTTCGGTGTGATCGGTGACACCAAGAGCAACTACATCGGTTCGGGCGGCTTGTCGGCTCGTGCTGCTTTTTTGTTTGCTCTGTCGCTTATTCCCAGCGTGATGCTTGCCATGGGGCTCATTGAAGTGCTTGCGCACTATGGAGCTCTGCGTGCCGCTCAGGTACTCATGACTCCGCTTTTAAAGCCCTTGTTGGGACTTCCCGGCTTTACGGCGCTTGCCATGATCACCGATCTGCAGAGCACGGATGGCGGTGCGGCTCTTACCCGCGGTATGTACGACAGCGGTCAACTCAGCAAAAAAGGGCTGGTGACCATGTCCGCATGGCAGTACGCAGGAGCCGGATGCGTCAACAACTACTACGCCATTGTTTCCGCACTGTTTTTCTTATTCGTGTGTCCGGTATGGATTCCGATGCTCATCATTTTTGTTTTGAAGTTCGTGGGCGGCATTTTTACCCGCTTTGTTCTGAGCACCGTTTACAAGAAGGATTTCGAAAATGAGTAACGAAGCCGCCAAGACCACCTCGAACAATCCCTTCGACATTTTTATCGTCGGTCTCAAGAAGGGTCTCAACATCGGGCTTTACAGCCTGCTTCCGAATGTGGTGATGGCGTTTGTGCTCACCTACATTCTGCAGCTGTGGGGCGTGATGGATTTTCTCGGACGCACCTGCGGCGGGATCATGGGAATTTTCGATTTGCCCGGACAGGCCATCACGGTGTTGCTTGCGACCTGGATGTCGTGCGGCGCCGGTGTCGGTGTGGCAGCCAGCCTTGCTTCGAGCGGCGTTCTCAATGGCCACGACGTAACCATCATGGCTCCCGCTTTGATCCTGATGGCCTCTCAGATTCAGTACATGGGTCGACTTCTCGGTGTGGCAGACGTCCCGAAAAAGTACTGGCCGCTGTTGATGCTCAACAGTCTGTTGATGGCTTTCATCGGCATGCTCCTGATGCGGTTTTTCGTCTGAGTAGTCGCAACGGAGATAAGGCGGCCGGTCAAACAGCTGCCTGCCCAAGGCGCTCTTTTGAGATTCGCGGTTATGCGCGGTTTCGGAGAGCGCCTTTATTTGCGGGCCTACGGACACAGATTGAGACGTTTCGAGAACGTAATACCGAAAAATCGCGAATTTTCGTTATTACACTATACGAAACATAGAGAATGCTGCTGTAGCCCAAACAAAAATGCCGGTAATGCAAGCATTACCGGCGAAGCGTCCCTCTTTGTATGCATGCTCAACGAATCGAACAGAGGTTTTCGGGAACTGTCAATGCCACTGTAGACACGTTCCATTGACGTCCTCCCCTGATTGAAAAATCAGAGGATTCCTTCGGAGTTGCTTACGCA
>OGJU01000553.1_pt1 | contig 38553 bp, 27 predicted proteins | sample 1572251 | NCBI WGS metagenome assembly OGJU01 (sample SAMEA2582144, study PRJEB24529) | metagenome | biome: Human gut stool | place: China | collected 2011
GTTTCTCAGCAAAGGAAATGAAGGATGCTCTTCAGAGAATCCAGAACGCTGTTAAAGATGGACTTATCAACAAGGAATCAAGTACAAAGACAACAGCTACAGCACGTAACGACTTCAAGTCAACAGATCCTAAGACAGAATCAGGTGTATTTACATACTGGGCTGGACAGTGGGCTGAAACTTTAAGGGGCTACTTAAAGGGAGTTGGCCTTGATGATTCAATCATTCCTATCCTTCCAGTTAAGGAACTTGGTAAGTACGCAGAAAGACTTTCACCATCATGGTGTATCACATCTCATGCTGCTGAGACAGGAAAGGCAGAAGGAATCTTTAAGTACTTCCTTGATAAGATGTTAGATGGTGGCGATATCCAGACACTTTGGGAATATGGTCCTAAGGGATATTACTACAACGTAAAGGATGACGGTTCATTCGAATTCCTTCCTAAGAAGTCTGACCCTAAGGCAAAGTACTCTAAGGCTCATCTTGACTGCAACCTTGTTCTTGCTGGATACGGTGACGGAAAGAAGGATCCAGGAATGGCAGCACAGCCAGCTAACGTTACAGAGTGTTCAGAAATGTTCTTCAAGAACTCTCAGTTAGTTGATTCTCCTGCTATGACAGAAGAAGTTGGTAAGCTTATCGGTGATATCAATACACAGAGATATACAGTAGTTGATAAGGTAGCCAGAGGTGAATGGTCTGTTGATGAAGGTATGAAGCAGTATACAGATACAGTTGGTTCTAAGGTTGAAGCAGCTCTTAAGTCATTAAATGAACAGTTCGCTGGTAAGTAATTAGTGATTTAAACTACTTAATATGTATTATTAGTGATACCTGTTATCACATGTGGTCGTGCCAGGAGACCTGGTCTTCTGGCACGATATTTTGCTTAATAAGCATTGTTACTATAATATTAGGAAAGAAGGGTATAAAGATGCAGTGTAAGTCTTGTGGAACAGAGCTTCCTAAGAAGGCAAAGATTTGCCCTAAGTGTGGAGCACTTAATGGTAAGCCAGCTGGTAATACCAGATATTTAGCTATTATCGGTATGGTAATCATGTTATTAGGCGGATTGCTTCCATTTGTTCAGTCAAATGAAGAACTTATGGACGGTTATACACCTAAGGCATACTCATTTGGTTTCATGAATATCAGCGTTATATTTATGTGGTATCTTTTTATGTTGCTTATCGTTGCTGGTATTCTTTTAGTTGTTGCTAAGAAAGAAAAATTATCAATTGTAACATCAGTACTTGCTACAGTTGTTGCATTTGTATCTATGTTTGCATTCCAGTTCTCTAGTACAGATGGTAAAACTAAGACTGGTGCATTAAAGTATGTATACCATAATGTATCTGATTTATTATCAAACGGATATGGTGGTAATACTTATTCAATCGGTTCAGGTGTATATGTTATCATACTTGGACTTATCGTTGCTATCATAGGTGTATTCTGGGATGTTGTTAAGTTATTCAAGAAGGATCTCGGAGTAGATAGCAAGTATTTATCTAACTCATTAAATCAGAGTATTACGCAGAAGATGTTCTACTACAGAGGATTCTATATTATGTTCCTCCCAGTATTTATCATGATAATATTATTCTTCTACTGGCCAATGTTAGGATGTCGTTATGCGTTCACATCATATGTATTAGCTAACCCATATTATATAGGTATTTTCCACTTCCAGACTATGTTAAGATTCGATACATATTTCTGGCAGGCATTCAGAAATACACTTGTATTATCAATCGTTAAGTTAATACTTAATACAGGTGCCGCAGTTATTATCTCACTTCTTCTTAACGAGATTACTAACATGGCATTCAAGAAATCAGTACAGACAATCATCTACTTACCTCACTTCATGTCTTGGGTTGTAGTTGCTGCTGTATTTAAGATGATTCTTTCAGTTAACAGCTCAGGTGTTGTTAACGGTGCTTTAATTAACATGGGACTTATCGATAATCCTATCGATTTCCTTGGTAGTTCTAAGTACTGGACAGGCACATTCTTCATGATGAACGTATGGAAGGATACAGGATGGGGAACTATTCTTTTCCTTGCTACATTATCAGGTATCAGTCCTGACCTTTATGAAGCTGCACAGATTGATGGTGCTAACAGATTCAAGAGACTTATATATATTACTCTTCCAGCTTTAGCTAACACTATCATCACAGTATTCATTCTTAACCTTGCTAAGGTTATGAACCTTTTCGAATCAGTATTCGTTACACAGAGTGCTGGTACATACGATGTATCACAGGTATTACAGACATACGTATACAACAAGACTTTCTCAGCTTCATTCTCTGATTACGGTTATACAACAGCCGTAGGTCTGTTTAAGTCATTTGTAGGTATGATTCTCGTACTTGGTTGTAACTACGCAAGTAAAAAAGTCCGTGGACGTGGAATTGTATAGGAGGTTAGACGATGAGTGAAGAACAGTTAGTTTATAAAAAGAAAAAGAAAAAATTTAAAATCTTCCCAATAGTCAATGCAATCTTCTTTATATTGGTTTCATTGTTAATTCTTTTCCCTATGTGGAAGGTTATTGTAGATTCATTTGATGCTCATTCAGCAACAAGTTTTAGATGGTGGCCAAATGCATTCTCTGTAGGTGGTTATAATGCTATTTTATCAAGATCAGCTTTATATAGTCCATTTGTTATCTCAGTAGTAACAACATTAGTTGGTACATTCATGGGATTGTTGCTTGCTACACTTGGTGGTTACGTTCTTATTCAGTGGGATATGCCAGGAAGAAACTTCTTTGCATATATGTTATTATTCACAATGATTTTCGATGGTGGTATGGTTCCTAAGTACTTAGTTATGCAGAACTTACACTTACTTGATACATTGTGGGCAGTAATTCTACCTATGTCTATCAACGTATATAACTTAGTACTTATGAGAAACTTCTTTGAAGGTATTCCAGAATCACTTTTCGAAGCTGCTCAGATTGATGGATGCTCACCTATGGGTATATTCTTTAAGATTGTGTTACCACTTTCTAAGGCTGCCCTTGCTTCAATCGGTCTTATGTTTGCCGTAACATTCTGGAATGATTATACAAACTTCAAGATTTATATCAGAACAGATAAGTTATACAACTTCCAGATTAAACTTCGTAACATGGTTATGGATAGTAATATTCCTAACGACGATTCAGTAGATCCTAACACTATTGCTAATGCATCTACAGTTGTTGCTATCTTACCTTTCATGATCATCTATCCATTCTGCCAGAAGTACTTTGTACAGGGTGTTAATGTAGGTGCCGTTAAGGAGTAATGAGCATTGTTATATAACATATATGGTGATGTACGGAAGTTATTATATTGAATATGACTTATGTTAAAATTAAAAGGCGGAAATGGTAATACCATTTCCGTCTTTTTTGTTTTATCGGACTTTTTATATGTAGTAATAGCATAGTCAGTATGATAAAATTAGAAAATAGAAATAGAGTAAAGATAGTGAAGATAAGGTGGTGTATGATGAGAAAGTTAGTAGATGCGATTTATCTTGAGAATATAGACGAGGTCAGAACTATACTTGAAAACGAACCAGGGCTTATAGATGAAAAAGATGAGCATGGTGTGCTTATGGCACTTCTTGCAGCTAAGACAGGTAATATTGAGCTTGTTAAATATATTGTAGAATATTCAAGAGCAAGCATGAACATCCATGATGACAACAATAAAAACATGTTACACTATGCGGCTATGTCAGGTGATGTAAAAACCTGTAAGTATCTTGTAGAAAGAGTAGGTATGTCACCATTATCAGGTGATATAAATTTACTTACACCATTTGAGATTGCACATAAGAATCATTTTATTGAGCTGGAAGAATATTTTGAGCAAGTAGTAGGGCACAAGCTGTCTGATATGTATCACAATCCTATAAGGACAGGAATGTATCCAGATCCATCTATTGTCAGAGTTGGTGAAGATTATTATATGGTTAATTCATCATTTATATTCTATCCTTGTATTCCAGTATCACATTCAAAGGATCTTGTGCACTGGAAGATTATAGGATATGCGATAACTAATCCTGAATGGGCTGGGATTAATGAACTTGAAGGAGGAAGAGGATACTGGGCACCCGATATATCTTACTATAAGGGTAAGTTTTATATTACAGCTACATACAGGCTGAATGATACAGGCAATGTATATAGAAAGCAGATAGTAGTAAGCTCAGAACATCCAGAAGGACCATACAGCAAGCCGGCAGTTATAGATGAGGATGGTATAGATCCATCTATATTCAATGATGAGGATGGAAGAAGATATATGCTTCTTAACAGAGGTGCCAGAATATTCGAGCTGAACGAGGATGCAACAAAGCAGATATCAAAGGCAGAGCTTCTATATTATGGAGACAATAAAAGAGCACCAGAGGGACCACATCTTTTAAAGAAAGATGGCTGGTATTATCTGTTTGAGGCTGAGGGAGGAACTGGACCTGGACATAGAATAACTGTTTCAAGAAGCCGTGAATTAAAAGGAATATATGAGCCTTGTCCTTATAATCCTATTATGAGACAGAATAATCCAGATGAGATCATACAAAGATGTGGACATGGCAAGCCAGTACAGACACAAAACGGTCAGTGGTATATGGTTTACTTATGTGGCAGAAAAATAGGTGATGGCTACAGCATATTAGGAAGAGAAACAGCACTTGATCCTATAACATGGACTGCTGATGGATGGCCTATAGTAAACAATCTTAATGGACCAAGTGCCCTGCAAGTTAAGCCAGATCTTCCAGAAACAATCTGGGAAGCAGAAGCAGATGATGATTTTAATGAGTCATCACTTAGTAATGAATGGTGGTTCTCAAGAGTTCCTGAGATGGATGGAATAAAGCTTGCAGATTCACATGTATATGTAAAGGGAAGTGAGTACGATCTTGATTCCATGAAATCAAGAAATATACTCCTTAGAAGACAGAAGCATTTTAGGTTTGATGCTATATGTTGTATGAAGATGCCAGAACTATATCCGGGTCAGAACTGTGGAATGACCTGCTATTATGATGAGAATACTTATATTAAGTTTGCAGTATTTGCTACACTTGATGAAGAACCAAGGCTGATGTTAAATATAGTTGAAAAAATCGGCGAAGAAGTTATAACACATGAAGGCATAATGGTTGATAACAGCAATCCTTACATATATCTTAAGTGTGAGACGAATTATCTAAGACGTGTATTTTCATATAGTTATAATGAAAAGGACTATAAAAAAGTAGCTGCATTAGACAATGTATATTATCTATGTGATGAAGGCTATAATAAGGGAAAAAGATTTACCGGGGCAATGATAGGTATGTATGCATTTGCTGGAACATATGGAAGCCAGTATACAGATGCTGAAGGAAGACATGGAACAGATGAATATTATGCAGCATTTGATTATTTTAAATATATAGAAAAGTAGATTTAAAATCATATAATGTAAGTAAAATATTGGGAAATGGAGAAATAATATGATAATTAACAGAGATGCAGAATTAGAAAAAAATATGTTTTCAAAATTATCAGACATTGATAATATCATGCATAAGAAGGATACATATGCACTTGGATTAAGACTTAATGCGCTTTCTTCTCTTTGCAGGGCATTAAGAACAGAGGAAGCGGTGAGTGCGCTTACAGCTGCACTTGATAAGCTGGAAGCTGATTATTTTACAGGCGATATTAGTGTGGATGGACTTAAGAGCTTTATGCCAGGTACTGCGTTATATACAGCTTATGATTTTACAGGTGATGAAAAGTATAAGAATGCAGCAGTAAAGCTTGCAGAAGGCTTTAAGAATCTTTCAAGAAATGATAAGGGATATTTCAAGGATGAAGATGAAAAGAAGTGTCTTTGCAAGGCATACATGTATGAACCATTTTATATGGCATATGAGACAAAGGATGGCGGAAAAGAGCAGTATAACGATGTTATAGCCCAGTATAATGCAATGAATGATGAGCTTTTTGCAACAGCTAAATATTCAAAGGATACAGACAAGGCTTTAAGAAGTCTGTCAATATATGCAGCAGCACTTATTGATACTATGGAAGTCATGGATCAGATGATATATGAAATATATAGGAAGATGCAGGATTATTATAAAGCATCAGTAAAGGCAGTATTAGAAGCCGGATACGGTGTTGATGGCTTTGAGGATATGGATGATGAAACAGAGCTTATGTTTGCATATGCTGTATTAAAGGGCTGCAGAATGAAGGCTGTTCATACAGAAAAATACGAAGGAACAGTATTAGGTGTATGTGATAAGGTTATGTCTGGTGAGATATTCACAGACGAGGATGATAAGGCTGATGATAATATAGTCAGCATGGCAGCATTAGTATACAGTGAAACAGTCAGAAACAGAGAATATCAGGATTATGGCCGTGGTAAGGGAGGAGCATTATGGAGTTAGTATTGGTAACTAATACAGCAAGAAGTGCTGTTGTGGAATTAACAGAAGCAGGAAAGTATTATTCAGAAAAGGAATATGATATTTACGTAAATGGAGAGCATTTTGCACATACAGATAAGCAGATAACATCATTATATGGTTTTAAGCCGGATACAGAATATGAGATAACTGCGGTGTATGATGGAAAAGAATATGGACCAGTAGTATTTCGTACAGATTATGAGTTTGTTACTCTTAATGTAAGGGACTTTGGAGCATATGGTGATGGAAAACATGATGATACCAATGCCATACAGTGTGCTATTATGGCATCTAAGAAGAATACAAGAGTGCTTGTTCCAGAAGGTACATATAGAATATCAAGTATATTCTTAAAGGATGATCTTACACTTGAGCTTGCTAAGGGAGCTACATTATTAGCTTTCACAGATAGAGAAAAATTCGCAATTCTTCCAGGAATGATTGAGTCATATGATGAAAAGTCAGAATATAATCTTTCTTCATGGGAAGGTAATCCTGTAGATTCATTTGCAGCTATTATATGTGGACTTAATGTTAAGAATGTAACAATAACAGGAGAGGGTACTATAGATGGTGGTACAACACATGATAACTGGTGGAAGAACTGTAAGGTACGTAACATTGCGTGGAGACCTAATCTGTTCTTTATTAATCATTGTGAATATGTGACATTACAGGGAATTACAGTACAGAATTCACCATGCTGGACACTTCATCCATATTTCAGTAATCATCTTAAGTTTATAGATGTTAAGATTAAAGCACCTGCTGATTCACATAACACAGATGGTTTAGACCCTGAAAGCTGTGATGATGTACTTGTACTTGGAACATATATTTCAGTAGGTGATGATTGTATAGCTATTAAGTCAGGAAAGATATACATGGCTGAAAAGTACAATATTCCAACTACTAATATGATAGTAAGACAGTGCTGTATGAGAGATGGACATGGTGCCGTAACAGTTGGTAGTGAGATAGCCGCAGGAGTTATGGATGTTCATATTAAAGATTGTCTGTTTATGAATACTGATAGAGGACTTAGGGTTAAGACAAGAAGAGGAAGAGGAAAACGTTCAATTCTTGATGATATTTCATTTGAAAATATCGATATGGATAATGTCATGACACCTTTTGTTGTTAACAGCTTCTACTTCTGTGATCCAGATGGTAAGACAGAATATGTCGGCTCAAGAAAGCCACTTCCAGTAGATGACAGAACACCATCCATAAAGAAATTCGTATTTAAGAATATCAATGCAAGGAACTGTCATGTAGCAGGAACATATATATGTGGTCTTCCAGAAAGCAAGATAGAAGAACTTGTATTTGAAAATATTAATATAACATATGCTGATAATGCAAAGTCTGGGGTTGCTGCCATGATGTTAGGTTGTGATGAGGCAAGCAGACAGGGTATGGTAGTAAGTAATATAAAAAATCTTATATTAAAAAATGTACATGTTACTGGCTGCGATGGCGAAGAAATCATCGCTGACAATGTAGATGCAATAGTAAAAGAATAAGCCGGAATGTATGAAAGCAGGTGAGAAAATTGAATCTGAAAGCACCTAAAGGAATAGATGTTGAAAGCTGGTTTATAGAATGTTACAGAAAACATCAGGGACATCCCATGCAGATATTATTAGGTCTTTATAAAGGAAATTATCATAAGTTTTTTCTTGCAGTTGTATTTTTCGTTATAAAGCACGCTCCAGTATGGGTGCTCCCAATAGTTACAGCTAATATCATAAATGATATTACAAGCGGTTCACCAGAAACATATCAGAATATACTGATTCAGGCTGTTATAATGGTGGCACTTGTAGCAATGAATGTGCCAATGAATTATATGTATACAAGATATAAATCGTTAGCAACAAGGTATGCAGAAACGGGACTTCGCAAAGCACTTGTACGTAAGCTGCAGCAGCTTTCAATATCATATCATAAGGAAACACAGTCAGGACGATTGCAATCCAAGATTATGAGAGATGTTGAGGCAGTAGAAACGCTGTCAACGCAGATGTTTTTAAGTATACTTAGTATTGCCTTAAATATAGGAATAGCGCTTATGGTAACAGTAAATAAGAGTATGGTTGTATTCATATTCTTTCTTCTTACAACACCAATAGCAGCCGCCACTATGGTATTCTTTAGAAACGTCATGAAGAAAAGAAATACTGAGTTCCGTAAGGAAATGGAAGAAACTTCTGCAAGAGTTATGGAAATGGTAGAACTTATTCCTGTGACGCGTGCACATGCACTTGAAGAAGAGGAAGTGCATAAAATGAGTGGACAGCTTTTTGCAGTTGCAGAAAAAGGATACAGACTTGATGTCATACAGGCACTGTTTGGTTCTGTAGGATGGGCGATATTTCAGGTATTTCAGGTCATATGTCTTGGATTTACAGGTTTTCTTGCCATTAAAGGAACAGTAATGCCAGGTGATATAACACTTTATCAGAGTTATTTTGCAACTATAGTAAGCCAGGTATCATCACTTATGTCGCTGATACCTACTATAGCAAAAGGTATAGAATCAGTGAATTCTATAGGTGAGGTGCTGCTTGAAGAGGATATAGAGCATAACGAAGGAAAAGAAGTTCTTGATGATATAGAAGGAGAATTCGATTTTAAAAATGTTATGTTCAGATATAACAATATAGACAGGCCAGTATTGCATGAGCTCAATCTTCATGTTGATAAAGGTGAAACAATAGCTTTAGTTGGAGAGTCCGGAGCCGGCAAGTCTACAATATTGAATCTTGTTATTGGCTTTAACCTTGCTAATAAGGGTGAGGTGCTTGTAGATGGACATGATATGAATAAGATTGATTTAAGATCATATAGAAAACATATAGCAGTCGTTCCGCAGACATCGATACTCTTTTCAGGTACGATAAGGGATAATATAACATATGGTACAGAAAATGTGGATGATGCTACACTTGATGAAGTAGTAAAAGCTGCTAATCTTACAGATCTTATAGAATCTCTTCCAGATGGACTAGATACTATGGTTGGAGAGCATGGAGGAAAGCTGTCTGGTGGACAAAGACAGAGAATATCCATAGCAAGAGCACTTATTAGAAATCCGAAGGTTATAGTCCTGGATGAGGCAACATCTGCTCTTGACAGTATATCAGAAAAGCTTATTCAGGAAGCTCTTAACAATCTTACAAAGGATAGGACAACATTTATAGTTGCACATAGATTATCAACCATAAAAGATGCAGACAGGATAGCTGTTATAGCTGATGGTCACTGTGTTGAGTATGGCACATATGATGAACTTATGGAACTTAAGGGTGAATTCTATCAGATGAAGAAAATACAATCATAAATTAAAAGCCGTTAACATCAAGTGTGTTAACGGCTTTTTGTAACGTATAAGCTGATTATAACTGTTAGTTGAACTATTAACTATTAGTTATTAATCCAGATTCTTAATGTAGAAATTAACTTTTCCTTAGTATCAGAATCAAGCTTAGATACTAACTGCATAATCTCGTTATCAAGTGCTGTGTTCTGGTAGTTCTTATCAACACTGCCAGCAAGATAATCAAGAGAAACACCAGTAAGTTCTGCATAGTATGAAAGCATTCTTAATGTCATAAGATTACGTCCATTTTCTACGTTACTGATATAACCAGGTGTTACATCGAGAGCCTTTGCTACATCTTCCTGTGTTAATCCCTGAGAAATTCTTAACTTTTTAACTTTTGCTCCTAAATCGCTATCCATAGTAGACCTCCATTAATAATTATAAATTGTTAGTGTTAGTTTTATATAGTATCAGATAGGGGATATACATCACTATAGCAATGTATGATATCTGATATTTTAAAATTAGATGTTACTTTATTACTTCTTGTTAGCTCTGTATCTTGCTGTAGAATCAAGAATCTTCTTACGGATTCTTAAGTGTGTTGGAGTTACTTCAAGTAACTCATCTGTATCAATATAATCAAGTGCCTGTTCAAGACTTAATATCTTAGGTGGTACAAGTCTTAATGCTTCGTCAGCACTAGAAGAACGTGTGTTAGTAAGATGCTTTGTCTTACATACATTAACTTCAATATCTTCTGTTCTTGGGTTCTCACCGATGATCATACCAGCATATACCTTTTCGCCAGGTCCTATGAATAAAGTACCTCTGTCCTGTGCGTTGAAAAGACCATAAGTAACAGCTTCGCCATCCTCATAAGCAATAAGCGAACCAGTTTTTCTGTAAGATATATCACCCTTGTATTCTTCGTAGCCTTCAAAAGAAGTGTTTATAATACCATTTCCCTTAGTATCAGTAAGGAACTCGCCTCTGTAACCGATAAGACCACGAGATGGAATAGAGAACTGAAGTCTTGTATATCCTCCGTTGATAGGAGTCATACCAAGAAGCTCACCCTTTCTCTGGCTTAACTTCTGGATAACAGAACCAGTGAATTCATCTGGAACATCGATATAAGCAAGTTCCATAGGCTCAAGCTTCTTTCCTCTTTCATCTGTATGATAAAGAACTTCTGCCTTACTTACCGCGAATTCATAGCCTTCACGACGCATGTTTTCGATAAGAACTGAAAGATGAAGTTCTCCACGTCCTGATACCTTGAATGAGTTCTCTGAACCAGGATTTTCTTCTACTCTTAAGCTTACATCAGTGTTAAGCTCCTTGAAAAGTCTGTCACGGATATGTCTTGATGTAACAAACTTACCTTCTTTACCAGCAAGAGGACTATCGTTTACCATAAAGTCCATAGAAAGAGTAGGTTCAGATATCTTCTGGAATGGAATAGCAACAGGGTTCTCAACAGAACAGAGTGTATCACCAATCTTAAGATCTGCAATACCAGATACAGCAACGATGTCACCAAAGCCAGCTTCATTAACCTCTACCTTGTTAAGTCCGTTGAATGTGTAAAGCTTAGTTACACGGACTCTCTTTCTTAAATCAGGATCGTGGTGGTTGACAATAGCGACCTCCTGATTAACCTTAATCTTACCATTCTCAATCTTACCTACACCGATACGTCCAACGAATTCGTTGTAATCAATAGTAGATATAAGCATCTGGGTATCAGCATCAGGATCACCCTCTGGTGCTGGAATGTTGTTAATAATACATTCAAATAAAGGCTGCATATCCTTTCTTTCATCGTTAATGTCAGCCATAGCGTAGCCTGACTTAGCAGATGCAAATATAAAAGGACAATCAAGCTGTTCTTCGTTGGCATCAAGATCTATGAATAATTCAAGAATCTCATCTATAACCTCAGTAGGTCTTGCTTCTGGTCTGTCAATCTTGTTAATACATACAATTACAGAAAGATTTAAATCAAGTGCCTTCTGAAGTACGAACTTAGTCTGTGGCATAACGCCTTCAAATGCATCTACTACAAGTACAACACCGTTAACCATCTTTAATACACGTTCAACCTCACCGCCAAAATCAGCATGGCCTGGAGTATCAATGATATTAATCTTAGTGTCTTTATAGTGAATAGCAGTATTCTTTGAGAGTATAGTAATACCTCTTTCACGTTCAATATCGTTAGAATCCATAACACGTTCAGCAACTTCCTGATTAGCACGGAAAGTACCACTCTGTTTAAGAAGTTCATCTACAAGAGTTGTTTTACCATGGTCAACGTGGGCAATAATAGCGATATTACGAATATCTTCGCGTTTAGTCTTCATTATAGTATCCTTTCATTAATAATCTGCAGCTATAGTGTATCTGGTGTAAGCTTTACATTATGTTTACGTAAAGAAATGTATCAGATAACAAATATAGTTACATGAATCAAATAATACATCATATCTACCAACAATATATATTATACACTAGCTGGTTATGATTAGCAACTTTTATATTCTATCACAAAGCTTATAAAATACAATAGTATAAATACTAAAAATATTGTACATTATTTGATACATAATTAACCGGACATTACTATAACACGAAATTATATATAAGTATACCGGTATACTTATATGTTTTAAAAAAAATACATAGATTTAAAAAATATCTGAAACATTAAAAAAAATAAAAATATTAATTTGCATAAAGCTGTATAAATGTAGTAATATAGCGGTGTTGGAACATAATCTATGTAATTATTAACCCACATATTTAATAATATTTAAAAAAAAATAATAATTTGTACACAACTTCTTCAAAAAAAATGTGTAATATTACAGCTGAATTAAACATATACATATGGAGAATAAAAATAAAGCACATGATTGCTTCTATATATCATATTAATCATCAGGAAGCAGTCAAAGAAGGGAGAAATACTTATGCTTGATAAGGTAATTGAAAACAACAGGGTATGCATCATAGGAGAAGTGGTATCAGAATTCACGTTCAGCCACGAAGTATTTGGAGAAGGCTTTTATATTGCCAATGTATCTGTAAACAGACTTAGTGATATGGTGGATATTATTCCACTTATGATAAGTGAAAGACTTATAGATGTCACTAAAGACTACAGAGGAAGAAAAATAGAGGTGTCAGGTCAGTTCAGATCTTATAACCGCCATGAGGGTGTTAAGAATAAGCTTGTACTTTCTATTTTCGTAAGAGAGTTAAGATTTATAGAAGATGACGAAGTTCCAGAAGAACAGTCAAAATCAAATCAGATATTTCTTGATGGTTATGTATGTAAACCACCTATATATAGAAAGACACCACTTGGAAGAGAAATCGCTGATATTCTTGTCGCAGTAAACAGACCATATGGAAAGTCTGATTACATACCATGTATTGCATGGGGAAGAAATGCAAGATTTGCAGGTGGTCTTGAAGTAGGAAGCCATCTTCAGATATGTGGAAGAGTACAGTCAAGAGAATATACAAAGAAAATAGGTGAAGAAGAGGTTGAAAAGAGAGTAGCCTATGAGGTGTCTGTAAGCAAGATAGATCTTGTTGAGGATGAAGAATAGATTATGGTTTTGTATGACTATGTACAAAGCATATATAAATAAGAAATAAAAAGTCAGAATGGTTGACAATGATATATACAAGTGTTATATTCATGTTAACTTTTTAATTCTACGAAGTAGAGGTCGCACGATTCAATAGTAACTGTACTGATGTCCCCAAGCATATGATGTGCAGCGAAAGGGGAGAGTGCCGAAGCAGATTATGTGGGAAGTTATCTGCTGGGCGTAAGATTAATAATCTTATGACTGTCATTATAGACATGTTTATGTCATATGATGGAGGGCTACGCAAGGATTTCTGATTTTTTGAATGGATTCTTTTAAGCCGGTCTGTCATGGAACCGGCTTTTTTTAATGCTGATGAATGAAAATAAACTTTTATTCATTATATCTGGCTTTGGGTGCTACCGGAATAGAATTGAAATAATATAATAATACAACGGATAAACGTTGGAATGGAGGATTTATGTCAATATTTACAGGTGCAGGTGTTGCTATTGTCACACCTATGAAAGCTAATGGAGAGATTAACTATGATAAGCTTGCAGAGCTTCTTGATTTTCAGATTAACAATTCAACAGATGCAATAGTTATCTGCGGAACAACTGGTGAATCTGCAACAATGACAGAAAAAGAGCATGTTGAAGCTATAAGGTTTACAGCAGATTATGTTAAGGAGAGAGTTCCAGTTGTAGCAGGAACAGGCTCTAACTGTACACAGACAGCAGTAGAACTGTCAAAGGAGGCACAGGCAGCTGGTGTTGATGCCTGCCTTGTAGTTACACCATATTATAACAAGGCATCACAGAAGGGCCTTATAGAACACTATACAACAATAGCCAAATCAATCGATCTTCCTATTATCATGTATAACGTTCCAAGCAGAACAGGATGTAATATACTTCCAGAAACAGCAGTTAAGCTTGCAAAGGAAGTTGATAATATAGTAGCTATAAAAGCTGCAACAGGTAATCTTTCACAGGAATCAAAGACAATGATGCTTGCAGAAGGATGTCTTGATATGTATTCTGGTGAGGATGGCCTTATAGTTCCACTTATGTCAATAGGTGCTAAGGGTGTTATATCAGTGTTATCTAATGTAGCTCCTAAGCAGACACATGACATATGTGCTGAGTTCTTTGCTGGAAATGTTGAGAAGAGCCGTCAGTTACAGTTTGAGGCGCTTGAGCTTGTAGATGCTTTATTCTGTGAGGTTAACCCTATTCCAGTTAAGACAGCTCTTAATCTTATGGGTATGGAAGTAGGACCACTCAGAATGCCTCTTTGCGAAATGGAGGAAGCTAACCTTAATAAGTTAAAGACAGCACTTAAGAATTATGGACTTATAAAGTAATGTAAGAAGCTATAATTTGGCAGATAAAAGAAATGTACGAACATAAACATTGAAATAATAAAGAAAATAATGTATGGAGGCTATGATAATGACAAGAATTATTATGCATGGCTGTAATGGACATATGGGAAGAGTTATTACAGACCTTGTAAGCAAAGATGATGAATGTAAGATAGTAGCAGGAATTGATCCATTCGACGATGGACATAATGATTATCCAGTATTTGCATCAGTTAAGGACTGCGATGTAGAAGCAGACGTGATAATTGACTTTGCATCAGCAAAGGCAGAAGATGCACTTCTTGATTATTGTGAGGAAAAGCAGATTCCGGTTGTAGTATGTACAACAGGTCTTACAGATGAGCAGATTGAACATGTAAGAAAGACAGCCTGCAAAGTAGCAGTTCTTAAGTCTGCTAATATGTCACTTGGCATTAATATGCTTATGAAGCTTTTACAGGATGCAACTAAGATTCTTGCACCAGCAGGATTTGATGTGGAGATAGTTGAAAAGCATCATAATAAAAAGGTTGATGCACCAAGTGGTACAGCACTTGCACTTGCTGATTCCATAAAGGAAGTGCTTGGTGATGACTACTATTACAAGTATGACAGAAGCCAGGAAAGAGCAGCAAGAGATCCTAAGGAAATAGGTATCAGTGCAGTCCGTGGAGGTACTATTGTAGGTGTTCATGATGTTATCTTTGCAGGGGAAGATGAAGTTATTGAATTCACACATACAGCATATTCTAAGTCAGTATTTGCAAAGGGTGCTATAGAAGCAGCTAAGTTCCTTGCAGGTAAGAGTGCAGGAATGTATGATATGTCTGATGTTATAGCAGCAAGATAGCATATAAACAATATCAAATAATCAGGTATTGAATTATAAAATTTGCAATAAATAAGTGCCTATTATATTTTAATTATATGATAGACACTTATTTTGCTATGCTCATATTAAATTATTAAGATTTAACGTATAGTATTTAATCTCCTCAGCAACAGTGAACCCCTCTGACTTATAAAGATTAACCGCAGGTATATTAGTGCCTGAAACATGAAGAATAAGAGGAAGTTTATGATAATTGCTTTTATTTTTCCAATCTTTTATGAATTCTGATAATAAATGTCTGGCATAACCGCATTTTCTCATATCAGGAGCAGTCCATACATCATGTATACATATGTGTGTATCGAAGATGTCAAATGCAACTGATGATATAAGCTCGTCAGTTGCGTTTGATACAAGCTGATATTCGTCATCATATTTTAACAGTTCCAAGGTATCAGGAAGAGAGGAAAGAGCAGCAGCTTCTGTATATTCCTGTGTGTTGTGCAAAGACATAAGATAATCACTATAGGCATATTTTATATTAATAGTGCCAGCATTGGAACTATCAATGAAATTATCTTTTATAGATGCGATATATCTTATATTAATATTGTTAATCTTGCTATTCTTATTGCAGTTGTTATGACTATCAGATATAGAACTGATTGTATTAATAGTATTAATAAGTGCCTGAAATAATCTTATAAAAATATGCTGGCGTCTGTATTCAGGAGCAACCATTGCAGTGATTTCTATAGTTATATTATCTGGTATATTGCCTATTGTATTATTTAGCTCAGGTTTTAAACAGGAAATAAAGCCGACAAGAGAGTGGGAATCACTTGAAAAAGCGGCAAGCTGTATTAAATCATCTGCTGTATATTCGTCAAAATATGGTTCGTAGCCGCATAGTCTGGAAAGTTTTAATACATCATCATATGAGAATACATTTTCTATACTGATATTAGAATTGGTAATATTATCGGCATATGCGTTATTATAAATATTTGAATTGTTGTTGTGCTTAAGGCTGCAAGCTTTATGATTTACTGACATTGTTTGATCCCCTTGGCTGGCGTTATTGTTTATTATTTGTATAGCATTTAGATGACATTGATTCGTTATTGTTCATAGTGGCTGAATTTTGAACAGTAACGCAATTTGTTAATATGATGTAAATTTTATTCGAAAAATATTGTAGCAAATTAAAAGATAATGTACAATAATAGTTAATATTTGTTTTATATTACAAGCAGATACGAATAAACAGCTATGTTTCACAGCATATTAAGTGGAATGTGAATAATAGAAAGGGCGATTTATGAGTAAAGTAGCAATATTAACAGACAGCAATAGCGGTATTACACAGGCACAGGCTAGGGAAGTGGGTATAACAGTTATACCTATGCCTTTTTTTATTGATGGTGTGGAATACCTTGAGGATATTAATCTTACACAGGAAGAATTCTATGAAAAGTTGAAAAATGATGCAGACATATCTACATCACAGCCATCTATAGGAACATTGCAGGAATATTTTGATGAATTGTTAAAGGACAATGACGAGGTTGTATTTATACCTATGTCAAGTGGACTTAGCGGTACATGTCAGACAGCAACTATGGTAGCTGGTGATTATGATGGCAAAGTACAGGTTGTCAATAACCAGCGTATATCAGTAACTATGCGCCAGTCAGTCATAGATGCAAAGGCTTTGGCAGATAAAGGAATGAATGCCGGAGAGATTAAGAACATACTTGAGAAACACAAGATGGATTCAAGCATATATATTACTCTTGAGACACTTAAGTATCTTAAAAAGGGTGGAAGGATAACACCTGCAGCTGCGGCAATCGGAACTATGTTAAAGCTTAATCCTGTATTACAGATTCAGGGAGAGAAGCTTGATGCTTTTGCTAAGGCAAGAGGTAAGGCTTCTGCTAAGAAGATTATGCTTAAAGCTATGAAGGATGACTGTGAGAACAGATTTAAAGATTATGCAGCTGAAGGGAAGCTTCATATGGAAGTTGCATATACTGGTAATGAAGAAGAAGCTAAGGAATGGGCTGAGGCTGTAAAAGAAGCATTTCCAGAATATGATTTTCATATGGATCCGCTCTCGTTAAGTGTTGCCTGCCATATTGGATATGGTTCATTGGCAATAGCAGTGTCAGCTTATGTACCGGAGGCAGAATAATGGCAGCACCTTTAAGAAGTGAGATTGATAATGAGTTCAAATGGGCAGTTAATGACATCTACTCATCAGATAATGTGTGGGAGGAAGATTACCAGAAGCTTATTAAACAGGCGGGCGAGCCTTGTGAATATCAGTCTGTTTTAACTGAGTCGGCTGATAATCTTTATAATGTATTAAGGGAATTAAATGATACAGATTATCTTGTTGAGAGATTATATGTATACGCATTTATGAGATATTATGAGGATACAGCTAATTCAATGTATCAGGATATGTCAGGCAGGGCGCAGGCGGCAGCAGCTAAATGTGCAGAAAAGTACGCATTTGTTGAGCCTGCAATATTAAGTATGGATGAAAATGTTCTCTATGAATATTTAAAAGATGACAGACTTAAGCTGTATAAGCATATGATTGATGATATGTTAAGCCAGAAAGAACATTCGCTGTCTGAGAAGGAAGAAGTTCTTCTTGCAAAGGCATCGCAGGTAATGTCTGTTCCTAATGAGATATTCTCCAAATTTAATAACGCAGATGTCCATTTTGGCAGTATAATTGATGAATCTGGGAATAAGGTTGAGCTGACTAACGCAACATATGTAAAATATATGCAGAGCCAGAAAAGAAGTGTAAGAAAAGAGGCCTTTGAGTGTCTTTATAAGGAATATAAGCAGCATATCAATACGCTTGCAGCTTGCTTTTATGGCAACGTAAAACAGGCAGTATTTAAGGCTGAAGCAAGAAAATATGAATCAACATTACATATGTATCTGTCTGATTCATTTATTCCTGTAGATGTATACAAGAATCTCATTAATACTGTAGATGACAATCTTAATCTTATGCACAGATATGTTGATATAAGAAAGAAAGCTTTAGGAGTTGATGAGCTTCATTTTTATGATATATATGCTCCGATGGTAGCGGACTATGAGTGGAAGGTTACCTATGATGAAGCCAGACAGATGGTTCTTGAAGCTTTAGCACCTATGGGCGAAGAGTATGTTGCTAAGGTTAAAGAAGGCTTTGAAACAGGATGGGTTGATGTATATGAGAATAAAGGAAAGCGAACAGGAGCATTCTCGTGGGGTGCATATGGAACACACCCTTATGTATTCCTTAATTTTTCTGGAACATTAGATGATGTATTTACGATTATCCACGAGATGGGTCACGCAATGCATACATACTATTCTAATTCTAACCAGCCATATATATATGCGGGTTACAAGATATTCGTTGCAGAGGTTGCCTCTACATGTAACGAAGCACTTCTTATGAATTATCTGTTGGAAAGCTGTAAGAATGACAAAGATGATAAGAGAAGAAAATATCTTCTTAACCATTATTTTGAGCAGTTTAAGGGTACTTTGTTCAGACAGACAATGTTTGCTGAATTCGAGATGACAGCCCATAAAATGGTCGAAGAAGGCAATGTCCTTACTGCTGACAATCTGTGTGATGTATACAGAAAGCTTAATGAAAAGTATTTTGGAAATGAGTGTGTTATTGATGATGAGATAGCATACGAGTGGGCAAGAATACCACATTTTTATACTCCATTTTATGTATATCAGTATGCAACAGGATATTCTGCTGCTATTGCGATAGCTGCTGGAATATTAAAGGGAGATAAAAACATTAAGGAAGGATATAGGAAATTCCTTTCAGGTGGCTGCAGCATGCATCCTATAGAGCTTCTTAAGCTGTGTGGAATTGATATGGAAAAACCGGATGTTGTTCAGTCAGCGCTTGATGTGTTTAAAGAACTGCTTACAGAATGGGGTTAAGTTATTAAAACATTTTGTTCTATAACCCTGATCTGCATTTTGTTATATAATCCTAAGAATAGTAAATAGTAAATAGTAAATAGTAAAAGAACCCTGCGGTATAGCAGGGTTCTTTTTTAGAGGTGTAAAATATGATAAACAAAAAATTTAAGTAGTTGTCTGTTAAATAAGGCTCTTATAAAGCTCTGTTATCTCTTCAACGCTTGTTTCTCTTGGGTTACCAGGTCTGCATGCATCATCATAAGCTGACTGTGCAAGGAATGGAATATCCTCTTCTTTAACAATATCTTTAAGATCAGCAGGAATACCAACATCCTGTGACAGCTTCTTAACAGCATCTACAGCAGCTTTTCTGTATTCTTCCTGTGTCATATCATCTGTACCTTTAACACCCATAGCTTTCGCAATATCACGATATTTCTCACCAGTTGCTGGAGCGTTGTATTCCATAACTGTTGGAAGGATAATAGCGTTAGCAACACCGTGTGGTGTATCATAGAGAGCACCAAGTGGGTGAGCCATGGAATGAACAATACCAAGACCTACGTTAGAGAATCCCATACCTGCTATATACTGGCCAAGTGCCATGCCTTCTCTTCCCTCAGGTGTGTTTTCAACAGCACCTCTAAGGCTCTTAGAAATGATTTCAATAGCTTTAAGATGGAACATATCGGATAATTCCCATGCACCAGCTGTGATGTATCCTTCGATAGCATGTGTAAGGGCATCCATACCTGTAGCGGCTGTAAGTCCCTTAGGCATACTTGACATCATGTCAGGATCAACTACTGCAACAACAGGAATGTCATGTGGGTCAACACATACCATCTTACGATTCTTGCTTGTATCTGTGATAACGTAGTTGATAGTAACCTCTGCGGCTGTACCAGCAGTAGTAGGAACAGCAATGATAGGTACTGCAGGTTTCTTAGTAGGAGCAACACCTTCAAGACTTACAACATCTGCAAACTCAGGGTTGTTGATGATGATGCCGATAGCCTTGGCTGTATCCATAGAAGAACCGCCACCGATAGCGATAAGATAATCAGTACCGGCATCCTTGAATGCCTGAACACCAGTCTTTACATTCTCTACTGTTGGATTAGGCTTGATATCTGAATATACTTCATAAGCTAAGTTGTTTTCATCAAGTACATCAAGAACCTTTTTGGTTACACCGAACTTGATAAGGTCTGGATCTGAACAAACAAAAGCTTTCTTAAATCCCCTTGCAACAGCTTCTGTAGCTATTTCCTTAATAGCTCCCTTTCCATGATAAGATGTACCATTAAGAATAAATCTCTGTGCCATAATAAATATTTACCTCCATTCACGTTTTAATTCATAGTTACATTTTAACACTTTGTCAGAAATATACAAGTAAAAATATCAAAAAATGCAAAAATGTGTCTAAATTCATAAAAAACATTATATATATGTATACAATCGAGCACATAAAACGAAAAAAATGATTATTCATGTCGAAAAAATTGTAATTCATGCAGATTGTTCCACAGACGGGGATTAATTATGTATTATAAGCATAGTATCAGGGAACTGTTATCCAAAGATAAGTCAAAGATAAGTATAAGGGTGAGATTTATTTTTATTCTTTTATTGTAATCTTTATAGATGATGGTTAAAGCGGGAATTAAATAAATACATATAATTTACCAATATATAAGGAGGCGTTAATATGAAAAGGTTTTTGAGTGTACTTTTGTGTACGGCAATGCTGATTACAGCAGTACCGGGGATGTATTATGCACAGGGGTTTGGCAGTCAGACTGTATATGCACAGGAAAAAAGCGACAGTGATATACAGGAAATCGATTACCAGCTTAATGGAGGCCACTATGTAAGTGGATATGAGGCTCCTGTGAATTATCCGGTTCAGGAACTTCCTGATAAAGATAAAATAATTAATCAGGGATATGAGTTTGGAGGCTGGTATGATAATGCACAGTTTGAGGGAGAGCCTGTTACTAAGATTGATCAGGGTGATTATACAGGTGTAGTTGTGCTTTATGCCAGATGGATAGAAAGATATTATTATATTGATATACCTCAGAATGTAGATACAGCTGGTAAGGAAACTGGTGAAATACAGGTTTCTGGACATGCAGGAGGTTTATATGAAAAGGATAAGGTGAGTGTTTCAGTATCATCAGATAATAAGTGGAAGCTTATTAATAAAAATACTTCATATACTGATATTATGCTGGATTATGGTCTTTATCCTGATGGAAACAACGAAGCACTTGTGGATAATTCTATCGTATCAGAGCTTTCTAAAACAAAGCTTGATAACACAAGTAAGTACTTTGTAAGATTAACAGAGGCACCGGAGTATGCTGGTACATATTCAGACAGTCTTACATTTGATATATCCTTTGAAACAACTAATTATAATATAAAGTATGTTACAAACGGAGGAACTCTTTATTCAAAGAATAAGGATGAACAGCAGGGCAGCGTAGAACTGACGGAAGAGACCTTTGAAGCTGGTACTAAGCTTTCGCAGCTTCCATCACCTGGAAAGGAAGGTGCAGTATTTCTTGGCTGGTGTTATGATTCGACATGTACAGATTATGTAAGCTCAGAGGACAGGCTGTTAAGCGATGTAGTGTTGTATGCAGCATGGACTGACACACAGGAGTTAAGGACTGTAAGCCTTGAATCATTTGCAAGAAGTTATGATGTTGATGCAGATAGTTTTTCAATAACTGTAACTGATAAGACAGGCAGTCTTACACAGGATGATGTAAGAAGCCTTATAACAATAAAGAATACAAGTGACCTGTCTGATGAGACATCAGCAGTTGTGTCTGCAAAGGCTGTTTTAGATGGAGAATATACATTTTCAGTAGAAAGCAATACAGGCTGGCAGCAGGGCAGTTCATATCGTCTTGAGCTTAATGATGACAGATTATACTTTACAGGTTATGATACAACTATAAGAGAGTACGATTTTACTGTTTATAAGCCAGAGGTGAAAAATGCCGGGCTGAATAAGGATATAAAGTATATAAGTTCAGGCAGTCTTAGCAATCTTATGGTTGATGGCAAGTCAGTAGATAATATATCTGTTTCTGCCATGACAGTTGGTGTTGATGGAACTATAACAGATTCAACAAAGGTTACCGGAAGCTTTACATATGTACAGGGTACATTAAGCTTAGGAGATAAGATAGCTGTATATGAAGGAAATGTTATTCCTTCACTTGATACAACATCAGTTTCAGATGATGATGTGTCATTTTTTGAGATAATTGCGGTAGATGGAAGCAGTTATTCATACAGGGGACTTGCAGCTAAGGAAATACTTTTCGTTCCTGATGTACTTCCTGTTAATATGATAGATGATAAAGACAATGATGCTGATAACAATAGTGTCACGATAGCACAGGACAAGCTGTCTTATAATAATGATACTAACAGTACAGATGATAATCCGTCACTAGGTGAAAATACAACTATAGATAATGGGGATTATCTGGCTTTATATAGTGATACAGAGGATAATATCCAGTATGCAGTTATAACAGAGGTTTCTAAAACAGATACAGATTATATAATTTTATACAATATGGTTACCTGGGAAGAAGTACAGGCAGCTATGGATATATATCAGACAGATAACATCAAAGGTGATGATATATTAAAGAACCAGGATGTTAACGAGATTGAAAGAAGTGTTGAACAGCAGGCAGCAGATAGTGGGTTTGCACAGAGTGTTGCCAACGAAGTCGCAAAGGCTGTTGTTATGACAGATTCTTACCAGGAGCTGAAAGAATACTTATCAGACAAACTTTCAGCTGATATAAGTGTCAGTGCAGTCAATGATGAAGAAGATGATTATGCTATGCAGTCAGTTGACGATGGTATAGCAGCATATGCAGATGATAATAAACCATCTGTAAGCATCGATCATATAAAAGCAGATCTTTCAACAAAGCTTAAGCACTTTGATAATATAAGTGGATTAAGGCTTGCACTTGATATTGGTGTAGAGATTGAGTTCTCTAATATGAAGGTAGTTGTTTCTGCTGCGTTTGAGCAGGAAGTAAAGATGAATATCAATGTAAGCGGTAAAGCTGTATGGAAAAAGTGGGAGGATATAATACCTTATATAGACGATTACAGAGTTGCAGTTTCGTTGGATCTTTATGATTATACAAGCATTAATTTTAATGTTGATGTAAAAACAGCAGAAGGCGATGACGAAGAAGATGAAGATTCAACAAAGCTTGATATAGTAGTCAATAAAATAGCAGAAGAATTAAAGAATATGATGGAGCTTGGAACTACATATATTTCTGAGAATTCTGATATATCAACAAGGCTGGAAGATATAAATGACTTAAAGAAAGATGATAATGAAGATGATTCAGAGGATGACAAGGAAATATCAGTGGCAAAAAGTCTTGCCGAGAGATATTCTGATATGCTTGAAAATGAATCTGACTGGGTGGATTTATACACGAAGTCGCTCACATCATCACATGTAAGGGTTATAGGGATCATAGATGTAGCTTTTGATGTTGAATTCGTAGTATCGGCTAATGTTAATATATCCATGGGAATGACATACTGGTACCAGAATGGTAAAAGGTATGTATACAGCATAATGGTATTCAGTAAAAATGTTACAAGTGACACTATAGATTTAAGTGAAGAAAAGTATGAGCTCTCTGTATATGCCATAGGAACTATAGGCATAAGAGCTGGTATACGTCTGAGTGTCAGTGTTGGTCTTATATCAACGAAGCTTGCCAGTGTAGGATTTTCGGCAGAGGTTGGTGGATACGCACAGATATGGGGATATCTTTACTATCAGCTCAGGTATGCAGCCTCAGAGGGAAGAAACACCAGCTCTATGGGAGCGATATATATGGAAGTAGGCGTATATATGCAGGTTGATTTCCTAGCACAGGCTTTGGCAGGAACATTCAGTTATAATCCGACACTTTTTGAGAAACAGTGGCCTTTATACAGTGTAGGTATTGTTGAAAATGTATGTGATTTCACACATGACCAGGAAGAGTATAAGGATATAAAACTTAAGCGTGATATCAAGGCAGTGCGTATACCAGAAACATATTTTAGTATGCAGTATCTGGATATGAAGGAAGGTCTTGAGGATGGTGAGTATTCCAACAAGATATTTGCTGATGACAGCAGATACTATGCTATTACAATGACTAATCCTGCATTTACATATGACCCATTAACCAATGTCATAACTGTTGACCCAGGTGATAAACCAGAGCAGGACGGAGAGATGATAATAACATGGAAGAGCCAGAAGGGTTCCTTCAATACTAAACCTATTACAAGAAGAATCTCTCTTCACTGGGATAACTTAAGAGATGGATATTATATAGCATTCCAGACTAATGGAGGCTCTATAGTAGATACAGTAGTGGCTAAGTATGGAAAAGAAGTGGCTAAACCTGAGAATCCGGTTAAGACTGGTTACACATTCGCAGGCTGGTACGAGGATGAAGCTCTCACTAAGAAGTATGAAATACCGGATACTATGCCTAATGAGGATAGAATAGTATATGCTAAGTGGGAAGCATCAGATATGACATATAGTGTTGCTGACTATGTAGAAGGTACAGATGGCGTATATAGTCTGGCATCTATACGTACAGAAACTGCAAAGACTGATGATACGGTAACAGTACAGCCATCAGAAAGAAGCGGATTTATTACACCACCTGTATTATCATATGTAGTGCAGGCTGATGGAAGCACAAGATTTAACTACTATTATGCAAGAAACAAGTATAATGTTAAGTTTGTATCAGAAGGAGAGACAGTTTCTGAGGGCAGCTACACATATGGAACACAGATGCCGACACCTTCCGTATACAGACCAGGATATGAGTTTGCAGGATGGGAACCAGAAGTGAGTTATACAGTTCCTGCAAGAGATGTGACTTATACAGCTATATGGAAAGAGTCAGATGATGTTGTGTATACAACAAAGTATTATCTTGAAGATGAGAATGGCGGCTATGTGATAGATAAGGCTGGCATATCAAAGGGAACAACAGGACAGAATGTTACAGCTGCAGCTGCGGATTATGATGAAGGCAGTTATACAGTAAAAGATATACCATCTGGTATAGTAAAGGCGGATGGCAGTCTTGTTCTTAAAGTATACTATGACAGAAGTACATATGATATTACATATGATACAACAGGTGGCAAGCTTGAGAATAACAAGCAGGCAGTTAAGTGGGGAACAAAGGTTGTTACACAGGTTCCTGTAAGAGATGGTTATGCATTTGCTGGCTGGTATACGGATAAGGAGTGTACAAACAGCTTTAATGGTGTCATGCCTAAAGAGAATATAACGCTTTATGCAAAGTGGGATATGTCAAAGGTTAATTATACTGTTGAACATTATATGGAAAAAATAGATGGAAGTGGATATGAGCTTACAGACAGACAGGTTTATACAACTGATGTAGAAAGTACAGTCACTCCTGATGTGAAAAATGTTAAGGGCTTTACATCTCCACAAAAACAGTCCGTAAAGGTTACAGACAGTACAAAGATTATTAAGTACTACTATAAGAGAAATATACATAAGCTTACACTAAAGTATAACAATGGAGAAAATGATGGAGTTTATGAGTACAGATATGGTACTAAGTTATCTGTAGGACAGCCGGTAAGAAAAGGTTATATATTTACAGGCTGGGATAAAGATATAGCAGAAACTATGCCGGATGAAGATATAACATATACTGCAGGCTGGAATATAGCACAGTTTACTATAAGCTTTAAAACGGATGGTGGAAGTAAGATAGACTCTATAACACAGGATTATAATACAGCTATAAGCGCTCCTGCTGCTCCGGTTAAGAAGGGTTACACATTTACAGGCTGGGATAAGGATATTCCAGACCGCATGCCGGCAGAAAATATGCTTCTTACAGCAAAGTGGAGTAAAGATGTATATAAGATAGTGTATAATCTGAATGGTGGAGAAGCAGATAACCCAGGTACTTATGAGGTTGACAGCAGTGTTATTACACTTAAGACACCAGTGCGTAAAGGTTATACGTTTACAGGCTGGAGTGGAACAGGCATAGATAGCACAAGTAAAGAAGTAGTTATAACAACAGGTTCTACAGGAGACAGGACATATACAGCTAACTGGAAGGAAAACAGCTATACTGTACAGTTTATACCTTATGGTGATGGAACAACAGGTTCTATGAAAGAAATGTCACTTATGTATACAGCTGAGGCAGCTATAGAGGATAATAAGTTTGTAAGACCTGGTTATACATTTGCAGGCTGGTCTGTTGAAGCAGGCGGCGAGAAGAAGTATGAGCCTGGTGAGGTTATAAGCAGACTTAAGTCAGGTGATGGCGAAAGAATCACTCTGTATCCAGTATGGACAGCGAATGAATATACTGTACATTTTGATACAGGTGCCGGTGAAAAGCCTGATGATATGGTTTGTACATATGATAAAGAATATGAACTGCCAGTCACTACAAGAAGCGGCTACAGGTTTATGGGCTGGAGTGTTGAGGATGGTGGAGCAGTTATATATCTTCCAGGAGCATCAGCATCTAATCTGGCATGCGAAGGTGAAGTGACATTGTATGCAAGCTGGCTTAAGGTAGAGTTTAACTATAGCACATATAACAGCTATCATGTTACAGATGATAGCAAAGAAACACCAGTCAAGTTCCATTTTATGATAGGTGGAAGCCAGGCGGGCAATTCATCAACAGATGGTGGACGTACCAATGTTATATATATGGATGGAATGAATTTGGAAGAGTTAAAGCGCGTATGCAGTACAATGACATTTACTATTACATATAAGCTTGATATGGACAAAGATGGATGGGCAGATATGGATATAACGTATAGGAAAGCTTCTAACCAGAGCTGGTATGGATTTGCAGAAAAAGATATAGATATAAAGAAGAATAATGGTAAAACATTAACTTACACGTATTCTATAAATATTTCAGATGTGGATGCTATATGCTATAGATTTGATGCACATGGAGATTTTTCTGATAAATATTGGCTTAGAAATATCAGATTCAATGCAAAGTTTAATTAAAGAGGAACAATAATATATAAAGAAGTTTACAGTTAAAGTCCTGGGCTGCCACACTAATTGGTCAGATTAGTGTGGCAGCTCTTTTTGACAAGAGCGCGAGCCGGGTGCCACAAGGTCCAGTGGACCTTGGCACTGGCACGACCGAGGGGCGCTTTAGCGCTCCGAGAAATCGAACCCAAACTGCGAAGCAGTTGTGTTTCGAGAAGAGCCTCGCACTTCTCGGATAACAAAAAAGGACTTCCCATTTGGAAGTCCTTTTTATTAACAAGAGCGCGAGACGGGTGCCACAAGGTCCAGTGGACCTTGGCACTGGCACGACCGAGGAGCGCTTTAGCGCTCCGAGAAATCGAACCCTTGCTGCAAAGCAGCATGCGTTCTAGAAGTGCATCGCACTTCTAGATAATAAAAAAGGATATCCAGACGGATATCCTTTTTTATTATCTAGAGCGCGAGACGGGGATCGAACCCGCGACCCCCTCCTTGGCAAGGAGGTGCTCCACCACTGAGCCACTCGCGCAAACAAGACATATAATATATGAAAAAATATGAATTGTCAATATCTTTTTAGCAGAATATTTTAAAAATCGTTAAATATAAAAGAAATATATTATATTTATTTGACTTTCAAACTATTTTAAGTTAAAATCTTCTAGGATATTAAGTGACATAATAATATGTCATTCATCAAAACAATAAGGAGTAGATAATACATGTCTAATATTGCAATAATAACAGATTCAGCATCTGATATAAAACAAAATAACAACAAAAATATAACAGTTCTTCCTTTAACAGTTTCATTCGATGATAATCATTATAAAGATGGTGTGGATCTTACACCTGATGATTTTTATATGAAACTTATAGAAAGTTCAACGCTTCCTAAAACAAGCCAGATAAGTCCATATGACTTTGAACAGGCTTATGATAACCTTCTTAAGTCTGTTGATAAAATAATCGTAGTTACGCTTTCTTCCAAGCTTTCAGGAACATATCAGAGTGCCTGTATAGCAGCTTCAGAATATGAAGACAAAGTATATGTTGTAGATAGCGAAAATGTTACAGTCGGTGAACAGATTCTTGTTGATTATGCAGTTTCATTGATAAATAAGAACATATGCGTTGAGGATATAGTTAAGCAGTTGAATACTATGAAAAAACGTATTCGTCTTGTAGCTTTGCTTGATACTTTGGAATATTTGAAAAAGGGAGGCAGGATATCATCAGGAGCAGCTTTTCTTGGAAATGTGTTAAGCATAAAGCCAGTTATAGCTATTGCTGATGGTGAAGTTTCTTTTCTTGGAAAGGCAAGAGGTTCTAAACAAGGCAATAATTTCCTCATACAGCAGGTGCAGGCATATGGTGGCATAGATTATTCATTACCAGTGCTTTTAGGGTATACAGGATATTCTACCGTTCTTATGGACAAATATATAAAAGATAGTAAAGAATTATGGGAAGGTAAAATACTAATTCCTCCTGTTGTCCAGGTAGGTGCAACAATAGGAACTCATATAGGACCAGGTGGAATAGCTGTGGCTTTCTTTTCTGAAGAGTGATATATAAAGCGGTATTAATTATTTTTTGCATTTTTTGAAAATTACCACTTGACATATCGGTGCAATGCGTGTATTATATCACTTGTGTTCGCATGGAACACAATATATAATATGCGCGAGTGGCTCAGTGGTGGAGCACCTCCTTGCCAAGGAGGGGGTCGCGGGTTCGATCCCCGTCTCGCGCTCTCTTAGATAACAAAAAGGACTTCCAAATGGGAAGTCCTTTTTTGTTATCCGAGAAGTGCGGGGCACTTCTCGATACCCAACTGCTTTGCAGTTTGGGTTCGATTTCTCGGGACGCTAAAGCGCCCCTCGGTCGTGCCAGTGCCAAGGTCCACCGGACCTTGTGGCACCCATCTCGCGCTCTCTTAGATAACAAAAAGGACTTCCGAATGGGAAGTCCTTTTTTTTATTCGAGAAGTGCGGGGCACTTCTCGAAACCCAACTGCTTGGCAGTTTGGGTTCGATTTCTCGGAGAGCTAAAGCACTCCTCGGTCGTGCCAGAGCCAAGGTCCACCGGACCTTGTGGCACCCATCTCGCGCTCTCTTAGATAACAAAAGGGACTTATTTCACATCCCCGCGCCGCAACTCTCGGGTTTTCTGTGAACTTTGTTCACAAAAAACACCTCGCGGAATGTTACCAGTGAACCAATGGTATTTAGATAATGCAAACAATACTTGATGAAATTCCATGTTAAACGATGCTGTAGGCTTCAAACATAGTTGAAAGCTTTAATTATTTAAAGTTTTTGACTTTAAACCATAAAAGTACTTGCGTTTAAGGGTTAATATGGGCTATACTATTATGGTATCTGTCCGGGAATCAGGCTGTTGTAGATGACGTGAGCAGCATGTATCCCGGATGTTGTGAGTATGGAAGAGGGTTTAAAGTATGATAGTTACTCTGATTGAGAAAGTATATAGTTTTCTGTGGGGAGATCTGGTGCAGATTCCACTGCCGGGCGGCAGCACTCTGGGGATTTCGCTTCTGATTATATTACTGATTCCTACAGGAATTTATTTTACGGTTCGGACGCGTTTTCTGCCGATTCGCCTGTTCCCGGATATGGTGCAGGCACTGGTTGAGAAGAAACAAGAAAAAAACAGTCTGTCTTCATTTCAGACACTGATCGTTTCGACGGCAACCCGTGTCGGTATGGGAAATCTGGTTGGTGTTGTTGCGGCAATTTCGGCAGGCGGCGCCGGTGCGGTTTTCTGGATGTGGGTGACGGCAATTATCGGTTCATCAACAGCTTTTATTGAAGCGACACTGGCACAGCTTTATAAAGAAAAAGATCCGCTGTACGGAGGTTACCGCGGCGGTCCGGCGTATTATATTCATGCATATGTAGAAGAAAAACAGAAGAAAAAGAGAAACAAAGTGGTGATTTCTGTGTTGTTTGCAATCTCCGGTCTGCTCTGCTGGTGCGGTATCAGTCAAGTGATCAGTAATTCTGTTGTTTCTTCATTTAAAAATGCATTTTCCATTCCGCCGATCTATATGACGGTAGTACTTGTTGCTGTGGCTGCTGTGATAGTGCTTCGTAAAGATGCGACAGTTAAGATCCTGGATATGGTAGTGCCGGTCATGGCGGTATGCTATTTTGCAATCACGATTCTGATCATTGTGATGAATCTTGGAAGTTTGCCGGGTGTTTTTGCAAGAATTTTTGAGGAAGCATTTGGATTCCGACAGGCAGCAGCCGGCGGTTTTGGCGCAGTCCTAATGAATGGAATCAAACGTGGACTGTTTTCGAATGAAGCAGGTTCTGGATCTGCTCCGTGTGCGGCAGCAGCGGCAGAATGTGACCAGCCGGTCAAAGCCGGATTGGTACAGGCGCTCGGGGTATTTGTGGATACGATCGTGATCTGCAGCTGTACAGCATTTATCATGCTGCTTGCACCGGAAGAAAAAGTTACAGGACTTTCCGGAATGGATCTTCTGCAGACAGCAATGGAACATCATCTTGGCCGTTTTGGTGTGATCTTTATTGCGGCGACGCTGTTTTTATTCAGTTTTTCGACGTTTCTGGGCATCCTTTTTTATGCGAGAAGCAATGTTGCATATCTTTTCGGAGATAACTGGGCTTCACAGACTGCATACAAAGTACTGGCGCTTGTGATGCTGTTCATCGGCGGCCTTGCAGCATATACATTTGTGTGGGATCTTGGTGATGTTGGAATCGGACTGATGACGATCTTTAATATCATCATTCTTTACCCACAGGGTGAGAAGGCTCTGAAAGAACTGAAAGAATACGAAAAAGAAAAAAGAAAATGAAAACATCGCGGACGTTCAAATCAAATGGCAGAACCTATATGGAAAAGCATAATGACAATACACTTAAGTATGACCGTGAACCGTTTACGGTAGAAGTTGGAAATACAGAAGACATTGATAAAATCGCAGATATTCTCCGTGAGCTTGGAGACCATTATCTGGAAGAAGATGTAGCATCTATTCCGTTATCACTCACTGCTTATATGAAAGTCACATTTTTTAATCCAGTTGTATATGAAGTTTGCTACATGGATAAAGAAAACAGAGGACAGTAGAAGAGGAGAAACTTCGAAAAGAAGCAGTACAGGAACTTCTGATATACCAGGGGTAATTTTCGAACATTTTTTGGGGATGTGAAAAAAATCAATCGAGTTTTTTCACATCCCCTTTTGTTATCCGAGAAGTGCGGGTCACTTCTCGAAACCCAACTGCTTTGCAGTTTGGGTTCGATTTCTCGGAGTGCTAAAGCGCCCCTCGGTCGTGCCAGAGCCAAGGTCCACCGGACCTTGTGGCACCCGTCTTGCGCTCTTGTTTAAAAAGAATTGCTTTATTTTCCAGATTAATGTAAATTAATATATTATAAGGATTAAAAGGACATAATATCTTTTGATTTTAAATTCAAATAAGAAATTTGAACAAGAAATATGAAAAAATATAAATATGAAATTAAAATGAGAAATTAAAATAAGAATAAAAGGTCAGTTCGGAGAATGAAATGGGTATAGGTAAGAAGTTTGTTAAGTATGTATCACAGAATATATTTGGTATGCTTGGAATATCATGTTATGTTGTTGCTGATACTTTTTTTATATCAAAATATGCTGGTGCAGATGGAATTACGGTTCTTAATCTTGTTCTTCCGGTATTTAGTGTAATATTTGCATTTGGCTCTATGATGGGTGTTGGTTCAGCGATTCGCTTTAAGATATTAAGAGCAAGAGGCGATGCTCATGCAGATGATTATTTTTCTAATTCAATCATGTGTGCATGCATTTTAAGCATATTATTTATACTTGTCGGGATTTTTGCACCAGATAAGCTTTTGCATATCATGGGAGCAGATGATAAGATTACAGCCATAGGTATAGGTTATACAAGAACATTTCTGATGTTTACACCATTTTTCATGTGCAACTATATAGTCAGTGCATATGTAAGAAATGACAATGATCCGTCAAGGGCAATGCTTGCTACGTTGTCTGGAAGTCTTTTTAATATTGTGTTTGATTATATATTTATGTTTCCGATGAATCTAGGGCTGCTCGGTGCAGCGATGGCTACAGCAGCATCACCAGTGTGCAGTATACTTGTGTGTATGACGCATTTTATGGGTAAGAAAAATACAGTTGTGTTCAAATGGCATCTTCCTTCATTTAAAATGTTAAAGGAGTCATGTATGCTTGGCACAGCAGCATTTGTAGGTGAAATGGCATCAGCAGTTACAACAACTGTATTTAATATGCTTATGTTATCACTTACCGGAAATATTGGAGTTGCGGCATATGGAGTTGTTGCTAATTATGCCTATATCGGCACAGCTATATTCAATGGTATATCGCAGGGAGCACAGCCTCTGATAAGTGAATCATATGGTAAAGGTAATAAAAAAGAAGTGTCACGAGTTTACAGATATAGTATAATTACATCAGTGGCATTATTTGCTGTTATGTATGCAGTAGTTGCAGGCTTTACCGGACAGCTTGTAAGTCTTTTTAACAGTGAAGGAGTTGTAGAGCTGGCAGGTTATGCATATACAGGTATGAGAATATATTTTATAGGATTTTTGTTTGCAGGATTTAATATAATATCAGCGGGATATTTCAGTGCTGTGGAGATGGCAAAGGAATCCTTTGTTGTTTCGGTTTTAAGAGGCTTTGTTCTTATGGTTGTGATATCTGTTATTTTATCGCGTCTGTTTGGAATGAATGGAGTCTGGAGCAGCTTCCCTGCAGCAGAGAGCATTACAACCTGTGTATGTGTTTTATTTATTATATTAAACAATACGAGGGTCAAAAGGTCTAAAACCATATAAGCAGAAAGGTAATATGTTATGATGAATCCAGGTTCTATTATGAAATTAATGAGTTTAAAGAATAAGTTTGCAGGTACACATCCAAAGTTTGTATCATTTCTGAATTATTGTTTTTCTACAGGGATACAGGAAGGAACTATTGTAGAAGTGACAATAACAAAACCAGGTGAAAATCCTGTTACAGCTAATATGAAAGTGCAGCCATCCGATATTGAGCTTGTGAATGAACTTAAAAATATAAAATAACTTGCAAATGAATTGAAAAATAAATAACTTGTGAATGGACTTAAAAATTCTAAATAAGGTATTTAAAAATATGAAAAAATATGAATAATATGATGGTATAATGGTTGAAAAACTGGCAGAAAAGGGGTATTGTTATGGGAAATGTAATGGATTATCTCGAATGGCGTGGTGACCTGACATTTGAACAGTCACCATTTAATGATGTTGACAATGTCATACTTGCACAGCTTGCATATGTTGATTTCAGGGATGTTATTCCATCGGTACAGATGAACAGAGGCATAACCTTGAAAAAAGCATCAGAGATTTTTTTTGATTTACATACAGAAGAGGAGCTAAGCCGGGATAAATCTTTTATAAAGGATGCACCTTATCTAATGAAAAAGGCTGCCAGTACAAAACGTTTTAAAGATGTTATATTATCAGATTATGTAGATACTATCGATGAAACACTTGAAAAACAGTTTGGAGCATTTCATATTAAATTAACACCACAGTTAACGTATGTTGCATTCAGGGGAACTGATGACACGCTTGTTGGCTGGAAAGAGGATTTTAATATGAGTTTTATTTCTCCAGTGCCATCACAGGAGGATGCCGTTAAATATCTTAATGCTACATGTTCATATATAAGAGGCAGGCTATATGTCGGTGGACATTCAAAAGGAGGCAATCTTGCAATATATTCAGCTATTAACTGTAACAAGCGTGTGAAAAAGAAAATTAAATGTGTATATAATAATGATGGTCCGGGATTTGATATTTCAGTCATTAAAAGTGAGGAATATCAGTCAATGCTTCCATATATCAGGAGTATTGTGCCAGAGAATTCCATAGTTGGAATGTTACTTGAGCATGATGATGATTATATCATAGTAAAAAGCTCACAGACTGGAATAATGCAGCATGATGCCATGTCATGGCAGGTATCAGGACCAGATATGGTTACAGTAAGAAGATTAAGTGCACAAAGTAGAAGACTTAATAGAGCATTTAGCAGCTGGATAAGTAGTGTTGATAATGAAAAAAGATGTGAGTTTGTGGAAACGCTTTTCGGACTTATATCATCATGTGGTGTAAAGAATCTTTCAGATATATCTGTAGACAGATTTAAAAGTACGAGAGAGGTTATAAAACAATATGCAAACCTTGATAAAGACAGCCGTACGCTTCTAAGAAGCATGCTGCTATCGCTTACTGACCAGATAGGAAAGGCAAGGCTTGAAAAATAATGCAACAGCTGATTTGTTGGATTAAGGAGGGACATATGTCAGGAATTATTAATATAATACTTGGAGCAGTTATTCTGTTTCTTGTAGTAGTAGCATTTTTATGGGTATCAACTAAACATAAAGAAAGTGGACTTGGTGATGCATGTAGTGGAAACTGTTCATCATGCCGTGCACACTGTAAAGATGAGGCAAAAATAGCTGGATCCTCAGACAAGGATGGCAAAAACAGCTGAGGATTTTAGGAGGTAGATTATGGTAGATATCTATAAGACCGATAATAGAATACTTAGTAAGCTTGGCAGCATAGAGGAAGGCTGTTGGATTAATATGGTTAATCCAACAAGTAGTGAGTTGTCGCTTATTTCAGGATACTTTGATATAGATGCAGATGATCTTGCAACAGCACTTGATGATGAAGAAAGTTCACGTATAAGTCTGGAAGACGGATATACACTGATACTTGTAGATATTCCAACGCCGGAGGTGAGGCATGAAAAAAAGATGTATACAACTATTCCTCTTGGTATAATATTGAAAAATGATGCCATAATCACCATATGCAGGGAAGAAACACCGGTTCTTACGTACTTTGTACGAAACAAGCTAAAGGATTTTAGCACAAAGAAAAAGATGCGTTTTATATATGAAATGATGTTCCGCTCTGCCATGTTATATCAGGCATATCTTCGTGGCATAGACAAGAAGAGAACAGAGATAGAAGAACGTGTTGGTGATGATACACATGATACAGATATTATTGAACTTCATGAGCTTGAGTCAACGCTTGTATATTTTGCAACATCACTAAGATCAAACAGTATAGTGCTTGAACGGTTACGAAGATATAAAAGGCTTGAACAGTATCCAGAGGATATGGAGCTTCTTGAAGATGTAACAGTCGAATATCAGCAGGCTATAGAGATGACATCCATATACAGGGATATTATTGATGGTACAAGAGAGCTGCTATCATCAGTAATTAATAACAGGTTGAACAATGTTATGAAGATTCTTACATCAATAACTATAGTTATGGCTATACCAACTATTATATCAGGTATATACGGTATGAACGTTGATGAGAAATGGATGCCATTGTCAACAACACATTATGGGTTCTATATTATAGTTGGTATTATAATTGTTATAAGTGTATGTGTATTGTGGTTTTTAAAGAAGAAAAAGATGATGTGAGTGGATAAATGTGAACAGATATATGTAAGTAGAGTAGTGTAAACAGATATATGTAAGCAGATTGAAGTGAACAGATTGAAGTGAACAGATTGATGTAAGAGGTAACGAGGTAATGAATATATTCAGCAGAATAAGAAACAGACTTTCACATGCGCAGATTATGGCGCTGGGTTTTCTTATGGTTATAATAACAGGTACAATTCTTCTTATGCTTCCTGTATCAAGCAGGACAGGTCAATGGACACCGTTTATTAAAGCATTATTTACGTCTGTAAGTTCGACATGTGTTACAGGGCTTGTCGTTGTTGATACATTTTCTTATTGGACAGTGTTTGGACAGCTTGTTATACTTGTTATGATTCAGATAGGTGGTCTTGGATTTATATCGATAGGTGTGATTTTTGCACTTTTCTTTAACAGAAGGATAGGGCTTGCAAACAGAACACTTATACAGGAGAGTGTGAATTCAAATGTGCTTAAGGGTATAGTAAGGCTTATGAAAAATGTGATATTAGGAACAGTGGTGTTTGAATGTATAGGAGCATTGCTCTTATCAATCAGATTTGTTCCACGTATGGGAGTCGCAAGAGGAATATATAACGGTATATTCCATTCAATAACGGCATTCTGTAACGCTGGCTTTGACCTTATGGGCAGATATGAGCCATATTCATCGCTGTCAGGGTATTATGATGATTATGTAGTTAACATAACAATTATTGCACTTATACTTATAGGTGGTCTTGGATTTACAGTGTGGGCAGACATTAAGCATAACAAGCTGCATTTTAAAAAATATACTCTGCATACAAAGATAGTTGTGGTAAGTTCTATAATATTAGTTGTTATTCCAACAATCATGTTCATGGTGTTTGAAAGAAATGGAGTTGAAGCAGGTATGCCTTTTAAGGACAGATTTATAACTTCATTTTTTGCTTCGGTAACACCAAGAACAGCAGGATACAATACAGTGGACTTAGGCGCAATGACACAGGCAAGCAAGCTTCTTACAATAATACTCATGTTTATAGGAGGCTGCCCTGGTTCAACCGCTGGCGGTGTCAAGACAACAACTATAGTAGTCATAATCGTGTATATATGGTCGAATCTGAGGAATTCAGCTGGATGTAATATATATGGAAGAAGACTTGCGGATGAAGATATAAAAAAGGCAAGTATGGTTATAGGTCTTAATCTGTTTATGGCGGTTGCAGCATTGCTCATAATAAGTGGAATGCAGAACTTTGATTTTGAAGATTTGTGTATTGAGGTGTTCTCAGCTGTTGGAACAGTAGGTCTGTCAACAGGAATAACAAGGCAGCTTAATACATGCTCACAGATAGTTATAATGCTTCTGATGTTTGGAGGAAGAATAGGTACAGTAACATTTGCTTCTTCATTTGCATACAACAAAAAACAGGTGAAGCTTATGAATCCGGAGGAAAATATAAACGTAGGTTAATAATAGTGATCCTATTATGTGGCTGAATATATTTTTGAAATGTACATCATATGGTAACAGATGACCAGAAAAAGAAAGGAATAATATGAAATCAATATTAGTTATAGGAATAGGCAAGTTCGGACATCATTTTGCTGAGAAGCTTATAGCTCTTGGTAATGAGGTCATGATAATAGATCAGGATGAGGATAAGATAAGAGAGCTTATGTCTAAGGCAACAAGTGCCAGAATAGGCGATTGTACAGATGAAGATGTACTTAACAATCTCGGCTTATCTAACTTTGATACAGTAGCAGTATGCATATCGGAGAATTTTCAGAACAGTATTGAAACAACAAGTCTTGTAAAGGAACTTGGAGCTAAGCATGTTATAAGTGTTGCTAGCAGAGATATACATGCAAAGCTTCTGTTAAAGAATGGAGCTGATGAGGTTATATATCCGGACAGGGATATAGCATACAGGCTTGCTAAGAAATACAGCCGCAGCCACGTGTTTGAATACATAGAGCTTTCTGATGAATATGCCATATTTGAGGTGCCTGTCATACCACAGCTTGTCGGCAAGAGTATACGAGAGGCAGATGTCAGAAAGAAATATAAGATGAATATTATAGGAATAGTGCATGGAGAAGACGTACAGATAATGCCTTCAGCAGATTATAGATTTTCGTCAGATGAACACATTAAAGTTATAAGTGATAATGATAGTGTGGATGCATATCTTAAGCATGTGAAGTAGAAATTGTTGTTTAATTGAATATTAGTTGGTGACGAACGGACGACAGCATATATGAGAAAAGCAGGTGTGCATACATCAACGATGCCAGAA
>OGJU01000556.1_pt1 | contig 38411 bp, 19 predicted proteins | sample 1572251 | NCBI WGS metagenome assembly OGJU01 (sample SAMEA2582144, study PRJEB24529) | metagenome | biome: Human gut stool | place: China | collected 2011
GCAGAGCCTGCAGCAGAGCCCAGGTGTAGGGGTGCCATGCGTCGTAGAAGATCTCTTCGACGGTACCGTACTCGACGATCTGGCCGGCGTACATGACAGCCACGCGGTCTGCCACGTTTGCCACAACGCCCAAATCATGGGTGATGTAGATAACGGACATGCCCAGCTCCTTCTGCAGGTCACGGATGAGCTGCAGGATCTGTGCCTGAATGGTCACGTCCAGAGCGGTGGTGGGCTCGTCGCAGATGAGGATCTGCGGACGGCAGGCGGCAGCGATGGCGATGACGACACGCTGACGCATACCGCCGGAGAACTCGTGCGGATACTGCTCGTAGCGGCGCTCCGGGTCGGGGATGCCGACCTTGGCCAGCATCTCGATGGCGGCCTTCTTGGCCTCTGCGCCCTTCAGGCCCTGATGGTGCTCGATGCTCTCCTGGATCTGCTTGCCGATTTTCTTCAGCGGGTTCAGGCTGGTCATCGGGTCCTGCATGACCATGGCGATCTTCTTGCCGCGCACGCCCAGCCAGTCCTTCTCGGTGAACTTGGTCATGTCGCGGCCTTCGTACATGATGGAGCCGCCGGTGATCTTACCGTTGACATCCAGCATACCCACGAAGGTCTTGGTGAATACGGACTTGCCCGAGCCGGACTCGCCCACGATGGCCAGCGTCTCGCCGTCATAAAGGTCCAGCGAGCACTTGCGGATCGCGTTCAGCTTCTTGCCGCGCAGGCTAAAGGTGATCTCCACGTCTTTGGCAGAGATGATCGGTTGTCTATCCATTTTTGTGATTTTCTCTCCCATCTGTTAAACGTGGTTGCGCGGGTCAGCAGCATCCGAGAAAGCGTTGCCCATGATATAGAAGGAAATGGAGATGATGGACACGATGGATGCGGGGAAGACCAGCAGGTAAGGATAATCGAGGAAGAAGCCGCGCACCTTGCTCAGGATGAGGCCCAGAGACGGAGTCTCGATGCCCAGACCGATGCCCAGATAGGACAGGGTGGACTCGAGATTGATGGTGGCGGGGATGCTCAGCGCCATGCGCAGGATGATGACGGAGACCAGATAGGGCAGGATGTTCTTGGTCAGAACGCGCCACAGCGGGGTGCCAAGGCAGCGGGACGCGAGGTTGTACTCGCGGTCACGGAACATGAACACCATGTTGCGGACGCGGCGGGCCATGACCAGCCAACCGATGGCGATCATCGAGACGGCCATGATGGTGAAGCTCTGGCCGACGACCAGTGCGATCAGGGTCATGTAGATGATGTAAGGCACGTTGTCGATGAGGTTGTACAGCTCGGTGAAGAAGCGGTCCAGCTTACGGACATAGCCCCAGATCAGGCCGATGATGACGCCGAGGATGCTCTCGCCCACGGCAACGATGAGGGCCAGACGGATGGACACCTGAGTGGCGTACCACACCTGACACCAGTAGTCGCGGCCAAGGTTGTCGGTGCCGAACCAGTATTCACTGTTGGGCTTCTGGAAGGCCAGAGAGGAATCCGTCACCAGCGTCTGATAATCGTACTTGCCGATGGCCAGTGCGATGAAGGAGAAGATGACGAGGAACAGGAACAGGATCAGGCAGACGACAGCAGCCTTGTGCTTGAGGAAGTTCTGGATGACAGAACCCCAGTAGCTGTAGTTGGAGTAGCCGACACGCTCGGCTTCTTCCGGAGAGTAATCGACGAAGTAGAACAGTTCGTCCTGCTTCTTGCCCTCAAAATCAGATGCTTTAGCCATCAGCGTGCGGCCTCCTTTCCGGTCAGAGTAATGCGCGGGTCAACCAGCATCATCAGCACATCGCCCAGGAAAACACCCACGATGCCCAGTGCAGCGTAGAGGATGACCAGAGTCTGGACGACGTTCAGGTCATAGCGCTGGATGGCGTCGGTCAGCAGGGGACCCATGCCGGGAACGGAGAAGAACCGCTCCATCAGCAGAGAGCCGCCGACCGTCAGCAGGATGGACTGGGGGATATACTGCACCATGGGGACCATGGCGTTGCGCAGCACGTGCTTGAACATGATCTCGCTGGAGCTGAGGCCCTTGACGCGGGCCAGCTTGATATAATCGCGGGTCAGCTCGTCCACCATGTAGCGGCGGGTCCACAGAGCGTAGCCTGCGATAGACGCCAGCGACAGGCAGACGATGGGCAGCACGCTGGACGGGCCGACATTACGGGTGGAGTACAGCGTGGGGAAACCCAGGTATTTGGAGCCGAAGACCAGCACCAGCGAATAGGAGACCAGAGAAGGCACAGCGTTGACGAAAACGGTGTAGGCAGTGCCGATCCAGTCAAAGACCTTGTCCTTGAAGGCGGTCTGCAGGATGCCCAGCATGATGCCCACCAGCAGAGAGATGCCGGCGGAGATCAGGCCGAGGCGCATGGAGACGCCGAACTTTTTGCCGATGACCTTCACGACGGAAGCGCCATTCTGGATGCGGCGGGAAGTGCCGAAGTCCAGATGGAGCAGGTCGTTGTAGAAGTTCAGCAGCTGAGTGCCGATGGGGTCGGTCAGACCGGCGGCTTCCAGTGCGGCGTATTTCTGCTCTTCGGTAAACTTCATGAGCTGTTCTTCCGTGAAGTAGTAGTCCGTAGGCAGGCAGCGCATCAGCAGAAAGACGATGGTTGCGATCAATAAGATCGTGACGAGCGACTGAGCCAGCCGCTTGACGGTGTATTTTAACATGATAACCAAACCTTTATAAAATAATCATCAGGCTTTGGTTGCTGCATTGAAAGCAGCGGAGAAAGCCTCGTACTCCTCGGTGGTGTAGCCGTCGCCCTGACGGGTCTCCCAGTTGACGGCCTTGTAGTTGCAGGGACCGTACATGGCGTTGATCTTGGTGTACTCGTTGACGTGGGTCAGGCACCAGAGCACCTCGTACAGGCAGGGGATGCACAGTGCGTTGTTCAGCATGGAAGCCTCAGCCTTTGCGAATGCGGCATAGCGTGCATCGGTATCGGTGACGATGGCCTTTGCCTCAGTGACCAGATCGGTGAACTCCTGGTAATCAGCCAGCAGCTCCTTCTGGTAATCCTTCGGGTCGGCCTCGACGGCTGCGATCCAGGAGGTGGTCTGAGCGTAGTAAGCGTTGTCGTCGCTCAGGACTTCCTGACCCAGGAAGTTGATGGGGTCGCCGAAGTCAGCGCCCCAGCCGTTCTGCAGGATGGAGTGCAGCTGGACGTTACGGACTTCCTTATAAAGAGAAGAGACGTAGGTGCCGATGTCCAGCACGACAAAGTCATCGCCCAGGCTCTCGGAGAAGCACTGCTTCAGAACGGTGGCGGTATCCAGAGCAGTGGTGTCGCCGCTCTTGATGTAGTGGTAGCAGTGGACGGGGAAGGTGACGCCGATAGCGCTCAGCTCTTCCATTGCCTGCTTCTTCAGGTCGGCGATGTCGCCGCCGTTGTCGCGGAGGCGGATCATGGTCTTGCCATCGTAAGCCTGACCGTCGAAGCCCATCTCCTTGGCGACCAGAGTGGTGTACTCCTCACCCTTGGTGTTGTAGCAGACACCGGGCATGGTGTAGTAGTCGTTCTCGCACTTCAGGGGGTTGATCTTGTTGGTGCGGGCGTAGTAGTTGGTGAAATCGATGCCCTTGTAGAAGCACTGACGGAAAGCGCGGTTGGAAACAGCCTTGTTCCAGTTCTCGTCCAGATTGCCGTTCTCATCCTTGCGCTGGAAGTTCAGGTGCATCTGGAAGCTGAACTTGGTGGGGCGCTTCTCGCACAGGAACTTGTTGTGCTCGTTGTTGGGGTCGGAGGTGATGGTGGTCAGGTTGGACTCGGTCAGGTCGATGTTATCGACTTCGCCGTTCTCGTACAGCTGCAGGCCCATGGACAGGTCGGGGATCATGGTGATGGTGTGATGCTCGAAACGGGTGCAGTCGTTTGCGGCGTAGTAGTTGGGGTTGGGGATGAAGCTCTTGGTGTTTTGCTGGATGTACTCCTCGATGAGGTACGGACCATTGTACCACATGGTGGAGTAGTCGCAGGAGCGGAAGCCATCGATGCCCAGCTCGTTGATGAGGTCCTCAGAGGCGGGGTAGAAGCTGTTGTAGGCAACGACAGTGTCGAAGTAGGGGCAGGGGTTCTTGCAGGTGAAGACCAGAGTGTAGTCGTCCGGTGCCTCGACGCCGACACCGGCAGCCAGCATATCCTCGTAGGTCATGTCAGCAGCAGCGTCGCCCTTGTCCTTGGTCAGGTCGTAGTACTCGGCAGCGCCCACGACGGTCTCAGAAGGCATGGAGGTGTTGAAGGCCTCGTTCTTGAGGGCGTTCAGGACCCACTCAAGACCCACGAGGAAGTCCTTGGAGGTCAGGTGAGACTTGACCTCGCCGTTGACGTCGCACCAATCGACATTGTCGCGCAGGTGGAAGGTCCAGACGGTGGAGTCGTCGTTGTGCTCCCAGCTGGATGCGATGGCGGGCACTGCCTTGCCGTAGCAGTCGAAGCTCAGCAGGCCGTCCCAGCAGTTGGTGGTGACGTTCAGGTCGGAAGCGGACTGGCTGTACAGGAAGTTCCAGGTCTCCAGCTCACGGTTGGCAGTCTCGAAGGAGACGTAATCGGTGATGGCGTCGGCTGCGGGTGCAGCTGCGCCGGAGGCAGCACCGGAGGTGCTGGCAGCAGTGCTGCTGGAAGAACCACCGCAAGCGGCCAGGATGCTTGCAGCGCCCACGACGCCGGAAGCCTTGAGGAAGCTGCGGCGGCTGATGGAATGAGACTCAAAATTTGCGTTCATTGTGTTTTCCTCCCAATTATTCTTTCGTGTCTCGGCTCTATGGCGCAGGGTACCTTGCCCTGCCGATTTCCCACTCCTACGAGATTATCTGCCCCTCTGTATTACCAGAGAATACAAAAGAGCGCAGAAACAGACCCCTCTGTCTGCGCCTGTGCTCCTCCCGTAAAATCCTTAACACGACATATATTGTACCATCGAAATAAATAGTTGTCAATGGAATGTGAAATGCCTTTTCTTTCAAAAGAAAGTTGTACTCTGCATAGAGATGAAATAAATTTACTTTACTGTGGTGAAGAGTGACGAAAATAAGATAAACAGGCCCAAAAACAAAACAACGGGAGCTGTTCTTGGGCTAAGAACAGCTCCCGTGTGTGGATCACGGGCCGGAAGCAGGAACTCCCGGCGGAAAAGATTTAAGAAAAAGTTAAGATTTTGCGGCGTCGAAAGCCTTGGCAAATTCCTCGTACTGAGCGGTGGTGTAGGCGTCCTCGCTGGTCTCCCAGTTGACGTACTTGAAGTTGCAGGGGCCGAACATGGCGTTGATCTTGGTGTACTCGTTGACGTGGGTCAGGCACCAGCGGACATCGTAGTAGCAGGGGACAGCCAGCGAGTTGTTGATCATGTAGGCCTCGGCCTTTGCGAAAGCCTCGTAGCGGGCGTCGGTGTCGTCCACGATGGCGTTGGCGGCGTTGACCAGGTCGGTGAACTGTTCAAACTCGTCTACCAGCTCCTTCTGGTAATCGGCGGGATCCTCCGCCACCAGCTGGATGTTGGAGTAGTTGACTGCGTAGTAGGCGTTGGAGTCGTGCAGGATCTCCTGACCCACAAAGTTGACGGGGTCGCCGAAGTCTGCGCCCCAGCCGTTGATGACGAAGCCGTGGAGCTTGGGGATGCGGACTTCCTTTGCAAGGCTGGAAACGTAGGTGCCGAGGTCCAACTGGATGAAGTCGTCGCCGAAGCTGTCGGTGAAGCACTGCTTGAGGACAGTGGCGTTGTCCTGAGCAACCGTGTTGCCGGCCACGAAGAAGAAGGGTACCTTGACCGGGAAGGTGACGCCGACGGCGGAAAGCTCGTCCATGGCCTGCTTCTTGAGGGCGGCGATGGAGTCGGCGGTGGACTTGCGCAGATGGACCATGGTCTCGCCGTCATACTTCTCGCCGTCGATGCCCAGCTCCTTGGCCACAAGGTCAACATAATCGGTGCCTTTGGAGTTGTAGCAGACGCCCTTCATGGTGTAGTAGTTGTTCTCACACTTGAGGGGGTTGATCTTGTTGAAGCGTGCGTAGTAGGGAATGAGGTTCAGGCCCTCCTGGAAGCAGCGGCGGAATGCCCGGTTGGCCACGGCCTTGTTCCAGTTCTCGTTGGGGGTGCCGTCGGAGTTGAGGCAGTGGAAGTTGAAGTGGAAGTCGTAGGCATACTTGGTGGGGCGCTTCTCGCAGAGCTGGTCGTTGTAGGCGTTGGAAGTGTCGGAGATGATGGTGGTCAGGGTGCTCTCGCTCAGCTCCAGCTCATCCAGCTCACGGTTCTGATACAGCTGGTAGCCCACGGTCAGGTCGGTGATCATGCTCAGGGACACGCGCTCGAAGCGGCTGCACTCGTCAGCTGCATAATAATGAGGGTTCGGGATGAAGCGCTTGGAGTTGTCGGCCACAAATTCCTCGATGAGGTAGGGGCCGCAGCACCACTGCTGGGTGTAGTCCACGCCGCGGAAGCCCTCGACGCCCAGCTTTTCCACCAGAGCCGGGGGTGCCGGATAGCAGCAGACGTAGGAAGCCACGGTGTCGAAGTAGGGGCAGGGATTTATGCAGGTGTAGACGACGGTGTAATCATCCGGTGCGTCGATGCCGACGCCTGCGGCCAGCATATCTTCGTAAGTAAGGGCTTCGCCTGCGGCGTCATCCATTCCGTAAGTCTTGTCGTAGTAGTCGGCTGCGCCCACGACGGTGGTGGAGGGCATGGAGGTGTTGGCGGCCTGATTCTTCTTTGCGTTCAGCACCCACTCGAAGCCTACGAGGAAGTCTTTGCTGGTCAGGTGGTCCTGCACCTCGCCGTTCATGTCCACCCAGTCCACGTCGTCACGGAGGTGGAAAGTCCAGACGGTGGAGTCCTCGTTGTGCTCCCAGCTCTTAGCCAGAGCCGGCACAGGCTTGCCGTAGTTGTCGAAGCTGATAAGACCGTCGATGATGTTGGTCGATACGTTGAAGTCGATGGCCTGCTGGCTGTAGAGCATATTCCAGCTCTCGATCTCGCGGCCGGAAGTCTCGTAAGTAAACAGCTCGCTCAGGCCCTTGCTGGAAGCAGCTGCACCGGAAGAAGCCGACGAAGCACTGGCTGCGGTGCTGGAAGAAGAGCCGCCGCAGGCAGCCAGCAGACCGGCTGCGCCAACAGCGCCGGCACCCTTAAGGAAGCTGCGGCGGGTGATGGTGTAAGACTCAAAATCGTGGTACATATTCTTTCCCTCCTGTAATGATTGGTACGGCTCTGCGTTTCCCAAATCCCTACCCTGTCCATACTGCTTTACCTTCCCACAAGGTCTGGAAGCCGTCTTCATAACCATTGTACGCCGTCTGAACGGTCTTTTTGCTCACATACTGCGTTGCTCTCCCTTGCAATCCGTCAGGATTGCTGCGGAAAATCGCCTTGTCTGTGGGCAAAAATCCTCGCCTATCCGGCGCACTCTGGCCATGAACCCGGCTTCAAAAGGGTACAAAAAGGGCGCAGAGACAGATTTTATTGATCTGTTTCTGCGCCATTGCAGAACCCGTATCGATTGCAGATATTCTATCATCCCACAGGCGGGAAGTCAAGAAAAACAACTCCGGCACGGATTGAATCTTATTGATTCAGCAAACACATAAAAATGAAAAGATTTCATGCGTAAGCTGAAATTGAGTGGCTGTTCGCGCCGGATCAGCCCTGAGAAGCCTGCTCGAAAGCCTTGGCAAACTGCTCGTACTGGACGGTGGTGTAGGCTTCCTCGGAAGTCTCCCAGTTGACGGCCTTGTAGTTGCAGCTGCCGTACATGGCGTTGATCTTGCTGTACTCGTTGGCGTGGGTCAGGGACCATGGGATGTCGTAGTAGGTGGGGCTGACCAGCACGTTCTCCAGCATATAGGCCTCAGCCTTGGCGAAGGCCTCGTAGCGGGCGTCGGTGTCGTTGACGATGGCGCTGGCGGCATTGACCAGATCGGTGTACTGCTCGAAAGCATCCATCAGGTCCTTCTGGTAGTCGGCAGGAGCCTCAGCCACCCGGGCGATGTTGGAGTAGTAGTGTGAGTAGAAAGCATTGTCGTCGTGGAGGGTCTCCTGACCGAGGAAGTTGACGGGGTCGCCGAAGTCGGCGCTCCAGCCGTTGATGACAAAGCTCTGGAGCTGAGGAGTGCGGACCTCCTGGGTCAGGCTGGAAACGTAGGTCTGGACGTCCAGCTTGATGAAGTCATCGCCGAAGCTGTCGGTGAAGCACTGCTTGAGGATGGTGGCGTTGTCCAGTGCGGAGGTGCTGCTGGCGATGATGAAGTAGGTGGCCTTGACGGGGAAGGTGACGCCGATGGCGCTCAGCTCCTCCATGGCCTGCTTCTTCAGGGCGGAGATGTCGCCGCCGTTGGCACGCAGGCGGATCATGGTCTCGCCGTCGTACTTCTCAGCGTCGAAGCCCATCTCCTTGGCCACCAGAGTGGTGTACTCAACGCCCTGCGTGTTGTAGCACAGGCCCTTCATGGTGTAGTAGTCGTTCTCGCACTTCAGGGGGTTGATCTTGTTGTAGCGGGAGAACCATGCCTTCAGGTTCAGGCCGCGGTAGAAGCACTGACGGAAAGCGGTGTTGGCGATGGCTTTGTTCCAGTTCACATCGGGGGTGCCGTCGGCGTTGTTCTTCTGGTAGTTGAAGTGCATGGCGTAGGCAGTGGGGCGGGCGCGCTTCTCACAGAGCTGGCTGTTGTACTCGTTGTTGGGGTCGGAGGTGATGGTGGTGATGGTGCTCTCGTTCAGGTCCATCTCGTCCAGCTCGCGGTTCTGGTAGAGCTGGAATGCGATAGCCTGATCGGAGATCATGGTCACGGTCAGACGCTCGAAGCGGCTGACATTGGCGGCATTGTAGTAGTGGGGGTTGGGGATATAGCTCTTGGTGTTGCCCTGGATATACTCCTCGACGAGGTAGGGGCCGCAGTACCACATGTTGGTGTTGTCGCAGCCGCGGAAGGTCTCGATGCCCAGCTCGTCGATCAGCACCTGAGAGGCGGGGTAGAAGCTGGTGTAGGAGGCCACGGTATCAAAGTAGGGGCAGGAGTGCTTGCAGGTGAACACCAGAGTGTAGTCGTCGGGAGCCTCGATGCCCACGCCTGCGTCCAGCATATCCTGATAGCGCAGGTCGGCGGCTGCAGCGCCCATATCCTTGGTCTTCTCGTAGTACTCCTCAGCGCCCACGATGTACAGGGTGGGCATGGAGGTGTTGTTGGCCTCGTTCTTGGAGGCGTTCAGCACCCACTCCAGACCGACCAGAAAATCGGTGGCGGTGATGTGCTCCTTCACCTCGCCGTTGCAGTCCACCCAGTCCACATCGTCGCGCAGGTGGAAGGTCCAGACGGTGGAGTCCTCGTTGGCCTCCCAGCTGGTGGCGATGGCGGGCACCAGCTTGCCGTAGCAGTCGAAGCTCATCAGGCCGTCCCACAGGTTGGTGACGACGTTGGCGTCGGTGAGGGTCTGGCTGTACAGCATGTTCCAGCTCTCGATCTCACGGTTGGCAGACTCCCAGGAGATGTACTCCTTGAGGGGGGTGGCACCGGTGGAGTTGGGGGCCTGTGCGCCGGAAGCAGCCGTGCTGCCGGAGTTGTTGGACTTGCTGCCGCCGCAGGCGGACAGCAGGCCGGCGGCACCCACGACGCCGGCACCCTTCAGGAAGCTGCGGCGGGTGATGTTGCGGGACTCAAAATCGATGTTCATTGAGATATGCTCCTCCGAGATATTGTTTTCCTTTTTTCCTAATCCTAAATGCAAAAAACGGTACGCTCCGGGTGCCAAAACGCACAAAGCGCCCGGGACTGCACCTTTCGTATTCTAACATTGTGGGCAAAAGAAGTCAATGAAATACAGCGCTGAAATAGAAACAAAATAGTAACGGATGCTTTTCTCTGAAAAATGACGGCAAAAAAACGGTAAAGAATGGAAAGAAGTCGCACTTTTACGAGATGACAAATGGATACAACGAAAGTTGGAAAATGCAAAGCGGCTATCTTTTTTCATAAAATCATGCTACAATACTACTGAATGAACCCTATACTAAGGAGCACACGGATGAAAAAGCTGGTTTCGATGTATCAAAAATATATGTTCCGCCCCATTCTGTATAAATCCGTCACCCGGGTGTCGGTGGTGGCTGTGCTGATGCTGCTGTGGGACCGCTACGTCAGCGACGGCACGTTTACCATGTGGCAGGCCCCGGCCCTGCTGCTGGGCGTCGTGCTGCTGGCGTGGGCGTGGGTGAACTACCTCCGTCTGGACGGTGTGACCATCCATCATCTGGGCGAAGAGTTTAAGGATATGGGCAAAAAGAAGAAGTTCCACTCCACCAAGTCCATCGTGGACTTTGCCGATGAACGCATCGTCTCCTTCGAGGAGCTGGAACCCGAAGAGCGCACCTATTGCAGTATGCTCTCGAATCTGCTCCTGGGCGGAGCGCTGCTCATCATCGGACTCATCGCAGGCGCAGTGTGAGGGCAGCGGACATGGCAGAAAAAAGCGAAAAACAGCTGGTGGTGGGCATCCTTGCCCATGTAGACTCCGGCAAGACCACCCTCTCCGAGGCAATGCTCTACCGCGCGGGCAGCATCCGCAAGCTGGGCCGGGTGGATAACAAAGATGCCTTTCTCGACACCGACACGCTGGAAAAGGCGCGTGGCATCACCATCTTTTCCAAGCAGGCCCTGCTGAAAACGGGAAGTACGAATATCACCCTGCTGGACACCCCCGGCCATGTGGACTTTTCCACCGAGACGGAGCGCACGTTGCAGGTGCTCGACTACGCAGTGCTGGTCATCAGCGGCACCGACGGCGTCCAGAGCCATACCGAGACGCTCTGGCGTCTGCTGCGGCGGTATCATATCCCGACCTTCGTGTTCATCAATAAAATGGACCTGCCCGGCCCGGGCAAAGAGGCGCTGCTGAGCCAGCTTTCCCACCGTCTGGGCGACGGATTCGTGGATTTCGGCGCAGAGCAGGCCGAACGGGACGAGGCACTGGCCCTCTGCGACGAGCGCCTGATGGAAAAGATGCTGGACGCGGGCAGCCTGACGGCGGAGGACATCATCCCGGCCGTCGCCCGGCGGCACGTCTTTCCCTGCTGGTTTGGCGTGGCCCTGCAAAGAGAGAATGCCGGCGGCTTACAGGGTGTGGACGAGCTGCTGGTCGGCCTCGACGAATACACCCGCGCCGCCCCGGCGCTGGAAGCTTTCGGTGCGCGGGTGTTCAAAGTCTCGCAGGATGAGCGGGGCGAGCGGCTGACCTGGCTGCGGGTCACGGGCGGGGAGCTGAAAGTCAAAGCCCAGCTCACCGGCGAAGCGGACGGCGAGCCCTGGGCCGAAAAGGCCAACCAGCTGCGGCTTTACTCCGGCGCAAAATATACGCTGGCAGAGGCCATTGGCCCGGGGCAGGTCTGCGCCGTCACCGGACTGGCCCGGGCGAAGCCCGGCACCGGCCTCGGGGCCGAGCGGGACAGCGACCTCCCGGTGCTGGAACCTGTCCTGAGCTATCGGGTGTGTCTGCCCGAGGGCGCGGATGTTCATGCCGCATTGGGCAAGCTCCACCGTCTGGAAGAGGAAGAACCTCAGCTCCACGTCGTCTGGAACGAGACGCTGGGCGAGATCCACGTCCAGCTCATGGGCGAGATACAGCTCGAGGTGCTCAAGAGCCTGCTGGCCGAGCGGTACGGGCTGGACGTGGAGTTCGACTCCGGCGGCATATTATATAAGGAAACCATCACCGAGGCCATCGAGGGCGTGGGCCATTATGAGCCTCTGCGCCACTATGCCGAGGTGCATCTGAAGCTCGAGCCGCTGCCCCGGGGCAGCGGGATGCAGTTTGCCGCCGACTGCCGGGAGGAAGAGCTGGACAAAAACTGGCAGCGCCTCGTGCTGACCCATCTGGAAGAAAAGCAGCACCTCGGCGTCCTCATCGGCGCGCCTCTGACGGATATGAAGATCACCCTCATCGCGGGCCGCGCCCATCTCAAGCACACCGAGGGCGGCGACTTCCGGCAGGCCACCTACCGCGCCGTGCGGCAGGGCCTTATGATGGCAAACCAAATCAAAAAGACCCAGCTCCTCGAGCCGTGGTATTCCTTCCGGCTGGAAGTGCCTGCGGAGAACATTGGCCGCGCCATGAGCGACGTCCAGCGGATGGAGGGCAGCTTTGACCCGCCCGAGACCGCCCCCGACGGTCAGACCGCCACCCTCACCGGTTTTGCACCGGTGGCTGCCATGCGCAGCTACCCTATGGAGGTGGTCAGCTACACCCGGGGCAGGGGACACCTGAACCTGACGCTGGACGGCTACCGCCCCTGCCACAACGCAGCGGAGGTCATCGAGGCAGTGGACTATGAGCCGGAACACGACCTGGACAACCCCGCTGACTCGGTGTTCTGCTCCCATGGTGCGGGCTTTGTGGTGCCGTGGGAGCAGGTGCGCAGCCATATGCACGTGGACAGCGGCTGGGGCCACACCGCCCCGACAGCAGAAGAAACAGCGGCCCGTCCCCGCCGGATGGCGGCTTATCGCGCTACGCTGGAAGAGGACGCCGAACTGCTGAAAATTTTTGAGCGCACCTACGGCCCCATCAAACGCGACCCGCTGGCGGCGTTCCGCCCGGTGCAGAAGCGGGAACGGCCCGATTTCGCCGCCGAGCAGTGGGAGATCGCCCCCGAATACCTGCTGGTGGATGGCTACAACATCATCTTTGCGTGGGACGAGCTGAACGCCCTCTCCAGGGAGAGCCTCGACGCCGCCCGCCACCGGCTGATGGACATTCTCTGCAACTATCAGGGCTTCAAGAAGTGCGTCCTCATCCTTGTGTTCGATGCCTACCGTGTGCCGGGCAGTCCCGGCAGCATCGAGCAGTACCACAACATCCACGTCGTCTACACCAAAGAGGCCGAGACGGCAGATATGTTCATCGAGCGCGTCACCCACGAGATCGGCAGGAACCGCCGGGTGCGGGTGGCGACCTCCGACGGCATGGAACAGGTCATCATTCTGGGCCACGGCGCACTCCGCGTCTCGGCCCGGATGTTCCACGAAGAGGTGCAGGATGTGGAAAAAGAGATAAAGCGCTACATTCAGGGGGAGGCGTGAGCATGACACCCGAAATTACGGCTGAATCTGTCTGGTCATACATCCCAAAACGCCCGAGGGAGAGCAACAAGGGCAGCTTCGGCGCGGTGTTGGCTGTGGCGGGAAGTGCCTGCTACCGCGGTGCGGCGTCGCTGACCGTCGAGGGCGCTCTGCGCACTGGCGCGGGCATCGTCACACTGGCAAGCGTCGAGCCGGTGTTGGCGGCGGTGTCGGCACGCCTGCCGGAATGCTGTCTCTGCCCCTGTGAGCCGGGGGCAGAAGGGGGCATCTCCCCCCAGAGCATCCCCCGCATCCTCCGGCAGAAGGCCACCGTCCTGCTCATCGGGCCGGGACTGGGCTATCTTGCCCAGAGCACGGCCCGCGCCGCCGAGACGCGGACGCTGGTGAAGAAGCTGCTCACCGGCTTTTCGGGCAGTGCGGTGCTGGATGCCGATGGCCTCAACGCCGCCGCCAGCCTCATGAACGCGGGTGAGGAACTGCCGCGCCCGGCCAAAGAGCTGATTTTGACGCCCCACCCGGGGGAGATGTCCCGGCTGACGGGGCTTTCGGTGGAGGCCGTCCAGGCCGACCGGGAGGGTGTCGCCCGGCGGTATGCCGCTCAGTGGAATGCGGTGGTGGTGCTGAAAGGGGCGCGGACCGTGGTCGCCGCCCCGGATGGCCGCGTCTGCGTCAACCCCACCGGCAATCCAGGTCTTGCCCGGGGTGGGAGCGGCGATGTGCTGGCCGGTATGACGTCGGCCCTGCTGGCCTGCGGTCTGTCCGCCTACGAAGCCGCCGCCTATGCGGTCTGGCTCCACGGTGCCGCCGCTGACCGTGCCGCCCGCCAAAAAGGCGAGTACGGGATGCTCCCGCAGGATATTTTCGCCCATCTGGGGCAGATGTTTGCGGAAAATGACCGTTGAAATGTGAAAAACAAAATGTAGAATACCTAAAATTTTGCACTGATTTCCGTCGATAGATACAAAAGAGGTGTTGAATATGGTTGAAAAGTTGGAAAAAATCATTTCGCAGAGCCAGAACATCGTCTTTTTTGGTGGTGCGGGCGTATCCACCGAGAGCGGCATCCCGGACTTCCGCAGTGTGGACGGCCTCTACCATCAGAAATACGATTACCCGCCCGAGACGATTTTGAGTCACACCTTCTGGGAAGAGCGCCCCGAGGAGTTCTACCGCTTCTACCGCGATAAGCTCATCGTCAAGGGAGCAAAGCCCAACGCGGCGCATCTGCGTCTGGCGAAGCTCGAGCGGGAGGGCAAGCTGAAAGCCGTCATCACCCAGAACATCGACGGCCTCCATCAGGCGGCAGGCTCCAAGACGGTGTACGAGCTCCACGGCAGCACCCTGCGCAACTACTGCGTCAAGTGCGGCGCGTTCTACGATGTGGACTTCATCGCCAACAGCACCGGTGTGCCGCGCTGCCCCAAATGCGGTGGTATCATCAAGCCGGACGTCGTCCTCTACGAAGAGGGGCTGGATGAGCAGGTATTGTCCGGCGCAGTCTCGGCCATCCGCCGCGCTGATACCCTCATCATCGGCGGTACCAGCCTTGTGGTCTACCCGGCGGCGGGACTCATCCGGTACTTCCGGGGCGACCACCTCGTGGTCATCAATATGCAGCCTACGAATGCGGACGCCGAGGCCGATCTGTGCATTGCAAAGCCCATCGGACAGGTGCTCAGCGAGGATGTTGTGGTGGAGGAGTGAAGTATGGGAGCCCCCGGCAGTGCCGGGGGCTCCCATTTTGTCTGCAGAAAGATCAGTCAATGGTGGTCTTCGTCCGTCCCACGCCCAGCACGGCGGTGGAGATCTTCTTCCAGCTGTTGCAGCCGCAGACGCCGTCGACGCGCAGACTGGTGCGCCGCTGGTAGCCCTTGAGAGCTTCTTCCGTCCGGCTGCCGAAGATGCCGTCGATGCGGTTCCCGGTCTGGTAGCCCAGCGTCGAGAGGGCGTCCTGGAGGATCATGACGTAGCAGCCCCGGCTGCCCCGGCGGAGGGTGGGGTAGCCTGCCGTGGTGCCTCTGCAGGCAGGCGTGCCGTAGCGCCGGTCGAAGTGGACCCATGTGGGGGTCTGGCTCAGCGGCTCGACATAGCCCCACGCCCCGGTGGAGCGGGCGGCGTTGTAGATGGCGGTGCGCTGGGTCTGGCTGAGACTCTGCCCCACATCGAAGGCCACGCCGGCATAGTGTTGGCTGCGGGTGCCGTGGCCTCCCTCCCAGATGCGGCGGAAGGCGTATCCCACCGGGATGCCCCTGCCGTATTTGCGGCGGGTGAGGTTCCACGCTTCCATTGCCGCGATGGTCGTCCAGAGCACCGGGCTGTTCGATTTGCCCCGGAACTCCCGCACGGTCAGAGTCCTGCCGGTGCTGTAGGGCATGGGGTCGTTCTCGCGCAGGCTCGAATAGGTGTAGACTTTGTTCTCGTAGGCGTCATAGACCAGTAAGCGTGCCATCTCTCATCCCTCCTCGGTGCAGTTGTCGCAGTCGCAGGCAGTATGGCTCTGGGCGCGGAGTGCGGCCCAGGTGGGCCGGTCCACGACGCCGTTTGCCTCAAGACCCGCCCGCTGCTGCGTCTCCTTCACAGCGGCGGTGTCCTCCGGGCCGAAGACAGCGTTGTCGGCGACGTAGTCCTCCTCGCAGTAGAGCTTGGAGCGGCCATTGAGCCAGCCCTCGATGAGGCTGACGTCAGGCCCTGCGCTGCCCTCCTTCATGGCCCGGCCCGGGTAGTCCGGCCCCTGCTCGGGATGCCGGTCGGGGTTGGGGGTGAAGGCTGCCAGCTGTAAGCTCAGGGCTTCCACTGCTGTCCACGTCTCGGCGTCTGCCACGCCGGTGGCGGGCAGGCCCAGAAGCTCCTGCGCGCTGGCGGTGGCGTCCGCGGTCTCCTGTGTGTACTGTCTGGAAAGCGCGGGGGACGCTACACTGTCGTAGTAGTAGGCGATGCGCTGCAAAAGCAGGGTGTAGTAGAGCACGGCGCTGCTGTCGGTGCCGACGGTGAGCGGCGTGCCGGGGTAGGGGAGACGCTTGAGGGTGACCACCGGCCCGGACGAGCGGAGGGCCGACGCTTTGCCGTAGAGCGAATCCCATGTCTTCCGTCCTACGATGCCGTCCACCGTCAGCCCGGCGAACCGCTGGTAGGCCCGCACGGCGGCCTCGGTGGCCGCGCCGAAACGGCCATCGATGGAGACAGAGGGGATGCTGCTCTGGTAGGCGCTCATGAGGTAGAGATAGAATTGCAGCTCCCGGACGGCGGTGCCGGTGGAGCCATTGCGCAGCACGCCCGGGTACTCGCCGGGCCGCAGGCTGGGCGAAAGCAGGCGGTTGGCGATGTCGTTGTAGACTTCGTAGAGCTTGTTCCATGTCGTCCGGCCCACGACGCCGTCGCTGGTGAGGCCGAAGTAGGTCTGGAACCGCCGCACGGCCGCTGCGGTAGACGAGCCGAAGATGCCGTCCACGGTGATGTTGTTGAGACTGGAATAGACCGTCCGTGCGATCTTCAGCCAGAACTGCACCAGCCGGACGTTCTGGCCGCTGCTGCCCTGGCGCAGGGCGGTGCCGGGGTAGGCGTTGGGGGTGCCGTTGTCGGACTGGATGCTGCGGAACTGGTCGTACAGTTCGGTCCATGTGGTGAGGCCTACGATGCCGTCCGCCGTCAGGCCGTAGAGCCGCTGGAACGCCCGGACAGCCGCCGCTGTGCCGCTGCCGTAGACGCCGTCCACCGTGACAGAGGGGATGCGGCTCTCATACTGAGCCAGCGTACCCAGCCAGAACTGCACCTGCTCTACCTCGCTGCCGGTGGAGCCCTGTTTGAGGACGCTGCTGCCGAGGTTCCATGAGCCGTCCGGGAGGGTGCCGCTGAATGTCTCGCCTTCACTGGTCAGCTCGGCGAGGTCCTTCACCGAGACATAGATATAGCTGATCTTATACCAGGTGCTGCGGCCCACCACGCCGTCGGCGGTGAGGTTGAACTGCTTCTGGAACTTTTTGACCGCCTCGGTCATCTTGCGGCCGAAGATGCCGTCCACCGTCAGCAGGCCGAGGAAGGGATAGTCTTTGGTGATGCGGTTGAGCTGCCGCTGCAGGGTGAACACCGCCGCTCCGGTGCTGCCCTGCCGCAGAGGGCTCCCGGGGTAGCTCTGGGGGATGGACTGGATGTTGTTGGTGCGGATGATCTCGATGTTATTGCCATAGTAGTATTTGAGGATGCTCAGTGCGTTGCGGCCCTGATTGGCCAGCGTGACCGTCCCCCACTGCTTGAGGCCGGGGCAGGTGACGGATTTTCCGTCGCAATATTCAGCGTAGTAGGGGTTCACGGTGCCGGTCTTGCGGATATAGGTGTTGAAGATGTCGTCCGTCAGCCGCACCATGACGTCGAACACCGTCCGGCCATGGACGTAGTATTGGTCGTAGCTGGTGGAGTTGGTGATGTTGAAACTGTAGCCCTTGCTGGGGTACCACTCGGTGTAGATGCGGTTGAGAGCCAGCGAGATCTGGCAGTGGATGTTGGCCCGCAGGGCCTGCTCGGGCCACGGGGAGCAAAATAACCCAACTGGCCAAAGCCGCCTGCCCGGACTGCCGCAAGGCACGGAGCGAGATGCAGGAACTGGTCCGGGCGGCATCCTCGACGGCCTTTTTGATGCTGCGCTGATTTCCTGACTTGCGATAACAATAGAATATAAGCAGTATTCACAAGCATAAACTCTTGAAATGCTTCTGTTATAATGTTACACTACATATTGTATACGTTGGTATATATACTGTTCAAAAAAGCTGCTGACGATCTGACGGGATCGATGCTGCAATGAACTTTTTGAAATCTGTGCAATGGAAATAAAACCGGAATGAGACCGCCTGGGGCGGAGAAAGATTGGGGGATCATGAAAAACTCTGGAATGAGCGAAACCATGCAGACGCTGATGCGGAAAAGCGTCTGTGCGCTGCTGAGTCTGCTGCTGTTGCTGTCAGCCGTGCTCCCTGTGAAGGCTGCCGCAGAAACCGCCCCTGTAAAGATCGTCCGCATTGGTTCGTTTGAGAACACCTTCAACTATTGCAACGAGAAGGGCGCAAGAAAGGGCTACGGCTACGAATTACTGCAGACCTTATCCGGCTATACAGGCTGGCAGTTCGAGTATGTGACCTGCGACTGGTCAGACTGCTTTGAAAAACTTGAAAACGGCGAGATCGACATCATGGGCGGTATTTCTTATACGGAGGATCGCGCTGAGGAGATGCTGTTTTCGGACGAACCGATGGGGGAGGAAAAATATTACCTCTATGCCGACCTTTCGCGCGCAGATATCTCCGCCTCTGACTTCAAAACGCTGAACGGCAAAAAGGTCGGTGTTCTGATGGGGACGGAGCCGGAGGTGATGCTGACCGAATGGGAGAAAAAATACGGCATAAAAACGCAGCACGTCAACATCTCCAACAACGAGGATGTGCAGCAAAAGCTGGCAAATCACGAGATCGACTGCTTTGTTTCGCTGGAAGAATCCTTATGGGCAGAGCTTGGCATCTCGACCATAACCCGCGTGGGAAAATCCAGCATCTACTATGTGCTCAACAAAGACCGTTCTGATCTCAAGGAAGAACTGGACAATGCGATGCGCGCGTTGGACGAAGAGGCTCCTTTTTATACGGCGGATCTGTGTAAAAAGTATTTCTCGCTGGATTATAAGCCCATCCTTACGGGTGAGGAAAAGGCGTGGCTCAGAAAGCACGGCGCGATCCGGATGGGCTTTCTGACGAGTGATAGCGGCGTCAGCACCTTTGACCCTGCCACCGGGGAGATTACCGGGACAATAACGGACTATATTCAGTTTGCCGCAGATTGTCTGGGCAATCAGAAGCTGGAATTTCAGTTGGTCGGTTATGACGACAAAGAGGCGGAACTCAATGCGCTGAAATCAGGCGAGATCGACATGATCTTCCATTTCGACCAGAGTCCCAATCTGGCTGAAGAATATCGCGTTGCCAGAACCAACACAACTTGGACCGCCAATATGATGGTGGTCACGAACCAACAGCTCTTTACCGAAAACAAAGTGAACCGCGTGGCTGTTCCCCGAAACAAGATCTCCCTGACAAGGTACATTGCGTTTTATTATCCGCAGTGGGAGATCGTGGACTGCGATACACAGGAGGATGCGATAAAACTGGTCAAGGACGGACAGGCAGACTGTTTTATTATAGGGGTCAGCAGTGAGGCGAAATACAGCAAGAATCATGGTTTTTACAGCGTTCCGCTGCCTAACCCTGCCAATTCCTGCTTTGCGGTCAATAGCGGAAACCGCAGCCTGCTGTCCATCCTGAACAAAACGATCAAGGCAATGCCAGCCAATATGCTTACCAGCTCTCTGGCGATGCATAAGAGCTCTTTGCGGAAGGTCACCCTGAGCGAGTTTATAAAGGATAACTTTGTCATGGTGCTGCTGGTCGGCAGCATTGCAGTTGCAGTCATTCTGCTCACGATCCTGCAGCTGCTGCGGAAGGCGCGCAAAGCCGAAGCAGCTGCAAGGAAAGCCGCAGACGATACGCAGGAGCTGAATGCAAAATTGCAGGTCGCTGTGGAAAACGCCGAGAGCGCGAACCGTGCCAAATCCACCTTCCTGTTCAATATGTCGCATGATATCCGCACCCCCATGAACGTCATTATCGGTTACGCAGACCTTGCCTCCCGGCATTCGGACGACCCTGCAAAGCTGAAAAAATACATGGAGAACATTCAGGTGTGCGGACAGAACCTGCTGATGCTGCTGAACAATGTTCTGGATCTTGCCCGCATCGAAAACGATAAGACGGAGATGGAGTATTCTGTTTCGGATATCGATAAGGATTTCCGTAATTGCATTGCCATGTTCCGGAATCTGGCAGACAGCAAGGGGCAGACGCTTATGGTGACAACACAGCTGCTGCATCCGTATATCTATGCGGATATTCCGCACCTGACCGAAGTCTGTACAAACCTCGTCAGCAACGCGGTCAAATACACGGGAGCCGGCGGCACGATCCGCTGCGATGTTACGCAGAAGCCCGGCGAAAAAGAGAGCTGGTGCAATATGGTGATCACGGTTGCCGACAACGGCATCGGGATGTCACAGGAGTTCCAGAAGCACATTTTTGAACCCTTTGAACGGGAACGTACGTCCACCGTCAGCAAGGTGGAAGGCAGCGGCATTGGAATGGGCATCGTGAAAAAGCTGGTCGGGCTGATGGGCGGCACAGTGGAAGTGGAGAGCAGGATCGGTGTTGGCTCCACGTTTACTGTGACCATTCCCTGCCGCATTGCGTCCGAGGATGAAATACAGGCGAAACGGGAGACTGGCCCTTCGGACCAAAAGAGCCTGTTCGGCGTGAAGATCCTGCTGGCCGAGGACAACGACCTCAATGCGGAGATCGCCGTCGAGCTGCTGCAGGAAGAGGGCTGCACGGTAGACCGAGCTAAAGACGGCGTGGAATGTGTGGATATGCTGGAAAAAGCGGCGAACGGAACGTATCAGCTGATCCTTATGGACATCCAGATGCCGGTGATGAACGGCTACGATGCGGCAAAAAAGATACGGAGGATGGATGACCCCCAAAAGGCGGACATCCCCATTATCGCCATGACGGCAAACGCCTTCTCCGAAGATAAACAGGCGGCATTGGATGCCGGGATGAATGACCATATCGCAAAACCGATCAATATGAATGTCCTTGTGCCGACCATCCAGAAATATCTCTGATGCGGACAGAGGGCAGCAGCACATAAGGATACTGGTAGCCCGCCTCACCCTGTGCGTTGATACAAAAAGTCACATCGACTGGCGCAAAGAAATCGGACGCGCGCTGCTTTTAATGGATCAATACATGAAATTTTATTGAAAATCCCTCATGGCGGTGGTAAAATAATCTTATATCTCTGTCGTGCTGTACCTATGCCTTTTTGCGGTATTCGGGAGTGCAGAACGGCAGCTGCCCAAGAGTTGTGAGGAGAACGATTTGATGAACAAAAGAACATTGCACCGCCTGTTTTCCGTGCTTATGGCACTGGTGATGGCGGTCTCCATGCTGACCGGCTGCGGAACAAAAAACGCCGAAAATGTGGAAAAGCAGGAGGATGCCCAGACCATTCAGGTGTACCTGTGGACGAATAACCTGTACGAAACCTATGCGCCCTATATCCAGTCCCAGCTGCCGGATGTAAATATTGAATTCATCGTGGGCAACAACGATTTGGATTTTTACAAGTTTTTGCAGGAGAACGGCGGTCTGCCGGATATCATCACATGCTGCCGCTTCTCGCTGCACGATGCGGCTCCCTTGAAGGACAGCCTGATGAACCTTGCCTTGACCAACGAGGCGGGCGCTGTGTACAACACCTACCTCAACAGCTTCAAAAACGAGGACAGCAGCGTGAACTGGCTGCCGGTCTGCGCGGATGCCCACGGCTTTGTGGTCAACCGCAGCCTTTTTGAGCAGTACGGTATCCCCCTGCCTACCGATTACGAGAGCTTCGTTTCGGCCTGTCAGGCGTTTGAAAAAGTGGGCATCCGCGGCTTTACTGCCGATTATATCTACGACTACACCTGCATGGAAACGCTGCAGGGGCTTTCCGCTGCCGAGCTTACCACGACTGATGGGCGCAAGTGGCGCACTGCTTATAGCGACTCTGCCAGCACCGAACGGGTGGGTCTGGACGACACCGTGTGGCCGGGGGCGTTTGAGCGGATGGCGCAGTTCATTCAGGATACCCACCTCACGGCAGACGATCTTGCGTTGAGTTACAACGATGTGATCGGGATGTTCCGGAACGGAGAAGTTGCCATGTACTTTGGCAGCTCTGCCGGTGTCAAGATGTTTCAGGATGAGGGCATCGACACGATCTTCCTGCCCTTCTTCAGCCAGAACGGCGAAAAGTGGATCATGACCACTCCGTATTTCCAGGTGGCGTTGAACCGCGATCTGGAGCAGGACACCGCGCGCCGCGAAAAAGCCATGAAAGTGCTGAACGTCATGCTCTCCGAGGAGGCGCAGAACCGTATCGTTGCTGACGGGCAGGATGTGCTGAGCTACAGCCAGAACGTCCCCCTGCGCATGACCGAGTACATGAAGGACGTGCGCGATGTGGTGGAAGAAAACCACATGTATATCCGCATCGCCTCCAACGATTTCTTTGCCATTTCCAAGGATGTGGTCTCCAAAATGATCGCGGGCGAGTACACGGCACAGCAGGCTTATCGTGCGTTCAATGCCCAGCTTCTTGCCGAAGAAACGCCTGCCGATGACGAGATCGTGCTGACCTCCGGGAAGAGCTACTCCAATGTCTTCCACGCAAACGGCGGCAGCGCCTCCTTCTCCGTCATGGCGAACACGCTGCGGGGCGTTTATGGCACCGATGTGCTGCTTGCCACCGCAAACAGCTTTACCGGCAGTGTGCTGCAGGCAGACTATAATAAGAAAATGGCCGCTTCCATGATCATGCCCAACGGTCTGATGTCCCGCCAGCGCACCATGACCGGCGCAGAGCTGAAGGAGACCGTCCGCGCCTTTGTGGAGGGCTGCAAGGGTGGGTTTGTACCCTTCAACCGCGGCTCTCTGCCGGTGGTCAGCGGCATTGCCGTGGAGGTCAAAGAGGCAGGCGGCAGCTATACCCTGACCGGTATCACCCGGAACGGACAGCCGCTGAAGGACGACGACACCGTTACTGTGACCTGTCTGGCAACGGAAAAACAGATGGAAGCGCTGCTTGCGAGCGAAAGAGGCACGTCTTTGGATGGAGATACATGGGTAAAAAACACATGGCGCGATCATGTCTCCGGCGGCGGCGCAGCGCTTGCAGAGCCTGAAAACTACATTGCATTGAGGTGAGCGGGATGGCAGACGAAAAGCACGAATCCAAACGAAACTGCTATCCCCGGCAAAAGTGGCTCCCTGTTGCTTCCATTCTTCTTCTGGTCTTGCTGATAGCAGGTTTCAGCGTTCGGTACATCTCGTTTGTGTCCCAGACCATCTATCAGGAAAGCACCTCGCATCTGGAAGAGGTGCTGCATAAATCCAATAATATGCTGAAAGAGATGGTGCGAAAAAACCTGACCTACCTGCATCTGTACAACGGCTTTCTGGAAAGTACCTCGGATGAGGCCGAAATACAGGCGTATATCAGGGCGGCACAGCAGAAGGCTGGGTTTGCCGAATTCTACTTTCTTACCTATGACGGCAACTACATGACTGTGACCGGGGAAACGGGCTACCTTGGCCTGCAGACCAATCTGGACGAAGAGCTTGCCAGCGGTAACGATATTGTGATGAATACGGCTCTGCCCGGCAAAACCCAGATGCTGGCGTTCATCTGTCCCGAAACGCAGGGCAGCTACCGGGGCTTTGCCTACGATGCCGTTGCCATCACCTATTACAATGATGAGGTGCTGAGATTACTGGACAATTCTGCCTTTCAGGGCAATGCCAGCAACTATGTCATCTACCCGGATGGGCGGGTGGTCATCGACAATTCCGTAAACCGCAAGGAAACGGTCTACAACTTCATTGCGATGCTGCGCGACCATTCCGACCTTTCCGAGGCGCAGATCCTGGATCTGTCCAATGCCTTTGCACAGGGCAGCAGCGGAAACATGAAGGTAAAGCTGGGCGGCATCAGTTATTATCTGGTCTACGAGGGCACGGCGATCCAGAGCTGGACGATGCTGGGACTTGTCCCGGTCAAAATCGTCAATGCCAATCTGGATAAGCTGTGGTTCCATACGATACAGATCGTAGCGGGCATCGCCGCAGGTCTTGCGGTGCTGGTCATTCTGCTCATTGTGCGCAGAAGCCATATGACCCTGCGCCGGAAGGATACCGAGATCTCCTACCGAGATGAATTGTTCCAGAAGCTCTCGCTGAACGTTGACGACGTTTTCCTGATGTTGGACGCAGAGACCTCCAAGGTGGATTATGTCAGCCCGAACATTGAGCGGCTGCTGGGCATCCCGTGGAGAGAAGTCCGGCAAAATGCCTTCGCTCTGGACAAGCTGGGCGCCCCGGAGCACGGCGAAAACTTTCTGGATGGGCTTCTCAGCGGACAGCAGCGGGAATGGGATCTCGAGTTTGAGCATCTGGAAACCAAAGAGCGCCGCTGGTTCCATAACATCGCCATAGGCAGCGAGGTGGAGGGCAGGACCAAATACATCCTTGTCATGTCCGACCGCACCGCCGACAAACAGGTAAATCAGGCGCTTTCGGATGCCGTTGCCGCCGCCGAGACTGCCAACCGCGCCAAGAGCACTTTCCTTTCCAATATGTCCCACGACATCCGCACCCCCATGAACGCCATCATCGGCTTTACCACACTGGCGATCAGCAATATTGACGACAAGGAGCGGGTGAAGGATTATCTGGCCAAGACCCTTGCTTCCAGCAACCATCTGCTCTCGCTCATCAACGATGTGCTGGATATGAGCCGCATCGAAAGCGGAAAGATCCATCTGGAAGAAGTGGAAGTCAACCTTTCGGATGTGCTGCACGATTTGAAAACCATCGTCAGCGGGCAGATCTACGCAAAACAGCTGGAGCTTTATATGGACGCGATAGACGTGACCGACGAGGATGTCTACTGCGATAAGACCCGGCTGAACCAGATCCTGCTGAACCTGCTGTCCAACGCCATCAAGTTTACCCCGGCGGGCGGCACGGTCTCGGTGCGAGTACGCCAGCTTGCCGGGCAGGTGCGCGGCTGTGGGCAGTACGAATTCCGCATCAAGGACAACGGCATCGGCATGAGCCCGGAATTTGCCAAAAAAATCTTTGAGCCGTTTGAGCGGGAGCGCACCTCCACGGTCAGCCGTATCCAAGGCACCGGTCTTGGCATGGCCATCACCAAAAACATCGTGGATATGATGGGCGGCACCATCGAGGTGCAGACAGCGCAGGGCAAGGGCAGCGAGTTTATCATTCGTGTGCCGCTGCGGGTGCAGGCAGAGCACCGCCCGGTGGAAAAGATCACCGAGCTGGAAGGCCTGAAGGCTCTGGTGGTGGACGACGATTTCAACACCTGCGACAGCGTGACAAAGATGCTGGTCAAGGTGGGAATGCGTGCGGAATGGACCCTTTCCGGCAAGGAAGCGGTGCTGCGCGCGCGGCAGTCCATCGAGATGAGCGATGTCTACCACGCCTATATCATCGACTGGAGGCTGCCGGATATGAACGGCATCGAGGTCACCCGCCAGATACGCAGCCTGAACGACGATACCCCCATCATCATCCTGACGGCCTACGACTGGTCTGACATTGAGGTAGAGGCAAAGGCCGCCGGTGTGACCGCCTTCTGCTCCAAGCCCATGTTCATGTCTGACCTGCGCGAGACCCTGATGAGCGCCCTCGGCCAGAAGCTGACAGATGCGTCGCAGGAGATTCTGCCGGAAAAGAACGCCGACTTCAAGGACAGACATATCCTGCTGGTAGAGGACAACGAGCTGAACCGCGAGATCGCGCAGGAGATCCTGCGCGAGTACGGCTTCCGGGTCGATACGGCGGAAAACGGTGAAGTGGCGGTGGAAAAGGTGAGCACCGCAGCGCCGGGCAGCTATGATCTGGTGCTGATGGATGTGCAGATGCCGGTGATGGACGGCTACACCGCCACCCGGAAGATCCGCGCACTGGATGACCCTGCCCGGGCAAAGCTCCCGATCCTTGCCATGACCGCCAACGCCTTCGACGAGGATCGCCGCAACGCATTGGAAAGCGGCATGAACGGCTTTTTGTCCAAGCCCATCGTGATCGGCGACCTTGTGCAGGAGCTGCACAAGATCCTGTAAGCCAAACGCCTGTCAGACAAAAAATAAATAAAGCACCCGCAGCATTCGCTTCCAGAGGTCAAGAGCCTCTGCGAAGCCTGCTGCGGGTGCTTTTGCTTTTGCTGGCTGGCAGCCGTTATGATTTCAGTACATCTGCGAGGACCTGCAGCAGATGCGGAATATCCAGCGGCTTTGCAATGTGGCCGTTCATACCGGCCTTCAATGCACTCTGACGGTCTTCTTCAAAGGCATTTGCCGTCATTGCAAAGATGGGAATGTCTGCCTTTGCAGCATCCGGCAGAGCGCGGATCTGCCGCGTTGCCTCGTAACCGTCCATCTTGGGCATCTGGATGTCCATTAAGATCAAATCGTACTGCCCGGGGGCCGCCTGCTTCATCTTCTGGACAGCGATCTCGCCATCCTCAGCAGTGTCTACCGCAAAGCCCGCTTCCTTCAGGATCTCCAGTGCGAGCTCGCGGTTCAAGGCATTGTCCTCCACCAGCAAAAGCTTCTTTCCCTTGAGCTCGGCGGCATCTGGCTGCGCTGGCTTACAGGCAGGCTCTGCACCGTACGGTTCTGCCAGCACTCTGCGCAGTTCGGAAAGGAACAGCGGCTTTTCGCAGAAGGCGGTCACTCCGGCAGCGCGGGCTTCCTCTTCAATATCCGTCCAATCGTAGGCCGTCAGAATGATGATAGGGCAGCTTTTCCCGATCACCTTGCGGATCTGCCGCACGACCTCGATGCCGTTCATATCGGGGATGAGCCAGTCGATGATGTAGACGCTGAATTCGTCGCCCTGCTCCATGGCGTATCGGGTGCGGATCACCGCTTCCCGGCCGGAGATCGTCCACTCCGGCCGCATCCCGATCTTGGACAGCATGGTGCTGACGCTCAGGCAGGTGTCGGTATCGTCGTCTGCTACCAATGCGCGCAGCCCTTCCAACTGCGGGAGCTGCCTGGGCTCCACCTTTTGTCCGCTGAGTGCGAAGCAGAGATCTACGATGAATTCGCTGCCCTTGCCCGGTTCACTTTCGATCGCGATGGTGCCGCCCATCATATCCACAATGTTCTTGGTGATGGACATGCCCAGGCCGGTACCCTGAATGCCGCTGACGGTGGAGCTTTCCTCCCGGCTGAACGCCTCAAAGATGTGCTTCTGGAACTCTTCGCTCATACCAATGCCATTGTCCTTGATGCGGAACTCATAGCAGCCACGGCCCTTGGGCGCACCGTTCTTCTGGGCAATGCGGATGCTAATCGTACCGCCTGTGGGAGTGAACTTGATGGCGTTGGACAAAATGTTCAGCAAGATCTGGTTCAGCCGCAGCGGGTCGGTGATGATGTCCTCGTTCTCCACGTCCATGGTATCGATGAAAAGCGACAGCCGCTTTGCCGAAACATCGGGTTGGATGATGGAGCGCACATCGTGGACGAGGTCCGGCAGATGCACCGCTTTTTCTTCAATTTTTACTTTTCCGCTCTCGATGCGGCTCATATCCAGCACATCATTGATGAGGGAAAGCAGATGATGGCTGGAGATAGAGATCTTTTTCAGGTAGTCCAGCACCTGTTCCTTATTATCAATATGGGTCGCAGCCAGCGAGGTGAAGCCGATGATGGCGTTCATGGGGGTGCGAATATCGTGGCTCATATTGAACAGGAACTCCCGCTTGGCACGGTTTGCCGCACCCTCGTGCTGGAGTGCGATCTCCAGCTTGCGGTTCTGTTCCTCCAGCTGAGCCTGATACTTCTTCTCCTGCTCTTTCTTCTGCTGCTCCATCTCCTGCACGGAGCGTCTGCGCAGCACCCGAAGGACCATTACAAGCAGGATGTAACCGGCCAGCGCCATCAAAATCAACGGAAACGATTCACGGAAGACGGATTTTTCATCCGTATACGCGTAGAGATCGAAAGACCTTCCGTGGCAGTACATTCCAACATAGCAGCCGGAGCCGTTCCGATCGTGGGTATGGGTCAGCGTTTCGGCCGCCCCGGCTTTGCGGATCTCCTGCACTGGCGGACTGTCCGCAGCATTCTGCCCGATGAGTTCCGGGCGGTTAGAGGCAATGACCTGATTGTTCTGCACGATGAACAATGTGCCGCTGGTCTCAACCGAGTAGCCGTCCAGTACACTCTGAATGGACAAAGCCGTTCCCTCTACAAATTCTGCCGGGGTATAGCGGTAGGCAAGCAGGATCACCTCTTTGCTTTCTGCCCGGTGTGCCGCAACATCCACGGCAGACCCATCCTCCAGCAGGACCCGCTTCAGGTAGGTCTTTTGCGGGTAAGAGAAAACGTCCAGAACGGCATCATTTTTGAGCTGTTCTCCAAACTGGGCATAGCCGATGCCGTTCGTTGTGGATTCGCACAGGAGCGTACCGTCCGGGGCCAGAACCGAAATACCTGTGAGCCAGAGCAGCTCTGCCTGCCTGTTCAGGCATTGCGGGTCGGAAAGGTCGAGCGCAGGGGCCTGTGCCAGCTGATGCACCGATACCGCCGCGCGGCGGAGCGCTTTGGCCACGACCGTATCGTTGTGCTTTTCAAAGCTGGTGGACTGGGATTTGACAAAATCAAGGGTCTGGCAGAAACGAGCCTCCGTTGCGCGCAGTGCCTGCCAACTCGAGAAAAAAACGACGCCGGCCATAAAAAGCACGCCGATGACCAGATAGAGCCCCCATCTCCATGTATCTGAGATGGGTTTGTTTTTATGTGCCAATGGTGTCCACCTCCAGATACTGTGAAGCATGTTCAAGATACTTGCAAAGGATCTGCTCCAGTGTGCCGTCTGTGCGCATCTGCGCAAGAACAGCGTTCAGCTGGGTGTCCAGCCCGCGGCTGTCGTTTTTGGCAAAGGCGATGCCCAGCCCGGTGATCAGCAGCGGTTCTTCGAGGATGCGGAACTCCACGGAATTGTCCTTCATGTATTGCAGGATGGCCGTCTCATGGGCAGCGATGGCATCCACATAGCCGCAGGCCAGCATCGCATACTGCACGCTGCGGTCTTCGGTGCTGAACACATCGACCGCTTGTGGGATGCGCGGGTCGGAGCCGCTGAGAAAGATCTCCTCCGGCTTGCTGGTGCTCTGCACGGCGATGGTCTTTCCGGCAAGGTCGCCGAGTGTCCGGATGCTGCTGTCGGCATCCACCGCAGCCACCTGACGGCTCACCATGTAGGGTCCCGCCCAGCGGTATACCTCCTCGCGCCCATCCATGGAAAAGCAGCCCCAGATGCAGTCGATGGTACCGCTTTCCACCAGATCTGTTTTTTGCTCCCAATCGATCGGTTCAAACCGGGCAGCATATCCCATGCGGCGGAACGCTTCGGTGGCGATCTCCACGTCGATCCCGGCGGGGACGCCGTCATTGTTCAGATAAATATAGGGCGGATAGGTATCACTTCCCACAATGATCTGCGGAAGACTGCTGTCCTTCGCGTTCGTTCCGCCGCAGGAAGTCAGACTGCCGACGGCAGCAGATGCCGCCAGCAGCGTGCAGCCGCGCAGAAATGCACGGCGTGAGATTCTGTGTTTCATTTGGGCTTTTTGTTCTCCTGTTTTATTGCATCCATTGCTCAGTTGCGCTGCTGTAATTCTTCTTTCAGGTCAGCCTGAATATCTGTCAGGCACTGCAGCAGCAGCGGGTTGAACGCTCCGCACTCGCCGTTCAGGATCATCTGCACGGCTTTTTCGTGGGAGAAGGCTTTTTTGTAGCAGCGTTCGCTGGTCAGTGCATCGTACACATCAGCCAGCGAGACCAGTTGTGCGCTGATGGGGATCTCATTGCCCTTCAGTCCATCCGGGTAGCCGCGCCCATCCCAGCGTTCGTGGTGCCAGCGGGCGATCTCGTAGGCCGTTTGCAGCAGCGGCTGCTCTGCAAAATTATCCAGATCATGCAGCATCTGGGCTCCCAGCATACTGTGGGTCTTCATGACCTCGAATTCCTCCGGGGTCAGCCTGCCGGGCTTATTAAGGATCTTTTCGTCAATGCCGATTTTTCCGATGTCGTGCAGGGCAGAAGCCAGCGGGATCATATCCTGCTGTTCCGCAGTGATCGAGTATCTGCTGCTGAACTCCAACAGACGGTGGAGCAGCAGCTCGGTGATGATACGGATGTGCCGCACATGGGCGCCGCTTTCGCCGTTGCGGAATTCTACGATATGACTCAGTACACCTACCAGCGTATCCGTATTATTTTCACGGGCGCGGATCTGCTCAGAGACCATCTGCACCAGCCGCCGCTGCTTGGCGTACAGCTTGATGGTGTTGGTCACACGGCGGTACACGATATGAGCATCGAAGGGGCGATTGACATAATCACTTGCGCCCAGCTCATAGGAACGCCGGATCGTCGCATCAGAGTCCTCGCTGGAGATCATAATGACCGGGATATCCTCGATGGTGTGGTTGGCATTCATGGCTTTCAGCACTTCAAAGCCGTCCATAACGGGCATATTGATGTCCAGCAGCACCAGTGCAATGTTTTCGGCTTCTGCCTGCAATTTTTCCATGCATTCCCGTCCGTTTTCTGCTTCCAGGACATGGTAACTATCCCCCAGGATCTCTCTCAGCATCATGCGGTTCATTGCGGAGTCATCCACAAGTAAGATCTGTGACTTGTTCTGCAAAAGTTTTTCCAAAGCCGCCAGGCCATGCCCCGGAACCTCCACCATGACGGCATTCTTGCGGCACTTTGCCTGATACATCAGCCAATCTGCCCGGCGAACGATGTTTTCCATAGGGTCGGCGAGGGACTGTATCGTTCCGCCAATGCTCAGCGAGATACGGAAATGCGAATAGCCGGGTACAGATGCCATCTGCGCGGCGGTGCGGATCTGTTCCAGTTTGGTCTGCAAAAAGTCTCCCGGAATGCCGGATAACACCAGCAGAAATTCGTCTCCGCCATAGCGGATGAGCAGGTCCGACTCCCGGATGCAGGACTGGATGGTGTTTGCCACCGTTTTCAGTGCCATATCTCCGGCGTAATGCCCATAGGTATCGTTGCAGATTTTGAAATCGTCCACATCCATCAGCGCGATCCCTGCCGGGCCGATGGATTTACGGACAACTTCTTCGTAATAGCGGCGGTTGTAAATTCCTGTCAGCGGATCCCGATAGAGTTTTTCTTTGAATGCCTGCTCCTGTGCAGTACGCTGCTCGGTGGTTTCGTCCATCGGTGCTTTCTGATTTTCGGTCAATCGCTTCAGAGTTTGCTCTGCTGCGGCAAGAGCAGCTTCCTGTCGATGAAGTTTTTTCAACAGCTGCTGCTCACGCGCTTTGTAATATTCCTCGATCTCGGAAAGTGTATTCACGTTCTGACCCTCTTCTAAATCATTTGTGTGTTTCATCTGCGAAAACGCGCTTTTCCGCTATTTTTTAATGGGGGGGTAACGCGGAAGCGTTTTACGGTCTGTTCCAGTGCTGCAATGTCCACGGGTTTGGAGAGATGTTCATCCATGCCGGCTTCCTTGCTCTTTTGCATATCCTCAAGGAAGGCGTTGGCGGTCATGGCAAGGATGGGGATGATCCTGCCCAGTGGATTTTCGCCATTGCGAATGCGGCGGGTGGCCTCCAGGCCGTCCATCACCGGCATCTGCACGTCCATCAAAATCATGTCGTACTCGCCGGGCTTGACGCTGGCAAAGGCATCCACGATCTCCTGACCGTTGGAGCAGATGGTGCAGCTTGCGCCCTTGGTCTCCAGCAGCATTTCCAGAATTTCGGCGTTGATGGCGTTATCCTCGGCGCAGAGGAAGCTCATCCCGGACAGGGGAGAGACGGCCTCAGCCTCCTCCGGGAGGGCCGACGCCGTCTGAACCTTATCCGCCTCGGCGTCGATGGGAAGTTCCAGCACGACCTCAAAGCGGGAGCCTTTGCCGGGGGCGCTCTCCACATGGATGGTGCCGCCCATCAGGTCTACGATGCTCTTGGTGATGGCCATGCCGAGGCCGGTGCCCTGCACCCGGTTGGTGCCGGATTTTTCCTCGCGGGTAAAGGGCTCGAAGAGGGTCTTCTGGTAGACCGCGCTCATGCCGATGCCGTCATCCTGTACCACAAAGCGGTATTTGGCGTAGTGCTCGGTATGGGTAAGCTCGTCCACCGCCAACCGGATGTGTCCGCCTTGGGGCGTATACTTGACTGCATTGGAGAGGATGTTCATTAGGACCTGATTCAGACGGTTGGGGTCGGCCAGCACGTTTTCGTGCTGCACATGGTTCTCCACCGTGAAGGTCTGGCGGCGCTGGCTGGCCTGCTGCCGGATAATGCTGTCCAGCTGGCTGACCTGCTGGGGCAGGTTCGTTTTTTCGATGTTCAGGGTGGTCTTGCCGCTCTCGATGCGGCTCATGTCCAGAATATCGTTGATGATGCCCAGCAGCAGCCGACCGGAAGTTTCCAGCTTACCCAGATGTTCGGCCAGCTTTTCCGGCTGGTGCAGCTCGTTTTTCATCAGGGTAGTAATGCCGATGATGGCGTTCATGGGGGTGCGGATGTCGTGGGACATATTGGAGAGGAAGTCTGTCTTGGCTTTGCTGGCCTTTTCGGCTACTTCCAGTGCGGCTTCCACAGCCAGCGTGGTCTGGTGCTCGCCCGTGCGGTCAGACAGATCCACGATGCACTTTCTTGCGCCCTGCACATCATTGATGAAGCCGGTCACATGGATATAGCGAGGCTCACCGGTCTCCTGATTGACAAATTCACGCTCCCATTCCTGCTGGACGCCCTGTTCCATCTGCATCAGATTTTCCAGCCGCGATGCACCGCTGTCGTCTCCGGCAGGGTATAGAACGTGGAGATCCTCCTGCACCGCCTCGGGAGAGAGGCCCAGAATGCGCTGGACATTGGGGCTGACGTATTCCACCTTGCGAGTTTCGGTGTCGATCATCAGGAACACATCGTCCACATTGCGGGAAAGGTTCGAGAACAACTCCTCGCGTGCCAGCAGCTGCTGATCCTTTTTCCGCAGCTTTTGCCGGTTGTTCTGTACCACCAGCAGCAGAGCAGCAACGGCCAGCATACCCGTTGTACCGCTCATCACGGCCATGGTGGTGTATTGCAGCCGGTTCATGTTGGCGTTCACAACGCTTTTGGGAGCAATGCCAAGGATCGTCCAGTTCTGGAAGGAGGCAGAACCATAAACCATGTAATAGCTGACGCCATTGATGGAAAACTCAAGGTTGCCGCTCTCCCCGGCAGCAAAAGAATCTTGCAGGGCATCGACCTGTTCTGCCGTAAAACCAGCCGAATTTTTGAGCATGGCAAGGATGTTGTGTACGCCGCGCATATCCGCGCTGCTGCTGTCCAGTACCACACGGCCATCCGGCAGCACCGCAAAGGTGCTGCCGTGTCCTTCAAAGGCAGAGATCTTCAGGGAGTCCACCAGATCCCTGTTGTTGTAGGTGACGGCAATGGCTTCGTAGTCAAAGCCCTGATAGCTGCCTTTTTCCGTGGGGACTGCAAACACCATGATCTCCGGCTTGTCCGGGACCACCGAGTTTGCCACGATAGGCTGCTGCTCCAGGATCAACTGCGACAGCGTCCGACCCAGATCAAGATAGCCTCGTTCACCATCCAGTGCGACATAGGAGCCATCCCGCGAAACGAAGAAAAAGTCTGTAAAATGATATTCTCCCTTTGCCTGTGCAAGGAAAGAGCAGACATCGGCATCGCTTTGCGCACTTTCCAGATAAGGTGTCCACATCCGCATGACGCCCCAGTTGAGAGATACCTTATTGTAAAGGGTCTGGTTTGCCTGATGGTAGATCTCCGTAAGGTGTGCCGTGCTTTCCTCGTAGATGGTGTGCTCCATAAAATCCGTAAAGACAACGAAGCTCGTCCAAATACCGATGCCGAGCAGCAGTGCTGCCAGAACTGCGAGGATACGTTTTTTTATCGTAGGCCGCATCGTAGTTTCATTTTTCAAGAGTTTATTCTCCCTGTACAATGGTCAGATACTCGGAGGGGGCGGGAAACTGCTTGCTGACCGCCAGCGAATCCTTCAGGCAGGAGCGGCTGTCTGCTTTTTCAATAGCATATTCCGTCCGCTTGGCTTTCAGGTTCTCCGGCATGGGGCAGTTGCAGTAGACTTCGTTCTCTATCCACACATCGGTGCCTGCCACAAATACGGTATAGGCAGCAGCATCGTCCAGCGGTGTACCGTTGATGGTGAGTTCTTCCAGACGGAACTTGCCCTGCTCGTATTCGGTCACCTTGTATTCCATGCCGCTGGTCACGGGCATATAATTCCGGTGACGGATGGGGTTTGCGCCGTTGTCCTTCACGTTCACCAGCCACTCCATCATCTGCCGCAGCTCTGCACCGGTATATTCACCCTGCGAGACAGCGTAGTTGCCGGCCATTACCCACAAAAGCTGCTGTTTGCTGTAATCGCCGCAGTAGATGGAGGTGGACACCAGCGGCGAATAGCCGACTGCAACAGACGCATCATAGGCGGCGCGCAGGGCGTTCATCAGTGAGGAAGCCGCAGCGCTGCCGTGGTCGGTCATGTCGATGGAGTATGCGGTGTTCTGCGTGAACAGGATCTCGGTTTCGGGGTCTGCTTTGGGGGTGACCAGCTGCTCATTGAACGCATCGTATCCGGCCCTGGCATCGTATTCGCCGGTGATCATCTTGTGGCCCACGTCTTCCGAAATGCGGAAGAACTCGGTGGAGGCCAGACGCATATACAGATGATTTGCGCTGATGACATCCTCAACGTGTTCCAGAGAGGCGGAGGAGGTAATATTGACTTCCTTGTTATAAGAGAGCACCGCGCCGCCAGAGGCCAGCTTGCTCTGTCCCTCTGCGCTGTACACGGCCCCAAGTACCTTCAGCACAGCAGCCAGCTTTGCCTCGTCCTGTGCTACCGTGTTGGAAACTGCTGCCTGACACATGGGGTAGGTCAGCAGCCAGCTATCGTTGGCAGTCTCGCCGAAATAGGGCAGAATGGATGCGTTAAAGCCGTACTGGTCAGGCATTACATCCGCTATGCCTGCAGTGGTGCGGATCATGGCGGTCTGCCGCGCAAAGAAAGGCTTGGCAATGGGGTTCAACTCCAACCGGTCGTCACCGGGCTGCACACGCACATCCCTGAGGAACTGCTCATATTTTTCAAAGACTTTCGGCCATACCACATCGTCCAGACCGGTGGAGCCGTCCTTGGTCTCGCTCTCGTAGTTCATGCGCCATGTGGTGCCCTCCAGGCTCATCAGCTCCGGGATAGCGCTGCCCTGCATGGTTTCCAGACAGGTGTAGTCATACCTCCAGTCTGCCTGATAGCCCTTGATGCCGACAGCCTCAAAGGCATTGATGGCCGCCACGAACTCAGCGTAGTTGGTGGGCAGGGGGATGTTGTACTGAGCAAACAGATCGACATTTGCAGCCGTGCCGTCCACCTCGGCGCACATGGGCAGCCAGCGGATCGCACCATCCGGCTCCTGATTGTTGTTCAGGTAGCTGGAATAAAACGTACCTGCAACCTCGGTCGTGCTCAGGTCCATCAGGTGCTCTGCCAGAGGAGCCGCATCGTTCAGGGAGAAGCGGCGGCAGGTGATGATGTCCGGCAGCTGCTCCGCACGGTTCAGCAGGTCGCGGTAGTAGTCCATGGTGTTGAAGCCCTGAATGAAGTTGAACTCATACTCCGGGAACTTCTGTTCCAGCCACGGAGTAAGCTCTTTCATCATGGAGCGGTCCCACAGGTAAAAGGTGATCTGGATCCTGCCGTTCTGGCTGCCCTTGCCGCCCTCGGCCTTACCGCCGCCGCAGGCGGTCAGCGCTGCCGTTGCCGCAGTAATGCCGCAGACCTGCAAAAACGAGCGGCGGGAGATCTTCTTCATCATACAATAATACCTTCCTCACATTTTCGGAAAGCAATACTACGCAAGTGCAGTAGCGCAGTGCTGCCTTAGCTATTCTTACACATCCCACAGGAACTCCGACGCTTGCGGCCTGTCCGCACGGGGCTTTGCGCCGAGTTTCCATAAAATGACAATATAATTGTACCATTGCGGCAAAAGTGTTTCAAGTTGATTTTGAACGTCTTGCGATATTTTGCATGAAAAATCTGGAAAGTTCTGAATTTCACTGACTGGAAATAGACTGAAGTGACACATATCACAACCAAGTGGACCGAAAAGGGGGATTCGATGAAAAAAACGCCTTTTATTCTGCACGAAAAATTTCGTTCGGACAACAACGAACAGCGCAAAGAACGGTTTCAAAAGGAATTTGAGCGATATATCATCGATGGATTGTTAAATGGCGTTCCTTCAAGAGCCTGCGCCTGATGCGGCATCCCTGAATTTGAAGGAGAGATGCGTTATGCTGCGCATGGATGCTCGTGTACAAAAAGAAGGGGGCAAATCATGAAAGCAGCAATTTACTGCCGCCTGAGCAAAGAAGATGAAGATAAAATTGGCGAATCGGAGAGCATTCAGAATCAAAAGTCGATGCTGCTCCAGTACGCCATTGAGAAAGGATTTGATATTTACCAGATCTATTCGGATGAGGATTATTCCGGCATCGACCGGAACCGTCCGGCATTCAACTCGATGCTGCAAGCCGCAAGCGAACATCAGTTTGATGTGGTACTGGCCAAAACGCAATCCCGTTTTACCCGTGACATGGAACTCGTGGAAAAATATCTGCACGGAAAGTTCATGGAGTGGGGGATTCGCTTCATTGCAGTGGTAGACCATGTGGATACGAATGATACCGCGAACAAGAAGTCCAGACAAATCAATGGTCTGATCAATGAGTGGTATCTGGAAGATCTGTCCACCAATGTCCGCTCGGTGCTTGACCACAAGCGGAAAGAGGGACTGTTCATCGGCTCTTTTGCACTTTACGGCTATTGCAAAGATCCGGAGGCAAAGGGAAAGCTCGTAGTTGATCCGGAAGCGGCAGAAATTGTAAAGCGGATTTTCTCAATGGCTCTCAGCGGGATAGGAGCACATAAAATCGCGCGCATCCTGAACGATGAGAAGGTCCCAAGCCCGACAGCCTATAAGCAGATGAACGGCATTCACTATCACATTGCTGCGAAAAACAGGAATGTAGGACTTTGGAGCAGCCCGACGGTGTACCAGATGCTCCATAATCAGACCTACGCAGGAAATCTGGTGCAGGGGAGACATAAGAAGATCAGCTACAAGACGGAAAAGACGATGTGGCTCCCGAAATCGCAGTGGATCGTGGTCGAAAATACCCATGAACCGATCATTGACATGGAAACCTTTGAGACTGTCCAGATGATGCTGAAAGAGCGCACCCGGAGCGGGGCAAAGGGCGAGATACATCCACTTGCAAAAAAAATCGTCTGCGGATGTTGTGGAAGCTTTATGGAGCAGACGGGACGACAGCCGAGGGCAGACGGAGCAAAGATGCGGTATGTTCGCTGCCGGATGCACCAGCGCGCACCGGAAGTGTGCGGCAACAAGACCTGTACAGATATGGACGCGTTGGAGAATGCTGTCCTGGAACGTATCCGGGCGTATGCGGCAGACTATTTTGACCCTGAAAAAGTTACCCTTCCAGAACAGGATGACCCCATCCAGCAGCGAGAGCAGGCCAGGCGTGACGAGCTGAAGCGGTTGAAGAGCGAAGCAGCCCGGCGGCGCAAGGCCATGCAGGAGCTGTATCTGGATAAGGTGTCAGGTTTAATTGATGCCGTTCAGTTTTCTGAAATGAACCAGACCTTTCTGGAAGAAGTGAAAAAGGCAGAGAGCCGGATCGATACATTGGAAACGGAACTGGAACAACAGCAGGAAGAAACCGGTGGAGTCCAGACGCAGATGCAGCGTGTCCGTGAACTGGCACAGGTTTCGTACCTGACCCGTGAACTTGTTGTACTGTTGGTCCATCGTATTATTGTCAGCCCAAAAGATACGCTTAGCGGAGAACAAAAAATAACGATCGAATGGAATTTCTGAGTCGGCAGACAGTTCAACTGCCCCGCTGGGCTGTTTTCGTCAGCCCAGGTCGGATACACCTCACTGGACGCCACGTTGGCGATATAGCTGCGGAACGAGACGGTGACGTTCCGGGCCGAGGCGGCGGGCTTGCCGAGGTGGACGGTGATGTTCTTGGGGATGATGACCCGGTCCAGCACCCGCGGCACACAGGCGAGGGCGGGGGTCGGGCCGCTGCCGCCGTCGCCGGTGAAGAGGCTGTGGGGCGGGATGACGATGGGGGTGTTGAGGGGGTCCCGCATCTCCTCGGTGTCGGGTATCATCTCGGGCTGGGCCAGCGTCACCTGCCCGGGGAAGACCTGCACGCCCTGGATGCGGACGGTGCGGTAGCCGGTCTTGGAGGCCATGAGGTCACAGACCGCGTAGGGGCGCTGCGTGGTGTTGTTCTCGTCCAGCGAGAGAGCACAGGCGGGGGTGGTAAGGGTGACGTCGTCGGCGTTGCCTTCGGCGTCGGTCAGGCGGGTGGCGGTGAAGCCGTCGCCGCTGACGGTGACGGTCACACCCTCGACAGGGATGGACTGACGGGCCGCAAAGGCCTGAATGCGGAGAGTTCCGGTGTTCTTCATGGAGATACGCTCCTTTGCTGGTAAAAGTA
>OGJU01000574.1_pt1 | contig 36988 bp, 30 predicted proteins | sample 1572251 | NCBI WGS metagenome assembly OGJU01 (sample SAMEA2582144, study PRJEB24529) | metagenome | biome: Human gut stool | place: China | collected 2011
ACATATTCTGTACTTGCTGCGAATAGGTCATAATCATACTCTCCTTTTGACAAATTGATGCCGTGCGGCAGAAGCTTCTCTCCCCTGCCGCCTTGCATTGACCGGGCCGTGCCGCTCTCTTTTCAGCGCCTCTCCCGGTACTACCACGCACAATTTTATTATAGAGGACGTTGGCCCAATTTGCAAGTCATTTCTGACAAATTTTTCGCAATCTTTTTGCCATTTTCGTTTTTCTGCGCAGGAGCGCAACTTCTCAATTCGGTTTTTTCTGCGGCTCCCGCCGCACCGGCGTGACGGCCCAGATGCAGGCGAAGCCCGCCGCCGCACCCGCGATGGCGAGGATGTGCCGTCCCTGTTCGAATCCCCAGAAATCAGCGATGCAGGGGAACAAAAGGCTTCCCACGCTCTGGCCCAGCGCCAGAAAGCCGTAGTTCACCCCGGCGTGGGGCAGGCCGAACAGATCGGTGGAGAGGGCGGGCAGCACCGCCGCCAGCGCCGAGTAGCAGAATGTCAGCCCCGCATACACTGCCACGACGGCCCATCCCCGGGCGAACAGGAACACCGTCGAAAGCCCCAGCGACACGCCGAAGAGGATGAGGTCGGTGGGGCGGCGGCCGATCTTATCGCTGAGCAGGGGCATCAGCAGCCGCCCGGCCGCACTGCCCACACTGCCCAGCACCACAGCCCAGAGGGCGGCGCTCTCGTCCAGCCCCCGCTCCATGCCAAGTTTCAGGATGATCGGGCTGAACAGCAGCACCGCCGGGGTGGAAAAGCAGACCGCTCCGGCGCAGAGCCAGTACTGCCGCGTACCAAGCATCTGCCGGGGCGAGAGGTCGAGGGGCGGCGCGGCTTTAGCCTTTCCCTGCTGGCTGGGCTGAGGTTTTTCGGGCGGCGGGTCGGTCAGCAATGCACTGCCCGCGAGGCAGACCGGCAGGGTCAGCGCACCCAGCGCCCAGAACGCGCCCCGGATGCCCTGCACCGGCCCGAAACCCCGCAGCGCCGTACGGACAAAGACGGTCAGGAACGCTCCGCTCAACCCCACTGCGCCCCCGATGACGCCGGTGGCGAGGCCCTTCCGGCCCTTGTACCACTTCTGGGCGCAGGACTGGATGGACGGATAGAGGAAGGCTGTGCCGAGCCCTGCCGGGATGCTGAACACCCCGAAAAAAGCACTTCCCTTCTCTGCCGGGAGAGCCGCCGCCGCGAAGAATCCGCTGCAGAGCAGGCCCGTCCCCCACAAAGCTGCAAAACGAGGGCCGTGCTTATCCTGCAGAAAGCCGCCGATGACGCACCCTATGCCGAAAAATGCGATGAGCACTCCGAAGGCATAGCCTGCCCCCTGCTCGCTGAGGCCGTATTCCTCCATGACGGGTCTTTGAAACACGCCCCACGCGGCGGGCAGGCCTGTCAATACCTGAATGGCCGCGCCCGCCGCCAGGATGGCCCAGGGTCTTGTTTTCTGCATTTCGTGCATCACCTCAGAGAATAGTGTGTCCTTTTCGATTGACAAAAAGACAGTATTCTTTATAATAGATAAGTATTGGATGTTATTTTATTTTTGATATACAGAAAGAGGACTATATTATGAAAACTCAGGCCTTAAAAGGTATGCGCGACCTTCTGCCCAACGAGCAGACCCTGCGCGACTACATTCAGGGCAAAATTCTCGAGACTTACCGCGCATCCGGCTTCGAGCGCATCTCCACCCCCATGCTGGAGGATATGGAAAACCTCGACAAGTCCGACGGCGGCGACAACCTGAACCTCATCTTCAAAGTGCTCAAGCGCGGCGACAAGCTTACCGCCGCCCTGAACTCCGGCGACCCGAAAGAGCTCTCCGACATGGGCCTGCGCTATGATCTGACCCTGCCCCTGAGCCGCTTCTACGCCGCCAACAAGGACAAGCTTCCCCACCCCTTCAAGGTCATCCAGACCGACCGCGTCTTCCGCGCCGAGCGCCCCCAGAAGGGCCGTCTGCGCGAGTTCGTCCAGTGCGACATCGACATTCTGGGCGACGAGAGCCCCAACGCCGAGGTCGAGCTCATCGACGTGACCACCCGCGCCCTGCTGGGCATCGGCTTCGACGGCTTCACCGTCAACATCAACGACCGCCGCATCCTGCGCGGGATGCTGGAGAGCATGGGCTTTGCCGCTGACACGCTGGATTCCGTCTGCATCACCTTCGACAAGATGGATAAGATCGGTGCCGACGGCGTGAAGGCCGAGCTTCTCGAGAAGCAGCTGCCCGAGAGCGCGGTCAACGCACTGGCCGACTTCATCGCCGCCGGCGAGGTGACGCTGGACGCTGTGGCCGCCCGCTGCGCAGACCCCGCCATCGCCGACGACCTCAAGTACGTCCTCGCTACTGCCAACGCCATGGCCGCAGGCCGCTATCAGGTGGCCTACTGCCCCAGCCTCGTGCGCGGTCAGGGCTACTACACCGGCATGGTCTTCGAAATCACCTGCCCGCAGTTCAGCGGCGCAGTCGCCGGCGGCGGCCGCTATGACAACATGGTGGGCAAGTTCCTCGGCACTCAGGTGCCGGCAGTCGGCTTCTCCATCGGCTTTGAGCGCGTCTGCGGCATCCTGCTCGAGCAGGGCTATCAGATCCCCGGCGCAAAGCAGAAGATCGCACTGCTCTACGGTAAGGACGCCGACTTCACCGCCGTCCTGAGCAAGGCCGCTGCCCTGCGCGATACCTATAACGTCACCGTCCTGCCTCAGGGCAAGAAGCTCGGCAAGCAGCTGGGCCAGCTGGAAGCCGCAGGCTTTGCCGGTGCCGCCTTCATGGACAAGGACGAGGTAAAGGTCTTTGCCGCTCAGTAAAGGCTGAACAAACCAAAAGCACTGCACTCCCCAAAAGCGGGCGGGTGCAGTGCTTTTTTGCGTTTATGGCTGCCGGGTCAGCCGGTTTTTTTGGCGTTGGGGTACACCCGCTCCATCCGGGCGTTGTCAAAATGTTCGTCGAGGAAGACGTCCAGCTGGTTCGCCGGGGCGAGGCCGCTGGTGCGGGCGTCGTACCGGGCCAGCGCCAGTGCCGAAAGCACCATGTTCACGGCCATGAACACCGTCAGCACCACGGTCATCCAGGGCAGGATGTGCTTTTTCAGGTTTGCCATCAGCTTTGCGACGAGGGGGTAGCCGTACCGGATCCAGACCACCGCCGCGATGCCCCAGAAAAAGCAGTAGAGCAGATTGACACGGCCTCCCAGATTGAACTTGAAGCCGCTGTAGTCCCAGAAGATGACGCCGAACAGCAGCTCACCCACGGCGCTGCAGATATACTCATATGCGCCGCCCATCACGAAGCCGAACAGGAAGATGGAGCGGTCGCTCCGCTCCTCGCTGCCCCGCAGCAGGACCGCCGCCATGACCAGCGCCAGCCCCCACACCACGCTGAAGGGTCCCCACACGAGGCTCGAGCGGCTCATCCAGACGCCCGCCGTCACCCGGCAGAACAGCGTCTCCACCACGTCGCCGAGGAAAGCCCCGATGACAAAGAGCCAGACGAGGTCGCCGAAGCTCAGAGCCTTTTCTTTCTGAGCAGTCGGCTCGGGCTGGACGATGGCCGGGTAAGCCCGCTGGATACGCTTTTCCACATGGGCGATGAGCCGCTGGCGCAGCTTGTCCGAGTGCTTTTCCAGCTCGAGGTTGAGCTGTTCCAGCCTCGGATGGCTGGCGGCGTACCGGTTGACGGCCAGCGCTGCGCCCAGCTGGTCGAGGACGGCCAGCGTCATCGCCACCCAGACGCCGATATGCAGCAGCCAGCCCGGCAGCAGGGCGCAGAGCCGCAGCAGCAGGACGTTGCCCCACAGCACGCTTGCCATGCCCAGCAGGCCCCAGAGCACCGAGTATTGCAGGCAGACGTAGCCGTCCAGATTGAACTTTTTGTCTGAGTAGTCCCACCAGCGGCGGCGGTGCATCCTCTCGAGCAGCTTGCCCGTCACCCACTCCACCACGGTGGCGTTGGCCGCACAGCCGAGGAAGAGGGCCACCGGCCTCGAGCGCAGGTCGGCAAAGCCCACCGCCATCAGCACAGCCGCCGTGCCGTACACGAAGCAGAACGGGCCGGACGCCACGCCGCGGTTGACGAAAGCGCGGCCCTTGATGGTCGCCACCACCGTCTCGGCTACCCAGCCGAGGAACGAGTAAACCAGATAGATGACGCAGAGGGTATAAAAATTCAGCTCCATTGCGTGTTTCCTTTCCCATATAAACGGTTATAGGGCTATTGTATGCAGTTTTGGCCGCGTCCGCAAGAGGGAGACGGGATTTTTACGCAAAAAGGCCGCTGTAAGAAACCTCTCCGTCAGCGCTAACGCGCTGCCACCTCCCCTAGCGAGGGGAGGCTTTGGCATGACGGATAGCCTTGCCTTTTCGCCAGAGGCTCCCCTCGGTAGGGGAGCTGTCGAGCGAATGCGAGACTGAGAGGTTATTTTACAGCGGCCTGTATTTTTTATAAGGGTAAATCGCTCCGACTCAGCTTACAGCTGACTCTTGTACAGCTCCACGATCTCCTCCACGCTGGTGTCGCGGGGGTTGCCGGGACGGCAGGCGTCAGCATAAGCGGACTCGGCGAGGAACTGGATATCCTCTTCCTTCAGGATGCCGTTCAGGTTTGCGGGGATGCCCACGTCAGCGCTCAGCTGCTTGACAGCGGCGATGGTGGCATCTGCGGCCTGTGCGTCGTTCATCTCGTCGATGCCCTTCACGCCCATGGCCTTGCCGACGGCACGATAGCGCTCACCGGCGACGGTCTTGTTGTACTCCAGACCGACGGGCAGCAGGATAGCGCAGGCCACGCCGTGGGGAGTGTCATACAGAGCAGACAGGCCGTGTGCCATGGAGTGGACGATGCCCAGACCCACGTTGGAGAAGCCCATGCCGGCGATGTACTGGCCCAGAGCCATGCCCTCACGGCCTTCCGGAGTGTTCTGGACAGCGCCGCGCAGGTTCTCACTGATGAGCTTGATGGCTTCCAGATGGAACATATCGGAGATGGTGCAGTGGCCCTTGGTGATGTAGCCCTCGATGGCGTGGGTCAGAGCGTCCATGCCGGTGGCGGCAGTCAGACCCTTGGGCATGGAGGCCATCATATCGGGGTCAACCACAGCGATCTCGGGGATGTCGTTGGTATCGACGCAGACGAACTTGCGCTTCTTCTCCACGTCGGTGATGACGTAGTTGATGGTGACTTCAGCGGCAGTACCGGCGGTGGTGGGGACAGCGATGGTAAAGACGGCGTGCTTCTTGGTGGGAGCGACGCCTTCCAGAGAGCGCACATCGGCGAACTCGGGGTTGTTGATGATGATGCCGATGGCCTTTGCGGTGTCCATGGAAGAGCCGCCGCCGATGGTCACGATGCAGTCAGCCTCTGCGGCCTTGAAAGCGGCCACGCCGTCCTGCACATTTGCGATGGTGGGGTTGGGCTTGATCTCGCTGTAGACGGTGTAGGCGAAGCCTGCAGCGCCCAGCCGGTCGGTGACCTTCTTGGTGACGCCGAACTTGAGAAGGTCGGGGTCAGAGCAGACGAAAGCCTTCTTGTAGCCGCGGGCGGTCAGCTCGGGAACGATGTTCTCGATAGCGCCATGGCCATGATAAGAAATAGTATTCAGAACGATACGATCAGCCATTGGTAAAACCTCCTGATTTTGCGCCCCGCCGGGCGGCGGGTACGACTCTCTTTGCTTTTACTTTACCACTTTGTTAAAATTTGTTCAATACCAATTTCTTATGATTTCCATGAAATTTTTATACTTTTTTGAGTTTTTGCAGAGAAAGTAGACAAAACCAGAGGTTTGTTGACAGCAAAGCGCCCTCCGGCGCGGGCCGGAGGGCGCTTTGAATGATTCTTTACTTTCCTGCGCCCTCGCCCGCGAAGAACTCCTTCGTGAGCTTTGCCACCGTGCCGGACAGCAGGAGCAGGGCCATGAGGTTCGGAATGCTCATCAGTCCGTTGAAGGTGTCGGCGATGCTCCACAGCAGGCCCAGATCGACCGTCGCGCCCAGAATGGACACGAAGGAGTAGACCACGAGGAAGGGGCCGACCACTTTGTCGGTGTGGAACAGGAACTCGATGCACCGGGAGCCGTAGAGACCCCAGCCGATGATGGTAGAGAATGCAAAGCTGCAGAGCGCCACCGCCGTAAAGATGGACGACCAGCCGCCGTAGGTGGCCGTAAAGCCGGAGATGGTCAGTTCTGCGCCTGCCGCACTGCCGTAGCCCACCGGCACGCCGCTGCACAGGATGACCATGGCGGTCAGGGTGCAGATGACGATGGTGTCGGCGAAGACCTCGAAGATGCCGAACATCCCCTGCTTGACGGGCTTGCGGGTGTCGGCGCAGGCGTGGGCGATGGAGCCGGTGCCGAGGCCGGCCTCATTGGAGAAGATGCCGCGGGAAACGCCCTTCTGCATACTGAGGAAGATGCTGCCGATGGCACCGCCGGTGAAGGCCTGCGGGTCAAATGCACCGCCGACGATGGAGGCCAGCACCGCCGGGAAGCGCCGGTAGTTGATGACCACGACGCCCAGCGCCAGCACGACGTAGAACAGTGCCATAAACGGCACCAGCTTCTCGGTCACGCTGCCGATGCGCTTGACGCCGCCCAGCAGCACCATAGCCACCATCATGGCCACCACCACGCCCACGACGAGGTTGACCGTGGGCAGGATGCTGTTCAGGCTGCTGCCGTAGGCCAGCAGGGCCGAGTCGATGGCTGTGACGATGGTGTTGACCTGGGTGGCATTGCCGGTGCCGAAGACCGTCAGCACGCCGAACAGCGAGTACAGCACCGCGAGGAACTGCCACCGGCTGCCGAGGCCATTTTTAATATAGTACATGGGGCCGCCCACCAGCTCGCCGTTTTTGTTCCGCTCGCGGAAATGCACAGCCAGCGTCACTTCGGAGAACTTGGTACACATGCCCAGCAGAGCCGAGCACCACATCCAGAACACCGCACCCGGCCCGCCGATGGCGATCGCGCCCGCCACGCCGGCGATGTTGCCGGTGCCGACGGTAGCGGCCAGCGCCGTACACACCGCCTGGAACGGAGTCATAGCGCCGTCGGAGGCGTCCTTTCTGCGGAAGATGCGGCCAATGGTCGTTTTGATGGCATAGGGGAATTTCCGGAGCTGCAAAAAGCCTGTCCGCACACTGAGCAGCAGGCCCACGCCGATGATGCAGACCATCGCCGGGATGCCCCAGATAAAGCTGTTGACCGCCTGATTGACGGCTGTGATGGTTTCGAGCATACTTTTACGCCTTTCTTTTTCACTTTGACACAACGAAAATTATTTTATCGTATTTTAAGCGGCCTGTCAATTTACTTTGAACGTGAAATCTGCACGTCCCGGCTGAAAGTTTGTTAAAATAGCTTCACCTTTATTTTCTCTGCTTCTTTGCCGCTTTTTTGCCCGTCAAAGCCCTACACAAACCGCGCGGGTTGTGCTATGATAAGGGTGAAATTTCGGTTTGGCACTGCCAACCGCAAGGAGATGTCATGGATGTCTGAAACATCTGCTCTAATGGATACGCTGCGGCAGGAAGGGGTCTCCCCCGACCTGCTGCGCGCTGTGGAAGAATACCGTACCGCCCACCCGCTGGCGGAGGCCCTGCGCCCCCGCATCCCCTCCCCTGCCTTCGTCTACTACGGCAGAGAGGTGTGGGAACAGGCGCTGGCCGCCCTGCTCTGCGGCGAAAATCTGCTGCTGGCGGGCGGCAAGGCCACCGGCAAGAACGTGCTGGCCGAAAACCTCGCCGCAGCCTTCGGACGCCCTGCGTGGGACATCTCATTCCACGTCAATATGGACGCGGCGTCCCTCATCGGCATGGACACCTTCGAGGGCGGACGGGTCAAGTTCCGCCCCGGCCCGGTCTACCGCTGCGCCCAGAGCGGCGGCTTCGGCGTTCTGGACGAGATCAACATGGCCAAAAACGAGGCGCTGGCCGTCCTGCACGCGGTGCTGGATTTCCGCCGCGCCATCGATGTGCCGGGCTATGAGCGCATCCCGCTGGCCGAGGAGACCCGCTTCATCGCCACCATGAACTACGGCTACGCCGGCACCCGTGAGCTGAACGAGGCCCTCACCTCCCGCTTCGTGGTCATCCAGATGCCCACCATTACCGAGGAGAACCTCGAAAAGCTCCTGCGCACCCAGTTCCCCGATTTGAACAGCAAGTATGTCAGGCAGTTTGCCCTGCTCTTCCTCGATTTGCAGAAAAAGTGCGACAGCGCAGAGATCTCCACCAAAGCTCTCGACCTGCGCGGTATGCTGGACGCCCTGCGCCTGATGCGCCGGGGCGTCGCTGCCGGGGCTGCGCTGGACATGGGCATCACCAACAAAGCCTTCGACTCCTACGAACAGGGCCTCATCCGGGACGCCATTGCCGCCCGCATCCCGGCCCAGCTCACCGCCGCAAAGCTCTTCGATTAAAAAAAGGGGCGTTTTTATGGAAGCGCAGAGCTACACCGCCGAAGAGCGGCGGGCCGCCAATCAGGTGTGGGCAGCGGCAGGGGCCTACGGCTTCGAGCCGCTGTTCCTCGCCCGGAACACCGACGGCACGATTGATTTTTACATGAACTGCGTCGTGGGGCTGGTCCACAAATACTACGGCGACGAGCTGGTGCGCAGCCTCTTTGACGCATGGGAGGGCGACATCCGGCAGGCCATGCTGGACGATTTGACCTGGCTCTACCTCGAGAGCGCGGTCTACGCGCTGGAACTGCCCCGCCGCCCGGTGCTTTCGGCCCTCCGCCGCGCCCATGCGGACTACTTTTTCGGCATCCAGTACAAGCTCTCGCGGCAGGAGTGGATGGCGAAGAACCAGCTGGTCTACTCCATGCAGGCCGCGCGCTGGCGGGCTGTGCAGGGGCGCACGCCGCCGGTCATGACCCCCTACGAAAAGGATCTCGACGCCGCCCTCAGTCCCAAGACACCCCCGAAGCCGGACGAGCTGAAAGCCGCACTGCTGACCGTCTACGCCAAATTCGAGCTGTTCAACGGCACGGTGCATCAGAAGGCCGGGCTGCATCTCCATCTGGACGGTCTGCTGGCGTCCCTCATGACCCGCACCATGCCCACTCAGATGATAAAGACCGACCGGGTGACGGTGGAGCATTCCGGCTCGGTGGACGCCTCCGGCGGCGGCATCCATGCCGACAAGCGGCTGGCCCACATCACCCTGCGCCAGCGCGCCGAGGAAGACCGCGCCTACATCGAAAGCTGCTTTGGCCGGTCGCTCTACCCGCCCGAACGGCTGCGGAAGGCCGAGCAGGAGCTTTGCACCGGGGAGCATCTGGGCTGTCACCTTTGGTTTGCCTCCGGCGTCCCCAGCCCGGAGCAGGCCCCTACCCCCGAGGCAAAGCACCTGGCCGAACAGGCCCAGCTTCAGGCTGAGCGGAACCGGGCGTACTATTCGAAAAATCTCGAGCTTCACCGCAGCGTCGTGCTGCGGCTGACTGAGCAGATACGCAACTGCATCCTCGTCCACCAGCAGCCCAACGCCCGGGTCGCCCGCAGCGGTAACCTCGATCCGGAGCGGGTCTGGCGCACCGTCATGGACGACGACCGGGTGTTCCGCTGTGCGGAGGAAGAGAACCACCCGTCCTTCACCGTTGACCTGCTGCTGGATGCTTCGGCTTCCCGCCTCCACTGTCAGGAGGTCATCGCGGCGCAGGGTTCTATCCTCGCCCAGAGCCTCGCGGCCTGCGGCATCCCGGTGCGGGTGAGCTGCTTTTCCAGCCTGCGGGGCTACACCGTCCTGCGGGTGCTCAAGGGCTTCAAGGAGAAGAGCTTACAGGGCATCTGCCAGTATTTCGCCTCGGGCTGGAACCGGGACGGTCTGGCTCTGCGGGCAGCAGGCGACCTCATCGACTTCGACCCCGGCCCCGCCGCGCGGCATCTGCTCGTCCTTCTGACGGACGCTTCCCCCAACGACAGCCGCCGCATCCCGCCCTCTCCCGATGATCCGCTGGGCCGCGACTACGGCGGCAGCGCGGGCGTGGAGGACGCCGCCGCCGAGGTGCGGGCGCTGCAGCGGAAGGGTCTGCGAGTCTCCGCCGTCTTTATGGGCGAAGACGCCAGCGCTGCCGACGCCTCCCGCATCTACGGCAAGAACATGGCCCGCATCCGGGGCATGGACCAGCTGGCCCGGGCCGCAGGCCGACTCATCCAGAACGAGATACGGGAGCTGGGCGACTGAATCATAATAATGTACGGGGCCGCTGTGCAGTTGTATCTGCTGCCAGCGGCCCCGTATTTTTGTTGTCATTCACAACCATCTTGTTTTGCATTGCAGAAGAATCAAAAAGTTTTTTGGTTTATTTGCAAACTTATAGTTGTATTCTGGCGTAATTTATGATATACTACAACCAACGAAGGGCCGCACACCTACACATCACCCCGCGCCCACAGGAAGGAGAACCGCTATGGATGCCGCACGTTATTTTGAAGAGATGCATCTTGCCATGTCCAGCCAGAAGCCTGAGTACCGCCTTGTGCTCAGCGTCAAGGTCCAAGACCTCGGAGGCGCAGACGCTTATCTCGAGCTGCGGCAGGAGCCGGTCAGCGGCAGGGCCCGGGTGTTCTATTCCACGATGGGACGTCAGAAGCTGAACTTCCAGCTCGTCCGCAAAGGGTGGCAGAGCTGCCACAACGCCTCGGGCGAGCTGACGGGGCGCTTCCCCGCCACCGCCGACGGTCTGCTGGCCCAGACGGATTTCTCTGTTTTTGTCCGGGACGACGCCCTCGACAGCGGCCGGATGGCGCGCATTCTGGACGTTCTGGCCCATACTGCCGGTGGTTGTGGAACGGTCTCCCCCTCTGCCGCCCGGGAGGGTGCGCTCATCACGGTGGAGCGGTTCGTGGGCCGTCCCGCCCATTGGAGCTATTGGAGCACCCGCGCCGCCGAGCAGCTGAACATCGCGGCCATCCTCTGCTGGCTGGGCGACTACCTCGCCGGGGCAGAGCGCCGCACCCTGCAAAGCTGCCCGGAGGCCATGCAGCTTGCCGCCGCATGGCAGTCTGCGCTTTTCACTCCCCTGCCCCAGACGGCTCAGCGGCCTCAGCCTGTACAGCCCCGGCCCGTCCGCCGTGCGCCTGTGGTCGAGAACAAACGCTGGCAGAGCATCCTCGCCGTGCTGGCGACGATGTAACAGAAAGGCCTCCCGCATTGGGAGGCCCATCGCCGTATCCGGCGCGCATTCGTTCATATTTTCAGTTTCGAGAAATCGGTGCAGAGATATTCATAGAGCTTGTCAACGGCCTGAAATCCCATCTTCGCATACAGTTCCTTCGGTGTATCCTCAGAGTCAGCGTGAAGATACAGGATCTCTCCGCGCTCCTGCGCCTTTTCGGCAATATGCTTCATCAGGGTCATGGCGATGTACTGGTGCCGGAAATCCCCGTCCACCAGCAGGCCGTCCATGCAGACATACCCATCGGACGCGAAAATATAGCAATCACCCACCAGCTTCCCGCCCAGATACGCGCCGAGGTAGGTCAGTTTTTCCCGGAGATGCCGGTTGTTCCGCACGGTGAAATCTTCCCCGTACAACGGCCCGTAGTATTTCAGCTCGTGCTGTTCCAGTTGGTCAAAGTCCGGGGTTTTGATCGAGATCTCCGGATTCGCTTTCCAGCCGCTGATGTCTGTTCCCTTCGGCAGAACCATCGTCACAGTCTCCTCGCACTCCATGCCGAATGCATTGGCCAGCGGCTCGTATCCTTCTAGTTTGAGGAAGGCGTCTCCCCGCGCTTTCTGATAAGCCAGCGCGGCCCGGAGTTCGTCCTCCGTGGGCTGGCCGGAATAACAGAACGCATTGTGGTCGTATTTATCGCGCAGCTCGCTGTCCTCCCGTTTGGTCAGATGCTCTGAAACGGTGTGAGACGCGGAAAACAGCCGGTAAAAGCTTTCATCGGTCTTTCTTGTAGGGTTCATTGCGCTCCTCCAAAACTTATCGCTCACTTCCACCCCCGGGCCGAGGGGTCGAGCATCTCGGCGGCAGAGTAGATAAGGGCGTTGCAGATGGCCGCAGCGACATTGCTGCCGCCCTTGCGGCCCATGGCCACGATGGCCGGTACATCATGCTTTTTGCAGACGGCGAAGAGCCGTTCCTTGCTCTCCACCACGTTCACAAAGCCCACCGGCACACCGATGACCAGTGCGGGCCGCAGGCCGCTTTCGATTTGTTCTGCAATCGTCAGCAGAGCCGTGGGCGCGTTGCCGACGGCGAGGATGGCCCCGGGATGCTCCTGCGCTGCCTTTTTCATCGCCGCGACGGCCCGGGTGGTGCCTGCCTCTTTTGCGGCGGCGGCCACCTCGGGGTCAGCCATATAACAGCAGGCCGTGCCGCCCAGCTTCGCCAGACCGGGCTTGGTGATTCCGGCCAGCGCCATATTCGTATCGGTCACGATGACGGCCCCGGCGTGGAGGGCCTTGACGGCCTGCTCCACCGCGCGGGGGGTGAAGTGGAGATTCCGCGCATAGTCGAAGTCGGCGGTGGTGTGGATGACCCGCTTGACCACGGCTTCGTGCTCGGGCGGCGGGGTCATGCCCATCATTTCCAGCTCTTCGGTGATGATGTGGAAGCTCGTCCGCTCAATGTCAGCAGGTAAATGATGCTGCGGCGTCAATATTCTATCCCCTTTCGTGCTTTTATCCCCTTCTGGTAGGGGTGGCGGTGGCATTTCATCTCGGTGGAGTAGTCGGCGGCGTCCAGCATCCACTGGGGCGGCGTGTGGGCCGTCAGGACGCACTCACACCCAGCAGGCCGCTCCAGAACGGCCTTTTTTAATAGATCGACGTCCACCATATCCAGCTCTTCTGCGCTCCCGGCTTCGTCCAGTATCAGCAGGTCGGCAGGCTGTGCTATGGCGGCGGCGAGGTTCTGGTTTTGCAGTTCCCGGGTCGCGGCCTTTTCCTCCGGCGTCATCTGAAAGACGAATTTCTGCCCGGCCTTGCCCCGGTAGATCTCCGCGCCAAGCTGGGCCAGAAGCGGGATCTCGCCGCTGTTCCCGCCCTTCAAAAACTGGACGATGACCACCCGCTTCCCGGACCCCAGCGCACGGAGCGCAAGACCCATAGCGGCGGTGGTCTTCCCCTTTCCGTCGCCCCAGTACAGATGCAAAAGTCCCTGTTCCATTCAGCGCTTCTCCATTCCCATCGCGGCATACACCGCGTCCATATCCAGCGCCCCGCGCACGCCGTCGGCCAGGATGTCGAACTGCTGGCGGCGGTACTCTTCCATCGGGATGAGGGCTGCGTCGGAGGGGTCGATGCCCTTCCGGCGGCAGAGCCAGCCCGCCAGCGCCTCGGTCAGCGTGCCAGTGTCGAACAGACCGTGGAGGTAAGTGCCGAACACATTGCCCTGCACACAGCCTTCCCGGCCTCCGTCGGGGTAGTGGGCGAAGGGTTCGCCCTCAGCCTCGGTCACGCCGGTGTGTATCTCGTAGCCTTCCAGCTCTGCACCCGCAAAGGGGGCGGCGGCGACGGTCGCTTTGACCTGTACACGGCGCTTCTGCTCGCTGAACACGGTCCGGGTGGGCAGCAGACCCAGCCCCCGCAGAGTCTGCTGCCGGCCGCTCTCGCTGCCGGTGGGGTCGTCGAGGGTCTGGCCCAGCATCTGGTAGCCGCCGCAGACGCCCAGCACCGGCGTGCCTTTCGCGGCCAGCTTGAGCAGAGCCGTTTCCAGCCCGCACTGCCGCAGCCAGAGCAGGTCGTCCACCGTGTTTTTCGTGCCCGGCAGCAGGATGAGGTCGGGTGCGCCCAGCTCATGAGCGTTCGAAACATACCGCACACCCAGCAGCGGGTGCTGTTCCAGCGGCATGAAGTCCGTAAAATTGGACAGATGTGGCAGACGGATGATCGCCGCATCCAGCGGCTTTTTGCCGTCCCGCATCTCGAGGCGCTGGCTCAGGGAGTCCTCGTCCTCGATGTCCACCTTCAGGTACGGCACGACGCCCACCACGGGCAGATGGGTCTTTTCTTCCAGCATGGCGAGGCCGGGGCGCAGAATTTCTACGTCTCCACGGAATTTATTGATGACAAGTCCCTTGATGCGCCGGCGTTCTTTTTCTTCCAGCAGCTCCACCGTGCCGTATAGCTGGGCGAACACGCCGCCCCGGTCGATGTCGCCCACCAGAAGCACCGGCGCGTCCACCATCTCGGCGAGGCCCATGTTCACGATGTCCTCGCTCTTGAGGTTGATCTCTGCCGGACTGCCCGCGCCCTCGATGACAATGACGTCAGCCTCCTCGGCGAGGCTGTTATATGCCTTCAGGATGTCCGGCACCAGCTGCCGTTTCGTGCGGAAATACTCCGACGCTTTCATCTGGCCCCGCACCTCGCCGTTGACGATGACCTGACTGCCCACGTCACTGCTGGGCTTCAGGAGGATGGGGTTCATCCGCACGTCCGGCTCGACACCGGCGGCCTGCGCCTGCACCACCTGCGCCCGGCCCATCTCGAGGCCGTCTTTGGTGACGAAGCTGTTCAGAGCCATGTTCTGGCTCTTGAACGGCACGGCGCGCAGGCCGTCCTGCGCAAAAATGCGGCAGAGTGCCGCGCAGAGCAGACTTTTGCCTGCACCGCTCATCGTACCCTGCACCATGATGCATTTTGCCCTGCTCATCCCAGCACCTCTTTCATAAGTTCCAGCAGCCGGGCGTTCTCGGGGGCCGTGCGCACCGCCGTGCGGTACCACTCCGGCCCGAGGCCCGGATAATTCGCGCAGCTGCGCACCTGTGTTCCCAGCGGACGAAGCCTCTTGTTCAGGTCGGCGGGCGCACGGAAGAGCAGATAGTTCGCCTTTCCATCGATGACCCTCAGGCCCAGCGCCCGCAGGCTCGCCGTCAGAACGGGCCGCTGCCGGGCGATAAGGGCGCGCACCTCGTCCACATAAGCGGTTTCTTTCAGGGCCGCGACGCCTGCCGCCTGCGCCAGACTGGACACGGCCCATGGCTGGCCCGCTGTCTGCATTTTTTCCAGAAGCGCTTCGTCGCCGCAGAGGCAGTAACCCAGCCGGACGCCGGCCATGCCGTAGAGCTTGGTGAAGGCTTTCAGGATGACGAGGTTCCCACTTTCCAGCAGAGGCTTCGCGGTCCACCCGTCGGCATCGGGCAGAAAGTCCAGAAAGCACTCATCTACGGCCAAAATCGTGTGGCACTCCTTGCACCGGCGCAGCAGCTTTTTCACCAGTTCGGGTGAGGCCAGCTGCCCCGTCGGGTTGTTCGGCTGGCAGAGGAACACCATGTCGATGCTCTCGTCCACGGCGTCCACGAGGGCGTCCGTCGGGGCGAAATCATTCGTTTCATCGAGGAAGAAGCGTTTCACTTCACACTCCACCGTATCCAATGCAGAGGCGTACTCGGCAAAAGTCGGGGCTGTCACCAGCGCCTTATGGGGCTTTACGGCCCAGACCAGCCGGAAGATGAGGTCCGCCGCGCCGTTGCCACAGAGGATATGCTCCTGCGGCACACCCTCGGCCCGGCTCAGCGCCGCCCGCAGGGTGCGGCAGAGGGGGTCGGGGTAGCGGTCGGCCAGAGGCAGTGCATCCCGGATGGCCTGCGCCACCCCTTCGGGCAGACCGAGTGGGCTGACGTTCGCCGAAAAATCCAGCGCGTCGCGGCCAAAGCGTTCGCGGTAGCCCATCCAGTCACCGCCGTGGACCAGTTGTTTCATCCCAAGAACCCCCGTATCGCACATCCAAACGCCAGCGCAAACCCGCTGGCTACATACATCATCCGATCTGCCCGCAGAATATCCTCCGGCTCGATGGGCCGCAGCGGGTCGCCGATGGTGGGCTTCGGGTAATACTCGCCGAAATAGTAGGCCGGCCCGGCCAGCTGAACGCCCAGCGCGCCCGCGCAGGCGCTCTCAGTCTGGGCGCTGTTGGGGCTTGCGTGATTGCGGCGGTCCCGCCGCCAGATGCGCCACGCGCCCTTGGCGTCATTGCGGGTGAACGCCGCCGCCATGATCCAGAGCAGCGCCGCCAGACGGCTCGGGATATAGTTCGCCACATCGTCCAGCTTTGCCGCCGCACGGCCAAAATAGAGATATTTTTCGTTCTTGTAGCCCAGCATACTGTCCATCGTGTTGATGGCCTTGTAGGTCAGGGCCAGCGGCGCACCGCCCAGCAGCATATAAAGCAAAGGCGCAATGACGCCGTCGCTGGCGTTCTCGGCCACCGTCTCCACCGCCGCTTTGGTCACGCCCTCAGCAGTCAGCGCTTCCGTGTCACGGCCCACGATGCGGCTCACCGCCTTCCGGGCGGCGGGCAGGCTGCCTTTTTTCAGCTCGACATAGACATTCGTGCTCTCCTGCACCAGTCCCTTTGCGGCCAGCGCCTGCCCGCACCAGAACATCTGGACGGCCAGCCCCAGCAGGGGGTGAAGCATCGCCGCGCCCCAGCAGACAAGGCCCGTGAACAGCAGCGTCCCCACCGGCAGGCAGAACGCCAGCACCGCGCCGCCCAGCAGTTCGCCCTGAGGCGTTTGGGGCAGGCGGGCGCGGAGGAATTTTTCCAGCCGGGAGATGGCTTTGCCCATGTACACCACCGGGTGGGGCAGCCATGCCGGGTCGCCGAAAATGGCATCCAGCACGAAGCCTCCCAGCACAGCCCAGTCTGTCATCATACGCCGGCCTCCGCGTCTTTCGTGTACTGCACGGTCTTCACGAGGTGAAGCTGGCGCTTCTCGGCCCAGTCGGCGGCATCCAGCACATAGCCGCCCGCGTTGGGGCCGCACCACGCATAATAATCGCGCCTGGGCAGGGCGTACCGCTCCATGGCCGCCATCTGGGTGCCGCCGTGGGCCAGGATGACCAGCAGCTCTTCGCCGTCGGCCAGCGCCTTGTCCACCAGAGCAGAGAAGGCATTGCAGATGCGGTTCGAGAAGTCGTCCTTCCGCTCACCATCGGGGCATTTGCTCTCGCAGTTGGCCTGCACCCACGCCTGATAATCGGCGTCGTGCTCCATCTCGACGTAGTTTTTGCCCTCGAAGCTGCCGAAGCACATCTCCTGCAGGTCCTTCACGACCACAAGCTCTGCCTCCGGGAAGAGCACCCGGGCCGTCTGGGCCGTCCGCTGCAGCGGGGTGATATAGACCACCTTCGGGTCGATGTCGGCCCGGCGCAGCTGGCTCAGGCCCTCCGCCGAGAGCGGGATGTCGCGCTGGCCCTGATAGCGCTTCTGGGCGTTGTATTCGGTCAGGCCGTGACGCAGCAGATAAATCAACATTGGGGTAATTCTCCTTTCAATACCGTCGGGATGCCGCAGAACATCTGCACCACGCAGTCGGCGCGCTCTGCCAGCAGGCAGGCCAGCCGTCCGGCGGCCTCCCGCCCGGCGCGCTCCTCAGCATCCATCGGGACAACACCGCCGCCGACCTCGGTGGCGATGACAATATCATATTCCGCCAGCTCCCGGGCCAGCGTTTCGAGCTGCTCCGGGGTCTGAGTCTCGGCGGCGGCGTCCTGCACATCGGCGATGATGCTGCCCCGGAAGTTCCGCGCAAAGGTGCGCTTGCCGCTGTAAAGCGGCCCTGTGATGAACATCATTTACAGCACTCCTCCCCACTGGCTGACGGCCAGCGCCGCCAGCATCCACAGCTCGGCCCGCTGTAAAAACCACCCGGCCAGGTCGCCGGTGATGCCGCCAAACTGCCTTTTGGCCACGAAATAATAGCGCCACAGCGCCAGAAGCGCCGCCGCCGCCAGCCCACCGCCGCCCAGCGCCGTCAGCGCCAGGATGAGCAGCGCCGACAGGCCGCAGAGGAAGCGGCGGACGGTCTGTTGATCGGCCGCTGTGGCGAAGGTGTGGGCGAGGCCGGTGTCTTTCGCCAGCGGGAACGCCGCCACGGCAAAGCCCGACAGCGCCCGCTCCAGCACCAGCGCCAGCGTCCAGCACAGGCCCGCCCGGGGTGTGAACCGCACACTGCCGCAGAGGCCGAAGTAGGCCACAAAGTAGCAGCACAGCCGGATGACAGCGAAGGCCCCACAGTGGGAGTCTTTCAGGATCTCAAGCTTTTTTTCCCGGTCGCCGTAGCTCGAGAGGGCGTCCGAGGTGTCGGCATAGCCGTCGAGATGGATGCCGCCGGTGACAGCCACCGGCACGAGGCAGAACACCGCCGCCCGGGCCAGCCCCGGCAGGGGCAGGACGCCGCAGAGACACCACAGCCCGCCGCACACCAGCCCGATGAGGGGGAAGGCACACATGGCGTACCGCATATTTTTTTCGTTCCACTCGAACTGCGGCACCGGCAGGGCCGAAAACATCGCAAAGGCCACCGCGATGGTCTGCAAAACAGTCACAGCTTTTCTCCCCCTTTGTAGTACACCGGCAGGCCGCAGATCGCCCGGCAGACGTTGTCCGCCCGGGCGGCGAAGGCGTTGTTCACCTGCGCCAGCGCCAGCAGATACTGGTCGGTGTCGCCTGCGTAGTCGGCACCGCCGCTGAACACCTCGTTCGATACGACGATAAGGTTATCACACCCGGCGGCGAGGCGTTCCAGCCCGGCCAAAACGGCCTCGGCGGTGTGCTTTCCTGCCCCGCCGGGACTGTAAAGCTCGTTGGCGACGAGGTTGCCGAGGTCTTCCAGCAGGACGGTCCCCCGGCCGGGCAGAGCCAGACGGTCGAGGTGGAGCGGGCATTCCAGCGTTTCGAACTGCTTTTGCGCCCGCATTTTCCGGTGCTTTTCCACCCGGGCGGCGCACTCGGCATCCCAGACCTGCATGGTGGCGAGGTAATAGCGGGGCAGGCCGGTCTTAAGCACAAGGCTCTCGGCGTAGGCGCTTTTGCCGCTGGCCGCGCCGCCGAGCACCAGCGTCAGCATCTTTCGCCCTCCTGCGGCGTGTAGGCTTCGATGCCGCCCTCTTCAAAGGAATAACAGCCATCGTAAACGGCCAGCGCCATGTCCCACAGCGGGATGGCGGCCACCGCGCCGGTGCCTTCGCCCAGATGCAGGCCCGCCGTGATGAGGGCTTTTTTGTTCAGCGCGTCCAGCACCAGCTTTGCGGCCGGCTCGGTGGAGCAGTGGCTTGCAAAAACAGCCTTGGCCGCCGCCGGGCAGAGCCGGACAGCGCAGAGCGCCGCCACACAGCTGATGAAGCCGTCGGCCAGCACCGGCACACCTTCCAGCGCACCGCCGAGGAAGATACCGCAGAGCCCGGCAATATCGAAACCGCCCAGCTTCGCCAGCACGTCCAGTGCATCGGCAGAGTCGGGCTGATTTTTTGCGATGCCGCGATGGATAGCGTCCAACTTCCGGGCAAGCCCCTCGTCCGAAAGGCCCGCGCCCCGGCCCGTCATCACTTCGATGGGCTGGCCCAGCAGCACAGCGGCCACGGCGCTGGATGTCGTGGTGTTGCCGATGCCCATCTCACCGGTAGCCAGCAGGCCGACGCCCGCTTTCTTCTGCTCCTGCACCAGCCGGATGCCTCTGCCGATGGCCTCCACGGCCTGATCCCGGCTCATGGCCGGGCCGAGGGTGAAATCCGCTGTGCCGGGGGCGATGCGGCAGTCGAGGACGCCTGGGACCGGGTCGCCCGCGATGCCCATATCCACCGGCACCACCTCGCACCGGGCGGTCTGTGCCATCCGGCAGACGCTGGTGCGGCGGGCGGCGAGGTTCTCAGCCACGGTGCGGGTCACGCTGCTGTCGGTCTGGCTGACGCCCTGGGCCACCACACCGTTATCGGCGCAGAGCACCAGCACCGCCCGGCGGGAAATATCCAGCTTTGCGCTGCCGGTGAGGGCGGCGGCGTCCTCGATGGTCGTTTCCAATCCGCCCAGCCCGCCCAGCGGCTTTGCAAGGCTGGCCCAGTGGGTGTGCGCCGCCGCCCGGGCGGCTTCGTCCGGCGGCGTGATGGCCGCACAGAGGGCGGCGAGTTCTGTTTCAGTCATGGTCTCTCCTGTAATTTTCAGCCGCGGCGGCAAAGCGCTGCGGCAGGGGCGTACCCGCCCAGTACAAATGCGGGAAGCCCGCATAGAAATGCTCGTTTACAGATCCGCACCGCCACTCTGCGCCGCCCACCGGCTTTTTTGCCGCGAGAGCCACGCCGTTGGCAGTGGAATCCCAGTGGTGGAATTCGTGGATGGGAAAGCTCTCCCCGGCCCGGAAGAGCATACTGTCCGAGTCTGCGCTCAGCGCGGCGTAGCCGAAGCGGACGAGACGTCCGGCATCTTTTGCTTCGCCCGGCAGAACGCCCACCATCGGCCAGCTCTGCCCCTCGGCGTCCGTGAGGCTCTGCCCCAGATAGAGGAAGCCCCCGCACTCGGCCGCTGTGGGCAGACCGGACTCGATTTTTTGCTTTATCTCGCGCAGAAGCGAGGTATTTTCACTCAATTCTCTTGCGTGAAGTTCCGGGTAGCCGCCGGGCAGATACAGCCCGCCGATGTTTTCCGGCAGAGCCGTGTCGCGGAGGGGGCTGAAAAAGACCACCTCTGCCCCGGCGTCCCGGAAGGCTTCCAGCGTCTCGGCGTAGGCGAAGCAGAACGCTTCGTCCTGCGCCACGGCGATGCGGACGCGGGCCGGAGGCGTCTCCGGCTGCACCGGCAGGACGGGCGGCTCCTTTTCGCAGAGGGCCAGCAGGCGGGGCCAGTCGATGTGCTCCTCCGCCGCGTCGGCCAGAAGGGCCAGCTTCTGCTGTAAATTTTCCACTTCCGCCGCCGTGTAGAGGCCCAGATGGCGGGAACCGATGACGGCCTCCGGGAGTTTCAGCAGAAAGCCCAGCACCGGCAGACCCGTCTCTTTTTCCAGCATCGGGGCCAGCAGAGCGTGCATCCGTGCCGTACAGTTGTTCAGCAGGATGCCTGCGATGTGGCTGGGGGTGCGGAAGTTTTTCAGCCCGTTCAGCTCTGCGGCCAGCGTCAGGCTCTGACCTTTCGGCTCCACCACCAGCAGCACCGGCAGGTCCAGTGTGTCGGCCAGATGCCACGCGCTGGCTCTGTCGCTCACGCCCCCGAGGCCGTCGTAAAAGCCCATAGCCCCCTCGCACACCGCCGCACCGTGTCCGGCGGCACACTTCGCGTAGAGGGCGCGCACCGTTTCGGGCGCAGAGAAGAAGAGGTCGAGGTTGTGGCTCTCCACCCCCAGCACTGCCCGGTGGAACATGGGGTCGATGTAGTCTGGCCCGCTCTTGAAGGCGCAGGGCGCACAACCCCGCCGTTTGAGGGCCATGAGCAGGGCGCAGGTCATGGTGGTCTTGCCGCTGCCCGAGCGGGGCGCCGCCAGCAGAAACTGTATCATGTCATTCTCCTGTGATGAGATAGATGGGGTTCTGGGCCATCATGAGGTGCAGCCCGCCCATAGCTTTTGCCCGGCTGACGGCGATCTGGCTCACCTGCACGGTCCGGCCTTTGGTCGTCAGCGCGGCCACCGCCGCCGAAAGGGTCTCGAGGGCGATGGCCGACACACAGATACGGGCGTCGGGGTTCTTATCCAGCGCGGCGTCCACGATGGCGGCAAGGCTGCCCTTGCTGCCGCCGATGAAGACAGCGTCCGGCGCGGGCAGGTCCGAAAGCGCGGCGGGGGCAAGCCCCTCCACGAGGACGAGGTTCCGGGTCCTGAATTTTTCGCGGTTGGCTTTGATGAGCGCACATCCCTCCGGCCTGCACTCCACCGCGTACACCCGGCCCCGGGGCGCGGCCAATGCCAGCTCCACGCTGACGCTGCCCGTCCCGGCCCCCACGTCCCACAGGATGTCTTCCGGGCGGACGGCCAGCTTCGCCAGCACAGCGGCCCGGACTTCCTGCTTGGTCATAGGAACGTCGCCCCGCTCGAAGGCTTCGTCCGGCAGGCCCGGGGCGCGGCGGGGCAGCACCTCCGCCGCCTCCACGAGAAGGACACTCAGGCTGTTGAAGCGGCCTGCGGCCAGCTCTTTGACGCTGCCGCGGAAGAGCTTTTCTTCCGGCGTGCCGAGGCACTGGCCCACAACAGCCTGCACGTCCCCGAAGCCCTCTGCCGCCAGCTGGGCGCAGAGGGTGGCGGGGTCTTCGCTGCCGCCGGTGAGGAAGAAGGTGGGTCTGCCCTGCATACACTCGGCCACCGGGTCGCAGGTGCGGCCATGGGCCGAAACAAGGTTCCACCCCTGCCACGGACGGCCCAGCGCCGCCGCCAGCAGCTGGATGCTGGAAAGGCCGGGCAGCACCCGGGCGCGGACGCCGAGGGCCTCCAGCTTTTCCATCATGGAGGACGCGCCGGAGTAAAAGCCGGTGTCGCCGCTGTAGACCAGCACGGCGTTCTCTGCGCCGGAAGTCTGCAGCAGCTCTGCCACCTCGTCGGGGCGGTAGGCGGCGGCGCGGTTCTCGGTGCAGCCGGCAGGCAGAACTGCCAGCAAACGCCGTGCGCCCAGGATGAGGTCGGCCTGCCGCAGTGCGGCCAGACCCTGAAGGGTCAGGTTCTCCGGCTGGCCGGAGCCCATGCCGATGAGTGTCACATTCATCTTATCATCTCCTTGCAGCGTTTCAGCACCTCGAAAGCCGTCTCGCCCTGCTCGGGCGGGCGGCGGATGACCACCAGCTGCGCCCCGGCGGCAGAGGCGGCGGCGGCTTTTTCGTCGAAGCCTCCGGCCGCGCCGCCGTCCTTTGTGACGAGCCAGCGGATATGGAACTGCTCCATCATGGCCTGATTGAGGGCAAAGCTGAAGGGACCCTGCATGGCGATGATGTTGCGGTGGGGGATGTTCGCCGCCTCACAGGCCGCGATGCTTTCCAGCGTGGGCAGGACACGGGGGTAGAGCCGCTCGGGCGGGATGGCCGCAAACTGTGCCAGCTCCTTGGCCCCGGTGGCCAATAGAAGGTTGCCCTCTTTTGCGGCCAGCGCCTCGGCTGCCTGCTTTGCGCTCTCAAAGACGAGACAGTTTTCCGGCAGCGGACTGGCCGGGCGCAGCAGGCGGAGGTATTCCACCCCGGCCTTTTCTGCCGCTGCTTTGATGTTTTTGGTCGCCTCCACCGCATAGGGGTGGGTGGCGTCGATGCAGAGGGCGGCATCCCCCAAGAGCGCGGCCATCTCATCGGGCAGGAGCCGCCCGCACCGGACGGTGACGCCGGGGGTGCTTCCCTGCTCTTCCTGCCCCAGCGGGGTGGCCACGCTGACGGTGACTTCGATGCCCAGCGCCGCCAGCTGGCGGGAAAGCTCCCGCCCCTCGGTGGTGCCGCTGAAAACGACGACGTTCATCGGCGGTACCCCCGCGGCGTGACCATCCGCCCGCCAAGCGCGCGGGTGGCGGCGTTGCCCACAAAGACGGTGGTGAACATATCCACCTCGGTGTCCCGGAGCTGGCTGAGGGGCAGGATGTGCTTTTCCTGCCCTTCCCGGCCGATGTTCCGCACAGAGCCGCAGAGGGTGTCCGGGGCTTTGCCGTTCGCCAGCAGGATGTCCACAGCCCGGCGCAGATAGTCCGGGCGGCCCTTGGACGAGGGATTGTACAGCGCCAGCGCGAAATCGCCCTGAGCGGCGCAGGCCAGACGCTTTTCGATGACCTCCCACGGCGTGAGACGGTCCGACAGCGAGATGACGCAGAAATCGTGGGCCAGCGGCGCACCCAGCACCGCGCCGCCGCTGAGGGCGGCGGTCAGGCCGGGGACGACCTCCACGTTGACGTCCGGGTACTCTTCGGCCAGCTCCAGCAGCGGGCTGGCCATGCCGTAGACCCCGGCGTCGCCGGAGCAGACCAGCGCCACGTCCCGACCCGCCCGGGCGGTGTCCAGCGCCCAGCGGCAGCGGTCGATCTCCCGGGTCATGCCGGTGGTGTAGCACTCTTTTTCCGGGTAGAGGGGGCGCACAAGGTCGATGTAGACCGTATAGCCGCACAACACCTCGGCCTGCTGCAAGGCGCTCTGCGCCTGCACGGTCAGAAACTGTCCGCCGCCGGGGCCAAGCCCCACGACGAACACGGTCTTTTTGCTCTCACTCATTGCTCTGTCCTCCAATCGGGTGCAAAGGGACGGACGGCCAGCGCCAGCGTCACGCCGCCGCCTGCCGTTTTGGGCAGAAGGAGCGTCCCGCCCGAGGCTTTTACCGCCGAGCGCTCACAGACGTTGTCCACGCCGGTGACACTTGCCACAAAGGCCGACGGGGTGAACTGTCCCGGCACAGCCCGCAGTTCGTCGGCCGGATAGAACGTGATGGGCCAGCCGTGGGCTTTGCAAAACTCTGCAAGCCCCGGCTCATCTTTTTTCAGGTCGATGCTGGCGGCTGCGCAGGCCGCCGCCGGGCTGAGACCGGACGCGGCACAGAACGCCGCAAAGGCTTCTTCCAGCTGCTGCGCCGTCGTGCCGCGGCGGCACCCCACCCCCAGCACCCCGATGCGGGGGACGAGGTGGAGCGCCTCGCCCTGCGGCGTGAGGGTCAGGGCGAAGTCGGCGGCTTCGGGTGCGTCAGTTTTTTCCACACCGGCGGGGGGCTCCCCCGCCACCGGCCACGGCGACCAGTACCGGACAGTCTGCCCGGCCAGCAGGGCGCCGCTGACGCGCTTGATGCGCTCCGGCTCAAGGACAGCGCAGTTCTGGGCCTTGGCCCAGAGGTCCACGGCGAAGAGACCGTTGACGTCGGTGGCCGTCGTGATGACCGGCACCGCGCCGCACGCTTTTGCCAGCGCCCGGGCCAGCGCGTTGGCACCGCCCAGATGCCCCGACAGGAGCGGCACAGCGAAGTTCCCGCCCTCATCCACGACCACCACCGCCGGGTCGGCGGCCTTGCTCCTGCAGTGGGGCGCGATGGCCCGCACCGCGATGCCCACAGCTCCCACAAAAATCAGGGCCTCATCCTGTGCAAAATGCTCCGCCGTCCAGTCTTTCAGGGTCACGTCTCCGCCGCAGCGGCTCACGCTGCCGGGCAAAGCTTCCGCCAGCCGATGGGCCAGCGCTTCGCCTTTTGCGGTGAAGGCCAGATATGCCCGGCTCACTGCCCGGCCTCCGTCCCCTGCCGGAACTCGGTGGTAAAGGCGGGGTCGTAAAGCTTGCTGCGCTCGTAGTTTTCGCCCAGAAAGTCGCCTACGACGATGAGGGCGGTCTTGGTGATGCCGTTTTTGCGGGTCTCCTCGGCCAGTGTGGAGACTGTGCAGCGCACCACCTTCTGCTCGGGCCAGGTGGCCTTATAGACCACAGCGGCAGGGGTATCGGGGCGGTAGCCGCCGCTCTCGAGAAGGGCCTGCCGGACTTTGTCCACCAGCCCAATGGAGAGGAAGATGACCATGGTAGCCCCGTGAGTAGCCAGCTTTGCCAGCTGTTCGGCCTCAGGAACAGGAGTGCGGCCTTCCATCCGGGTGATGATGACGGTCTGGCTGACGTTGGGCAGGGTGTACTCGGCACAGAGTGCCGCCGCCGCGCCGCAGAAGCTGGACACGCCCGGGGTGTCGTCATAAGGGATGCCGTCAGCATCCAGCGCGTCCATCTGCTCCCGGATGGCCCCGTAGAGGCAGGGGTCGCCGGTGTGGAGGCGGACCGTGGTGCCTCCGGCCTTTTCGGCGGCGCGGATGGTGTCCAGCACCTGTTCCAGCGTCATTTCCGCGCTGTTGTAGATGGCACAGCCGGGCTTCGCCAGCCCCAGCAGGGCCGGGTTGACGAGACTGCCCGCGTAGATGATGCAGTCGGCATCGGCCAGCAGGGCCGCGCCCCGCCGGGTGATGAGGTCGGGCGCACCCGGCCCGGCTCCTACAAAATGGACCATATCTTACCCCTCCTTCACCAAAATCGTTGCGAAATAGCCCGCCGACCGGGCCGGGTCATAATCGGCCAGGCCGGGCCAGACCTCCTCGTTCGGCAGGCCGCAGTTACAGACCATCGCGCTCCGGCTCAGAAGCCCGGCGTCGGCCAGCGCGGCCAGCGTCTCGGGCAGCTGACGGCCCGATTTCATCAGCACTTTTGCGCCCGGTACGGCCAGCACCTCAGCGGCGCAGCGCCCCGGGGCGATGGTCAGCGGCTGCTCCATGCCGCCCGTCAGGGACTGGCCCAGCCGGGCCGCAGCGGCGCAGAAGCTCGTCACGCCGGGGAGCATCACGGTCTTGCAGCCCTCGGCCTCCAAGATCTCCTGCAGGTAGCCGAAGGTGGCGTAGACGGACACATCGCCGAGGTTGAGCATGGCGACATCCTGCCCGGCGTCAAGATATTCTTTCACGGCCCGGGCCGCCTCGATGTGGGCGGCTTTCTGCACCGCCGGGTCAAGACTCATGGCGAAGCGCAGCGGCAGGATGGTCTTGCCGCTCAGCTCCACCGCACCTTTTGCGATGTCCAGCGCCAGCATCCCGCCCTTCGGGGTCTGGGGCGCAGCGATGACCGGACAGTTTTCGAGGCGGCGGACAGCCTGCAGGGTCATGAGCTCCGGGTCGCCCGGGCCGACGCTGACGCCGTAAAAAGTGCCTATCCGTTTTTCCATTCGTCCAGCAGCTCCTTTGCAGTCCTGGTCTGGCCCAACGGGCCGTATTGGTTCGAGAAGAGCACCGCGCCCACCCGGAACGCCCCGGCGGCGCGGCGGTCGAGGTGGAGCTGGATGGCGTCCAGCAGACTGGACAGCACCGGTTCTCTCATCTCTGCTTCGTCTAAGATCTCCATGCAGGCGTCGGTGGTGGCCGCGTTCATCAGGGCCGCGCAGACGTCCCGGGATGCACCGCAGAGGGCGGCGTGGGCGCAGAGCAGCTCGGTGCGGCAGTCGGCTGTGCGGGAGTGGGTGTTCATGACGCCGCCCGCCAGTTTGACCAGCTTGCCGATGTGGCCCACCATCACCACCTCTTCGAAGTGGGATGCCGCCGCCATATCCATCGTATCCCCGATGAAGTTCGAGGTCTTGACCACCGGGATATTCTTTAGGGCGGGCATCTTCTCATGGAGATAGTCGAGGCCGTAGTTGCCCGGGGCAAGGATGAGCCGCCGGGGGCTTCCGGCCCGAAGCGCCGCCTGCCCCATTTCCAGCTGGATGGTGTCGAGGATGGCTTGCTGGCTCATGGGCTCGACGATGCCGCTGGTGCCGAGGACGCTGAGGCCCCCTTCCACGCCCATATGGGGGTTGAAGGTGCGCTTCGCCGTTTCGGCCCCGCCCTCGATGGAGATGGTGACGTCAAAGCCGCCCGCGTACCCGGCAGATTCGGCCTCTTTTTCCAGCGCTTCCTTTATCATGGCCCGGGGGACGTGGTTGATGGCAGCTTCGCCCACGGGCTGGTCGAGACCGGGCTTTGTCACCCGGCCCACGCCCTCACCGCCGTGGATGCGCACCTCGCCGGACAGCTCGGGCCGGAGGGCGACACTGGCGATGACCGGCAGACCGGTGGTCACGTCCACATCGTCGCCGCCGTCCTTCCGGATGGCGCACTCAGCTCCCTCGCCGGACAGGCGGCAGAAGATAGGCTCTACCTCCACCACGATGCCCTTCGGGGTGCGGAGGGCCACTGTCTCGGGGGTGCGGCCGGTGAGCAGCAACCGTGCCGCGCCCGCCGCGCCCAGCGCCGCGCAGGTGCCGGTGGTATAGCCGCAGCGCAGGAGCTTCTGGCCGCTGCGGACGTAGTGCTCAAAGAGCGGGCGCTTTTCCTCCGGCACTTTTTCTTCGCCGTAGAGGAATGCGTACTGCTCATCGGTCAGAGCATAAATTTTGCAGATGTTTTCCCGGGCAAAGGCCTTTTCCGGCGTCATGACGTCCGAGACGCCCGCCGCCGAGACGCAGACGACCTTGTCGGAAACTTTCTGCGCCAGCTCCAGCTCGTGGAGGCTCAGGATGACGGCCATCTTCTTGTCGCGGGCGAGGCTTTTCAGGATGGCCAGCAATTCGGCCTTGCCCTTGATGTCAAGGAAAGACGTAGGCTCGTCCAATAATATCAGCTCCGGCTGCTGGCAGATGGCCCGAGCCAGCAGGACGCGCTGGCGCTGGCCGTCGCTGATGCGGTTGAAGTCCCGGCCTGCCAGCGCCTCGGCCCCCACAAGGGCCAGCGCGGCGTGGACCTGACGCTTATCTTCTGCCGAGAGGACGCCCAGCCGCCCCGTGTAGGGGTAGCGCCCGGCGGACGCCATCTCGAAGCAGGTGGTCAGCTCGGTGCGGCGGGTGTGAGGCACCATCAGAGCCATTTTGCGGGCGCGCTCCGGGCCGGAGTAGTCCGCGAGATTTTTGCCGTCCAGCAGCACAGCGCCTCCCTGGGGGGCCAGCTGCGCTGCCAGCGTCTTGAGCAGGGTGGATTTTCCCGCGCCGTTGGGGCCGATGAGGGTGAGGATGCTCCCCTTTCCGATGCCGAGTCCGATGTGCTCCATCAGGGGCGTTTTGCCGTAGCCGATGGCAAGGTCCTCGGCGCGGCAGTAGAATTTCGGATCACTCATTCCCGTCCCTCCTGTGTCTGGCGGCGCACCAGCAGCCAGATGACCACCGGCGCACCGAAAACCGCCGTCACCGAGCTGATGGACAGCTCAGTGGGCGCGAACAGGCTGCGGGCGATGAGGTCGCAGAGCAGGCAGAACGCTGCCCCGCCCAGACAGCAGCCCGGCAGGACATAAAGGGGCTTTGCGCTGCCCAGCAGGTTCTTGACCAGATGCGGCACCGCGATGCCCACAAAGGAGATGGGGCCTGCAAAGGCCGTCACGCAGGCGGAAAGCAGGCTGGAAAGCAGCACGAGGGCCGTCGAGAAGGCCCGCACCGGTACGCCGACGCTCCTGGCGTAGCTCTCGCCCATCTGGTAGGCCGCCATGGGCTTCGAGAGCAGGAACGCCGCCGCCAGCGCGGGCAGCACCACGCAGGCCGCTGCACCCACGTTGGCCCAGGTCATGCCGGAAAAGCTGCCCATCGACCAGTTGTGGAGATTGACGATGTTGGAGTCCTGAGCGAAGGTCACCACGATGTCGGTGACAGCCGAGCAGATATAACCGATCATGATGCCGCAGATGACGAGGATGCTCATCCGCGGCACCCGCCGGGCCACCACCAACACAAAGGCCATAGCCGCCATCGAGCCTGCAAAGGCGGCGATGATGAGGGTGGCCGAGCTGGTGAGCAGCCCCTGCTGTAAAAACACCACCATCGTCAGGGCCACTGCCAGCTTTGCGCCGCTGGACACGCCCATAACGAAGGGGCCGGCGATGGGGTTGGCGAAGAAGGTCTGCAGGAGGTAGCCTGCAGCCGAGAGGGCCGCGCCCAGCAGCACGACCATGACCGCCCGGGGCAGACGGAGCTGGAGCACGATGCCCACGGCCAGCGCATCTTCGCCCCGGCCCAGCAGAGCCGCCGCCACCGCGCCGGGCGTCAGGGACACACTGCCCCAGAACAGATTGAGTGCAAACAGCACCACGACCCCCGCCGTGAGGGCGAGGTATGCGAGGCTGAGGCGGCGGGTGGTGGTCATGACAAAGCTCCTTTTATACGATGCGCTGTAAGAAACGGAGGGACGCCGGGTCGGGCGAGCCCTCGGTGAAGACGAGGTTCATATCCGAGATGAGGTCGGCCAGCTCCATGCTCTGCTGGAAGAGGCTCTGGGCCGTACACCAGCAGTCGCCGGACTGGACGGCCTTGAAATCTGCCAGCATCGGGCATTTTTCGATGAGCTGGTCACGGGTCTCCATCATGCCCTCGATGGTGCTGTTGTAGATGAGGACGTCGGCGTCCCTGGCCCGGGCGTAGAACGTCTCCAGCGGCAGTTTGATGGTGGACTGGGCCGACGTCTCCCCCTCGAGGTCGTCGAAGATGTAGACGCCGCCGGCCATCCCCACCATCTGGGCCACATAGTCGCTGGTGCGGCGGACGGTGATGAGGTTGTTGGTGGTGATGGAGAAGAAGGCCGCGGTCTTGCCGGTGTTCTCCTGCTCGAGGATAGGGGCCACCTGCTCGACCTTCTGGCGAAAGACCTCTTCCGCCATCTCAGTCTTATTCAGCAGGATGCCGTAGAGCTTGAGCCACTCCATCCGGGCCAGCGGGCCGCTCTCGTAACTCGAGCGCTCCACGAGGACCGGCACGCCGAACTTTTCCAGCTGCTCCTTGACCTCGGGGTCGTGGAGCACCATGGTATTCTCGATGGCGAGGGTGCAGCCGGCGGCAAGGATGCGCTCATAGTCCGGGGCGCTGTACTTGCCCGCGTAGGCGATGCGGCCCTCCTGCATGGCCTGTCTGGCCTCTTCCACATACCAGCCATCGGCCTTCGTGCCGGAGAGGGCGATGCTGTCCAATGCGTCCAGATGGACGAAGAGGTCCATCACCGAAGTGGAGACAAGATAAATATGATCCAGCGGCCGGCGCAGCACCACGACATCTTCGGGCAGGTCGTCCACCTCGGCTGCCCCTTCAGGGACAACGAGGAACCGCCCGGCGTCCGGGATGTCGATCATCACATAGCCGCCCTCATAGCAGTCGGCGGAAAACTGGGCGGCATAGTCCAGCGGATAGCTGTGGTCGAACACGAGGGATGCTGTATTGGCCGGGGCGGTCTTGTGCTGCCCGCAGCCCGCAAGGGCAAGGGCGGCGGCAGGCAGGGCTTTTAGGAAATTGCGGCGCTTCATGGGGTCAAACCTCTCAGTCTGCGAAGCGGTTTACTTCAGCGTAAAGGTCAGCGTATACTCGATCTCATGCGGGGTGCTCATGGCGACGGTATCGCCCACCACATCCAGCGGGGTGTCGAGAGCCGCGACGGGGATCTCGAAGGTGGAGTTGCCCTCGGTGTTGGTGGGCAGATACTTTTCGCCATCCACCAGCATATAGTCGTAGTTGGGGCTGGACCAGACGATGGTGGCGGTCATCTTGCCGTCGGCCACGGTCAGGACAGCAGGGCTTTCCACGGTAGCGCGGCCGGAGCCGCCCTCAAGGGTCACGTCACAGGTGTAGGTGCCGTCGGCAAGCGCCTCCTTCATCGTGGGCTGTGCATTGCGGACGCTGACGGTGTGGTCGTACCACTTGCCCTTCTTGCCGAGGATGGCAACGGAGAAGTCCGTGTCAAGTGCCTCCACCGGGATGTCGAAGCCGTACACCTCATCCGAGGTGCCGTCGCTGTAGTTCACCACATCGGTGGTGGGCTGGAGCCAGTCGGCCTCGTGGGAGGCCGCGTCCTCTGCCGTGCCGACGTAGAGGTTGACGATGTTCTTGGAGACAAGGCTGACGTGGATCGTCATCCGGCCCTCCTTCACAGTCAGCGCGCCTTTTCCGTCGAATGCCTCATTGGCGTGGAACATGGAGCTGTCGGTGTCAAAATCAGCTGCGTAGGTGCCGTCGGGCAGAGCAGCCTCTGCTGCCGGTTCGGAAGCTGCCTCACTCACGGCAGAGGAAGCCGCAGCCTCGGAGGAAGCGGCAGAGCTGGCCGGGGTGCCGGATGCGCCGCAGCCGGTGAGTGCGCCAACCAGCATTGCACCGGCCAGCAGAAGAGCGAATTTATTGTTCAGTTTCATGATGATATACCTCGATGTGTCTATTTTACAGAAAAGATTATAACACGCCATGGCCTGAATTCAAAGCAGACGGAAAAGAAATTGCCCGAAAAGGCACTCCTTTCCGGGCAATCATAGAATCAGAATCAGCCGTTCAGGGAATCGACAGCGGCCTTGGTGTGTGCGACGTAGAGCTGCTGGATGTCAGCGACCCCGCCCAGACCGGCGATCTGGCAATCGACAGAGTCGAATTCGCCGGATGCCTCGAACTGGCTCTTCCAGGAATCCTCGTCGTCGCCAGCCATATCGTTGTTGGCGTGGTCACCTGCAACGACCATCAGGGGACGCAGGACGACCTTGGTGTAGCCGGCGGCCTTGACAGCTTCGATGACGTTCTCGCAGGCAGTCTCCTCAGGCTCGCCCTCGACGGTGCCGATGAAGACGTTCTTGTAGCCCAGAGCGTTCATCTGGGCCTGCATCTGGCTGTAGCTCACCTTTGCGGTGTGAGAGGTGCCGTGGCCCATAAAGACGAAAGCGGTGCCGTCCGCAGCAGCGGCGTCCAGACTGTCGAAACCGGCGGTCTTGACGGCCTCAGCGGTGATGGCCTTGGCGACAGCCTCCTTGTCGGCGTTGATGACGGTGGCATCGCTGCCCACCTCGCCCAGCAGAGGCTCGGCGACAGCGACAGACTCGAACTTGTCGCGGTAGCTGTCCACCATCTCCATCATCTCGTCGTACTCAGCGCCATGCATCAGATGGGTGGGCTGGACGACCAGATTCTTCACGCCGTTGGCAACAGCGCGCTCCATGGCCTGCTCCATGTTGTCGATCTTCTCGCCGTCACGGGCCTGGACATGGTTGATGATGATCTGTGCGGTGAAGGCGCGGCGGACAGACCAGTCGGGATATGCGGCCTGGATGGCGTCCTCGATGCCCTTGATGTCCGCTGCGCGGCTGTCGTTGAACGAGGTGCCGAAGCTGACGACCAGGATCTCCTTGTCGCCGATGTTGTCCTGGTTGCGAGCGTCGTCCTTAGAGGCGTCACCGGTGTCGCGGCCAAAGTACTCGGGGCTTGCCTCTTCGCCCTCGACCATCTCCTTCTGAGCGTCGGTCAGAGCATCCCATGCTGCCTTTGCAGCCTCACACTGAGCGTCGGTGTTCTCGTTGCGCTCCTGCACATAGATGGCGTCGATAAGGTCTGCCACGTTCTTTGCTGCCATTTCATCAGCCTCCTCGCTGCTTACTTCGCTGGCGGCGGCAGAGCTTGCGGCGGTGCTGCTGGCGGCAGTGGAAGAAGATGCACCGCAGCCGGTGAGGACACCGGCACACAGGGCCAGTGCGGCGGCAGCGGCGGTGACGCGCTGCCAGTTCTTGTTGGTTGCCTTACGCATTGTTTGAGTCCTTTCTGTTTGTGTGGAATGTATTTTTCCGATAGAAAGGGTACGAAACGGGGGTCAGCTCAAACGAAAAAAGAGCCTTTTCACCGCGCGGAAGGCACAGCAAAAAGACCCTTTGAACTTTCGGGCTTTTTGGTACGACCAATTCCTCGTGATCCGGAGCCGGACGCTCCTGTACCAACAGCGGGCAGGTTTCCTGACTGAAAGCTCACCGCCCGCTGCCGCCTTCCCAGAGGCAAAGCCTCCAGTGACCGGCGCTGAGCGCCAAGGCAGCGGACTCCCTTATCACAGTGACGAGATCGCGCGGGACTCGCACCCGCTTCCCTTTTACCCTCCCGGCCGGGGACGAGACCCCGGCGGCAGGCACCTGCTGTTTTCTATTCAGACGAGGTGAAGTATACCACACTCCGCCCTAAAATGCAATATCTCAGTCCTTCAGCGGCACGACCCAGACCATGCCCAGCGCTTCGAGCTTTGCGATGCGCTCTGCCGTCAGCTTTTTCTCGGCACAGGCGTAGTTTTCGCGCATCCGGCAGACCCAGTCGCCGAGGCAGAAGCCGTCTTCGGTCTTATAGTTCACCGGCACCAGCAGGTCGCCGTGGGCGGCGCGGTACTCTTCGGCGCGGCGGAACGCCCCGGCCCACTTGGCCTCTCGGGCGTCCCACTGCATCCCGATGGCGTCCAGCAGAGCGATATGCTCCGGCGTCACCTGAAACGATTCGGGCCGGGCCTTGCGGGCAGCGCGGAGGTTCGAGATCCAGACGCCCAGACGGAAGCCGTTCTCGTCCACATATCCGGCAGGCACGAGGAGGCTGCCCTTCTTCTCGGCGTAGAGCCTGGCGCTCTGGTAGTTATCCAGCCAGTTCTGCTCCCGCACGCTGCACGCGGGCGGCACCGGGGCGCTGAGGCGTCGGCCTTTTTCGCCCTTGAACAGCTCTTTCAGGGCCGCGCGGCGCTTGGCGGAAAGCTTTTTGCCCTCCCGCAGCATCTGCTTCTGACGGGACAGCCAGCTGCCCAGCCAGATGCCGTCCTCCGTCCGGTACTGGGCCGGAACGGCCAGACTGCCGTGCTCCTTTTTGTATTCCATGGCCAGCTCGTAGCGGTGCTGCCACGAGTCGGTCTTTTCCCAGTTCATGCCCAGCTCGTCCAGCAGAGCTTTCCGCTCCAGCGTCACCCGGGCGCTGCTGCGCTCGGGGTTCTGCCATGCGTACCGCTGGCGGGACACCCACTTGCCCAGCAGGATGCCGTCTTCGTCGATGTACTCGGTGGGAACGTCGAGGTTCCCGTGGGCGGCGTGGTACTTCACGGCGGCCTCGTAGGCGGTCTGCCACTTGCGGTCGTTCCGGTTCGCCCAGTCCACTCCCAGCGCTTCCAGCTTCTCGATTTGGGCGTCGGTCAGCATACCCTCTTTATAAGCAGCACGCTGACTGCCCAGCCAGACGCCCAGCGCCATGCCGTCCGGCGTGACATACTTGACGGGAATTTCCAGCGTGTGGTTTTCCAGATAATACTGGACGGCGGCGGCATAGCTCTTCTCCCAGAGGATGCTGCCGGTGTCCCACACCATGCCCAGTGCCTCGAGGCGCTCGACGCGGTCTGACGGCAGGTTCCTGCCCAGATAGCGCTGGCGGTTATAGACGATCCACTCGCCCAGCGCAAAGCCGTCCTTATCCTTATAATGGACCGGCACCAGCAGGTCGCTGTGGCTGCCGCGGTACCGCCGGGCCGAAGCACAGCCGTTCTCCCACGCCAGCTCGAGTCGCTTTTTCCAGTTCATGCCGATTTTGTCCAGCCGGGCGGCCTGCGCGGCGGTGAGGCGTCCCTTTTTCTTTCCAGCCTGGACAAGGCGCTGGTTTTCCAGCCAGCGGCCCACGGCCACGCCCCCGAAGCTGTAGGAGCGAGGCACGTCCAGCGTCTTTCCCTCTGCCGTCATCTGCTTTGCGGCGGCATAATAACGCTCCCAGTCGGAGTCCAGCGCGCGGCGGAGCTGTCGGTAAGCCCGGCGGCAGGCAGAAAGGGGCTCTTCCAGCGGGAAGGCTTCTGCCCCCGCCGCGCTGCACTCCTTCCGCAGCTGCTGCACACAGGTCAGCGCCTCAAAGGCCGCGCTCAGCTCTGCCACCGGCACACTGCCGCAGGCCGCAAGGGCGCGGGCCAGCATCTGCCGGTATGTGGTCGGTCCAGCGCTGCGGCGCACCAGCACCACGCCCGAGATCCCGGCCAGAGGAACCTGCACCGCCGGGCCGTTGGCACAGACCAGCAGCCGGAGGGTGGCCGCTTCATCGACCGCAAAGCTTTCTGCATCCTTATAAATATGTGTTCCTGCACCAAACAGCTTCTCGGCCTGCTCTGCGGTCTGCGCCGCCGCTGCATCATCCTCGCAGAGGACGAGGCAGCGCCCGGCAGCATCCGGGAGCCACTGCGCCAGCAGCTGTTCCACCGGCGGAAGCTTTTCTACGGCGAGGCTCAGAGCCTGATATTTCTCGGCGTTGGGGTCAGGGCAGCCCGGCAGATGGAGGTTCTTCACCTCAGCACGGAGGCGGGCCATCGCATCTTCCAGCGGCCAGAGCAGGGCCGTATAGGAGGCCGGCATGGGCAGCAGACCCTCGGCCATCGCCCCGCCCAGCGCCAGCGGCTCCACGATGGCGTCGGCCAGCATCTCCTCGGCAGCGCGGCAGCTGTCGCCCGGGGCGTCCGGTTCCCCCAGAGCCAGCAGCTTTGCCCCCGGGCAGAGGCGGAACAGAGGCTGGACGCAGTCGGCCCAGTCCTTTGCGCTCATCTCCCTCCAGCCGTCCAGCACCAGCAGGCCGGGCCGGAACTCCGCCAGCGCCACCCAGCCCAGCGCATTCTGCACGGCCAGCTGCTCGCAGCTCATCAGCCGCACCCGGCCGCCCAGCGTCCGGTCCAGCCGCTTTGTCAGGGCGCGGCGCAGTTCCAGACGGGCAGCGCAGGACACCACCCAGAGCACACGCATCTCAGGGTGGGTATCCAGCAGCTCCCACACGATGCAGCCTTTGCCCGTACCTGCCGGGCGCACCAGCGCAGCACAGTTTTTCTGCTGCAGTCCAGCCTCCGCTGCACGGCAGGCTGTTTTATTTGAATCATCTACCAAAATCGACATATCCTATCCTTTTTGCCCCTTCCGAGGGTTCAGAAATTCGCTTTTTCTGCAAAAAAGAAACGCGCCTGCGCAAAGCCGACTTTCCTGCCTGCGCTGCGCCTGCGTTTTTCCTGCAAAAATGTTACTTTCATGCTCTATTTTTATCATAAAAGTTTATTTCTTGTCAAGATGATTTGCACAGATTTTTCCAAATAATTTTACATCCCCTTTTTCCGAAAATTCCGGGACCGTTCCCTGCTGGCCGTTGACGGCGGGGACAGTTGGTGGTAGACTTTTTTCATCGGCTCCCCCTTTTGGCGGGAGACTCCCCTATTTATGATATGTGAGGTAATCGATATGAACATCATCAGCACCGAAAAAGCTCCCGGCGCCATCGGTCCCTACTCTCAGGGCTACACCGTAGGCGGTCTCGTCTTCACCTCCGGCCAGATCCCGGTAGACCCCGCCACCGGCGCAGTCGCCGAGGGCATCGCCGCGCAGGCTGACCAGAGCTGCCGCAATGTGGGCGCTATCCTCGAAGCTGCCGGCGTGGGCTTTGACAAGGTGGTCAAGACCACCTGCTTCCTGGCCGACATCGCCGACTTTGCCGCTTTCAACGAGGTGTACGCCAGGTATTTCACCTCCAAGCCCGCTCGCAGCTGCGTGGCCGTGAAAGACCTGCCCAAGGGCGTGCTCTGTGAGATCGAAGCCATCGCTGAGGCCTAAACCGCCTTTTCAGCATAAAGAGGGGCCGTCTGCACTCTATTTCAAGTGCGGACGGCCCCTCTTTGTCTGCCTTCGATTCCAGTTTTTCATGCTGTCCAATTTTCCCCGCCGAAGAAATTGACTTCGTTTTTTGCTTTTGTTACAATAGAATCGAACTGTTGTAAAAGATTTCCGGTCAAATTTGAAAGAGAGGTCCCTGCCCATGTCCAATTCCCGTGTTGAAAGCCACAGCCGCGCCGAATTGCGCAACAAGATCATCAGCACAGCCACCCTGCTCGAGATCCTGTTGTCCGGCCTCGTCCTCATCGGCCTGCTGCTGTCGATGGTGCCGCTGCTGCAGTGGATGCCCGGCCTGCTGTTCGACGGCAACGACGTCGAGGTGAGCATCTTCTTACAGCGGGCGCTGGACATCGTCATCGGCATCGAGTTTATCAAGATGCTGGCCAAGCACAGCC
>OGJU01000606.1_pt1 | contig 35157 bp, 33 predicted proteins | sample 1572251 | NCBI WGS metagenome assembly OGJU01 (sample SAMEA2582144, study PRJEB24529) | metagenome | biome: Human gut stool | place: China | collected 2011
TTTTGCACGAAACTCCGGCGCCAACAGCGAGAACCAACCTCTTGGAGTTGCGTAAACAACTCCGAAGGAATCCTCTGATTTCAATCAGGGGAGGACGTCAAGAAGGCTTATCCTGATTGCACGGTTGACGTGGTGTCTCCGCAAGATCTGATGCGCGTCTGGCAAGCGTAGATAACGCTCACCCTAAAATTACGAGGAGTATCTCGTAAATTTACGAGTTCTATTGAGTGAATTCTTGTTCAAGTCCTGAAATCATGTTTCGACGGCATGAATACGACGTTTTGAGAAAGCGACCGAATGTCGCCTTGATCGTGGGCAGTGGCGGACTACCGCTTGAAACGTTCCTGGAAACACCGATTACTGATTTGTTCTGAGAACATTGGTGAAAGATAAGGAAGCCCAATGACCGACAATGCGCAACATGCAGACGTCAGACGAATGTGGAGCGGATGGATTTCGCTCGTGCTGTTTGTGCTGCTGATTCCGTTGAGCAACTGGGTGATCGTGAACCTTGGTGTCGTCTGCCCGCCCGGCGAACCTTGTCTTGTGCCGGTGTTGCCGGGGTTGTGGGCGCCGTCGACCGTGTTGTTGGCTGGTTTCAGCTTGGTGCTTCGCGACGTTGTGCACCACTGTCTGGGCTGGCGTTGGGCTTTGTCGTCCATTTTCTTCGGCGCCATCATTTCCGGCTTTATCTCTGACTCGGCACTCGTGGTGGCATCGGTGAGCGCCTTTCTCTTTGCGGAATTGGCTGACTTTGCGGTGTACGCGCCGATGAGAAAGCGTTATCCGGCGACAGCAGTCATTGTTTCCGGTCTTGTCGGCTCTGCGGTGGACTCCGCCATTTTCCTGACACTTGCCTTCGGTTCTGTCGAATACTTGTTTGGGCAGGTTTTGGGCAAGTTCTGGATCAATCTGCTGGCGGGCGTGGCGATTGCCGTGTGGCGGCGTCGCAAACAGAGCGCCATTGCGATTCCGGCTTGAGTCGGTTGATTTGAAAGGGAAATTCAACGTTTGCCTGAGCGTCAGTCTTTGCTACAATCTCGCACCACTTTCAAAAACATCTGCGCCGGATTGTTCTGCCGGTGGCGGTCACAAGGAAACCATATGTCCCATATCGGTGAGCTGGGCGACATGAAGCGCCCGTTGAGCGGTTGGCTCTCGCTCGTTTTGTTTGTTCTGATGATCCCCTTGACGAACTGGGTGATCATGAACGTCGGCCTCGTTTGCCCGGCTGACGGTCCTTGTCTGATTCCCGTTTGGCCCGGATTGTGGGCGCCCTCCGGCGTGCTGCTTGCCGGTTTCAGTCTGGTGCTGCGTGACGTCGTGCATCATTGCCTGGGCTGGCGCTGGGCGCTGATTTCGATTTTTGCCGGCGCCGCGCTCTCGGGCTTGATTTCGGAACCCGCTCTGGTCATTGCTTCGGTCTGTGCTTTCTTGTTTGCGGAGCTCGCTGACTTTGCCGTTTATGCTCCCATGAAGAAGCGCTACCCGGCCATGGCCGTGATTGCGTCGGGACTGGCGGGTTCCGTGGTTGACTCCGCGATTTTCCTGTCTCTGGCTTTCGGCTCCATTGAGTTTTTGGCCGGACAGGTGCTCGGGAAGTTCTGGATGAGTCTGATTGCAGGCGCCTTGATCGTAGCTTGGAGACGACTCAAGACACATACGGTCCACGAACACCTGCAGATGCAATAACTCGGACGCATTCTCAAGAAAAGCGGCGGTTAAGACAGTTCGTGCACAATTGCTCGAACTTGATCTAACCGCCTTTTTTGTATCCGATGACCGCGCAAAACAACACACCCAAGACCGCCGTTCTCATCTGCAACACCGGTTCGCCTGCCGCTCCGACCAAAGAAGCAGTGGCGAAGTATCTTGCGGAATTCCTCGGTGATCGGCGTGTGGTGGAAATGAATCCGCTCATTTGGCAGCCGATTCTGCGCGGCATCATTATTCCCCGTCGCGCGCAGGCTTCTGCCGATCGCTACAAGACGGTGTGGACGCAAAAAGGGTCTCCTTTGGTGGCGGTGACCTCCGACACGGCGCAAGGCCTGCAGAAGGCGCTGGGCGACGAATTCATCGTGTCCTGGGCGATGTGTTACGGCGTGCAGCGAATCGATGAAGAACTCCGTCGGATTGCTGAACAAAAACCCGAGCGCATCGTTGTTCTGCCGCTATATGCGCAGTACGCCACGCAGACGACGGAGGCGGTGTTCGATGCGGTGCGACGCGTGCAAAAGAAGGTTCGCGATTTGCCTTGCGTTGTTACGATTTCTCATTACTTCGAAGAAGACGCCTACATTGAGGCGCTCGCCGCTCGTGTGCGCGCGCATTGGAGAAAAGTGGGTGATCTTGGGGCCGAGGGAAAGCTTATGATGAGCTTTCACAGCATCCCGGCGGTTTCGAGCGAACGCGGCGATCCGTACGAAGCACAGTGCAAGCAGACGGCGGAAAAGCTGCGCGTTGCCTTGGGATTGAAGAAAGATCAGATTGTCCAGGTATTCCAGAGCAAATTTGGAAAGGCGAAGTGGTTGGAGCCTTTTGCCGTTGATACGGCTCCCGAACTGGGCCGACAGGGGTTAAAGCGCCTTGATGTGATTTGTCCGGGATTTGCCGCGGATTGTCTGGAGACGCTTGAAGAAATCGCCACGGAACTGCGCTCGATTTATGAGAAGGCAGGGGGCAGCGGATTTCACTACATTGAGTGCCTCAACGCGCAGGACGATGCGGTGGCCCTTTACGCCGAGATCATTCGCAAGGCTCTGTCGAAGGCCTGAAAATCCGCTTCAGCTGAACTTTTTGCCTCCGATGGCTTGAAAAGAGCAAACCCAATCCCCATATAAGAGCCATCTTTCAAGCATTCTTTTTGCAAGAACATCTCTATGGCCCAAGAAGACATCAAGCAGGAGCAGGTAAATCCTGCCGACGAATTGAAGAAAGCAGCCGAAGCTGCGGAACAGGTTCAGGGTTCAGAATTGCCTCCGGAACTCGGCATCGAACCCGAAGGCGCCGAAGCCTCGCTCGAAGACCAGCTTGCCGCGGCGACGGCCAAAGCGGCTGAGAATTTTGATCTTTACGTGCGTGCGGTTGCCGAAATGGAAAACGTGCGTCGCCGTGCTGCCGAAGACGTTTCCAAGGCGCAGAAGTTCAGCATCGAGAAGTTTGCCAAGAACCTGCTTCCGGTGATGGATTCGCTTGAAAAGGCGATCGAAATGACCGCCGAAATCGAAGGCCCGATGCGAGAGGGCATTCTCGCGACGCACCGTCAGCTCGTGCATGCGCTTGAAATGAGCGGCATGACCGTCATCGATCCGAAGGACGCCAAGTTTGATCCCAACACGCAGCAGGCCATTGCCATGGTGCCTGCCGTCGAAGGCAAGAGCGCGGGTGACGTTGCTCAGGTCTTTCAGCACGGCTGGAAGATTCACGAACGCGTGCTTCGTCCGGCCATGGTGAGCGTGGTTCAAGGCTAGAAACTTCATCGACACAAAATTTTTCAGACGCCCCGTTGAATTTTCTCGGGGCGTCCCCATATAGGGGGTATGGCGCGGCAGGGACACCCCAAAAAAGAGTTCTCTGCCCGACGCGTAAGAGTTTCAGATCACGGTCGAATCCTTCCGAGGTCGGTTGACGCGGAAAAGGAATACGGCCCAACAGAGAATCAAGAGGAAAAAGAACAATGTCTAAGATCATCGGTATTGACCTTGGCACCACCAACTCGGCTGTGGCCATCATGGAAGGCGACAAGGTTCGTGTGATCGAAAATTCCGAAGGCGCTCGTACGACGCCTTCCATCGTTGCCTACATGGAAAACGGCGAGATTCTTGTCGGCGCAACCGCCAAGCGTCAGGCCGTGACTAACCCGAAGAACACGCTGTTTGCCGTCAAGCGCTTGATCGGCCGCCGTTATGAAGACGCCGAAGTGCAGAAGGACGTGCAGCGCGCTCCGTTTAAGATCGTTCGCGCCGACAACGGCGACGCCTGGGTGCAGGTGCTGGGCGACAAGAAGCTTGCTCCGCAGCAGGTTTCCGCCGAAGTGCTCCGCAAGATGAAGAAGACCGCCGAAGACTACCTCGGCGAACCCGTGACCGAAGCCGTGATCACGGTTCCGGCTTACTTCAACGACAGCCAGCGTCAGGCCACGAAGGATGCCGGCCGTATCGCCGGTCTCGAAGTCAAGCGCATCATCAACGAACCGACGGCCGCAGCTCTGGCTTTCGGTCTTGACAAGATGGGCAACGAAGACCGCAAGATCTGCGTCTACGACTTGGGCGGCGGCACGTTCGATATTTCCGTGATCGACATCGCCAACATCGACGGCGACAAGCAGTTTGAAGTGCTCTCCACCAACGGCGACACGTTCCTCGGCGGCGAGGACTTCGACCGTCGCTTGGTCGAATACCTGATTGCCGAATTCAAGAAGGACAACGGCATTGACCTCGGCGGCGACGTGCTCGCCCTGCAGCGCCTGAAGGACGCCGCTGAAAAGGCCAAGATCGAACTTTCGAGCCGTCAGGAAACCGAAGTGAACCTGCCGTACATTTCGGCTGACCAGACCGGTCCGAAGCACATGAACATCACGATCACGCGCGCCAAGTTCGAAAGCATGGTCGAAGACCTCGTGCAGCGTACGATCGACCCCTGCCGCAAGGCTTTGAAGGACGCCGGTCTGTCGACGTCCGATATCACCGACGTGATCCTCGTGGGTGGCCAGAGCCGTATGCCGCGCGTTCAGGAAGTGGTGCGCGAATTCTTCGGCAAGGAGCCCCGCAAGGACGTCAACCCGGATGAAGCCGTGGCTATCGGTGCCGCCATTCAGGGGCAGGTGCTCTCGGGCGGCCGCAAGGACGTGCTGCTGCTCGACGTTACCCCGCTGACGCTGGGCATTGAGACCCTGGGCGGCGTGATGACCGCGATGATCAAGCGCAACACCACGATCCCGACCAAGCACTCGCAAGTGTTCTCGACGGCGGAAGACAATCAGCCGGCTGTGACCATCAAGGTCTATCAGGGCGAACACGAAATGGCGGCTTCCAACAAGTTGCTCGGTGAGTTCAACCTCGAAGGTATTCCGCCCTCTCCGCGTGGTCTGCCGCAGATTGAAGTGACGTTCGATATCGACGCCAACGGCATCCTGCACGTGACCGCTAAGGACAAGGCCACCGGCAAGGAAAACAAGATCACGATCAAGGCAAGCTCGGGCTTGTCCGAAGAAGAGATCAAGAGCATGGTTGCCGCTGCCGAAGCCAACAAGGAAGAGGATCACCGCCGCTTCGAGCTGGCTCAGGCCCGCAACATGGCTGACGCTTCGATCGCTCAGGTTCAGAAGACTCTGAAGGATCTCGGCGACAAGGTCGAAAGCGCTGATCGCGCTGCCTGCGAAAACGCCATCAAAGATGTGGAAGAACGCATCAAGGGCGAGGACAAGGCTGCGATTGAAAAGAGCGTGGAAGCGCTGATGGCCGCCGCTCAGAAGATCGGCGAAAAGCTCAACCAGCAGGCTGCTCAGGCTCAGCAGGCTCAGGCAGGCGCCCAGCAGCAGGCGGGCGGTGCCGGTCAGCAGCAGGCCAACAAGGGCGATGACGACGTGGTCGATGCCGACTACACTGAAGTCAAGCACTGATTTGGCTCAAGAGCAAAACCCGAGCCCGGCGCGGCGTCCGAACTTTAGGGATGCCGAGTCGGCCGTATGAGACACGGGGCCGGGCCGCCATTTGGCGATTCGGCCCTTGGCATGTTTTTTGGTAACGATTGACACACTATGGCTGACCAGGATTATTACGAGGTACTGGGAGTCTCGCGCGACGCAAGTGACGACGAGATCAAAAAGGCGTATCGACGCCTGGCGATGAAGTACCATCCCGATCGCAACAACGGCGACAAAGCGGCTGAGGAAAAGTTCAAGCAAGTGGGCGAGGCCTACTCGATTCTGAGCGATCCCCAAAAGCGCGCGGCCTATGACCGCTACGGCAAGGCAGGGGTTGATCCGAGTGCGGCCGGTGCTGGCGGTTTCGGAGGTTTCGGCGGCTTCGGTCAGGGCCAGGGCGGTTTCGGCGACTTCAGCGACATCTTCTCAGAGATTTTCGGAGGCGGTGCGGGCGGCGGTCGTCGCGGCGGTCCCAAGGTGTTCCGCGGTGCCGATGTGAGTTATTCGCTGGAAATCACGCTTGAACAAGCGGTGGCGGGTGCCAAGACCGACATCCGTGTGCCGGTTTGGGAAGAGTGTGAAACCTGTCACGGCTCCGGCTGCAAGTCGGGGACTTCGAAGAAGACCTGCCCGCATTGCGGCGGCAGCGGCATGATCAACATCAACCGCGGCTTCCTGCAAGTGCAACAGACCTGTCCGTATTGCCACGGCACAGGTGAAATCATTGCCGATCCGTGTCCGGATTGCCAGGGACGCGGTCGTAACCGCAAGACGAAGACGCTGGAAATCAACATTCCGGCGGGCATCAACGACGGCCAGCGCATCCGCATTCAGGGCAAGGGCGAACCCGGTCCCAACGGCGGTCCCTGCGGCGATTTGTTTGTGCAGGTGTTCATCAAGCAGCACGAAATTTTCCAGCGCGACGGCGACGATTTGCATGCCGATTTGCCGCTGAGCTTTGCGACGGCCGCTTTGGGCGGCGAAGTGAGCGTGCCGACGATGGGAACCGAAGCGCGCATCACGATTCCGGAAGGCACGCAAACGGGCAAGATCTTCCGTCTGCGCGGAAAAGGTGTGCCGCATCTGCACGGCGGCGGCAACGGCGATCTGTACGTACACGCTTTCGTTGAGACGCCGGTCAATCTCACGAGCAAGCAAAAGAAGATGCTCAAAGAGTTTGACGAGTCGATCAAGGAAGGCGGCACCAAGCATTCGCCTCAGAGCACGAGCTTTTTGGACAAGATGAAGAAATTCTTCTCTTAATGGACACGACTGATGGCGCTTTGCGCTACAGTGGTAGCAGAGAAAACCCCGAATACACAACAAGGAGATATTCCAATGACAAATAAGTTTGCAGGCACCCAGACTGAAAAGAACCTTTGGGCTGCCTTTGCCGGCGAGTCTCAGGCCCGCAACAAGTACGATTACTTTGCTGGCGTGGCTCGCAAGGAAGGCTATCAGCAGATCGCCGAGCTTTTTGACGAAACGGCCGCCAACGAACGCCAGCACGCCAAGATCTGGTTTAAGCACCTGCAGGGCATCGGCAACACGGCCGAAAACCTCAAGGCTGCTGCCAGCGGTGAAAACTACGAATGGACGGATATGTACGAAGGCTTCGCGAAGACGGCCGAAGCCGAAGGCTTTGCCGAACTCGCGGCACAGTTCCGTGCCGTCGGCGCCATTGAAAAGGCGCATGAAGAACGCTTCCTGAAGCTTCTCAACAACGTTGAGATGAAGCAGGTCTTCGAAAAGAGCGAAGAAGTGATGTGGCAGTGCCGCGAATGCGGTCACTTGGTGATCGGCAAGACGGCTCCTGAAGTGTGCCCCGTTTGCGCACATCCGCAGAGCTTCCAGCAGATTCGCGCCGAAAACTATTGATGCACGCCGCGCGAACAGCGCAACTTCAGTAGAATCCGCAGGCCTCCCGCCGCAACAGTGTAGCTTCCAGCTGACGCGGTAAGGGAGGCTTCTTTTTGCGGGTCAAAATGAAAAAAAGGAGATTTCTTGCGAAATCTCCTTTTTGGAATCTGGTCGGGGTGAGAGGATTCGAACCTCCGACTCCTACGTCCCGAACGTAGTACTCTACCAGGCTGAGCTACACCCCGAATTTCCCGACTGTCGGCGCGTTATTTGTTGCGCTGAACTGTCAAGGCGAGGAACTGTAGCAGAGATTCTTTGAAATGTCCAGAGGGAAGTGCAGATAATTTTTGTTTTCCCATTTCAACTTCCTGTTGGGCACGCTCCAGGCACTTCGGCAAGGCGCCGCTTTGCATGACAATCCGAGAGATTTCCTCGAAGTCGCCGTCTCCGTTGCGAACCGCTTCACGGATGCGTTCACGATTCTCAGGCGTTGTCATCTGCATGGCGTAAAGCAAGGGCAGCGTCACTTTGCCTTCACGCAGGTCGGCGCCTAAATTCTTGCCGATGGTCGCGGCTTCTCCCTTGTAGTCGAGAATGTCGTCGGCAATCTGGAAGGCATTGCCCAGATGCAACGCGTAGGCGGCACACGCTTCTTCCATCTCCGGAGAAGCTTCGGCAATGGCGGCGGCCATGTGAGCGGCTGCTTTGAAAAGACAAGCCGTTTTGCGCTCAATTACGCCGAAGTAATCCGCTTCGGTGATGTCGGGGTTGTGCGCGTTGTTCATCTGCAGCACTTCGCCTTCGCTCAGACGGTTGGCGGCGTCGGCGAGCGCTTGCATGACTTTGAGGTTGCCCGCGCGTACCATCATTTGAAAAGAGCGGGTATAGAAAAAGTCGCCCACAAGGACGGCCGTGCCGTTACCCCAACGAGCATTGGCCGTTTCACGGCCGCGTCGCATTTTGCCCTCGTCGACGACATCGTCGTGCATGAGCGTGGCCGTGTGAAGAATTTCAATGACGGCACCGAGATAGGCGGCTTTGGCGGGGTCGGCTCCCATGGCGCGGGCCATCAGGATGAGTAGCGCCGGGCGCATGCGTTTGCCGCCGGCGGCGGTGATGTAGTGACCCACTTCGTCGACGCGGGAAACGGCGCTGGAGACTTCGCGCATGATGATGCGTTCAACCTCAAGCATGTCTTCGGCGATGGGGGCCAGAGCGCGGCGGGCGGCCGCTTTGATGTCTTCGGATTGGGACATTGTTGTCGTGAATCCCTTAAGGAGTGTTCTGAAACGAGAGGGGCCGGAATAAAGCGCGAACCAACGGCTCAGTCATCGGCCGGCATCTCGCGGGGTTCGATCATTTTAGCGAGTCTCAGAGAAGTTTCATCTGCTGAGCGCGGCAGACGGCCTGGCTGCGGGAGTGGGCATCGAGCTTTCGATAGATGTTTTTGGCATGCGTACTCACCGTGGATTTCGACAGAGCCAGAATGTGGCCGATCTGGGAAAAAGAAATGCCTTTGGCAAGCAGCCTCAGGATGTCGAGTTCTCGAGCCGAGAGGGGGTGTTCTTCGGGCATGCGGTGACGCTGATTTTCCCGACTTTGCAGCGAGCGCAAAACCGTGCGGGCCACAAGCGGACTGACCGGAGAGCCTCCCGCTTGCAAAACACGCAGGCAAGAGCACAGATTGGCCGTCGTGTCGGAAAAAAGAACGTAGCCGTTGGCGCCGCTTGTGATCGTGTGCATCACAATGTTGGCGTCGTCGCACCCCGAGGCGGCAAGCACCAGACAATCCGGGTTGCGTTTGTGCGCGGCGCGGATAATGTCGGCGGGACTGCCGTCGGGCAGCATGCTGTTGGTGACGATGAAGTCGACGGGCCGTTGGACCAGATACGACAGAGCCTCACGTTTGCCGGCGACGGCACAGACAACATCCAAGGTCTTGTCGCGGGAGAGTTCAAGCACATGCCGCTGGCGCCGATACGACTCGGGCTCCACGATGAGCACGGTTCGTCTCGGCGCAGCGGGGGCTGCGTCTAAAGAGCGATCGGTCACGTCAGACAAGGTGTGCCTGAAGTTTTTCGGTGTCGACGGCAAAACTGCGGATGCCGGCGGCCAGTTTTTCGCTTGCGACGGCGCTCATGGTGAGCGCAAGCAGAAAGTCCGGTTCCGAAATTGAGATCGGAGCGGTGGCTTCAAGCCCCTCGGTCGTGAGAGCAGGCTGCACAACCGCGAAGGATGAGTCGAGTTCGGTGAGCAGCTTGGGCGAGATCGTGAGCAGATCGCAGCCGGCCAGCGCAAGAATTTCTCCTTTGTTGCGAAAGGAAGCCCCCATGATTTGCGTTTTGCTTCCGGCCGCCTTGAGGCGCTTATAGATGGCGGTGACGGATTGAACGCCCGGATCTTTGAGGCCGCTGTTGGCCGCTTCGTCCCAGCACGCGCCCTCGGAGGCTTTGAACCAGTCATAAATGCGGCCGACGAAGGGGCTGATCAGCGTGGCATGAGCTTGTGCGGCTGCTTCGGCCTGCGCCGTGCAGAAAATAAGCGTCATGTTGCAATGAATGCCTTCGGCTTCAAGCACGCGGGCCGCTTCGCAGCCCTGCCAGGTTGCTGCGATCTTGATGAGAATGCGTTCGCGGGAAATGCCCATGGCTTCGTAAAGTCCGATGATGCGACGCGCTTTGGCAATCGTTGCGTTGGTGTCAAAACTCAGGCGTGCGTCGACTTCGGTCGAGACGCGTCCGGGAATGTGTTCGAGAATGGCTGCGCCAAACCCAGTGAGTACACGATCAATTCTTTCTTGAGCCGGCTCGTTGACACGGCGAGCGGCTTCAAGAATGTGACCGTACTTGCCGCCCGTAGCCGCCTTCAGAATCAAGGACGGATTGGTGGTGGCTTCGGTGGGTTTGAGCTGCGCGATGGCATCAATGTCGCCCGTATCGGCAACCACGACCGTCATGGATTTCAATTGTTCGAGTTCACTTGCTTGCTGCATCGTTGTGCTCTTTTTTTGAAAAAAGTCGGAATTCGGTTGAGCGCGGAGACGAAAACGCCACCGACTGATAAGACGCAAAACCGGCGAGCCGACGCGTCTGAGCCGATGATTTTGCAGGAGGATTTCGTCCGATACGGCCCAGCCTCCAAGGTATAATGGATCAATTTTAGCCTGAGCTCGGAGAGCTCTGATTCTCAGGCAAAATGTTTTGTCGAGGGAAATCCACGATCTGCTCGCAAGAGCCTGTGAATTTTCCGAACAAAGCTCAAACCAATCGAGTCAGTTCAAGAACAAAGATAGGGAGGAACCTTGAGTCTGATTATCACAGATACGCGTCCGCAAGCAGCCCTCGTGCTTGCCGACGGCGAAGTCTTTCTCGGTCGCGGATTCGGTGCGTCGGGAAGCGTGACGGCCGAAGTGGTATTCAATACGGCCATGACAGGCTATCAGGAAATTGTGACCGACCCGAGCTATACGGGACAGATTGTGACACTGACGTACCCGCACATCGGCAATGTCGGCGTCAATGCGCAGGATGAGGAAAGCGGTGCCGTTTGTGCCGCAGGTCTGATCATTCGCAGCGAAAGTCCGGTGGTGAGCAACTTCCGCTCGGAACAGAGCCTTTCGGATTACCTGCGTCAGGCAGGTGTTGTCGGTCTTTGCGATATCGATACCCGTAAGCTCACTCGTATTTTGCGAACCAAGGGTGCGCAAGCCGGCACGATTGTGGTGGCCGCTAACGGCACGCTTACGCCTGAAGAAATCCAAGCGGCCGGCCGAGCAGCAGCTCAGTGGGGCTCCATGGTCGGTCGTGACCTTGCGTCCGAAGTGACCTGCAAGGCACCCTATGAATTCAAAGAAGGCACCTGGACGCTTACCGCCAACGACGGAACGCCCGGATTCAAGAAACTTCAGAACCCGACCTACAAGGTTGTCGCCTACGACTTCGGCGTCAAGCGCAACATTCTGCGCCTGATGGTCGATCGCGGCATTGAACTCACCGTTGTGCCGGCTCGTACGCCCGTGCAAGATGTGCTTGCCATGAATCCCGACGGCGTGTTCCTTTCCAATGGCCCGGGCGACCCCGAGCCCTGCACGTACGCCATTGAAGCGGCCCGCGAGTGCCTGAAGCGCCGCATTCCGCTTTTCGGCATCTGCCTGGGTCATCAAATCATGGGACTGGCAGCCGGCGGCAAAACTCTCAAGATGAAGTTTGGTCATCACGGCGCCAACCATCCGGTGCTCGACAAGCAGAGCGGCCGCGTACACATCACAAGCCAGAACCACGGCTTTGCGGTGGATGCGGACACATTGCCCGAGAACGTCGAAGTCACGCACGTGAGTCTTTTCGACGGTTCGCTGCAGGGGATGCGCTTTATCGACGCTCCTGCCATGAGTTTTCAGGGACACCCGGAAGCTTCGCCCGGTCCGCACGACATCGAGACGCTTTTTGACAAGTTTGTTGAATTGATGAAAAGCGCTCGCGCATAAAAAACAAGCACTTATTCTCGAATTAAATAAATAAAAGCATCATGAACGCAGTTGATCACGTCAAGGCCGCTCTGACGGACGCGCAAAACGCGCTTGCCGCCCTGATTGAAAACGAAGCCATGCTTGAGACCATCGCTCAGGCCGCGCATGTCATTGCCCAAAGCCAGCGTCAGGGAGGCGCTGTTTACTCCTGCGGCAACGGCGGCAGCTTGTGCGACGCCATGCACTTTGCCGAAGAAATGACGGGGCGTTACCGTCAAGACCGCAAACCCTATCGGGCGGCGGCCATTTCCGACGTCTCTCACATGGCCTGCGTCGGCAACGACTACGGTTACGAGCACGTGTTCTCGCGCTGGATCGAAGCGATGGGTACCGACAAGGACGTGCTGATTGCCATTACCACCTCGGGGACGAGCAAAAACATTGTGGCGGCAGCCAAGGCCGCCAAAGCCAAGGGTGTGACCGTGGTGGCGCTGACCGGCAAGTCCGGCTCTCCGATCACGGAATTGGCCGACATTGCCGTGGTGACGCCTGCGGGCCGATGGGCCGACCGCGTTCAGGAACTGCACATCAAAGTGATTCATATTCTGATCGAACTCATCGAGCGTGAGCTCGACGCTCAGAACTACAACGAAGGCGCGTAAAACATGCCTAAACGTACAGACATCAAAACCATCATGATTCTCGGGGCCGGTCCGATCATCATCGGGCAGGCCTGCGAGTTCGACTACTCGGGTGCACAGGCTTGCAAGGCTCTCAAGGAAGAGGGCTACCGCGTGGTTCTCGTCAACTCCAACCCGGCCACCATCATGACCGATCCGGTGATGGCCGATGCGACCTATATCGAGCCTCTGAACTGGAAAGTGCTCGAGCGCATCATTGCCAAGGAAAGGCCGGACGCCATTTTGCCGACCATGGGCGGTCAGACGGCTTTGAACCTTGCCATGGACTTGAACCGCGAAGGCATCCTTGAAAAATACGGCGTGGAGCTGATCGGTGCCAAGCCCGACGTGATTGACAAGGCTGAAGACCGCCAGCGCTTTAAGGAAGCCATGGAAAAGATCGGTCTGGAATCGGCTCGTTCCGGCATTGCCTATTCCATGGCCGAAGCTCTGGAAGTGCAGCAACGCGTGGGGTTCCCTGCCGTGATTCGTCCGTCCTTTACACTGGGCGGCTCAGGCGGCGGCATTGCCTACAACATGCAGGAATTCGTGGAAATCTGCGAGCGAGGTCTGGCGCTTTCGCCCACCCATGAGTTGCTCATTGAAGAGTCTCTCTTGGGCTGGAAAGAGTACGAGATGGAAGTCGTGCGCGACAAGGCCGACAATTGCATCATCATCTGCTCGATCGAAAACCTTGACCCGATGGGTATTCACACGGGCGATTCGATCACGGTGGCGCCGGCTCAGACGCTCACGGATCGCGAGTACCAATTGTTGCGCGACGCATCCATCGCCGTGTTGCGCGAAATCGGCGTGGATACGGGCGGCTCCAATGTGCAGTTTGCGGTCAATCCGAAAAACGGCCGTCTGATCGTCATCGAAATGAATCCGCGCGTGTCGCGCTCCTCGGCACTGGCTTCGAAGGCAACGGGGTTCCCGATTGCTAAGATCGCTGCCAAGCTTGCCGTGGGCTATACGCTTGACGAGCTCAAAAACGACATCACGGGCGGCGCAACCCCCGCGTCGTTTGAGCCCACCATTGACTACGTGGTCACCAAGGTGCCGCGTTTTGCCTTCGAGAAATTCCCGCAGGCCAACGATCGCCTGACGACGCAGATGAAGTCCGTGGGCGAAGTGATGGCCATCGGCTCGACCTTCCAAGAATCCATCCAGAAAGCCCTGCGCGGTTTGGAAACCGGCAAGGACGGCTTTACGCCGATTTCGAACGATCGTGAAGAAATCGTTCACGAAATCAGCGAAGCAGGTCCCGAGCGCATCTTCTATGTGGCAGACGCTTTCCGCATCGGCATGACGCTCGATGAAGTGCATCAGATGACCGACATCGACATGTGGTTCCTTGTGCAGATCAAGGAACTCGTCGATATTGAAAAGCGCGTGGCACAGGTCAAGTTGGAAGACATCACCAAGGAAGAAATGCTCTTTGTCAAGAAGAAGGGCTTTTCGGACAAGCGATTGGCGAGCGTTCTCGGCGTGAAGGAAGCCGATGTTCGCCGTCGTCGCCACGCACTGGATGTGCATCCGGTCTACAAGCGCGTCGATACGTGCGCGGCTGAATTCGAAACCCGTACAGCCTACATGTATTCGACCTATCAGGACGAGTGCGAGGCCATGCCCACCGATCGCAGGAAGATCATGGTTTTGGGCGGCGGTCCCAATCGCATCGGGCAGGGCATCGAGTTTGACTACTGTTGCGTGCATGCCGCCATGGCCCTGCGCGAAGACGGCTACGAAACGATCATGGTCAATTGCAACCCCGAGACGGTTTCGACCGACTACGACACGTCCGATCGTCTGTATTTCGAACCGGTGACGCTCGAAGACGTACTCGAAATCTGCCGCATCGAAAAGCCAGAAGGCGTGATCGTGCAGTACGGCGGCCAGACGCCCCTGAAGATTTGCCGTGCGCTCGAAGCCGAAGGCGTGAGAATCGTCGGCACGAGTACCGACGCCATTGATTGCGCCGAGGACCGCGAGCGCTTCCAGAAGCTAATCAACGAACTCGGTTTGCGTCAGCCGCCCAACGCCACCTGCCATACGCAGGAAGCCGCCCTGGAAGCGGCCGAACGCATCGGCTATCCGATCGTGGTGCGTCCGAGTTATGTGCTCGGCGGCCGCGCGATGGACATCGTGCACAACGCCAAGGAATTGACGCGCTACATGCACGAAGCCATCGTGGTGAGTGAAGACAGTCCCGTGCTGCTCGATCACTTCCTCGACGATGCCGTGGAAATGGACGTTGACGCCGTGTGCGACGGCAACGAAGTGCGTATCGGCGGCCTGATGCAGCACGTGGAAGCTGCGGGTGTGCATTCGGGTGACTCGGCCTGTTCGCTGCCGCCCTACAGTCTGCGTAAGGATATTCTCGACGAAGTGCGCCGCGAAACGACGCTGATGGCCAAGGCTTTGGGCGTTGTGGGCCTGATGAACGTGCAGTTTGCCATCAAGGGGGCCGTGACGGAAAACCCGCTTGTGTACGTGCTCGAAGTCAATCCGCGTGCTTCGCGTACGGTGCCGTTTGTGTCGAAAGCCACGGGCGAACCGCTCGCGAAGATTGCAGCGCGCTGCATGGTGGGCAAGACCTTTGCCGAACAGGGGGCCAAGGTGGAAGTGACGCCGTCTCGCATCTGCGTGAAGGAAGCGGTGTTCCCGTTTGCCAAGTTCTTGGGCGTGGATCCGGTCTTGGGACCGGAAATGCGTTCCACGGGCGAAGTGATGGGCGTGGGTAAGACTTTCGGTGAAGCGCTCTTTAAGAGCCAGTTGGGTTCCGGATCGATCCTGCCGCCTGCGGGCACCGTCTTTATTTCCGTTCGCGATGAAGACAAGCCGCGCGCCATTGTGGTCGCTTCCGAACTGCTCGACAAGGGCTACAGTCTGGTGGCAACGCGCGGCACCGCTGCTTCGCTTGCCAAGGCCGGCATTCCCTGCAAGGTCGTCAACAAGGTCTCCGAAGGTCGTCCGAGCGTGATCGACAAGATCAAGAACCATGAGATTCAGCTGGTGATCACCACGAGCAACGAATCCCGCGGCGAAATCAGCGACGCGCGCGACATCCGTATGGCGGCTTTGGCCAATCGCGTGACTTATTACACGACGATTGCGGGCGGTCGCGCTGCCGTTGAGGGCATCAAGCACTTGACGGACGCTCAGGTTTGCTCGCTGCAGGAAATGTACGCTGAAGCTGCCAAAGCCTAAAGCGGTTTCTCCAAACGTAACAAAGCCTGTCCAGAGTGCCGGACTCTTCACCGAAGAGCCCGGCACAATGTAAAATTGCGCCCTTCTAAGAAGGGCAAAATTCTTTTTTCAAGTCAAAACAAAGATATGCAACAGCGAATTCCGATTACCGCCGCCGGTGCCGAAAAGTTGAAGGCTGAGCTCGACGAACTGAAACGCGTCAAGCGTCCGGCCGTTGTGCAGGCGATTGCCGAAGCGCGCGAAAAGGGTGACCTTTCCGAAAACGCCGAATACGATGCCGCCAAGGAAATGCAGGGCCACATTGAAGGCCGTATTGCGGAACTTGAAGGCAAGATTCCCGCGTTGCAGATCATTGACCCGAAGACGCTGCAGGCCGGTGACCGCATTGTGTTCGGTGCGACGGTTGAGCTTGAAGACGAAGACGGCAAGATCAACGTCTACCAGATCGTGGGTGATGACGAAGCCGACATCAAGCAAAACCGCATTTCGATCTCGAGCCCCGTGGCCCGCAGCCTTATCGGCAAGTATGAAGGCGATGAGGTGACGTGTCCGGCTCCGAAGGGGCTGATTCACTACGCGATTGTGTCGGTGAAGTACATTTGATCGTCACCGGTAGATTTGCAGTCCAAGCGAGCGCTGAGGAAGAGATTCCGAGGCGCTCGTATCGTTTGGTGGGTTTCGAATTTGCCTCTATTATTAACAAGCTTTTCTCGTTTGCCCGCAAATGCTGAAAGCGATTCAACGACAGGAGTTGAATATGCAAGGCGCGAAGTTGGCAGAGGTTCTCCGGCAGCGAATCTGACACGCCTAAGGTTATTCGAATAATCTCAGCAGATAAGGCAAAAGAAACGGTGCGGCAAAAGCCGTGAAAAGACCGGTTAATCCCATGGCCAACCCGGAGAAGGCACCGGTATCGCGATTCATTTGAAAGGCGGTTGCGGTGCCGACGCCGTGGGCAACCAAACCGATGGAAAAGCCGCGAACCGCATCGTCTTTTTCACGAAGAATTCCCAACAAGCTTCGAGCCATCAAAGAGCCGACAACACCGGTGATCACAACCAGTGCTGCAGTCAGAGCCGGAATGCCTCCGAGGTGTTCGCTTACAGCCATGGCAATCGGAACAGTCACGCTCTTGGGAGCAAGCGAAATCATTGTTTCGGGGGAGGCTCCGAGTGCTCCGGCGATTAGGACAGCCGAAACGATGGCGACGGTGCCGCCTGCTACAAGTCCGCAGGTGAGCGCCACCCACATTTTCGCCAGACGCAGACGCTGTTCGTAGAGCGGAACGGCTAAGGCAACCGTTGCGGGCCCCAGCAGGAAATTGATGTGCTGTCCGCCGTTGATATACGTCTTGTAGTCGGTGCCGGTGACTTCAAGCGTTACGACAAGTAAAACGATGGCAACCAGCAACGGCGTACATATGGTTTTGTAGCCGCTTTTCTTGTAAACCCACATGCCGAACGCGTAGGCCAAAAGCGTAGCGCACAGCCACAGAGCCGGATCGGCAAGCAGGGTGTCGGCCGTCAAACCGAAACGCGAGAGAATCGACTCAAGCACGGCGCTTCTCCTTGGTGTTGGATCCCTTCAGCAGGTGCGCCACCAAACGCGTCACCAAAACGGTCGTAACCATGGCAAGGATGGAGGATCCGATGATAGACGCCGTAATCGGCAACCATTCGGCCTGAAGACGATCAACGTGTTCAATGATGCCGACGCCGGCCGGGACAAACAAAAGCGCGAAGTGAGCAAGCAGTACGTTGACGACGGGCAACGTCTTTTCCAGAAGACCGTTGACCGTCATCAGCGCGAAAAGAAAGAGCACCATGCCCATTACGGGACCGGGAACCGGCAACCCGAAGAGCGTTACAAGTAAAAGCCCTGCCAGCTGAAAAGACAGCAGCAGGGCAATTGTTAGAATCATTTGGTATGAGTCCTGCGAACCGAGAAAGTTCGCAATACTAATCCGTTTCTTTCATGTCGCGCAGGTTGCGGCGAAGAATTTTTCCGACGGCGGTCTTCGGCAGTGCTTTGACGAAGACGATCGTGCGCGGGCACTTGTAGCCGGTAAGACGTGCACGGCAGTACTTCACAACGTCGTCGCGGGTGAGCGCGGGATCCTTTTTCACGATCACAGCCTTCACCATTTCGCCGACGCGCGGATTGTTGACGCCGACAACACCGCATTCGAGCACGCCCGGCATTGAGGCAATCACGCTTTCGATTTCATTGGGATAGACGTTAAGGCCGTTCACAATGATCAGATCCTTCTTGCGGTCCGTGATCGTGATTGTGCCGCGTGCGTCCATAAAGCCCACGTCGCCCGTGCGCAACCACCCGTCGACGAGAACGTTGGCCGTTTCTTCCGGTTTTTCCCAGTAACCGGCCATAACCTGCGGACCCTTGACGCAGATTTCGCCCGTGTGCTCAGCGATTTTTTCCGGATCGGAACATACGCCGAGGTCAACGAACTGTTCGCCGCGGATGGACACAAGAGTGGAAGGCAGGGGGTAACCGACGGAGCCGTCCCAGGGAGCGTCGGGCAGGTTGCCGCACACGCCGGGACTGGTTTCCGTGAGACCATAAGCTTCCAGAATGTGGCAGCCGGTGGCGTTGTACCACTTTTCAGCCACAGTACGTTGCACCTGAGCGCCGCCGCCCACGGTCATCTTGAGACGCGTGAATTTGTGTTGCTTGAATTCCTTGTTGTTGACGAGGGCGTTAAAGAGGGTGTTAACACCCGGAATGATCGAGAAGTCCCACTTCTTGATGAGTTCGACCAGGCCGGGAATGTCGCGTGGATTGGGAACCATCACCTGAGTGGCGGCAAATTTGGAAAAGCACAGCGTCGCGGTGAAGCTGAAGATGTGGTAGAGCGGCAAAGCGGTCATGGCCACTTCTTTGCCCATTTCAAACGTTTGGCTGATCCAGGTGCCTGTCTGTTCGACGTTGGCAAGGACGTTGCGGTGCGTGAGCATGGCGCCCTTGGCAACTCCCGTGGTGCCGCCTGTGTACTGCAGCAGCGCAACGTCGGTGTTTTTGAGTTCCACCGGAGTAAAGCCTTTCGCGCGGCCGATTGAAAGCGCCTTGCGGAAGTTGATGTGACCGGGGAGACTGAATTCCGGGACCATCTTTTTGACGTAGCGCACAACAAAATCGGCGGCAGTGCGCTTAAGCCAGGGAAGCATGTCGCCTACCTTGGTGGTCACGATGTGCTTGACGGGCGTTTCCGAGAGCGTGTTTTGCAGCGTCTTGGCGAAGTTTTCAATGATGATGATGGCTTTGGCACCGCTGTCGGCAAGCTGATGACCAAGTTCGTGCGAGGTGTAGAGAGGGTTGACGTTGACCGCAATCATGCCAGCGCGCAGGATGCCCAAAAGGCTGATGATGTACTGCTGCAGATTGGGCATCATGATGGCCACGCGATCGCCCGGCTTCATGTCGGGCAACGACTGCAGGTAGCCTGCAAAGTCCTTCGAGAGATCGCAGATTTCCCGGTAGGTAAGCACCTTATCCATGCAGATGAAGGCAGGTTTGTCGCCGTAGGTTTCGGCAACCGTATCGAAGAGCGCCGGGATGGAAGCGAACCGATCGGGATTGATTTCGGCAGGAAAACCTTCGGGATAGTGCTTGAGCCAGGGAAGAGAGGTCTCGGACATGGATGAGTGATCCTTCTTGTAACGTTGTGTCAGGGCGAAACGCTGCGACACATCGCCTTATTTCAGTCAATCGGGTGGTGACGCCGGTTGTCTGACAAGCGTCACGCAAATACGCTTAACGACGGGGCGAGCGGCGGGCCTGCAGTTTGTCGAGCTGCAGACAGTGGCGCGCGTAGGCTTTGACGTCGTTGTAGTCGGTGTAGTCGATGGCGACGCTCGAATCCGTGGGACCGTTGGTGATCTTCATGATGATGCGGATCATCATGCGCTCGAAGAAGTTCCAATTGGGGTAGTCCACCTTGCCGGCAAAGCACTTCAGGTCGCGGGGTTTCCAGGCGCTGCGTTTGACGAACTTCTGCAGATAACGGTTACCTTCGGGCGTTGCCTTTTCGGGCGAGCGGGCCACGACGGTGACGTTAAAGAAGCTGTTGGGGCGCGACTCGATTTCGTTTTTGTACATCGAGCAGAATTCCCAGACGATCTTGTTGTAGACGCCGTACACAATGGGAGAACCCACGATCACGATGTCGTATCTTGCCCAATCCACACCTTCGCGGACAGCCTCCATCATGTCCACCATGTCGCACGCGTGTCCCTCGGCAACAATCGTTTCCATGATGGTGCGTGCGATGCGGGCCGTGTGGCCGGCGTGACTGTAATAAGCGACGAGAACGTGATGAGACATTGCGATTCCAACTGAGTCTGCAGGAAAGGCGAGCCAAATCGACTCAACCTTCTAATTTAATTTGTATCCACGGCAAAAGGGATAAGGCGAAAAATCGGTACAAACCCGATTGTTACGCTCGAATTTTAGCGGTCGCCCGATGAAAATTGGACAAAACAAGCCGGCGGCGGCCTTTTTGATGTATTTTCGCCTACCGATGTTTTCTGAAGCTGAACGGCGTCCAATCGAGCCAAAATTTCCCGACAGGCCACGCCGATCAAAATTCCCTTAAAAAATCTTGGAAAAACAGCGGTTCGCTGACTAAAATGGCGCCTTCACTAAACGGTTGCGTGAAAAATGAATCGACAATCGGGTCGAATGCGCCGCAGCCGCTATTTATCACCAACCCAACCCCAGCACGGCCTGCTGATCTTTTTGTTATTCTGCCGTGCTCTACAGGATTTATGGCAAAAGAAGATCTGATTGAAATGTCGGGCCAGGTGCTCGAAGTTCTCCCCGACGCCCGCTATCGTGTCAAGCTTGAAAACGGTCACGAGCTCATCGCCTACACCAACGGCAAGATGCGCAAGCACCACATTCGCATCCTCGCCGGCGACAAGGTTTCGCTCGAGCTCTCTCCTTATGACCTCACCAAGGGCCGTATTACCTTCCGCCACATCGAAGGTCGTCCCTCTCCGGCTCCGGCTGCCGGCAGCCAGTCGCGTCGCCGTTAATTCTTCCTGCCGACGGTCATGCAGCATTTTGTTCTGACGTACCGTTACGTTGACGACTACATGGCTCGGCGCGACGCTTATCGTGCCGAGCATCTCGCGCGCCTGCAAAAGGCTGTCGACGACGGTTTTGTGCTGGCGGTCGGTGTTTTGCCTGAGAGTCTCTCGGCTCTCATTGTCTGCTACGCAAACTCGGCCGACGAAGTGCGCGCGTTTGCCAAAGACGATCCTTATAACCACGCAGGGCTCATTACATCCTTTGAAGTTGAGCCCTGGATGGTGGCCGTCGGATTGCCCGCGATCGTCAAGCCGCAATGACTGCAGACGAAGATCAATTCCTGCAATTGCCGCCTGCGGTCGGCGTCTCTTCAATTCTGCGCCGCATCAAGGGCGGCTTGAATCGTCTGGGATTGATTCGCATCGAAGGCGAAATCCATTCCATCAAACCCTATCCGTCCGGTCACGTCTATCTGGTTCTCAAGGACAACGAAGACGAGGCGATTTTGCATTGCGTGATCTGGCGCCGCAATGCCTATCGATTGGAGAGACTGCCCAATCAGGGTGATGCGGTGGTTCTCACCGGCACGCTTGATGTCTTTGAGGTGCGGGGTCAATTGCAATTCAACGTCGTTGCCGTGCAGGCTGCCGGCGACGGTGCGCTTTTTGCCAAATTCGAAGCGCTCAAACGCAAGCTTTTGGCCGAAGGTCTCTTTGACGCTTCGCTTAAAAAAGAATTGCCGCGCTATCCGCAGACGGTTGGCGTGGTCACAAGCACCGAAACGGCGGCGCTTCAGGATGTTCTCAAAACTCGGGCCAATCTCGCTCCCTGGGTTCCCTTTGTGATCTATCACGCGGGGGTTCAGGGGGAGTCGTCCGAATCGGAGCTTCTCTGCGCTCTTCAAAAGGTCCGAGAAAAGAACGAAGTTGACGTGCTGTTGCTTGTGCGAGGCGGGGGCTCTCTGGCCGATCTCTGGAGTTTTAATTCCGAAGCGCTTGCCAGAGAATTGCGGGCGATGCCGATGCCGGTTGTCACAGGTATCGGACACGAGACTGATTTTACGATCGCCGATATGGCTGCCGACGTGAGAGCCCCGACGCCGACTGCTGCCTGTTCTTTGGTGCTGCAGCACTGGGCCGCGGCGCCGCAATGGCTTTCTACGTTGCAGACGCGTCTTGAAACGGCCATGCATTCCGGACTGCGTTTGAGTAAGGCGCAGCTTACTCAGGCCGCCCGTTTGCAGTCGGCCATGCAAAACTCCATCTTAAGATGGCAGGCGCGTCTGCCGGCTCAAAAAGAGTGGCGTGAGCGTTATGAGCGCTATCTCGACGCACTCACCGAACGGCTCGATCGCAATGCGATGGCTCTGGCGGCTGAACGACGCGTGACGCTGCAAGCGGCTTCAGGCAAGGTCGCGTTGGCGCAGATGAATCTGCGGCGAGTGCGTCCCTCTTTCGGGCAAGCGCAGGCCGAGACCGTGCATCTTGAAAAACGCCTGAAGCAATCCGTTTGTTTGCGTATTGAAGCCATGCGCGCAGAACTCGAGCGATTCACTCTCTCTTTGAACGCTTTGGACATCACCAAAACGTTGGCACGCGGCTTTTCTCTGACGACCGACAGTCAAGGTCGTCCGGTGCGCGCTGCCGAACAGCTCACCGAAGGCGAAATGGTATCCATTCTGTTCGAGAAGGGATCGGTGCGCGCACAGGTGACCGAACGCAAGCCCAAATTTTGAAAAAATTTCCTTTAAAAAGAAAGGAATTTACGTTCGGCAAGCGTTGTTGCACGGAATCCCAAAGATTTCGGACTATTATCTGTTAGTGACAAAGGGCGTTTCGTGAGGCAGTAATGGATCGTGTCCGATCCGGCCTCCATCCCCGGAGGGCAATTTTGGAGCTCACGCGCCCTGTATGCAGAGAAATCCGATCGATAACCGATTCTCGAGGAGAAGTCCAATGAGCCAGTTCGTTTTGCCCAAGCTTGATTATGAAATGGATGCCCTTGCCCCGGCCATCAGCAAGGAAACGCTGGAATTCCACTACGGCAAACATCACCAGACCTACATCAACAATCTCAACAGTCTCATCAAAGGCACGATGTACGAAGCCGAGTCCTTGCGTGAAATCATCAAGACGAGTCAGGGCCCGATCTTCAATAATGCTGCTCAGACCTACAACCACGCTTTCTACTGGAAGTGCCTGACCCCCAACGGAGGCGGCCAGCCGACCGGTGCGTTGCTGGAAGCCATCGTCAAGCAGTGGGGTTCTTTCGAGGGCTTTGTGGCGGACTTCTCGGCCAAGGCAGCCAACAACTTCGGTTCCGGTTGGACGTGGCTCGTGAAGCGCCTCGACGGTCAGCTTGAAATCTATTCGACTTCCAACGCCGGCACGCCTCTGACGGAACATTTGAAGCCATTGATGGTTATCGACGTTTGGGAACACGCCTATTACATCGATTATCGCAACGCTCGCGCCGGCTACATCCAGGCCTTCTTTGACAAGCTCGTCAATTGGGACTTCGTGCAACGTCGCTTCAACGGTGAACCGTGCGACTGCGACTGCCGCGGGGAAGAAGGCTGCTGCTGCGGATCCTGCGGTTGCGGCGCCTAAAAACGCATAGACAATTCGGACGCGCATCTCGTGTTTGGTGCGCGTCGCTGTTTCCGGCGATAACGGAACAAAGAGAGGCAGTTCGATTCGGTTCGTTCTGCTTCTTTTGTTGTCAAAACGAACGATAAAAGCACAAGGGGTGCTTATTGGGCGGCGGTATCGGCGTTTGTGTGTTTGCAGTAGCGATTGTCCGCGAGTGCCGGGATCAGGGTGCCTGCCTTGACGTTATTGCGGGCAAACCAACCGGCGTTCATTTCGATGACGCGGGAGGCGGCAACACGGGAATGGTGCAGTTCAAGGGAGCCTTTTTGCATTGAGACGATCTGCGTGATGCGACCGCACGCATCGATAAAGGCCGCATCCAGATCAATCAGGGTGTTTTTCATCCACATGGCGGTGGGACGCGGTGCGGCAAAAACAAAGAGCATGCCGTGATCGGCCGGAAGATGGGAGCGGTTCATCAGACCGGTGCGGTGTTCAACAGAGGTGCGCGCGACTTCGAGTTCGACGATTTTGTTGCCGATCTTAACGGCCACGGTTTCATCAAATGTCTGTGCTGCAAGCGCACAGCTGATGAACGAGAGAGTCAGACCGAGAAAAAAACGCGACATGATGAACAACGAAGGAAAGGAAAAACGCCCTAGGTAATATATCGTATATTTGCGCACTTGCGAAGTGGTGTTGTTGCCGATTGTGTGTCCGACAAAGCACACGATGCAAAAAGACAAGTCCGCCATACGTGTGAAAGCCGCAAGATGGCGTAATGTTGATCATTGAAAAAGAGAATTTGCGTCGCTGCAAACGCCTAAAACCGCCAACGGACGCGAAGACTCTTACGAAATCAAACCAACATATAAAAAGAGGAAAGATATGGCACAGGGAGTGGTCAAGTGGTTTAACGACGTCAAGGGCTTTGGTTTCATTACGCCCGATGAGGGCGGCGAAGAGCTTTTTGCTCATTTTTCCGCCATCGAGATGAAAGGGTTCAAGAGCCTCAAGGAAGGTCAAAAGGTGACCTTTGAAGTTGTCGAAGGTCCCAAGGGCAAGCAGGCCACGCACATTAAGCCGGTCGAAGAGTGAGTCTTGGCAAAGGCGGGCGGATCGCGTGTTCTGCCGGCCGATGCCTGTCAACAAAAGCGTAATAAAAACAAGGCGGTTGCCGGTGTTCGGACATTGGCAATTCTTTGCTTGATCGTGTATTATTGCGCGTCTGATTTTCACCGTGCTTTCAGTTTCCCCGTTTTCCACTGGACTGATGGCGACAAGCGGCAAAAAGAAAATCAACAAGAAATTCCCGGTAAAAGGCACTGAATTCGGTGCACGGCGAAGTTAGAACGCAGTGCGCTTCGGTGGTTTTTGCCTCGTTTTTGTTTATTGACGCGAGCAGGCCGTTTAACAGCTCCAACCTGTGCAAAGTACAGGCGCCACCCTGTGCGAGGCGGTTTGAAATTCATCTGCTGCGTCCTTTTGTGAATCAGGTGACAACAATGAAGACCTTCTCTGCCAAGCCGCTCGAAGTACAGCGCGACTGGTACGTGGTCGATGGCAGCGACAAGGTGCTTGGCCGCCTTGCTGCCGAAATCGCACTCCGCTTGCGCGGCAAGCACAAGCCCGAATACACGCCGCATGTCGATACGGGCGACTACATCGTCGTGATCAACGCTGACAAGCTCAAGCTGTCTGCTGAAAAGGCCGGTAAGAAGACGTACTACCGTCACACCGGCTACCCGGGCGGTATCTACGAAACCACCTTCAAGGAAATGCAGGCCAAGCACCCCGGCCGTGCTCTCGAAATCGCGGTCAAGGGTATGCTCCCGAAGGGCCGTCTCGGCTACGCCATGATCAAGAAGCTCAAGATCTACGCTGGCGCCGAACACCCGCACACCGCACAGCAGCCCAAGGTTCTTGACATTTAAGGTGGAAAAAAGATGATCGGTAACTACAACTACGGCACCGGCCGTCGCAAGAGCTCTGTGGCTCGCGTTTTCATCAAGCGCGGCACGGGCAAGATCGTGATCAACGGCCGTGATCTCAACGAATTCTTCAAGCGCGAAACCGGCCGCATGATCGTCATGCAGCCCCTGCAGCTCACCGAAAATGTCGAAACGTTCGACATCATGGTGAACGTGACCGGCGGAGGCGAATCCGGCCAGGCTGGTGCTGTGCGCCACGGCATCACCCGCGCTCTGATTGACTACGACGCTGGTCTCAAGCCCGTTCTGTCGGCTGCCGGCCTCGTGACCCGCGACGCCCGCGAAGTCGAACGTAAGAAGGTTGGTCTGCGCAAGGCCCGCCGCGCCAAGCAGTTCAGCAAGCGCTAATCGTTCATTCGCAAGCGTTTTGCCTCGGTATACTTTTGCAAACTTTGGTTTGCGAAGAAGACCGGGGCAAGAAGCGAAAAACCGTCTCCCTTTCCCGGGCGGCGGTTTTTTTATGCTCGTTGCCGGAAGGTTTTCTTTTTGCCAAAGACATCACAACAAAAGAGTCTTCGGGGAGCTTTCGACATGCAAGAAAAGAACATCAAGGCCGGTATTGTGGGAGGAACAGGCTACACAGGGGTGGAGCTGTTGCGTTTGCTGAGCCGCCATCCAAACGTCAAGGTTTGCGCCATCACGTCGCGCAAGGATGCGGGAACCAAGGTGACGGCCATGTATCCGTCGCTTCGTGGTTTTATGGACGATCTGGTCTTTACGACACCTGAAGAAGCCGAACTCACAGCTTGCGACGTGGTGTTTTTTGCAACGCCGCACGGAGTGGCCATGAGCATGGCGCGCGAGTTGACCGTTGCCGGCGTCAAAATCATTGATCTGGCGGCCGACTTCCGTTTGCGCGATACGGGTGAGTTCAAGACCTGGTACAAGCTTGATCACGCTTGTCCGGATCTGTTGGAGGAATCGGTCTATGGTCAACCCGAGACCATGCGCGAGAAGATGAAGAACGCTCGAATTCTCGGCATGGCGGGCTGCTATCCGACGTCCATCGAATTGGGCTTGTTGCCCCTGATGGAGTACGAAAAGGTGCATCCGGGTACGTTTGATTTGAAGACCATCATTGCCGACAGCAAGTCAGGAATTTCCGGCTCCGGCAAGAAGGCTGACGTGTCGATCATCACCGCCGAAATGTCGGACAACTTCCATGCTTATGGTCTCAAAGGGCATCGTCATACGCCCGAGATCGAACAGCAGCTGAAGATCCTTGCCGGCACGGACGACCTGAAGCTCACGTTTGTGCCGCACCTGTTGCCGACCATTCGAGGGATTCATTCAACGATCTATATTCGCCTGAAGGACGCGTCGACCGAGATTGACCTTCAAAAACTTTATGAAGATCGCTTTGCCGACGAGTATTTTGTGGATGTGATGCCGGCCGGATCCACGCCTGAAACGCGAAGTGTGCGTGGCTCCAATTTCCTGCGCTTGGCTGTTCATCGACCGGGGAACGGCGATCTGATCATCGTGCTGGCGGTGGAAGACAATCTGGTTAAGGGCGCTGCGGGGCAGTCCGTGCAGGCGATGAACATTCTTTTTGGGTTGGATGAAAAGACGGGACTGGATGCACCGGCGCTGGTGCCGTGACAGTGTGACTCAAAAAATCTTCAGTACATTGAAGAATTTTGATATAAAAATCTTCAACCCAGTGAAGAATTTTTGCGGTCAACGATGCAGGGGCAGCCCAGATCAATGACGGAAAGGTTTGTCGCAGGCGCATTGCAAAATTGCAAACGACAGCTGACACTGGTAAATCTCTAATGCATTTTTTCGAGGCTCTTCAAGGATTTTCCGTATAATCCGTAGGCTTTGCAGTGCACGCCGGCGGCGTCGCGCGAGAAGATTTTTAACGAGAAAACTTTAAAAGAGGTAAGAAGTGTTTTTCATTTCTGACGCAATGGCTCAGACCGCAGGTGCGGCCGCTGCCGGTGGAACCGGCGGTCTGCTGATGCAGATCATTCCGATCATTCTGATTTTTGTTGTGTTCTGGTTCTTCCTGATCCGTCCGCAGCAAAAGCGCCAGAAGGAACATCAGAAGATGTGCGAAGCGCTTACCAAGGGCGATGAAATCGTAACGATCGGCGGTTTGGCCGGCCGTATCGCCGAAGTGAGCGAACAGTATGTCGTGATCGAAATCAGCCGCGTTGAAGGCAATCCTGTGACGATCACGATGCAGCGCGGCGCCGTGCAGACGGTTTTGCCCCGCGGCACGCTCAAGTCGATCGACAAGTAAAAGCGGCTTTTATGCAGCGGGCGGGCCGTATCCGACAAAAAAGGATATGGCTGACGCCCGCTTTGCCGTTTAGTTAATGCACCGCAATTGGTCAATGACCTGTTGCGGTTGTTGCGCAAAAAACGGAAGTGTTTGCACAATCACCTCGTTTTTTGCCGAAACAAAACTCTCCGCGGGAGAGTTTTGTAGGCTAAGAGAAAAATCCCTTTTGCCGATTTGATTTTCGCAACGAAAGGCAACTGTGACTGATCTTGAGGACAATCGAAAGAAAGGATCACGGAATGGCCCGGAGTTTTTAGTATGAATCGATACGCTCTTTGGAAGTACATCGTCATCGGAGTGGTTCTGCTCATTGCGGCGCTGTACACCTTGCCGAATTTTTACGGTGAATCGCCTGCAGTGCAGGTGAGTTCCGGCAAGTCGACGGTGAAGATCGACGAGACGGTGCTTGCACGTGTGGAAAAGGCGCTTGCAGACGCGCAGTTAAAGCCTAACGGCGTTTTCTTTGAACGGGGTGCTCAGCAGAACACCGTTCGTGTGCGTTTTGATCCGACGGAAGCTGAAAAGCAGCTTCAGGCCCGCGAAGTGCTCGAACGCGCGCTTAATCCTGATCGTACGGATCCTTCCTACATCGTCGCTCCCAACCTGGTTCCCAACACCCCCGAGTGGCTGTTGAAGATCAACGCTCTGCCGATGTATCTCGGTCTTGACCTTCGCGGTGGTGTGCACTTCCTGTTGCAGGTCGATATGCATTCGGCCATTGAAAAGCGCGCCGAATCAACGGCAGCCGATCTGCGTACCCAGTTCCGTGACAAGCGTATTCGCCATGCCGGTATCTCTCGACAGGGCAACACCGTTGTGATTGCCTTTAACGACGAACAGGAACGCGCTCGCGCCAATGACCTTCTTCGTTCCACGCAGCCTGATCTGGTTGTGACGGAAGGTAATCGTGCCGGCAAGTTCATTCTCTCGGCAGAACTTTCGCAGAAGGCTATTCAAAACGTTCAGGAATATGCCTTAAAGCAGAATATCTCCACGCTGCATAACCGTATTAACGAATTGGGTGTGGCTGAACCCGTGATTGCGCAACAGGGTGCTGACCGCATCGTGGTGCAGTTGCCCGGTGTTCAGGATACGGCCAAGGCTAAGGACATTCTGGGCCGTACCGCAACCCTGGAAGTGCGCATGGTCGACGATTCGCCCGAAGCGTTGACGCAGATGGCTCAGGGGAATGTCCCCTTCGGCGATGAAAAATATTTTGACCGTGAAGGCCGCCCGATTCTTGTGAAGCGCCGCGTGGTGCTTACCGGTGAAAACTTGAATGACGCGCAGCCTGGTTTCGATTCTCAGACGCAGGAACCCACGGTGAACCTGACGCTTGACAACAAAGGCGCCCGCATCTTCCGCGATGTGACCCGTGACAATGTCGGAAAGCGCATGGCCATCATTCTCTTTGAAAAGGGTAAGGGCGAAGTGGTGACGGCACCTGTCATTCGTCAGGAAATTGCGGGCGGCCGCGTGCAGATTTCCGGTCGTATGACGACGATTGAAGCGACGGACACCGCATTGCTTCTGCGTGCCGGTTCTTTGGCTGCTCCGATGGAAATCGTCGAAGAACGACTGATCGGCCCGTCCTTGGGTGCCGACAACATTGCTGCCGGTTTCCGTTCGACACTTTACGGCTTCGGTTTCGTTGCGGTCTTCATGATCCTTTACTACCAGGTCTTCGGTATCGTGACGGCCATCAGCCTGATGTGCAATGTGATGTGTCTGGTGGCATTGCTCTCCATGCTGCAGGCGACTTTGACGCTTCCCGGTATTGCCGCTATTGCACTGACGCTGGGTATGGCCGTTGACTCGAACGTGCTGATTAACGAACGTATTCGTGAAGAACTTCGAATAGGGCGAACGCCGCAGCTGGCCATCAGTGAAGGCTATGGCATGGCATTTGCGACGATTGTCGACTCCAACGTCACCAGTTTGATTGCCGGTATTGCCTTGCTGATCTTCGGTTCCGGTCCGGTGCGAGGCTTTGCTGTGGTGCATTGCTTGGGCATTATGACGTCGCTCTTTACCTCCGTGATTGTCTCGCGCAGCATGGTGAACTTCATATACGGTCGCCAGAAGAAGTTGACGCGAGTGCATATCGGTCAGGTCTGGCGCCCGGATACGGCGCAGACGCAGTCGAAGTAAAGAATTAAGAGAGGAAAATCATGGAGTTTTTCCGAATTCACAAGACGATCCCGTTCATGCACTACTCGCATATTCTGAACGCGATCTCTTTGCTTTCATTTATTGTTGCCGTGTTCTGGATCTTCTATCACGGTCTGGCTCTGTCCATTGAGTTTACGGGCGGCACCCAGGTTGTGGTGCAGTATCCGGAAGCTGTTCAGACGGAACAGATCCGCGAACAGATCCAAAGCAAACTCGGGGTTGAAGCTGCCGTGCAGAACTACGGTACGGCTCGTGACATCATGATTCGTCTTCCGATGAAGGAGGGCGAAACGTCCGGTCAGATGGCTGGGGAACTTCTGAAGGTGCTTCAGGAAACCGCTCCCGGCGTCAAGATGCTCAACAACGAGTTCGTGGGTCCGCAGGTCGGTGAAGAACTTGCGACCGACGGTTTGACGGCTTTGTTGCTCGTTGTGGCCGGCATCATCATTTACCTGTCGATGCGATTCGAATGGAAGTTCGCTATTGCCGCCATCATCGCCAACTTGCACGACATCGTGATCGTGGTCGGTATCTTTGCCGTGATGAACTGGGAATTCTCGCTTCCTGTTCTGGCGGCAGTGTTGGCCGTGTTGGGCTACTCTGTTAACGAATCCGTGATTATTTTCGACCGTGTTCGTGAACACTTCCGCAAGATGCGTCGCACGGAAACGGTTGAGGTGATCAACTCGGCCATTACGGCGACGATCTCGCGTACGGTGATCACGCACGGCTCGACTTTGGCGATGACGCTTGCGATGTTCTTCTTTGGTGGTCCTGCGCTGCACTACTTCGCGCTGGCGTTGACGATCGGTATTCTTCTGGGCGTCTACTCGTCGGTGTTCGTGGCAGCTGCGATTGCTATGTACCTCGGTGTGAAGCGAGAAGATCTGGTGAGGCCCATCAAGAAGGATGAGGTGCAGGAGATGGTGCCGTAAGAAATCTTTTTTGATGTAGACCAAGAACGACGAGCCCCGCTGGTGAGATTACATCAGTGGGGTTTTGCTTAGGAGGCTTTGTATGTTCGGTTAAAGCGCTTACAAGTAACGACGACAACTGAACTATTTTTAGGATATAGGCCACACAGAACGGATTTTGATGCTACCTATATGCACAATCGGACGAGGTAGGAATCAAGGTTGTTATTGAGTGATCTGTCGGCTACGATAGCGATGGAGTGCAATCAGAAATCGTCAGATTTGAGGAAGACACGGGCGTTAAGTAGTGGAGATCTGCACCAGTCACTCGAGAAGGTATAGACCTGCAAGGTTGATGACAAATGAACTATGCTCTTGTTTAAAAAAATCACTTCAAAACTTATCTCCAAGCGCGAGTTCAAGATAGACCTGGTTGACTTGGAAACAATGAGTCAAAAAGTCCCACTACAGTGGAGAAAGGTACCTAAATTCTTCACGCTATGCCGGAATGTATTGCATTAGAAAATTCTCTTAAAATGTACGAAATATTGTAGATTAGTATATTTGTTGAAGTTTTATTATGGATAGTGTAATAGTAATTTTTTTCTTGATGTATTAAAAAGAGAATGACACATCTGCTGCAATGAATAATCTCACAGGTAATAATATACGCAACTGTTCTATGCAATTTTTTAATTTATTTGATTTGTTGATGCATCAGGCGAAAGAGTATGGATTAACCGAGGCTCAAGTAATAGATCATTTCAAGAAGTTAAATATTACAAAGACTCAGATATTAGACCTAAAGAATCGAACGAAACTTCCTGACATAGAAAAATTTAAGCAAGGAATTATGACTATAACTAGAATGAATCAATTGGAAATCTATTTATCCATGGGATTCGTTCCTTCAGAGTACAGAGATTCATATTTCGAGAAAATTAAAGAAATAGCATCTTTATTGACAAAGAGAGAGTCTAAAACACCAAATCCAATACAGCCATATTTTCAGACTAATTTGGGGAAGTTATATAAAATTGATTGTATTGAATTTTTAAGAACGTTGCCATCTAATTCGGTGGATTTGATTTTTGCAGATCCTCCATTTAATTTAAACATGAGATATGATCCAAAGGTCAACGATAACCTTTCAGTTTCAAAATATCTAAATTGGACATACGAATGGCTTGATGAATGTGTTAGGGTATTAAAAGATGGAGGTAGAATTTTTGTATATAATATACCGAAATGGAATGTTTATGTAGCGTCGTATTTGGAAAGATATTTAACATTTTGGGCTTGGATCGCGATCGATATGAAATCCAATTTTCCAATTTCAGGGAGATTATATCCTGCGCACTATGCTCTTGTGTCCTATATAAAGGGTAGTAGGGCAAACACCTTTAATAATCAGAGAATGCCATTACAAATCTGCCGGCATTGTGGCGGTGAAATAAAGGATTATGGTGGATATAAGTTAAAATTAAACCCTAAGGGAATAAATGTATCAGATGTTTGGGTTGATATATATCCAGTAAGGCATACTAAAACTAAAAATAGAAAGTACAATGAACTCTCGGTTAAACTGATGGATCGAATAATATCTATGTCAACTAATCCTGGTGATGTGATCGTAGATCCATTTGGAGGAAGTGGTACAACTTTTGCGGTTGCTCAACTTCTTAATAGACGATGGATTGGGTCCGAGTTGGGTGATTGTGAGGGTATAAAATCAAGAATTCTGAATCCTGAACAGGATGAATGTTTATTGAAAAAAGTTTATGAAGAGAAAAATCATCTTTTCTTAAATGAGAGTAAATTGCTTCGGCAAAAAAATGGATTCTGGTTGCCAAAGGATTCTTAACTATGAAGGTTATTACTTTTTTTAACAACAAGGGAGGTGTAGGAAAAACTACAACCATTGTTAATATAGGAGGCTATCTTTCTTTAAAGAAAAATAAGAAGATATTGTTGGTGGATCTGGATCCACAATCCAATGCTACACAAGCTATTATGCCGATGGACAGTTGGCAAGAGTTTTATTGTATAAATGGTAAGAGCACTAAAGCAACTATATCTAATTGTTTTGAGAAAATTAGAGATGGTGATGCTGATTTGCAACGAATAGATATTCCATGTGAAGCTAAAGACAACGCTTTCAATCTAGATTTAATTCCAGGACATCCTAGTCTGTCGTTAATCGAGGAAGTCATGAGTCAAGCCTGGTCTGAAACTATTGGTTGTCAGAGAGGGGGATTGCGTAAGGTTAACTGGCTTAATTCATTGAAAGATTTTTATCCTGATTATGATTATATTCTAATTGATGTTGGTCCGTCGTTGGGGGCCTTAAACAGAAGTGCACTCCTAAACACAGATTATTTTATAACTCCAATGGCGTCAGATATATTTAGTTTATTGGGAGTTTCCAATATATCCCAGTGGCTTGATCTGTGGATGAGGGTGTACGAACAGGCCATTAAAAATTTTCGAATAAGTGAAAGCAATGCCCCAAGTGATTTAGAAAAATTTTTTAAAAAATTTAAAATAAATGTAGATACAAGCAAGACTACGCGGTTTATTGGGTATTCAATTCAACAGTATGCTAAAAGAACTTTTAAGTCGGGAGAAAGGCCTACTTCAGCCTATGAGGCAATTATTAAAAATTTTCATAGTATAGTTCCTGATCGTTTGAAGAATTTTATAAAGGAAGGGGTGGAAAACGATGATTTGAAGTTGGGTGATATTCCGTATGTATACAGTGTCGTTCCCTTGTCACAAACATCTTCAAGACCAATATTTGAATTAAGTTATTCAGATGGTCTGAGAGGTGGGCAATCGTTAAGTGTAGAAAAGTATTCTCAATATTTGAATTTGATTGTTGAAAATCTTATTAAAAACGCTGAGGCATAATTGTGACCGAAATTATCTGGCCAGAAAACTTGATTGAAGAAATTGCATACAGGAGATGTATTATTTTTCTTGGAGCAGGAGTTTCTGCTACGGCTACAGATTCGATTGGTGCGCATCCTAAAACATGGAAAGAACTGATTGTCACGTTGCTTGAAGACTGTAAAGATAATCTATCTGTTAATAACTTAAATTATATTGAAAACATGATCGAAAAGGATAATTATCTTTTTGCGATCCAAGCGATTTTTGATTATTCTGATTCTGGCAGAGTCTCCCATTTCTTAAGAAAAGAATTTCAGCATACAAAGTTTAAATCTTCTGGTGTTCATGAGATTATTAGAGAACTGGATAGTAAGATAGTTGTCACTACTAATTTTGATAAGTTATTTGATGATGTTTGTTGCGCAGGAATTTCAAGTTGTGCTGAAAGATATTATTCTTTCTTTGATTATAGAGAGACGCCAGCTATCATAAATAATATCCGATCCTCAACTAATGTAGTGATAAAAGCGCACGGAAAGATCGATGATTGCGATAAATTAATTTTTTCCGCTAAACAATATCACAAAGCGCAGATTGATTATTCGGAGTTCTATCAGTTATTGTCGGCGCTATTCTTGACTCATACAGTTTTATTTCTGGGATATAGTTTGCAAGATCCCGATATTAATCTATTGCTCCAATCCATACGGCCATGCCTTGGAGAGCCGTCACCTCATTATTTAGTTTGTAAACATGGCACTCCTGCCCCTTTGAAGAAACTTTGGGAAGAGATGTATAATATTCATTTGATCGAGTATGGCGATACTTATGATCTTTTGCCCAATGCCTTAGAGTTGCTAAAAGATTCTGTTTTAGAAATGAGAGAAAATAGGAATATTGGCTAGCTTATAGGTAACTCTAAGTATGGTTTGCGTTGACTTTGGTTGAATTGGGCTAAATTTCAGGCTGAACAAAGCGGGACACCGGCTTACGCCGGTATCTGTCAAGGTATTTCAAAAAATTATATGAGGAGTCTTTCTGCTCGTTATTGATTTAGACAGGAACTTTCAATGAAGTAATCTGTCTATCCGGATTCAACCACTGGTTTCCGGCGGTCTCGCACCGGGGATGCGGACAAAAACTTGGACCAAACTCATGGAATGGGGTTCAAGTTATGTACACACAGAAAGAAATCATAACGTCCTAAAATATACGATCGTTTGAATTTACTACGAGGTACCGTTCGGCTTCTAGGGTACCCTTCACGCCTCAAACTACGAGAGTGGCTTCGAGAAAGACGCGAGACAAGTCAGGTTCGTGTTAAGTCTTGCTTGCGAGGAAATCTCAGACGCAAGCGTAAATTTTCACTTTGACGCAACGAGATCTTTCCACCTAA
>OGJU01000622.1_pt1 | contig 34315 bp, 25 predicted proteins | sample 1572251 | NCBI WGS metagenome assembly OGJU01 (sample SAMEA2582144, study PRJEB24529) | metagenome | biome: Human gut stool | place: China | collected 2011
GACTAAGGATCTTGTGATCAATGCGATCGTGTGGGTTCAAGTCCCATCTTCCGCATCATTTCAAAAAATATTTCAGAATGCGGAAGTGTCGGAACTGGCAGACGAGCAAGACTAAGGATCTTGTGATCAATGCGATCGTGTGGGTTCAAGTCCCATCTTCCGCAGTAAGATAAGACCAAGAGTACAGAACAAAGTATTCTTGGTTTTTTTATATATTAGGAAAGTCCTTTCCTAATATACAAAAAACGCTCCGCTCAGGATGCGCACTGCGGCGTACAAGGTAGGTGTCGCAAGCGACCGCCGCAGGCGCAAGAATGTGCCGAGGCACATTCTTTGTTCTATATATTAGGAAAGTCCTTCCCTAATATATAAAACCGTTCTGTTTGGAAAATAATATTGGAAAAGAAAAAAAGAAGAAAATTAAAAAAATAAAAAGGAAAGAGAAGAGTTTTGTCGAATATATATAATAGAGTATTCTTTAAACATTAAGCGGAGGCACTCATGTACTACTCAGAAGAATTGATAGAAGAAGTAAGATCAAGGAATGATATTGTAGATGTGATTTCTGGATATGTCCGGCTGCAGAAGAAAGGCAGCTCTTATTTTGGATTATGTCCGTTCCATAATGAGAAATCACCGTCTTTTTCTGTGAGCAGACAGAAGCAGATGTATTACTGCTTTGGATGTGGGGCGGGAGGGAATGTTTTTACATTTCTTATGGAATATGAGAATTTTTCTTTTGTAGAAGCAGTGAAGTTTCTTGCGGACAGAGCAGGAATCGAACTTCCGGAGATGGAATACTCGAAAGAAGCGAAGGAAAAAGCAGATTTAAAGTCTACGATTCTTGAGATGAATAAGCTGGCTGCAAAGTATTTCTACGTACAGCTGAAGTCAGAGCGTGGAAGTCAGGCCTACAGTTATCTTAAGAACCGTGAACTCTCAGATGAGACGATCACAGCGTTTGGACTGGGATTTTCGAACAAATACAGTGATGATCTGTATAAGTATCTGAGAGAGAAGGGATACAGTGAAGACCTGATTCGACAGGCCGGACTGATCAACACGGATGAACGTCAGGGTGTGTACGACAAGTTTTGGAATCGTGTGATGTTTCCAATTATGGATGTCAATAACCGTGTGATCGGATTTGGTGGCCGTGTGATGGGAGATGGGAAACCGAAATATCTGAATTCACCGGAGACAGTCGTTTTTGATAAGAGCCGGAATCTTTATGGTCTGAACCGTGCCAGAACATCAAGAAAGCCATACTTTCTTCTTTGTGAAGGATATATGGATGTGATCTCTCTCCATCAGTCCGGATTTACGAATGCGGTAGCTTCACTGGGAACTGCATTGACAGCAGGGCATGCAGCTTTGATCAAGCGTTATGTCCAGGAAGTTTATCTGACTTATGACAGTGATGAAGCCGGTACAAGAGCAGCGCTTCGCGCAGTGCCGATCTTGCGGGAGGCCGGGATTTCTGCTAAAGTTGTAAGGATGGATCCATATAAAGATCCGGATGAATTCATTAAGAACCTTGGAGCAGAAGAGTATGAGAAGCGGATCCATGCGGCGCGTAATGGATTCATGTTCAGCCTGGAGATGCTGGAGAAACAATATGATATGAATTCTCCGGAAGGCAAGACGGATTTCTTCAAGAAAGTGTCGAGGAGACTGCTTGAATTCGAAGATGAGCTGGAGCGTAACAACTATATTGAAGCTGTTGCAACAGCATACCGGGTCAGCCGGGAAAGTCTGGAGAAGATGGTTGCAAAGATGGCTGTGAATGCCGGAATGGCGAGACCGGTCGCAAGGCCGAAACGGGCAGAGGGATCTGAGAAGAAGCAAAAGGAAGACGGAATCCTTACTTCACAGAAAGCATTGTTGACCTGGATGATCGATGATGACAGGCTCTTTGATCAGATCAGTCAGTACATAAGCCCGGGTGATTTTACAGAAAGTCTGTATCGGACGGTTGCAGAACTTTTATATGAGCAGAGAAAGCAGGGAGCCTTGAATCCTGCGAAGATCCTGAATCATTTCACAGAGGAAGAAGATCACAGAGAAGCAGCCTCTTTGTTTAACACAAGAATCAAAGAGCTGAAGACAAAGGAAGAGAGAGAACAGGCTTTACAAGAGACAATCCTGCGGGTGAAGAGTTATAGCATTGAGCATCAGACAATGAATCTCGACCCGACAGATATGCGTGGGTTACAGCATTTGATGGAAGAAAAACGGAAGCTGGAGAACCTGAAGAATTTGAATATTACAATTCAATAAGGATAAAATAAAACAAGACAGGCTGCGGATGCGCGCAGCGAAGGAAGGAAGAACACATGGACGATATTACACAGAAATTTCTTGATAGATTGAAAGACCTGGTTGCACTTGGTAAAAAGAAAAAGAGCATACTGGATGTCCAGGAGATCAATGATTTTTTCAATGATATGGAACTCAATGCAGATCAGATGGAGAAGGTATTTGATTATCTTGAGGCAAATAACATTGATGTGCTGCGCATTAGCGGAGATACACCGGATGAGGTGGATGTAGATCTGGATGACATTATCATATCTGAGGAAGACGACGTGGATATGGAGAATATCGACCTGTCAGTTCCGGAAGGCGTGAGTATTGAAGATCCGGTCCGTATGTATTTAAAAGAGATCGGTAAGGTACCTCTTCTGAGTGCAGAACGTGAGATTGAGCTTGCACAGAGAATGGAAGAAGGCGATGAGGAAGCCAAGAAAGAGCTTGCAGAAGCGAACTTAAGACTTGTAGTCAGCATTGCAAAGAGATATGTTGGAAGAGGCATGTTATTCCTTGATCTGATCCAGGAGGGTAACCTCGGTCTGATCAAAGCAGTTGAGAAGTTTGATTATCACAAGGGATATAAGTTCAGTACTTATGCTACATGGTGGATTCGTCAGGCGATCACAAGAGCGATTGCAGATCAGGCAAGAACAATCCGTATCCCGGTTCATATGGTTGAGACGATTAACAAGCTGATCCGTGTATCCAGACAGCTTCTTCAGGAACTGGGAAGAGAACCGCTTCCGGAAGAGATTGCCAAGGAGATGGATATGCCGGTAGAACGTGTACGTGAGATTCTGAAGATTTCACAGGAACCGGTTTCTCTTGAGACACCGATCGGTGAAGAGGAAGACAGCCACCTTGGAGACTTTATCCAGGATGATAATGTACCGGTTCCGGCAGAGGCAGCTGCACAGACACTTCTGAAAGAGCAGCTGGATGAAGTACTGGATACATTGACAGAGAGAGAGCAGAAAGTCCTCCGTCTTCGTTTCGGAATGAATGACGGAAGAGCACGTACACTTGAAGAGGTTGGACGAGAGTTTGATGTAACAAGAGAGCGTATCCGTCAGATCGAGGCGAAAGCACTCCGTAAGCTCCGTCACCCAAGCAGAAGCAGAAAACTGAGGGATTATCTGGATTAATGATGGAATTATCGAAAAGATTACAGGCGGTCGCAGATCTTGTGACCGCCGATTATAAATTAGCGGACATTGGAACGGATCATGCATATATTCCGATTTGTCTGATACAGCAGAAGAAGATTGCAGAAGCAGTTGCACTTGATGTCAATGAAGGACCACTGCAGCGAGCAGAGGAACATATCCGCGAGAATGGACTTGAAGCAGAGATAGAGACGAGACTTTCCAATGGATTTCAGGCATTACAGCCGGGAGAAGTCCGGTCTGCGGTCATCGCAGGAATGGGCGGAGGACTTGTGATCCGGATCCTGACAGAAGGAGAGGAAGTGGTGCGAAAGCTTGAGGAGTGTATCCTTCAGCCACAGTCAGAGATTGAGAAAGTGCGGGCATTTCTTCTTGAGAAGGGATATGAATTTCTGGAAGAAGATATGGTCTGTGAAGATGGAAAATATTATCCTATGATGAAGGTAAGACCACCGGTGGCTGAGACAGCAGGCGAAGATACAAAAGTAAAGTGCTGGGATACGGTTCAGTTAAAATATGGAAAGCTTTTGCTGGAGAAACAACATCCGGTACTCAGAGAGTATCTGGAAAGAGAGATACGCATTTATCAAAGTATTTTAGAAGGATTGAAAGCGAAAGATTCTGACCGGATCCGTCAGAGAAAAGAAGAATTGGAACAGGAACTTGTAGAAGCAGAGAAAGGGATGAAATATTATGCAGTGTAAAGAGATTATACAGGTAATAGAGGCAACATTCCCGCGAACAGCAGCTTTGGGATTTGACAATGTAGGACTGCTTGCAGGACGTTCAGAGAAAGAGGTGTCCAGAATTTATCTGGCACTGGATGCAACAGATGTTGTGATCGACCGTGCGATCAAGGAAGGTGCGGACATGCTGATCACACATCACCCGCTTTTATTCTCAGCAGTAAAGAAAGTGACGGATGAAGATTTTATTACAAGAAGAATTGTGAAGCTGATTCAGAATGACATTTCCTATTATGCAATGCATACGAATTATGATGTGCTTGGTATGGCAGAACTGTCCGGAAAGATCATGGATCTTCAGAATGGGGAAGTGTTAGATGTTACCTATACAGATGAAGAAGGGAATCCGGAAGGAATCGGAAGAATCGGTAATCTGGAGAAAGATATGACATTGGAAGAGTGCTGTGTCTATGTGAAACACAGACTTGAACTTGGAAGTCTGAAAGTATTTGGAGATATGCAGAAGAAGGTACATCGTCTTGCAATTTCTCCGGGATCAGGAAAGAGCTCGATTGCAGTTGCTCTCGAGAAGGGGGCAGATGTTCTTGTAACAGGAGATATCGGTCATCATGATGGAATTGATGCAGTAGAGCAGGGGCTTGCAGTGATTGATGCAGGACATTATGGCACAGAATATATTTTTATTGAAGATATGAAGCAGTTCTTCGAGAAGAAGCTTCCGGTGCTGGATGTACTTACAGATCCGATCGAACATCCATTCCAGATCATATAATCAGAAGTGAACGCATAATAATGTTCAGCATGGCAGTTGTGAACGGAAAGCAGTTTACAAAGACAGTGGAGGTGGCCAAGAGTTGGAAAGTCAGAAATGTAAGGTTACGATAAGCGGAAGAGAGTATCTTTATGAGAAAGGGACGTCGTATCAGGAGATCGCGAAGGATTTTCAGGAAGAGTATAAACATCAGATTGCACTTGTGATGCTGGATGGACATCGTCTGCAGGAACTTAGAAAACAGGTTTCCGGAGACTGTACGCTACAATTTGTTACTACACAGGATACAGCAGGATATGACACATATCGGAGAAGTGTCTGCTTTCTTTTTATTAAGGCAGTACATGATGTGATTGGCCATGAGTGTCCACAGCAGGTGCGGGTAAGGATTCATTTTTCATTAGGTGCAGGATTTTACTGTACGGTGGAAGGAATCGATCATGTGGGAATGGAATTCCAATGGAAAGTTGAAGAACGCATGTATGAACTTGTACAGCAGAGACTTCCGATCACAAAAGAGTTGATCCATACAGAAGAGGCAGTGGAATTATTTCATCGATATGGGATGTTTGATAAAGAACGTCTGTTCCGGTATCGGAGAAGTTCTCACGTGAACCTGTATGCCATGAATGAATTCCGCGACTATTATTATGGTTATATGATGCCGGATACAGGAGATTTGAAGTATTTTGCATTGTATCTGTATCAGGGCGGAATCGTACTTCAGATGCCGTTGAAAGACGAACCGGAGAAAGTGCCTTTATTTGCGCCAAAGGATAAGCTGTTTCGTGTACTCAGTGAGTCTGTGAGATGGGGAGACCAGCAGGGGATTGATACCGTCGGTGCGCTCAATGACATGATCACGCAGGATGATATGCGTGAGATTGTTCTTGTGCAGGAGGCATTCCAGGAGCGCAAGATCGGAGAGATCGCAAAGCAGATCGCAGATCGCCCGGGGGTAAAGTTTGTTCTGATCGCGGGACCTTCCTCTTCCGGCAAGACAACATTTTCACATCGCTTATCCATTCAGCTCAGAGTGAACGGGCTTCATCCACATCCGATTTCTGTAGATAATTATTTCGTGGATCGGGAGAAAACACCGAAAGACGAGGATGGAAATTATAATTTCGAATGCATTGAAGCAATCGACGTGGAAAAGTTCAATGAGGACATGAGCAATCTGCTGGCAGGCGAGGAAGTCTATCTTCCGGTTTTTGACTTTAAGACCGGTAAGCGGAATTTTGAAACAAAGCCAAAGAAACTCGGTGAAAATGATATCCTTGTAATTGAAGGAATCCATTGCCTGAATCCGAAGCTGACAGAACAGTTATGTGATGATAGGAAATTCAGGATCTATATCAGTGCATTAACACAGCTGAATATTGATGAGCATAACCGGATTCCGTCTACGGACGGACGTTTGATCCGAAGACTTGTCAGGGATGCAAGAACAAGAGGGGCATCGGCGACGAAGACCATCTCAATGTGGCCGTCAGTGAGAAGAGGAGAAGAAAAGAATATTTTCCCATATCAGGAATATGCAGATGTGATGTTTAACTCTTCCCTGATCTATGAACTGGCAGTGTTGAAACAGTATGTGGAGCCGTTGCTTCTTGGTGTAAGCAAAGATTCTCCGGAATGTGTTGAAGCAAAGCGGTTGTTGAAATTCCTGGATTATTTCGTAGGAATCGGAAATGACAATGTGCCAACGAATTCACTTTTGAGAGAATTTATTGGCGGTGGATGTTTCCATGTCTAATGCAATAGAAATATAGAAGAAAGAGGATACATAGAAAACTTGTATGCGACAAGAATTTCTATGTATCCTCTTTGCATTAAGATACCTCTTTGTTGATCATATCCTGCAATAAGCAGAAATATACAATATCTAACCCTAAAATCGAGAGAATCAGATAGAGAATAGAAGAATTCCCCTGTATTCCTCTGATACGGTCACAGCGTTCTCCCATCTTATAAGCCCAGTAAATACCATAGATTCCACAGGTGATCAAAGAAAACAGGAATACCATACCTCCGCTTGTTGCCTGTGGCTCTCCGGCCAGCTGATTCACCTCATCATTCAGCTTGATCATCCAGTAGATACTGTAGATGCCGCAGGTGAGGAAAGAAAAAACAATTGCAAGTACAAGATTACGTGGCATAATGCCTGCTGTTGACCCGTACTGGTAATAATTGTTCTGATTATAGTTGTTCTGGTATGCATTCTGCTGGAACTGGCTTTCCTGCTGCTTTTGATTCTCCTGTGTATGAGCGTTATCATTAGGAGTGGGAAGCGGAGCACCACATTCCTGACAGAAAGAAGCACTGTCTTCGCAGAGCGAATTACATTTTGGACAGATTTTCATAGAAGATTCTCCTTTGCATGAATTAGTTCGAAAAATGTCAGAAGTTGACAAGATCCTTCTGAAAAGTATCGTAGCATAAAAAGATACAAGTTACAAGAAATGTAGCCAAGTTTTAGGATATCTTAAGATATTCGATAGAAATAAACCTGGATATGCATAATATTCTTCCTTTTTCTTTCAAAAAGTTTGTGGTAGAATAGTAATGTTTCTGAAAACAAAACATGAGGAGAGGAAAGTATGCCAGTATTTGACTTTAACAGTGCACCGGAAGATAAGAAAGAAGTTCAGTGTACTTATACAACATTTTGTTCCAACGAAGACCATGCGACACCGGAGTGTCCGATTCTTGTTCTGGATAATCAGAACCGGAAGTGGAACCATCATTCCTGCGGCGTGTTTACCAATCAGAATAAGCAGACCGCATTTGAGTTTGATGAAAAGGACGGAACGTGCAGTGCAGATATCCTGAAAGTGGATGCACGTTTTGTCAGCCTTTTAAAATGGCTTGGAGAAAATCACATTAATGTACGTCTTTCCGGAGAAAATAAGCCGGATGGTTATGCCGTTTACAGAATCCGTGAGATCGCATTTGGAGGCGGAACAAAATTATCTGCTGAGGACGGCTTCCTTCAGTTTATGATCGAGCGGCTGTTTGCAAGTGATGCGCCAAAAGAAGAGATCAATGATGACGAGCAGGAAGAGTCCGGAGATGACATGAAGCTTACAAGTATTCAGAGTATTACAGACTTTATGACATGCGCAGGACGTACACTTCCGGATAACATTCGTCTGTGGGCAAGAAGAAATCTTGCAGTTGCACGCTCTCATGAGGTTTCTCAGGAAGAGCGCCGTCACGCACAGAGAGCACTTTCTATCATGATGAATATTCAGTGGAAGAGTAATTACTTTGAAGCAATCGATCCGGATGAAGCGAGAAGAATTCTGGATGAAGAGCTGTATGGAATGGAGAAAGTAAAGCAGAGAATCATAGAGACGATCATTCAGATCAACCGTACACACACACTTCCGGCGTACGGACTTCTGCTTGTCGGACCGGCCGGAACAGGTAAATCCCAGATTGCTTATGCCGTTGCAAGAATCCTCAAACTTCCTTGGACAACACTGGACATGAGTTCCATTAACGACCCGGAACAGCTGACAGGAAGTTCAAGAATCTATTCGAACGCAAAGCCAGGTATTATCATGGAAGCATTCTCCATGGCAGGAGAATCCAATCTGGTATTCATTATTAATGAGCTGGATAAGGCAGCATCCGGAAAGGGAAACGGAAACCCGGCAGATGTTTTACTTACACTGCTGGACAACCTTGGGTTTACAGATAATTACATGGAGTGCATGATCCCTACCGTTGGTGTATATCCAATCGCCACAGCGAACGACAAGGATCAGATCAGTGCACCGCTCATGTCCCGTTTCGCTGTCATTGATATCCCGGATTATACACCGGAAGAGAAGAAAGTGATCTTCTCCAAATTCGCACTTCCGAAGGTGCTGAAACGCATGAGCCTGAAGGCAGAAGAGTGCATTATGACAGAAGAGGCACTCAATGAAGTGATTGAACTGTACTCCAATACATCAGGAATCCGAGATCTGGAACAGGCAGCAGAACACATCGCAGCGAATGCACTGTATCAGATTGAAGTGAATCATGTGGAGAGAGTTGAATTTGATGCAGAGATGGTAAGAGAACTGCTTGGATAAAGTTGGTTTTCGCCATGAAAGAAAGAGCTCTGGAAAGTTTTGGATTTCCAGAGCTCTTTTTTTGACTTGCGTTATAACGTAAATAAAACTCTAAATGCAAATAAAGTTCAATTCCTACTGTCTATAATACTGCAAAAATTCTCCAATTTTACCAACCGCCTCTTTCAGCACTTCAATACGCGGCAGATAAACCACGCGGAAATGATCCGGCTGATGCCAGTTGAATCCGCTTCCCTGAACAATCAGGATCTTCTTGTCACGAAGCAGATCAAGAGCAAATTTCTCATCATTTACAATATTGAACTTCTTCGTATCAATCTTCGGGAACATATAAAATGCAGCCTGCGGTTTTACTGCGCTGATTCCCGGAATATCCGTCAGAGCCTTGTAAACATATTCACGCTGCTCGTAAATACGTCCACCCGGAACAATATAATCATTTACACTCTGGTGTCCGCCGAGAGCTGTCTGCACAATCGACTGTGCCGGAACGTTAGAGCAAAGACGCATGTTGGAAAGCATCTTGATTCCTTCGATATAGTCTCTTGCAATATTTTTATTTCCACTTAAGATCATCCATCCGATACGGAATCCGGCGATCATATGGGACTTGGACAGTCCGCTGAATGTCACGCAGAACAGATCCGGTGCGAGAGAAGCAATAGAAACATGCTCTTTTCCATCCATAACAAGACGGTCATAAATCTCATCAGAGAAAATGATCAGCTGGTGTTCTCTTGCGAGGTCTACAATCTGCTGCAGTACTTCCTTCGGATAAAGAGCACCGGTCGGATTGTTTGGATTGATGATAACGATCGCTTTTGTACGGTCGTTGATCTTCTTACGCATATCCTCGATATCCGGATACCAGTCAGACTGCTCATCACAGATATAATGCACAGGCTTTCCACCGGCAAGTGTAGCACAAGCTGTCCAGAGCGGATAATCCGGAGACGGGATAAGAATCTCATCTCCTGTATCCAAAAGAGCAGACATGGTAAGATTGATCAGCTCACTGACACCATTTCCTGTGTAAATATCGTTCATCGTTACATTCGGCAGGTGCTTTAACTGGGCATACTGCATAATCGCTTTTCGCGCAGAGAACAGACCGGCAGAAGCAGAGTAACCTTCACAGTCAGAAAGCTGACGGCTCATGTCATAGATCACCTCATCCGGTGTACGGAAGCCAAACGGAGCCGGATTTCCGATATTAAGCTTCAGTACATGAGTTCCCATCTCTTCCATTTTGGCAGCCTCATCGACAACCGGACCTCTCACATCATATAATACATTATTTAACTTGGATGATTTTTTGAATTCTCTCACTTTCATACCTCCTGAATTATCTGCGGATGTCTGTATCTTATCAACATCTGACAGTGTGGAATCATTATCATTATTATTGTTTAACCAGTCAGGATCAACCTGCAGGGCATCTGCCAGAAAATGTAAGATGTCGGTACGCGGGATTGTCTTCCCACTGACATACTGGCTGACATGACTTTTCCCAAGCTTGATCCCTTTCTGCTGGGCAAGACGAACAAGATCAACCTGCTTCAGGCCTTGCTCGTTCATAGCGGCTTTTAATCTGTCTGCAAAGGTTTCCATAAAGCTCCTTTCGAGGGTCCTTCCGTGGGGCAGACCCCATTAATAAAGTATAAAGTTCAATTTAAATCCTGTTTCAATATGAAAATCTCTAAAAGTTCAATTTAAAAGTTCAAAACTTTAGTCAGAGTATACCACGATAAATGAAAAAGTTCAATAAAAAAATTACTGTTATAGAAAATCCGCAAAATTACGGTATCATTAAGAAAATATGATATACTAAAAGTGTTTATTACAGTAAAACACAAAGTACACAGAACGAAGGGAAACAGGGAAATGATTCTTGAAAATGAAAAAATAAAACAGGCATTGGAATATATAAAGGAAGAAGATCCGGCAACGACTCAGGACACGCTCAATATGTGTCAGATCCCGGCACCTTCTTATAACGAAGAGAAAAAAGCGGAGTATATCCGGGAGCGGTTCCGGGAGATCGGGCTTAGGGATGTCAGGATTGACGCTGTTGGAAATGTGCTTGGGATCTGGCCGGGAACCGGTGAAGGACCAAGTGTAATGCTTGCAGCGCACACAGACACAGTATTCCCGGAAGGGACAGATCTGACGATAAGAAAAGAAGGAAATCGTTATTATTGTCCCGGTATTAACGATGACACACATGCAGTGGCGGAGATGATCGCAGTAGCGAAAGCAATGATCCATGCAGATCTTCACACAAAAGGGGACTTGATCTTCTGTGCAAATGTGTGCGAAGAGGGACTTGGAGATCTAAGGGGCGTGAAGTATCTGTTCGGATACGACAACAAGGCTTCAGAAGAATGTCCAGAGGTAGATGCATTTGTCTCGATTGATAACCAGTATACGGGCGGGGTGATCTATACGGCAACAGGAAGTCACCGTTATGAGGTGACATTTACCGGAAGAGGTGGTCACAGTTTCCAGAACTTTGGCATTCCTAATCCAATCCATGCAATGGGACGAGCCATCGCACAGATTGCAGAATTCCAGGTTCCGGATGAGCCGAAGACGACATTTAACGTAGGCGTGATCCAGGGAGGGACTTCTGTAAATACAATTTCAGGTTCTGCATCCATGCTGGTAGACCTCCGTTCGGACAGCGAAGAAGAGCTGAACCGATTGGACAAAGAACTTCATAAAGTGATCAGACAGGCAGTGGAAGAAGAAAATGCAAGATGGGATGCTTCAAAGCCGCAGATCAAAGTGCAGATCGAAGGACGCGGTGTGAGACCGGCGGGGGCACAGCCAAAGGACTGTGCAATCGTGAAAGCAGCATTCCGGGCGGCAGAACTGCTGGGGATTGAACCGGAGTATCGGTATGAGAGCAGTACAGATGCGAATATCCCGATCAGTATGGGAATCCCGGCAATCACTGTTGGAAGAGGTGGAGAAGAAGACGGAATCCATACCCTTCAGGAATGGTACGAGCCAAAAGAAGCATGGCTTGGACCACAGAGAGATTTGCTTCTGATGATTCTGCTTGCCGGAGCAGAAGGAGTCTGTGAGCCGGCTATAGAAAAAAGATAAAAAATCTTAAGAAAATATCAATGTCTTTTTAGGCACATTTCCTGTATACTGATGGTATGAGAGAATATTTTGTGCAGATTGTACCGGATGTCCCGGAGATTTTATCTCAGTCGAGAAGACTCCCACTTCTTCAGCTGGTGAGTAATAGCAAATTTATCTCAGTGGGAGTCCAATCTCCGACTGAGATAAACGCTCCGCGAGGATGCGCAGTGATTCTGATAGGAATATGTCAGCTTCGCTGACCAGAATCACGCGCCAAGTCTCACGGACGTTCGACTTGAACTTTTTGCACAAAAAGAAGAAAAATAAAACAAAGCAGGAGGGCAAACGATGCGGGGAATCAGAAAGCAGTCATCCGACACACAGAGCTCCAGTCAGCCGAAAGAAAAAAGAGGATTGGATACAAAACAGAAAAAAGGAATGTTGATCGGCGGAGGTATCTTCCTTGTGGCAGTGATCGCCCTGATCCTTGTGAAGAATCTGACAGGTGGAAGTGGAGCAGATGGAGAGAATGTTCTTTATGCGGATTCCGTCGGAATGATCACAGGGACAGGACTTGGGACACAGAACCGTTTTACAGGAGTGGTTGAAGCACAGGATACGTTGAAACTGACACTGGCAGACAATCAGAAGGTAAAACAGATCTTTGTTGAAAAAGGGCAGGAAGTAGAGCCTGGAACAAAGCTGTTTGAATACGATACAGAAGAGCTTGCCATGACATTAGATCAGGGAAAACTGGAGCTTGAGAAGATCACGAACAATATCAGCAGCCTGAATTCACAGATCGCGACACTTACAACGGAGAAGAAGAGTGCGCCGGCCAGCGAACAGCTGTCCTATACGACACAGATCCAGGAACTTCAGATGGAGATCAAGCAGGAAGAGTACAATTATAAAGTAAAAGAGCTGGAAGTAAACCGTACACAGAAGAGCCTGGAACAGTCTACAGTAACTTCTACAGTTGCCGGAATTGTACAGGAGATCAACGAACAGCAGGGAACAGACCCTTCTACAGGAGAGTCCAAACCGTTTATGAGTATCCTTTCTACAGGAAAATACAGAATCAAAGGAAAGATCAGCGAGCAGAACATCGGAGATCTGACACCGGGCACACAGGTGACGATCCGCTCCAGAGTGAATGAAGATGAGATCTGGACAGGTACAGTAGACAACGTAGACACAGAGAAGCCGGAGAACAGTTCCCAGGATTCTATGAGTTATGGTTCTGAGAACAGCGATAATCAGGCAACAAAGTATCCATTCTATGTCACATTGGATACAGTGGATGGATTGATGCTCGGACAGCATGTCTATATCGAGACAAGTACTTCACTGGAAGCAGACAAGATGTGGCTGATGCGTGACTACATTGTAGACGCAGATTCAGATCATCCATATGTATGGGTAGCAGGAGATAATGACAAGCTGGAGAAGCGTTCTGTTACACTCGGAGAGACGAACGAAGATATGGGAACCTGTGAGATCGTAGACGGACTGAAAGCTTCTGATTACATTGTATGGCCAAGCGAGGAGTGCAAAAAAGGTGCAGCTGTTGTGAAGAACGATTCAGGTACATCAGGCAGTACTTCAGGCAGTACTTCAGATATGTCAGGAGCCGAGGGCGGTTACGAAGAACCTGTAGAAGAGAATGCAATGCAGGAAGGAGTTCCGGGAACGGAGGAGAGTGCGGATGAATAAAAAGAAAATAATCAAGATCGGCATTCCTGTGGCAGCAGGCTGCATCGTTCTTGCACTTGGAATCGGTTTCGCAGTGAAGAACAGCGGAAAGGCTGTTAAAGTAGCTCCTGTCAGCAGTGTGAATTCCGGTGGCTGGTACGATGATAGCGGGATTGCAAGTTACGGAACCGTCACAACGAACCAAAAGCAGGACATTTACGTGGATGATACTATGCCGATCACACAGGTTTACGTGAAAGCCGGGGATACGGTGAAAGTTGGAGACCGTCTTGTGGCATATGACACGACACTTTCTTCCCTGGAGCTTGAGATGAAAGAAATGCAGATTCAGGGGATTGACCTGAACATTCAGAACCTGCAGAAAGAGATCACCCAGCTCAAGGGGACGAAGACCGCGAAGGCAGATACAGGGGCATCCGTCGTGCAGACAAGCGCAGATGGAGAACAGCAGCCAACTGTACAGAAGATGAGTGCTGTAAAGACAACCGTTCTTAATACATCAAAAGAGGATGAGAATAAAAAAACGGATGGTGATACCTCGAAGGATGATACGACAAAAGACGACAACACAAAAGACGATGCTTCGAAAGATGATAATGCGAAGGATGACACATCCAAAGATGATAATAAAAAAGACGATGTACCGTCTTCCGCAATTGAGCGTCCATTCCCTGAAGCATTAAAGGGAAAAGAGGTTTACAGTGAGATTACATTAGATTCTGTTCCTTATAATAAAGAAGACGCAGACGGAACAATGGAAAAACCGTATCGTTATCTTTGCGCACCGGGGGCAGCCGTAAATGCACCGTTTATGCTCAAAGTATTAAAAGAGGGTCAAGTGTGTGCCTTTGATGTAGTAGATAACGCAGAAGCGCCGACAAAATTCTTATCCTGTTGGATCCTCGATGGAAAAACAGGACAGGTAGTCATACCGGATCCACAACCAACTCCAGACCCGGAGCCGACTCCAAATCCAGAGCCAACTCCGGAACCAGAGCCAACTCCGGAACCAGAACCAACTCCGGAACCGGATATTTCAGAAGATCCGGTTATCCCAGACACCCCGGACCTCCCGTCAAAGGAAGAAGTGACGAAGCAAATCAAGGAGAAAGAGCAGAAGATCAAAGATCTGGGTCTTTCCAGGAGATCCGCTGAACTGGAACTGAAAAAGCTGAAGAAAAAGGTCGGGGACGGCGTGATCAAAAGTACGGTAGAAGGTGTAGTCAAAGAAGCGACTGACGAAGCGTCTGCAAAGAATGAGAACAAACCAGTTGTCAGCGTTGTCGGAGAAGAAGGTTTCTATGTGACCGGAAGAGTCGGAGAGACAATGCTTGATCAGATCAAAGAAGGAATGACTGCGACTGTAATGTCCTGGCAGTCGGGAGAATCCTACGAAGCGACAGTTACAGGTGTTGGCAACTCACCGGTAAGCGATTATTCCACAGGAGAGAACCAGAATCAGTCCTTCTATCCGTTCACGCTCGTGATCCACGGAGACGCAAATCTCTCGAATGGTGAGTCTGTGAATCTGTCGATGAATGGAATTGCAGCAGGTAGTGATGGATCGATCTATCTTGAAAAAATGTTTGTCCGCGAGGAAGGAAACCGCTATTATGTCTACAAGCGGGGCGATAATGGCAGATTAACAAAACAGTATGTAGAGGTTGGCAAAAATATGTACAATTCACTGGAGATCACCTCCGGCCTCACAATGGACGACCTGATCGCGTTCCCTTACGGCAGAGATGTCAAAGAAGGCGCAAAGACACAGGAAGCAGATACCCTGTACGACTATTATTAAGAAGACTGAACAGTATCAAAATGAAAGAGAGTGAGGTGCCATTATGTTAGAAGACATCAGACTGGCGTTTCAGGGAATCTGGAATCATAAATTAAGATCTGCGCTCACAATGCTCGGAATCATCATAGGAATCGGTTCCATTATAGCAATTGTGTCCACAATCAAAGGAACGAATGAACAGATTAAGAAGAATCTGGTCGGTGCAGGAAATGACGCGGTAAATGTACAGCTCTATCAGGGTGACTGGCCGATCGATCTGCAGTATCAGTCACTCCCGGACGGAGTGCCGGAGATCTCAGACGAGACACTGCAGGAGATCGTTGAACTCCCGGAAGTGGAGACAGCGTCTTTATATCATACAAGAAATGAATACGACGCAGTTTACCGCGGCGCAAAGTCATTAAGTAACAGCGTGATTCTTGGAATTGACAGAAATTATCTGGATGTTTACGGATATCAGGTAACCAAAGGAAGAGGATTAACAGACAAAGATTATTCCGAAGGACGAAAAGTAGCCTTGATAGATAAGACAACAGCGGCAAGTTTATTCGACAATGCAGATGTGATCGGAAGAACGATCGAGATTAAAGGAGAGCCTTTTGTTGTCGTTGGAATGGTTGCAAAGAAAGCAGAGTCCCAGCCGGTGATCAACTCAATGGAAGATTACTACCGCTACATGTCAGATGACCAGAGTGGAAAGATCATTATTCCGGATCAAGTATGGCCGGTCATTTACCAGTATGACGAACCGCAGAACCTTGTCGTGCGTGCAAAAAGTACAGATGATATGACAGCGGCAGGAGAGAAAGCCGCAGATATTTTAAATGCTATGCTGACAGTTTCAGATGATACCGTAAAATACAAAGGAGAAGATCTGTTAGAGCAGGCAACACAGATCCAGGAAATCAGCAACTCGACAAATCAGCAGCTGATCTGGATCGCCAGCATTTCCCTGTTAGTTGGTGGAATCGGAGTTATGAATATCATGCTCGTGTCGGTTACAGAACGTACTGGCGAGATTGGATTAAAGAAGGCACTCGGAGCGAGAAAACGCAGAATTCTGACACAGTTCCTGACAGAGGCAGCGGTACTGACACTGCTTGGAGGAATTATAGGTGTTCTTGGAGGAATCGCACTTGCGTACATTATATCCAAAGTCTCAGCAGTTCCGGTGGCAATCAGCGGAGTTTCGATTGTGATCGCAGTGCTGTTTTCTACACTGATCGGCATTATTTTCGGATTGATCCCGTCCGTGAAAGCAGCGAATATGAATCCAATCGAGGCACTGCGACATGAATAAAAAAACAGTGGAAAAAGAAAATACTTGTTTCAATTTCCTTCCATATCTGTTATAGTATGTGTTAATTAAAAGAGTCAGGAGAATCTGAGTGATCGGATTCTCCGTCTTTCTATGCAAAGAGAAAATAGCAATTATTAAAAGGAAAAGAGAAAAGGGGCATGTAGATTTGAGCGGCAGTACATTCGAAGGAAAGAAAAAGACAGAGAACGGAACAAAGAGGCTGATCTTCACAGCAGTATCTATCTTGCTGGAGATTGTCTTCCTTCTCTTTCTGTTCACAAAGGTAAGTGAATACGCAACTATTATTGACTGGGCAACAAGAATCGTGGCAATCTTTCTTGTGCTTGGACTTTACAGCATGGATAAGACTTCATCGATGAAAATGCCATGGATCATACTGATGCTTGCATTCCCGATTCTTGGTGTGAGTCTGTATCTTCTCGTAGGTCTGAACGGAAGCACAAAGAAGATGCGGGCGAGATATGAAGAGATTGATAAAAAACTGCTCCCATATCTTCCGGATAACAGACAGATTCTCGAATGGATGAAAAAAGAGAGTCCGCAGGCGGGGGCAATCGCTTCTTATCTGACGAATTACTCTTGTTACCCGGTTTATCAGAACACAGATGTTACCTATTATGATGAGGCGATCAAAGGGCTGGATGCACAGCTGGAGGATCTCTCAAAGGCAGAAAAGTTCATCTTTATGGAGTATCATGCCATCGAAGACGAAGAGGCATGGCAGAGGATTCAGACGGTACTTGAAGACCGTGTGAAAGCAGGCGTAGAAGTCCGTATCTTCTATGATGATATGGGATCGATCTGGTTTGTAAACATGGATTTTGCAACAAAACTGAAATCTTTAGGAATCAAATGCCGTGTATTTAACCCGATTCTGCCGGGACTGAATATGTTCCTGAACAATCGCGATCACCGGAAGATTACTGTGATTGACGGAAAGGTTGCTTACACAGGTGGATACAATCTGGCGAATGAGTATTTCAACATCACACATCCGTATGGAATCTGGAAAGATACCGGGATCCGTATGGAAGGAGATGCGGTCAAGTCTATGACAGTAGCATTTCTGGAAATGTGGAATGCAGCCGGAAATGTAAAGTCAAAAGAACTTGTACCGGAGAAATATGTGATCCACTATGCATACAAAGCACAACAGCGTGGTTATGTCCAGCCATATGCAGACAGTCCGCTCGATGGTGAGCAGGTAGGCGAGGAAGTATATATCAGTATGGCGAATAAAGCGGAGAAATACTGCTGGTTTATCACTCCGTATCTGATCATCACAGACGAGATGACACATGCACTCACACTGGCAGCAAAGCGTGGCGTTGATGTGCGTATCATAACACCGGGTATCCCGGACAAGAAGATGGTTTACAGTGTGACCCGTTCCTTCTATCATAATCTGGTTAAGCATGGAGTCCGTATCTATGAGTGGACACCGGGATTCTGTCATGCGAAGATGAGTGTGGCAGATGATAAAATGGCGACCTGCGGAACGATCAATCTCGATTACCGCAGCCTGTACCATCACTTTGAGAATGGATGCTTCCTGGCAGATTGCGACGCAGTGCTGGAGATCCGGGATGATCTGATCCGCACGATGGGAGAAAGCAGAGAAGTGACCGAGCAGTATAAAGAAGGAAGAAGTGCGGGCTTAAGACTCGGACAGCTGATCTTACGTCTGTTTGCGGAGCTGCTCTGATAATATCGTTTGTGGGTTGAATTTGCACGGGATTGATTGTATAATGAACTTGATTGTTGAGAAATTAACAATAGTTTTTTTATGAAATGGATGGTCTGCCGGTCAGAAGATACTGAACCCGACAGCCGGATATGAACTTTATTTTATGAAGGAGGAATCAACGATGATTACCTGGAACAATTTGGATAAGCTTACTTCTTATCAGGAACTTGAGAAGACAGAAAGTGTAGACCTCGCAGCAGTGATGGCCGGAGAGAACGGAGCAGAGCGTGTGAAGAACTACAGCGTTCCGATGGCAGAAGGATTAGCATACAATTATGCAGCAAAGAAAGTGGATGACACAGTTCTCTCAGCTCTTGAGAAACTGGCAGAAGAAGCACAGTTGACAGAGAAGTTCGAAGCACTTTACAACGGAGAAGTTGTGAACACAGGAGAGAAGCGTCTCGTACTTCACCATATGACACGCGGACAGCTCGGAGATGCTGTTGAGGCTGACGGTGTTGACAAGCGTACTTTCTATGTAGAGCAGCAGAAGAAGATTGCTGAGTTCGCGAACAAAGTACATGCAGGTGAGATTACAAACGGTGCCGGAGAGAAGTTTACAACAGTTGTTCAGATCGGTATCGGCGGAAGTGACCTCGGTCCTCGCGCAATGTACCTTGCACTTGAGAACTGGGCAAAGAAGAATGATACATTCAAGATGGAAGCAAAGTTCATCAGCAACGTTGACCCGGATGATGCGGCAGCAGTTCTGAATTCTGTAGATGTTGCTCATTCTATCTTCGTACTTGTATCCAAGTCAGGAACAACACTTGAGACTCTGACAAATGAGTCCTTTGTTAAGGATGCTCTTAAGAACGCAGGACTTGATGCATCCAAGCATATGATCGCAGTAACAAGTGAGACTTCACCACTTGCAAAGAGTGATGATTACCTTGCAGCCTTCTTCATGGATGATTATATCGGAGGACGTTTCTCATCCACATCAGCAGTTGGTGGAGCAGTACTTTCCCTCGCATTCGGACCGGAAGTATTCGCACAGTTCCTTGACGGAGCAGCAGCTGAGGATAAACTGTCCCTCAATAAGAATATCAAAGAGAACCCGGAGATGCTCGATGCATTGATCGGTGTATATGAGAGAAATGTACTCGGATACCCAAGCGCAGCAGTACTTCCATACTCCCAGGCACTGAGCCGTTTCCCTGCACATCTGCAGCAGCTGGATATGGAGTCTAACGGAAAATCCGTAAACCGCTTTGGTGAGCCGGTTGATTATGTAACAGGACCGGTTATTTTCGGAGAGCCTGGAACAAACGGACAGCACTCCTTCTATCAGCTTCTTCACCAGGGAACAGATATTGTGCCGCTTCAGTTCGTAGGATTCAAGAACAGCCAGATCGGTACAGATGTTGTGATCCAGGACAGCACAAGCCAGCAGAAACTCTGCGCGAACGTAGCTGCTCAGATCGTAGCATTTGCATGTGGTAAAGAAGACGAGAACCGTAACAAGAACTTCGAAGGCGGACGTCCTTCAAGCATCATTATCGGAGAGCAGTTAACACCAGCATCTCTCGGAGCACTGCTTGCTCACTTCGAGAACAAGATCATGTTCCAGGGATTCCTGTGGAATGTAAACAGCTTCGATCAGGAAGGTGTTCAGCTCGGTAAAGTCCTTGCAAAACGCGTACTTGCACATGAGACAGACGGAGCTCTGAAAGTATTCAGTGATCTTCTGAACATCTAATAGAATTATATAAGTAAAAAGTATAGGAATCGTGCTGTCGGCGGAGAGTTCTGCTGACAGCACGATTTTTTAAGGAAAGGATTTTGTAAAAGAGGGAGGAAGCAAATGAAAAAGCGAAGGATCAAAGGAATTCAGATGATTCCATATGGACTTCTGGCCGGAGTTATGACAGAAGATTCAATAGAAGAGAGGCAAAGAGAAGTCCGCCTGACAGAGATTTCATCCGAAGGATTCCGCATCCGGCTTTGCAGGAGAGGGAAAGCAGAGGAGAACATTTATCCGAAAGCATTCAAGATCTGCTTCTATCAGATGGATCAGGCAGAGTATCGGGAGATTGAAATTCGTCATTTTCAGATAGAGTCAGGGGAACAGACAGAATTCTATCAAGCCTATGATATTTTCACAGTTCAGGAAGATTATAAAGAAGCCTTTCAGAAGCTCTGTGTCGAATACAGCCGATACATTTCGGTCAAGCTGGAAGAGGATGATGCACATCTGGCGCAAGAAATGACCGGTTATCCCGCACAGGAAGAAGAGGAACATTTCAGGAGCGAAACAGAACAAAATAAAGAGTGGTTTCAGAATGCAGAGATCTTCCGAAATCTGCCGGTAGAATTAGCGGTAGAACTGGATCAGCCGAAACTATACGAACAATATCTGACCAGACCGATTGAACGGTTCATGAAAGAATACTGGCAGCAGCATGGAATCGAAGATGCGCAGATCCTGGGAAGACAACCGGACCGGTTGTATCTAGGCAATCAATTCTGTCCACATCTATTTCCGGAAGAAGAACAGCTCTTTGCACTTCTTGAGAAAGCAGATAAAGAACGGATGGAAGTGACTGTTGCCTTTTCCTTTATTCGGGAAGACAGGATTGCACAGACAGAACAGCTGTTGACACGCCTGGATCAGTGGTGTGAACAACAGGAGACTTCCGGGGCGGAGAAGAAACGACTTGAGGTTGTAGTCAATGATTGGGGACTGGCACATCTTGTGAAGCGGACAGAACATCTGATCCCGTGTCTTGGGACGCTCTTAAATAAGCGGAAGAAAGATCCAAGAATGTTCTACAAGATGGGAGATAAGACGCTGTTGGAACAGAATAATCTGAATGCAGGATTTTATCGCACCTATCTGGAAGAAAGCTTTGGAATCAGCTGTTATGAGTGGGAAAGCTGCGGTTATACACAGGAAATACCGCAAAAGATACAGAAGCATCTACACGTGCCGTTCTATCAGACAAATACGTCGAGCTATTGTACACTTTGCGCTGTACTGGAACACGGTGAACGTGGAAAACAAAGGGAGAGACAAGAATGTCCGGCACCGTGTCTGGAACATAGCTTCTTCTATCCAAAGCATTTATATATGAAGGGAAAATACAACAGTCTGTTCGCATTGGATAAACATCTACTGGACGAACCGGAGCAGTTGAAGAGAGAACTCGGAATAAAATGGAACCGTCTTGTGGTCAATCTATTGTGAAATGTGAAAAACAGAAGGATGATGGAAGAATGGAGACACAGAAAAGAAAACAGAATGAAAAAGAAAAAGCAGAGCGAAGGATGAAAATCGTTGCAGGATTTGGCTTTGTAGACGAATATATTCCATATGTCCAGGCAGGAGCAGACGAGTTGTTCTGCGGATATGTGCCATATAACTGGACAAAAAAATACGGAACCGTACTTCCACTGAACCGCAGGGAAGTGCTGGCTTATAATGTGCAACTCGGTTCTTTCAGTGAATTAGAGATCCTCTCAGCAATGATCAGGAAGTACAGAAAGCCGGTACATATCGCGATGAATTCTCTCTATTATATTCCGGAACAATATGAAGAGATTGCAGACATTGTGAAACAGTGTATGAAAATCGGATTCGACAGCTTCATCCTTGCCGATCCGGCATTGATTTTGTACCTGAGACAGAAAGGCATATCCTGTAAGATCCATCTCAGCGGTGAAGTCGGAGAAATGAACCGGGAGGCAATCAAAGTTTTTCAGGAAATGGGAATCGACCGGATCATTTTCCACAGGAAAAATACAGTTGCATCGATGCGGCAGATGATAGAAGCTGTAAATGCAGAAAGACTGGAATTCGAGGCCTTTGCATTGAACGAATTGTGTCAGTTCACAGGAGCATTCTGCAATTCCCTTCATTGTGACGAAATGGGTTATCTGTGCAGGACAGCTTACTGGGGAGATGCTGAGATGGAAGAGCGTATGGAACGAGCGATAAAAAGAACATTGGAGATAGAAGAGCAACAAGAGCAACAATATCTCTGTGGGAAGAGTGGATGTGCTCTGTGTTCGTTGCCACAGCTGGAGGCGGCAGGGATTACCCATCTGAAACTAGTTGGACGAGGAAATTATGTGGAAGATATGATCCGGGATATTCGGAATCTGAAGGCTGCGCTGGGGGTTCTGGAGGAGAATCAAAGAGAAGAAAAAGAGACAGGGAGATATATCGATCAATTGAATAAGAAAATCTTTGAGGGTCAGCCGTGTGGAAATAATTGTATTTATAATCCGGGGCAGTTTCTTTGAGGTGTATGGGGAAAAAGAGAAAAGTTCAGAATAGAAAAAGAAAGCGTATTTCGTGGAGTAGATTACTCTACGAAATTTTATGGAAAACCTTGAAAATCAAGGGATTCCAGATATCTGACCAAAAATTTGACGGTAAATAAATGCTGTAAAATTTTTAATTATGATTAATTTTTAAATACATGTGATTGTAAAAGCACGAAACGGCTTGGATAATTTAAGATAAATATTTTTTAATTTCTGATCTGATAGCTTGTAAATTGACTGACAATTGACCATAAATTTGACGGCGAATAGATAAAAATCCATTCAAAAAAGGAAATTAAAATGATGAAAGTGTCTATTTTTCGATTTTTTTTGCTAAGAGATTGTATAAATTTATGAAATGAATGTATATACATTGACAGAAATGTTTGAAAAGAGTAGACTATACATGATAATTATACTAAGATTTGAAACAATTCAAAGAAAAAGCGTATTTCGTAGAGTAATCTACTCTACGAAATTTTTTCGAAAAGGATGAAGGTCTATGGGAAGAAAACCAAAAGATCTGTCAGGCCAAAAGTTCGGCATGCTGACAGTTAAGGATATGACAAAAAAAAGAGATGGTAGGGGTTCAGTCTATTGGCATTGTGTATGTGACTGTGGGAATGAAGTTGATGTACCAGCGGCAAGACTTATACAAGGAACATGTCATAGTTGTGGCTGCTTACAGAAAAAAAATCGTCAAAAAATTGCACAAAGACGACATCTTGTGGACGGAACCTGTGTTGAGGTGCTGGAAAAGAGAAAAAGTAGAAGAGACAACATGAGTGGCTTCAGAGGTGTATTTAAGCTGAAGGATTGCGATAAGTATCGCGTGGACATAGGCTTCAAAGGAAAACGTTATTATGTTGGACTCTTTGACAATTATGACGAAGCGGTACAAGCAAGACTCGCAGCGGAGAATCTGATTCACAATGGATTTATTCAGAAATGGAAGGAATGGAATGAAAAGGAAGAAGAAAATCCAGAGTGGGGGAAAAGGCATCCACTTGTGTTTGATGTACGGAAAGAGAATGGGAAAATTACAATAAAAGTTTAATTATTATATAACGCGGAGGGGAACATGAGGATAGCAATGTTAGGACACAAAAGAGTTCCATCAAGAGAAGGCGGAATAGAAATTGTGGTTGAAGAATTGTGTGAAAGAATGGTCACACTAGGATATGATGTGACATGTTTTAATAGAAAGGGAAAACATGTTTCAGGAGGCAAGATAGAAAGAATAAATAAATATAAAGGCATAAAAATTAAAGAAGTGTTTACTATAGATAAAAAGGGTCTTGCTGCTATGTCATCATCCTTTTTTGCTTGTATAAAAGCAGGAGTTGGTAAATATGATATAGTTCATATTCATGCAGAAGGTCCAGCATTTTTTGCATTTATACCCAAGTGGTTTGGAAAAAAAGTCGTGGTTACTATTCATGGACTAGATTGGGAAAGAGCTAAATGGGGGAGATTTGCCTCCTGGTACATTAAGACAGGAGAAAAAAATGCTGTTCGATTTGCGGATGAAATTGTGGTTTTAAGTCAAGGGGTGAAAGAATATTTTTTAAAAGAATATGGAAGAAAAACGCAATTTATATCTAATGGGGTTAACGCACCAACTATAGTAGAGGCAGATGAGATAAAACACTTTGGATTAGAAAAGAACAATTATATACTTTATCTAGGGCGAATAGTACCTGAAAAAGGGGAGCATTATCTAATAGAAGCATTTAAAAGGATAGATACTGATAAAAAATTGGTAATTGCAGGTGGAAGCTCTGATACGTCAACCTATATGAATAGGCTAAAAAAAATGGCATCTGAGGATGAAAGAATTATTTTTACAGGATTTGTACAAGGTAAGATGTTGGAAGAACTTTATTCCAATGCATTAATTTATTGTTTACCCTCAGATCTTGAAGGAATGCCACTTTCATTATTAGAGGCAATGTCTTATGGAAATTGTTGTTTGACTTCAAATATATCAGAATGTGCAGAAGTAGTTGAAGATAAGGCAGTTACTTTCGAAAAAGGCAATGTGAATGATTTGAAGAAAAAAATAGAACGGTTGTTAAGTCATGAAGAGGAAATTAAAAAGTATAAGAAGCAAGCAGCAGATTTTATCTGTACTAAATATAATTGGGATAATGTAGTTGAAGAGACAATAAAAGTATACAAGGGAGAAAAAGAAAATGGCTAAAGAAAAGAAATTAAATGGAACAGTAATCGTAACATATCGTTGTAATGCAAGATGCTCTATGTGTAATAGATACAAGGCACCTTCAAAACCCGAAGAAGAACTTACAATAGATACTATAAAAAAATTACCTAAAATGTATTTTACTAATATTACTGGAGGAGAACCTTTTATTAGAACGGATTTAAAAGATATTGTACGTGAATTGTATAAAAAATCAGATCGTATTGTAATATCTACAAATGGATTCTTTACAGATCGTATTGTTGAGTTGGCTAAAGAATTTCCACAAATTGGTATTCGCATTTCTATAGAAGGTCTTGAACAAACTAATAATGAGATTAGAGGGCTAAACGATGGTTACAACAGAGGATATACAACTCTGAAAAAACTAAGAGAGATGGGGATGAAAGATGTAGGATTTGGAATGACAGTTCAAGATAAGAATGCACCTGATTTAGTTCCGTTATATAAAATATCTGATGAAATGGGAATGGAGTTCGCAACAGCTTCATTACATAATAGTTTTTATTTTGTAGAAGCTAAAAATATTATTCATGACCGTCCGATGGTAGCTGAAAATTTTGAAAAATTAATTAATGAATTATTAAAATCTAAAAGTCCAAAAAAATGGTTTAGAGCGTATTTTAATCATGGACTAATAAACTATATTTATGGTCAAAAAAGATTACTTCCTTGTGATATGTCTTTTGACACATTTTTTATTGATCCATATGGTGATGTTATGCCATGCAATGGGACAAAAGATAAGGAAGTTATGGGGAATTTGAATACTCAAACATGGGATGAGCTATGGAATTCAACAGAAGCTGAAATAGTTAGAAAAAAAGTGAGACACTGCAATCGAGATTGTTGGATGATAGGATCGGTTTCGCCTGCGATGCACAAGTATATTTGGAAACCAGCGTGGTGGGTTTTTGTTCATAAAATTAAAAGTGCTTTTGGTGGTAGATATTCAATGTATGAAAATAAAGTTGTTCGAGATTTAAGAGATGGAAAAGTAACAAGCGAAGAATTAGATAAATGTAGTACATGTGATGTGAACTGTATTGTTAATAACGGATTAAGTGAAGAAAGCAAAGCACAATTAAAAGTCAAAACGGGTGAAGAAATTGTTGATGCAGATATTGCTGCACAAATGGAGGGAAAATGATGAAAAAAGCATTGATTGTTTCGAATTCTTCAGGATTGGTTACTCTATTTTTAAAGAATGATGTTGAATTATTAAAAGAAAATGGATTTCAAATTGATGTTGCTTGCAATACGAAATATCCAGATTCTAATACTGAAAATTTTTTTGAAAAGTATTGTAATAAAGTATTTGATATATCCTTTCCTATTCGTAATTTGGATTTAAAGGAAATTTTAAAATCCTATATTGCATTAAAAGAAATTATAAAAAAAGGTAATTACAGTTTAGTTCATTGCCATAGTACAATAGCAGCAGTTTTAGCTAGACAATGTGCGAAAAAGTATAGAAAAAAAGGGTTGAAAGTGATATATACATCACATGGATTTCCATTTTATGATGGCAATAACGGAAAAAAAGCAAGAGTGTTTAAAAAGATTGAGAAATTTTATTCTAAATATACGGATGCTATTCTTACAATATGTAATGAAGATTACCAAAATGCGAGTAAGATGAATTGCGACATAGTTAAAATGATGCATGGAGTAGGAGTAGATGTTACACGTTTTACTAATTCGCATATAGAACGTAATGAATATAGAAAAAAATTAGGTTTCAATGCAACAGATAAAGTAATACTGTCAATTGGTGAATTAAATACAAATAAAAATCATCAAATTGTTATTAAAGCAATTAGCAAAATAAAAGATGTGAGTATTTTGTATGCAATTTGTGGAAGAGAAGTTACTGAAAAAGGGAAAAAGGAAGAGCTACAAAATCTTGCAAATCAATTAAATGTTAGAATTAGCTTTTTAGGATTTAGAAAAGATATTCCAGAAATATGTCAATGTGCTGATATAGGTGCATTACCTTCCTTTAAAGAAGGATTAGGATTATCGGGAATTGAAATGCTTGCATCAGGAATTCCAGTTGTAGGGGCATCGCGCCAAGGGATAAAAGATTATGTAATCGATGGAAAGACGGGGTATTTGGCGAATCCAGAAAGTGAAGACGCATTTGCAGATGCAATAAAAAAATGTTTTGATTTAATGAAGAAGTCGGAAACAAAGCAAAGATGTATAATTAAAGCAAAAGAGTTTAATACTTGTCAATCTCGAGAAGTAATAGATTCGATATATCGTGAGGTAGGAGTATATTAAATGAGAGTATTGCATATTTCCATTGATACTGCAATGGGAGGAATCGAAACATTTCTTTTGAATGTTTATCGACTTATAGATAAAGAAAAAGTTCAATTTGATTTTATTGAATATGGCGAAGTAGAGAGAGATTTTGATTACAAATATAAAGAATTAGGTGCAAAAATTTATAAATTACCAGATAGAAAAAAACATCCTTTAAAAGCCAAGAAAGAGTTGTCCAAGATATTAAAAGAAAATGATTATCAAGTGGTTCACTTGCATAAGAATTCATTATCTGATATAGGTGCAATTAGAGTTTGTGAAAAAATGAAAGTTCCGACAATTGTAGTTCATTCACATAATTCTAGTAGAGATAATAAAATAATTGTTTTTCTTCATCGAATTAATCGAAAATTACTAAAATTTGATGATATTATTAAATTTTCTTGTTCAGATACAGCAGCTAATTGGTTGTTTGGAGATACTAAAGGTGTACAGTATGTAAAAAATGGGATAGACACCTCAAAGTTTGATTATAATTTAGAAGTTAGAAAAAGGATTAGAGAAAAAATAAAGGTAAAAGATTGCGTGGTATTAGGAAGTTTAGGACGTGTGACTGAGCAAAAGAACCCTCTTTTGTTGTTAGATATTGTTAAAGATTTAAATATACCTAATGTGAAATTATTGATAGTTGGTGATGGGGAATTGTTGGAAGATGTCAAAACAAAAACTACGGAGTATGGGATAGATGATAAAGTGATTTTTACCGGAGCAGTTTCCAATCCAGAAGATTATTATCAAGCAATGGATATTTATCTTATGCCATCATATTATGAAGGTTTTCCTATATCTGCTATTGAAGCTCAGTGCGCTGGTTTACCAGTTATTCTTTCAAAAAGAATAACATCAGAGGCAGATATTACTGATAAAGTATACTGGGCTGATATAGTGAGTACACATGAATGGTGCTTGAATATAAAAAAAATAATAGAAAGTAAACAAGAACGCAATTCGAATAAAACGATGTTGGTGGAAAAGGGATTTGATATGCAATCAACAGTTGAACAATTACAAAATTTTTATTTGAATAGAGAACAGAAATATGAGTAAATCAGAAAAAATACGAGATAGCAATTTCGAATTGCTGAGAATAATATGTATGTTGCTTATAATTGCAGGACATTTAACAAAGCAATCAGGAATTTTATTACAGAGTAAGTATTATAGATTTTATTAGAAGAAATAGTTTAGATAAATTTATTGTATCTAGCAAAATCTATGAAAATATAGAATACAAAATAATGTCTTTTTATAAAGAAATAGTATAGATAGAAAAAAGGAGTAGTATGGAACAAAAGTTTAAGACTACGATATTATTTTTAATTCCAGTTTTTTTATTATTTGCAAGTGATGGGATTTTCAGCATTCAATCTATTTTACCATTAATTCTAATCACATTTTTATATGACTGTTGTTTTGGGGGAATGAAAATAAATCAGCAAGAGATTATGGTTGTTGTTTTATATATGTTAGTTTCGATGATTGCATTATTACATAATATGTTTATTAGTCCGAAATTAATTACTAACCAATCTTTTGTAAGAGTGCTTTATTATTTAGTAATATTGTTGTTTTATTTTTCGATGACTCATGTGAAATATACAGCAAATCAATTAAAATTAGTTATCCAAGGATTAATTGTTATAGATTGTATTGTCTCATTGTATTTTATTTTCGTGCAAAAAATTTGGTATACTAGTTTGGTGGGAGCAGTAATTGATAAAAACTTTGTAGGTATATTTTTAATGTTAGGTGCAATTTGTTGTTGGTGTTTTATATTAAATGAAACATCTATGAAAATAAAAGTTAAATATGTTGCAATGTTATTACTTATAATCGTTGGACTTTTCTTCTCAGCATCTAGAGCAGCGGTTTTATTTTGTGGATTAGCATGTGCTATTACATTCTTTTTCTATATTAAAAAATTAGGTAAAACACGAAAAGAAGTTTTAAAAGTAGCTATCTATGTTTTTATCGCACCAATTATACTAATTGTTATAATAATTGTATTAGAAAAGAAGATGGCAGGAGCTTCAGCGAATATTACATGGTATTGGAATAGATATTTTGTAAATGGTTTTGGAGATGAAAGTGTAACAGGAAGATTTTTGTGGTGGAAGAATGCAATTTCTCTTTTTGTTAAAAGACCGATATATGGATATGGAATTGGAAATATTAATGTAAGTGGAAATAGTTCGGCTGTTACACATAATACATATTTAGATTTTTTAGTGGATCAAGGTTTGATAGGATTTTCACTGTTTTTATTTTTGATTTGGAATTCATGTAAACGAATAATTAAAAATAAGAATTATGCTTATTACGGGATTATTTTTGGAATTCTTATAGGTGTTTTTAATTTAAGCGCAACGCGTAGCACATTTTTATGGTTTGCTTTAATTCTGTTATCAGCCTTATCAAAAAGTACTGATGAGAGAGAAAAAAGTATATTCGAAAAACAATAGGAGGCTGTTTTAAGGATGAAAAAAAGAAGAAGTGAAGCAACTTTAAAAGGCGTGGGAATAGCAGTTTTGGCTACTATATTTGCACGAGGTTTTGGGTTTGTGAGAGAACTATTGATTGCTTCGGTTTTCGGGACATCATCGCTAGGAGATGCTTTTATTGTTTCATTGTCAATACCAGATATTTTAGTGTCAGGGTTTAGTTTTGCAATTGCCACAATATATATTCCAACATTTTTTTTAGTAAAAAAAGAAACTAATGATTTAGTAGAATTAGAAAAATATAATACAAGTGTATTCTCATTAATGCTATTATTGGGGATAGTAATAACGACATTAGTTGAGTTGATTCCGGAATATGTGGTTATGCTGTTTGCTACAGGATTAGATCAACAAACAATTAATTTAACAGCATCTTTATTAAGAATTATTTCTTTATCTATTATGCCTATTTTCTTGGGAAGTTTGTTTAAAGCATATGGACAAATAGTTAATAAATTTTCTAATATGACGATATATGGATGCGTTATTAATTTAACAATAATTGCGGCATTGATTATAAAGGGAAAACAAGATATAAAGTTATTAGCTTGGTCTGTTGTAATTGGAAATGTTTTTTATGCTTTGATTACATATATTTCAGCACGACGTGATGATTATTGTATACAACGTAGAATTATTTTGAAAAATAAATATCTTCTAGGGATGATTACTGGTATTATTCCGGTATTTATTTCGGATATTATTGCTGAAATAAATCAAATTATTGATAAGAATTTTGCTTCCAGGCTTTCTGTTGGAACAATTTCAGTAATGAATTATGCAACAAAAATAATAAATTTAATAACATCTATTTTAGGTGCTACAATTGCTAATGTTTTATTTAAAAAATTTAGTCTTTTATTTGCTCAAGGAGATAGAGAGTCACTAGCAAATGAAATAAAGAAGATTAATTGGATATTGTTAGCAATATTACTTCCTATTTTTTATACAATAATTTTCTTTTCCAATACAATTGTATCAATTTTGTTTGGAAGAGGAGCATTTGATGAACATTCGGTTAATACAACATCAATTGTATTGTGTTATTATGCATTGGGAATCATTGGATTTAATCTCAAGTCAGTTTGGATTCGTATTTATAATGCGGAATTAGATACGAAAACTCCTGCAATAAATTCCATTATAACGGTAATTGCGAATGTGATTATGAATTTATGTTTTATAAATGTTTTGCAAGAAAGAGGATTGGCTTTAGCTACTGCTTTGGCCTCAGTATTTTCTGATTTGTTATTGATAAGAAAGTATACTTCTAAGAATAAATATTTTGATTCTAAAGAATTATACATGGGGATGATAAAGATTGTAACTGTATCTCTGGTGTATATTCCTTGTTATTATCTGTGTTCGAGAATTAAATATACATCAATATTGGTAGAGCTATTTATGTTGGTAATGTTTTTTATCATTGTGACTGTTATTTATTTAGTAATATTAATGGCTGTATCAAAATTATTAAGAGAGAATATTTTGAACTATATAAAAAAAGGCAGGTCAGTTTAAAACGATAGCGTATCAGATCACGAAGATGTCTGATATCAGCGGGTGGAATAAAGCTACCGGCAACGAGATCATGTTTAAAGAGGTCAGCAATCCATTTGGCATCTTTCTTGTCAGTTTTCTTTCCGCGGCTAGCCTTAACATATTTAGGATGAGCAAGAACAATGTTGCAATCTTTTTCCAGAACATTGTAAATAGGAATCCAGTATTTACCAGTAGATTCCATGCAGACATTCTTACAATGATTGTCAAGTAGCCATTGTAACAATTCCTTTAACCCTTGTGTGAAGGGTGAGAAACGATGGCGCTTAGGTGGTAACACCTGTTTGTTAGTGGAAGCGATGGAGGCAACAACAAAAGTTTTGTGAACATCAACACCACAACAGATTTGATACACAATTTTTAAAGCCATAGGGACTCCTTTCAGACATATAAAAATACGGTCATCCAATGAACGGACAGCCCACTTACCTCCCCGTGATTTGTAGTGTGCTGGATATCCCTATGGAATCAATTATCAAAAGAAAACTGCAACAAGCCAACGTTTTTTCATGACGTTTTCTGCTTTGAGCAGCGTGAAAGGAATGGATATAAAAATGAAAAAATTAACATTAACTGAAATACATGATGAAACTGTTATTGTATTAAAAGAATTTCATGATTTATGTGAAAAACTTGATTTAACGTATTATCTTGCATACGGAACACTTTTAGGAGCAATTAGACATAAAGGTTTTATACCTTGGGATGATGATGCCGATGTATGGATGCCAAGAGAAGATTACGAGAAGTTTATTAAATACTGTGTGGAAAAAAAATCCGACATTAAACCATATGAAATAAATAATAGAGAAGTGACAAAGAATTATTATTATGGAATGGCTAGATTCTCAAATACAAATTTTATTTATGAAACAACAAGTTATGAAAAGCCCGTAGAAATTGGCGTTTTTATTGATATTTATCCATTAGATAATTATGGAGAAAATGAAAATCAAGCAACATCAATTCTTAAAAATTGCAAGAGAATGAATAGAATTTATTCTGCGTATAATAATCCATCTGGAAGAAATGTTATATTGAAAATTGTAAGGCCATTTGTATGGGGGTATGCACATATTGTGTATGGAAAAAATTATCATAAAAAAATTGATAAAAAAATAGCTGATTATATAAAAAAGAATACTGACAAAAAAGATAAGTATATAGGAATTCCAGCATGGAGTTTAGAAAATGAGCCACAATTATTTGAAAAGAAATGGTTTGAAGATAAAATAAAAACAGAATTTGAAGGATTAAGTTTGTATATACCTAAGGGCTGGGATAATTTATTAAAAGTTTCTTATGGAGATTACATGGAGTTACCGCCAGAAGAAGAGCGACATCCTTACCACTCATATAATATTTATAAAAAAGAGTAATAACAGGGAAAGAAGATATAAGTTAATATATAATAATGAGGGAAAGCGAAAGAGCGAAAAGTTTAATCAAAATAAACTTTTCGCTCTTGCTGTTGCCTTATGGAAACAAAAGTGTTATACTAACAAACGTTCATAAAAAGCAAAAGTAGTGAGTACATGAACAAGTGCAAGTACGATTTACTGAACATTATAAAAAAAGAAAACTATGAAAATCAGAGACAGTTATCAGAAGCTTCTGGTTATTCACTTGGTAAAGTGAATACTTCGCTCGCAGAACTTGTGAAAGTAGGTTATCTGAATGCAGATTATAGAATGACTGAAAAGGCAGAAAAGTCATTTACAGAGAATAGACCAAAACAGGCTGTAATTCTTGCGGCTGGAGTAGGAATGCGAATGATACCGATTAATACCGAAGTGTCTAAGGGAATGCTTGAAGTAAGAGGTGAAACCTTACCATTGGTGACAGGCACCAATGTGGTCAACCTAGTGTCAACTTAAGACAAGTGCCTGGTCAGAGCAATGGCCAATGGTGTGAAATCGGGAAAAGAGGAAAGTAGATTAGAAAAGAAGACGTACTTTAATAGAGCTTCACGGAAAAGCCATGTTAAAAACTATTGATTATTAGAATGCGACTTTTTTGTTGTTAAAATGTGTTCTGCCTATTGCTTTGTTCTTTTTTCGTCGAAATGTTCTTCCAGGCATAATCTGAGATCTGCATCGGAGAGAGTCCTTATATAATCTATCAATTGCAGATAAATCGAAAAGATTAGACAAGATTTTAGGAACTATTGTTTTGATACGTCCGATGATAAATGCCCGGTTTGCTTGGTATCGATACTTATTCGTACTTTTAGCGGTAATCTGAATTTTTTCATCAACTTGATTCTTAATAAGAGATGACAGATTTGAGAGAAGTACGTTGATATAAAATTCTTGAAGTACCGAAGTGGTTGTTGCCCCGGAAAATTCTTCAATAGCAAGACGACTTTTCAATTCCTTATATTTTGTTTCGACTGGCCAGCGATAGAAGTAAAGTTCGCGGAACATCTGTTGAGAAATATGTGAATCAAAAAGATTGGTGGCAAGATACTCTTTCGTTCCATCATTGAGAATAACTTCGATGACTCTTATCTTGACATTCTCAGTTCCGTCTTTTGTGTTGCCAGGAAGAACAGTGATTATGTCGCCAAAGCATTTCTTAGCAATGTTATAATTCTGTTTTAAGCGTATAAGACAAAGGTGCTGATGCTCGACACAGTAACGAAACAAATCTTCAGAATAATAGCCACGATCAAAGATTACAACGCTGTTTTGATAGATATTT